>Ga0306912_1000013_pt1 | contig 106555 bp, 105 predicted proteins | sample AntRauFillE10628_FD_190443 | JGI IMG/M metagenome (GOLD analysis project Ga0306912, IMG submission 190443) | Saline lake microbial communities from Rauer Islands, Antarctica - Metagenome Filla E10 #628 (v2) (version 2) | ecosystem: Environmental > Aquatic > Non-marine Saline and Alkaline >...
TCAGAGTCCAATGGTGAAGTTATAATAGGATTTGGGGTATTATCAGCTATATTACCACCTCCAATAGTTCTTGGATTACGACCCGTTTCATTACAATTTGCATCAACAACATAAGCAATATAAGTCCTACCGTCATCTGCCATAAAGCAATTATGCCCTGCTACATGTGGCTCACCACCCCAACTACACCAGGTTTGAGCTACTAGCATACATCCACCGTTTGATTTTGAATCTAAGTTTAGATTATCCAAATCAAGAGGTATAACATGGCTAGAAGCATCAAAAGAAAAAGTATGATGATCTTCGAAAACTTTAATTTTAGAGTTCAGCTTATATTTTATTATGTATGCATTTATACCTTCATCTTCTCTTTGTTCAATTACCAAATTTTCAAAGTATTCAGGGGTTTTGAAAGGTCTTTTTATTAATAGTGTATAAGAAATATATTTATCTTTCAAAATTTCTCTTATTCTTGAGGAGTCGATGATAAAATTGTAGATATTATTAACAGAAGATTTATTATGGTTTTCAAATTTTGATTTTTTAAAATTTAATTTTCTATAGCCTTTTTGAACTATTGAGTTTGATGATAAGTCTTTGGAAGATAAATCATTTATTATAAAATCTCTATTATAAATTTGTTGATTTTCATTAATATCATTTTCATTTTCACACCCTGTGAGGATAAAGAGAATTGACAAAAGAATTACTAGTTTTGTAAATAAAGTTTTCATTTAAATTATGAATTTGTGTTAGTTATTAATTTTCTTTTCAATAAAAATAATAACTAAGTAAATCCATATAAAACCTCTCCACGTTTGTAGAATGCCTCAACTTGAGTGTGTGTGTGTGTGTGTGTGTACTTGTGTAGAATCACTTTGTAAATTTTTAACAACGTAATACTATAACTTTAGAATATAGAACAATTACGGTTCGACCCTACTTTTGCTACGGGAAAACCGTAATTTTTTAAAAATCAAAACCTCAGTTGTTCTCAAAACATCAATCCAGACTTTTAAATTCAATTTTCACGTTCACCGGATAAATTATATAATGAATCTCTGTCACCTAAGCTCACTGTCGAAAAACTGTTAAGGAAACGGTGGTAAATTCAAAATAAAACAAAGGTATCCTTGATAAAGTTTACCTTTGTTATTCAATAATATGATTATGAATAAAGCCATAAAAGTCCTGGAATTGGGGCAGCGAGATTATAAAGAAACCTGGGACTTTCAAGAGGAATTATTCCAAAAAGTCCTTAATATAAAAATCCAAAACCGTCGGGAATCTACCGAGCTACCTACCGAAAATCATCTAATTTTTGTAGAGCATCCACACGTGTATACCTTAGGTAAAAGCGGAGATCTGGCTAACTTACTCTTAGATGAAAAGCAACTGGCCGAGAAAGGCGCTACTTTTTACAAGATCAATCGTGGGGGTGATATCACCTATCATGGACCTGGTCAGATTGTGGGTTACCCAATTTTAGATTTGGAAAACTTTTTTACTGATATTCATAAATACTTGCGATTATTGGAAGAAATGGTAATTCTAACTTTAGCTGAATATGGCCTAAAAGCTGAACGTAGTGAAGGTGAAACTGGCGTTTGGCTAGATGTAGGTACTCCGTTTGCCAGAAAAATTTGTGCGATGGGTGTTCGAGCTTCTCGCTGGGTCACCATGCACGGCTTCGCCTTTAATGTGAATGCAGACTTGGGGTATTTTGATAACATCGTACCATGTGGAATACAAGATAAATCTGTGACCTCCTTAAATGTAGAACTCGGTAAAGCTGAAGTCCCGGTTGATGAAGTCAAAACAAAGCTAAAAAAACATTTCTCTCAATTATTTGAAGCCAAACTTCAGGATGCCTAAAGGCTTTTGGTGTAAATCAACACCGCATTGTCATCGCCTTTAGTAATCAGCTGTATTTGGTTGGGTTGTTCAAGATCAAGTTTGATTTGTGAATTTCCAAAGACAGGAAAACCAGAAACCAATTCGGCTTGTTCATCAAATACATAGACTTTACTCGCTTGTTGGTCCACTACACTAAAGTAAGTTCTATTGGCTTGTTCATGAATTTGTGGTGACAGATACAGACCGTAATCTAAAGTCTTACTCACACCGTTAATGCTTAATTTGTTTTCAGAAAAGGTCACTACATGCTTTGGACTCGCCGTGATAAAGTGATTATCAGATAAATTCATATCTGTGGTTTGTACGGATCCACTTTCAGAAATTTCTAATAAATCCCCTTTTTGATTAGTTCCTACAAAACTTTTATCGTGCAAGCCAAACTCGTTCCCAGATGTTGATATTTTTTGCTTAGGTATGACACGCTCTGCTCCTGTCCTGCTTAAAATTTTAAGGCCTTGTCTATTTTCCACCAAAATGTAATCCTTTCGACCTACCCTGATGTGCTTTGGTGTTCGTTTGATGTTACCTTGAGCTTTATAATCAAAACCCTTCACCAACTTTCCTTCTTTATCAAACATCAACACCTCATCGTTTTGAACCACTACAAATCTGTGTTTCCCATTATTGTCGTAATCAAAAATAGCAAGTCCTTCAGTTATAAAATCATTAAAATCTAGTGGGAATGGATCAACATTATTACCATTTTTATCGATAACATAAAGTCTATTTTGAGTCGTAAAAGCCATCTGTAATCTGGTATTTCTGTAGATGTCAAAGGTATGTATGTCACCCACAATTCTACTATCCAATGCTTTTGTCCAGATCGTTTTCCCGTCTTTTGCGTTCAAATGCAGCATATTCGTTTCATCCTGAATCGCAATATCTTTTTGTCGGGTTCTCCAATTGGTGAAAAAATAAGGATTGGAGGTAATGGTGTTTTCTAGTTTTATGCGCTTTACCTGTATGGCTTCAGTTGATTTATCTTCCGTCTTATTTTTGGAAAGGATTCCGTTGACGAAAGCAAAATTTCCCTCGTGCGTCGCTTGCATAATTGTGGAACTATAACCCTGGGTATTAAATTCTTTCAGGTTGGGCAAAAAGTGATCTGTCGCCAATTTTTCAAGTTTATTCTTAACACCATCAAGCTGTCCTCCCCAGACCATGTGTGCAGAAGAGCTCATTTTGTCCAAAGCGGTTTGAAAAGAAGTAGATTCACTCAAGATCGAGCGATTATTGATGTTTACCAACATGTTTTCCAAAACCTCCTGGTCTTTGGCGAATAAAAAATGGCTGTCATAAACGGTGAATACAGAAAACTTATGATTGGATAGAAGTGGAGAGAAATCTGCAAATACATTCTCAGCCTCAAAACTATAGATGGTTTGGTTTCTAAATGATGTTTCTTGTTGTGTTATGATAGATAAGGAATCTAAGGTTTTTGTCACATTTGAGCTTACCACATCGTAAACTAACCCTCCATTTTCCAATTCTATTGCTCCTACCTCGTTTGCATTTTCAAAAATAAATTTAAAAGGAGAGGATGCTGTATAATTTTGTTTGGACCTATTTTCCTGAAGTTTTTTAAAATCAGAAAAAGATAAGCTTAAAAATCCTGTTGCATTGAGTGGGGTAACTTCATGAAGTCTGAAGGGTTTTGGAGAAATTCCTTTAAATAAATTCAATTTACCAGTTGTTTCCTCGCTTAATATCGCTCCTGACCATTTGTAATTGCCTTTAGAAACCTCTAAATCTAGACTTAGCCACTTTCCTAAACCTTTCATGGACTTTGCGTGTAGGCCTTTTAATTCGTTTTTATAAAGATAATCTGCTTCCTCAAGGTTGATAAAAAATGACGTCTCTCCAGTTGCAGCTTTATGGGCTTTATAGAAAGTTTCTTCAAATTTGAATTGGTTATTGTAAGCCCGTATCACATTTTCTACGATAAGTTTTGACTCCGAAGAAACTCTTACTTTATCAATGAGCGTAGAATAGAATGTGGCATTTTCTAGCTTAAATTCTGCAATCTCTTTACCAGCATACTCTATCCTGGTTTGCTTTTTAAGCTGAACAGAATCCAAGTTTAAATACTTGTCTTCGATAATTAACGACGTTGCGAGTTCGCGTTCACCTATTGGAGTCACCACTAAAAATGCTTCTGCATCTTGCTGAAAATAATTTAAAAATTTAAAATTATTCTGAATAGTTGCAAAAACAGGCAATGAAGCGTTATTCTGAAATAGCTCTGTAGAAGTTAGCTCTTCGATAGATTGAGAAAGATTTTCAGATTCTAGTATCAATATGGATTTAGAAGGAATAAAATCTATGAGTTTACCCTGTGTTGAATCTGAATTAAAATCACACGAGCTTAAACCTATTGAAACACAAATAATTATAAAGAGATGACGCATAGATAAAAGAATTTCAAAAAACAAAATTAAGTTGAAAATTAGGATTTAAACAAGAAAATGTCTCGGTTTATAATTTTAATCCCAATTGGTCTGGTAACAACTTAAAGCTTTTTCTGTGGTATTTGGTAATTCCATATTTTTCTATGGCTTTTCGGTGGGCTTTGGTAGGATATCCCTTGTTTTGGGCCCAACCGTACATAGGGAATTCTTTATCGATCTTTTTCATAAAAGCATCTCTGGCGGTCTTGGCCAAAACAGAAGCAGCTGCAATACTTAAAAATTTTGAATCCCCCTTGATAATACACTCGTGTAGAGTTTTCTTGTAGGGCTTAAATCGGTTGCCATCTACCAAAATCATTTCGGGTTGAGGATTGAGCTGTTCAATGGAAGAATGCATAGCCGAAATTGACGCGTTTAAAATATTTATCTCGTCGATAGTCTCCATAAATATGTTTGCTACGCCAAAACTAACTGAAGATTCTTTTAAAATAACTTCCAAGAGTTCACGTTTCTTGGAAGTAAGAAGCTTAGAATCATTGAGAATTTCATTCTGAAACTCTTTTGGTAAAATGACAGCAGCAGCTGTCACTGGCCCAGCCAGACAGCCACGACCTGCTTCATCTGTTCCACACTCTAAGTATTTATCTTGATAGTTAAGTTGTAGCATCATCAAATTCAGCAACAAAAATATGAATTCTGAAATTCTAAATTGATTTCACAATAACATTAAAACTTAAGTAAACTAAAAATGATACTTTTGCTCACGCTTTTAAATTGCTAATGAAGTCGGTACTCACTTTAATCTTTATAATTTTATTTTCTACTTTTTCAGTGGCTCAAAGAACGCTTAGCGGAACTGAAACACCTAAAAACACTGAAGGTATAAATGCCAGAGAAAAAACAACATCAGTAAAAAGTGACCGGGATAAACCCCCAATTTCTGATTATAAGATCATTAGTATCGAAAATGACACCACTTATGTAGATACCACACTCAGCATAAGAAAAGATTACGCTTATAATTATTTAAGAAAGGATGATTTTGAACTATTGCCTTTTTCCAATATTGGCAGGCCTTTTACAGAATTAGGGTATTCGTTTGATGATTTGCAGGCTCTACCTCGTTTTGGAGCAAGAGCAAAACATTTTTTTTATTTGGAAGTGGAAGATATTCCTTATTACGAAGTTCCTACGCCTTTGACTGAGCTCTACTTCAGAACTGTATTACAGCAAGGGCAAAATTTAGATGCTACGTTTACAACCAATTTGAAGCCAAATCTTAACGTTTCTATCGCTTATAAAGGATTAAGATCATTGGGGAATTATCAAAGAGAACTGACAAGTACGGGAAACCTCAGGATTGGTCTTAATTATAGAACAAAAAACAATCGCTATTTTGTAAGATCTCATTTTGTTACGCAAGACATCTTAAATCAAGAAAATGGTGGTTTGACAGATCGAGCTAATCAACAGTTTATAGAAGAGATTGAAGAAATCCAAAATAGAGCTTCTGCTGAAGTAAGACTTAGAGATGCAGAAAACAAAATGGATGCTAAGCGGTTTTATCTGAATCAATATTACAACATCAGACCAGGAAATGATTCTACGCAAAACGGGCAAATTCGTTTAAATCACATCATGGATTTTACGGATAAAGAATACTCATTTACTCAGGCCAACTCGACACCACAATTTTTTGGAACACCTTTCGAAAACTCCGACTTAAATAAGGAGGTTGAATACCAGAATGTTTCAAACACAATGGTACTATCCTATTATCAAAAGTACCTGGGTCGTATCGGTTTTATGGCTAAACACTCCAATCTGAATTATGGGTATAACTCAACTTTAATTTTTGATGAAAACAGTATCCCCAATCGTCTTGAAACAGATGTCATTAGCCTGGGAGGGACATATTTAAAAACTTATAAAGGATTCAAGCTTGAGGGTAAAGCGCTATATAATATTACTGGAGATTACGATGGAGGATATGAAGTCCATGGTAAAGCGAGTACCAAAATTTCAGATTCACTTCAATTTTCTGCGAGATTGGATTTAAGCTCAACCGCTCCCAATTTCAACTGGATTCTGAATCAAAGTGATTACGAGAACTATAACTGGTATAATCCAGATTTTGACAACGTCAACACTCAGAATCTTGGAGTTGAGGCAAAGTCTGAAGTTTATGGAAGAGTTTCCGCTTCATTCACTCAAATAGACAATCATGCTTATTTTGGATTTGAAGAAGCACCTGAAGGCTCTGCAACAGACAGTCTGGTAAGACCACTTCAAACCGATCTTCAAATTCGTTATCTCAAGGTAAAAGCTGAAAAAGATTTCAAGTACAGCCACTTCAATTTGGCAAATACAGTCATGTATCAAAATGTGCTAGAAGGTGAGTCTGTATTTCCAGTCCCAGAATTTGTGACCAGAAATTCACTTTTTTACGATAATTTTCTATTTGACAAAGCCCTATATCTTCAGACAGGGTTTACATTTAATTATTTCACTAGCTTTATGAGCAAAGCTTATGATCCTATTCTTTCAGAATTTGCCATTCAGGATTTTCAGGAGCTACAAAGTTTTTATACCGCAGATTTCTTTGTAAACGCGAAAATAAGAGAAGCCCGTATTTATTTTAAGCTTGAAAACTTCACGACCCTAATTCAAGGTAATACGAATTTTTCGGCACCAAGACAACCGTACAGAGACTTTGCCATTCGATTTGGATTGGTCTGGAATTTCTTTTTATAATGACAACCTGTTCTTCATTTCTTCTTTTTCTGATTTTGACAATAACTTAAACTGATGCTTTTTCATTAACTCTGTCAATTCTTCATTTTTAAGATGATATGTATGACAGTGTTTACAGTATAAAATGTGAATTTGAACCTTCAATTTTCCCCAGAATGTCGCTTCAGAATACTGTTGTTTATCGCTGTATTCCGCAACCTTTTGACAAGATTTAGGTAAATTCTCAAATTTCTTATCTCTCATAGTTTATTTTTTGAACCAAGAATTATCCAAACAAGAAGCTAAAGCTATTCTTGCTCTATGGATAATCACCCATAAATTAGACGAAGTAACTCCCATTTCATTACAAATGACATCATTGTCATAATCCTGCATGGTTTTCATCTTGAAGATTTCGGCATGCTTGGGATTAATGGTTTCCAGACAAGATAGAATCGCTTGCCCCAGTTCTTCATTCTCCATAGAAAAATCTGCAGATGCAGACTCGGTATCAGAAACTTGCTCTTCTAACCAAGCTCCTTCTTGATCCTGTTTGCTGTAATCCATTTTGACTTCAGCTTTACCTTTATTTGAATTTATTTTTCGGTAATGGTCTATAATTTTTCTATTCAGAATAGAAGTTAACCAAGTTTTTTCTGAAGATCTACCTTCAAAATTAGCTTTGGATTTTAGCCCAGCTAGGAATGTTTCAGACACAATATCTTTCGCCACTTCTCTATCACTAACTTTTGAAAGCGTGAAGTAAAAAAAGTAATCCCCGTATTTTTCTACCCAAAGTTCAGGTTGTAGAATTACTTTATCCATTCTTTACCATTTTATTCAAAAGTATTGAAAAATAATCATAACAATTTTCATATAACAAGCTTTAATTCCGATTTTCGTAGAATATCGAAATCTAAACCTATGAGTAACTCCAAATTATTGATTATCGGATTTATATGGCCAGAGCCTAATTCTTCTGCAGCTGGAGGACGTATGATGCAGCTTATAGATTTGTTTTTGAAGAAAAAATTTGAAGTGATTTATACCTCACCAGCCAAATTTTCTGAAAATGCTGAAAACCTGGAACATCTCGGGATTACTCAAAAACAAATTCAGGTCAACGATTCTAGTTTTGATGAGTTTTTAAAAGAAGAACAGCCTACACATGTACTTTTTGATCGGTTTATGATGGAAGAGCAATTTGGCTGGAGAATCGCAGAACAGTGTCCTGAAGCGATGAGAATTTTGGATACCGAAGATTTACATTTCTTAAGAAAAGCAAGACAACAAGCCTATAAAGACAAAAAAGTCTTTAAAAAAAAGTACCTATACACAGACATTGCAAAACGTGAAATAGCTTCTATTTTGCGATCTGATCTAAGCTTAATCATCTCCAAATCCGAAATGGAAATTTTGGTGAACCAATTTCAAGTCAATAAAAATTTATTGCTGTATTTACCATTTCTTTTAAAACCTTTAAAGGATAAGGATACAGAGAACCTACCAAATTTTGACACTCGTCAGCATTTCATAAGCATTGGTAATTTTCTGCATGCACCCAACTGGGACAAAACTTTATTCTTGAAAGAAGAGATCTGGCCACTTATCAAAAAAGAATTACCAGAAGCAGAACTTCATGTTTATGGGGCTTACACTTCTCAAAAGGTAGAGCAACTCCACAATGTAAAGCAAGGTTTTCTAATTAAAGGCAGAGCTCCAAATGCTATAGATGCAATCAAACAAGCTAAAGTTTTGTTAGGCCCTTTACGGTTTGGTGCTGGCCTAAAAGGCAAATTTATAGATGCGATGCAGGCAGGAACGCCGTCCGTTACAACCACTGTTGGCGCAGAAGGTTTATGCGGCGACCTCCCTTGGTGTGGGGAAATTGCCAACTCTGCCGAAGAAATTGCCAAGCAGGCCATTTTACTTTACAGCATGCCAAAACGTTGGAAAATCGCACAGCGCAACGGATTCAATATTATCAATAAACGATTTCAAAGGAAAGTCTTTGCAGCCAATTTCTTCAAACGCTTAAAAAAACTAGAGCAAGACCTGAACTTGCATCGGCAACAAAACTTCGTAGGACAAATTTTAATGCACCATAGCACCCAAAGCACCAAATACATGTCTTTATGGATAGAATCCAAAAACAAAGACTCCGCAAAAGAAAGCATTTGATTACATTTACTTTATGAAGTCTTGGTTTTGGTTTTTATCCATCTTATTGCTCGTCTCTTGCAAAGATTTTGATCTGAAAAAACAATCTGCAGATCAGATTTTGGAAAAAGAGATGAAATCCATCAATTGGAACGAAGTCGATTTTTATCCTACATTTCAAAATTGCGGAACAATAACTTCCAAAGCGGAGAGCAAGATTTGCTTTGAAACAAAAATTAAAAAGACAATAAGTGACTATTTAGCTTCGCATCAAATCTCGACAACAAGCTCAACTCAGGATACCTTAGTCATAAAATTTTTTATAACTGCAGAAGGTGCTTTAAATATTGAAGAGATTAGAATTCCAGATAAAATCGACTCCCAAAATCCTCAGCTCAGAGAAGTACTAAAAAAAGCTATTTCTGAATTACCTGAAATGTATCCTGCTCAAAAAAGAAGTGTTCCAGTTTCTTTACATACACAGTTACCAATTATTTTAAAGTAAAAAATAAGCCCTTTTGGGGTTTTGTGCCTCTTTTATTATTTCTGAAACCGTCTTCCCTTCCATTCAAATTTTCCAAAAAAACTTGTCAAGGAAAAAAACAATGTAAAAAATGGATATACCAAGCTGACTTTCAAAAAATCTGTCCAGCAAAATCCTAGATTCTGAATCTTTACCATTCTAGTCAAACTCCAGCCATCCACGAAAAATTTTAACAGAAAAGCATTGATCAAAAATCCAAAAAAAGCGGACTCCCAAAACCAAAGAATTAAGCTTAAAATCAAGGTCAACTGCATCAGCGTTACCAAAATTCCAACTGATTTCAAATACCAGCTCTCTACAGAAGCTGTTTTGCTTGCCCATCGCCTACGCTGCTGCCACAAGCCCTCAAAGGATTCCAAAGCTTGAGTCCAAACAACACTTTGAGAATCGGTTAAAAAGTCAATTTTAAAGCCAAGTTGCTTGAATTTCTGCAGCGTAAATACATCATCACCGCTTGCAATATTTTCTTTTCCGCGATTCACATCAGCTTCCAGGTATGCTGATTTCCTGAAACACAAATTAGCACCGTTGCACACCACAGGATACTTTTGAGCAAAACTTCCTAAACCAAAAAGCTGTAAACTCAACATGTCAAAATGCTGATAGTGAGACAGAAATGAAGATTTTTTTGTCACTACTACTCCACCAGCTATTATATCTGCTCCAGTGCTTTGCAGCTTAGCATCAAGGCTCTTCAGCCAGTTCTCTGGTAAAATCACATCCGCATCAGTCGTCAAAATATACGAAAAAGAAGACTTACGAATCGCCGTATAAATTGCATTCTTTTTAGGCGTATACTTTTCTTCTGAAATTGATAAAAGGCAGATTTTAATATCTCGATAGCGAGCTTGGAACTCTCTAGCAAATTTCCATGAAGCGTCCTGGGAGTCGTCATCCACTAAAATAATTTCGAATAAATTTTTAGGATACGACAATTCTGAAATCGACTGAAATAATGCCGGTAAATTTTCGGCTTCATTTCTCATAGGGATAACCACAGAAAACTTAGTTTTGAGTTGATTCTGTAGTTTAAGATCTGTAGACTTAAGTTTTGATAAACCCAAAGTCAAACTAAGGATATATAAGACGTACAAGCCTAAGATGAAATAGAACACTACAAGCCAACTCATAAGGCTTTTTTAGGTTGTAGTGAACTTTGTTTTGGTGATAAAATCAGGAGATTCCCTACAAATGCTGGAAGTCCAAAATTGAAGATCCACATCATTAAATTCACCATAAGCACAATTTCAGAAGAAATGATTCCATCGAGTAAAACGAGACTAAGGCTTGTCTTCAAAGTCACATCCAAAAGTAAAAACGTTGGCACAATTGAACTCACTAGATAAATCACAAACAAAACAGGCATCACTTCCAGATAACCCAATTCTGGTTGGAAAAAGTAGAGCAGAAAGTAGAACTGATGGCTAAAGGTTAGGTATCTCAAAACCGAAAGCAACAAGGCTTTTGTGTTAGTAGTATTCGATAAAATTGACAAAGAAATAAAATAGCTCTTCAGCTTTTTAAACCACTTATAAGAGCTCTTGGTCAAAGAGAACACTACTCCTAAAATAAATACCATTACTAAAGCGGTACTGATAGAGAATTTCAAGGAAGAGGACAATTCAGGAAACAGCACTCCAAAGCCTAAAATTCCAAAAAAACATGTTGCGACTAGTTGGTACAGCTGTCCTGTAAGGGTTTGTTTTAAGACCAGCTTTCGCATTTGTTTTGGATAAAAGCTGGCTTTGGCACCAAATTCACCAATCTTATTTGGTGTAATAATGCTGACCGCATGCGCTCTCAAAGTTTCCGAAAAAGCTCCCAGAAACTGAATAGACTTGTGGTCATGAATTAAAGTTTTCCACTTTAAAGTTTCTAGTAACCAATTCAGAAGAGAAAAAAATAAGCCTGAAAACAGAAGTTGACTCAGGTGAGAATTATTAGAAATGAATTGCAACAAATTCCAATTGAGGTCCTGAAACGCATCATAAATAACCACAAAACTTAGACTTACCACCAAAAGTTTGACGGCTAAACTCAAGAATTGCTTAGTTTTGTGAGGTAACTGCATCCTACAAAATAACAAATAAATAAGCTATTGGCGACAGAAAGAATCATATTAGGCATTGATCCAGGAACTACGATCATGGGATTTGGAGTCATTGAGATTGTGAACAAAAAAATGAAATTTGTCCAGCTCAATGAATTGATGCTGAAAAAATACGATGACCACTACACTAAATTAAAAATGATTTTTGAGCGCACCATCGAATTGATAGACACCTACCACCCCGATGAAATCGCGATTGAAGCGCCGTTTTTTGGGAAAAATGTTCAGTCCATGTTAAAATTAGGCCGTGCTCAAGGAGTAGCCATGGCGGCTGGCTTATCCAGGGAAATTCCTATCACCGAATACCTTCCTAAAAAAATTAAAATGGCGATTACGGGCAACGGAAACGCCAGTAAAGAGCAGGTAGCCAAAATGCTGCAGCAGATGCTCAAAATAAAAGAGCTCCCTAAAAACCTCGACTCCACCGACGGTTTAGCAGCGGCAGTATGCCATTTTTACAACAGCGGAAAACCTGATATTGGAGCATCTTACACAGGTTGGGATGCATTCGTAAAAAAGAACGAAAAGCGAGTAAAGAAGTAAGAAGTTTCTACTCCACAATATCCATTTTCTTCAGTAAGAAAGAAGCATTCATATTTTTACAAACACCTTTCTTTAAAGTGTAATCGAAATTCAATTCGTCATCGATGATTTCAGCATCGAAATAATAGTTTTGAACTTGTGGCAAGTCATCCGCAACTTCGCATAAACTCAAGTCATGAGTCGCGATAATACCAATAGCATTGGCTTTGACCAAGCGCTCCACAAATTTCCTGGAACCGATGGCTTTATCAGTGGAATTGGTACCTTTTAATATCTCATCCAGGACGATGAAATATTTGTCGGTTTGAATTTGATCAACAATATATTTGAGTCGCGTTAATTCAGCAAAAAAGTAAGAGGCTTCATCGGCAAGAGAATCCACCGTTCGCATGCTAGTGATGAGTTTTGTCGGCACATACTCAGAAGATGTGGCACAAACGGGAAGGCCAACATTGGACATTACGATTTGCAATGAAACGGTTCTTAGAAACGTACTTTTCCCAGCCATATTTGCTCCAGTGATGATGAAAAAGTGATTATCTTTGATTTCAAAATCATTTCTCACCGCATCTTCTGGATCAATAAGCGGGTGAACAGCACCTTTGGTTTTGGTGAAACTTCCGCTTTCTTTTATTTCTGGAAACACATAATTAGGATGATTAAAATGAAAGTTGGCTAAACTGTTAAAAGCATCAACTTCAGCGATGATTTCAAACCAGTTTTGTACTTGACTGGCGTGAGCTGTAATCCATTTCTCAATTTTGAGAGATTGCGTTAAATCGCGTAGCATAAATCCGTTGAGGACAATTCCCAGTAAAATATTGTTACGTTGATCTAAACCATCAATATGCTTAGAAAGTGTTTTTAGAATCTGACTTGCTTTCGCTGAATCCGAGTGTATCTGATTTTGATAATTTTGAAGTAATTCTGAAGTAAACTCAGCGTCTTCTATTAATTTTAAAAGTTTGAAGTATTGCTGAAAGGTGCTTTGCGCCTGGCTCACATGACTGGATAATTTATTGATGCGTTTTAAAAAAGCACCTGTAATACCTAGTCCAATTATAAAACAAAGCAACAATTGAGCACCTGTGATAAAATTGAAGAAATAAGCTGTGATTACTACAAGAGATACTATTGAAAACAAGGCTGGAAACCAAGACATCCATTTTGGGACAAACGTTTTATACTGAGTAATCCAATTAACGATACTGCTGGCTTTGGTTTCGGTATCGACCAAAATAGCATCTGCTGTGAAGTTTTGTCTCAACTCCACTTTTTCCGCCAATTCCTTGATAGCGTTTTGCCGAAGCTCGATATGATCAATAGAATTGGAGGTGAGTTTGGAAGCTAAATTTTCCTCACCTTCTTTTAAAGCTGTTCTATTCAGATACTGAAAGAATGAGTGTTTTCCAAAAATATCGATATCTTGACTGTACTCATGCTCTTGATTTTTATATTGATCTCCAGCCGGCAAATCGGAGAATTCTCTTTTTAAGACGTTTAGCTCAGTTTCGTTGAGCTGAAGTAAAGCTTTCAGTTTGGCTTTTTTATACTGGATTTTAGAGTGTCTGGTGACTAAAATTAAAAACAATACAATTCCAATTATTATGGAACCAATGACGATTCTTGTGGATGACCAAAACAAGTAAACCGATAAGGCAATAGCCACAAAAACGGCTAACCTCAACATACTCGACCAGAATAATTGAGTTTTTATCGCTTTTAAATCTTTGGTATATCTTGTAATAAATTCAGAATAAATAGATCCTGGCGTTGGCATATGCATAAAAATTAAGCTACAAAAATAGAGTTATTGAATTATCTGCCGCTATGAAATGATGAAGTTTATTGAATTCAATCAGGGAAGCAGACCTTGCCGCTGGGATTTTGGCATTTTGCTCACCACCAATTCATAACTATGATTGATGAGGTGCTGAATGAATTTTGGAAAGAGTTGTGGTCCATCGACAACCACCGTATTCCAATGCTTTTTGTTCATGTGATACCCTGGAAAAACCTCATCTGGATATTTCTCTCGGTACTCTATGGCTTTCTCGGGGTCGCATTTCAGATTGATACTGTGGTCGCCAGCCTCCCATTTTTTCAAAGAAGTGAGGGCAAATAATTTTCCTCTGACTTTAAAGACGATTGTATCCTCCTCAAAAGGAAAGTCTTCAGTCGCTTCTGGTTTGCTTAGGCAGTACGTTCTGAATTCTTCGATATTCATATCAACAATTTCAATTTACTACTTCAAATTCAACATAAATAGTTCTGATGCAATGCCGTCTGAAAGAAATTTTCCTTCGGCTGTAACATTCAGCATATCCCCATTTAGCGCCAACAATCCCTGTTTCTGGTAATCTTGAATCTGGTCCATAAGGTAGGCAGCATAGTTTAGGCCAAATTCGGTCTCAACCGCTTTCACATTGACGCCCCACTTGGTTCTAAGACCTGTCATGATGTATTCGTTATAGCGGTCGGTCAACGACAATTCTTCGCGCTCTGCTGGTAATTCTCCAGCTATTATAGCTTTGATGTATTTGGGATTGTTGTTGATATTCCAGCTTCTTGTGGAGTTGACATGACTATGTGCTGAAGGACCAATACCCAAATAGAATTTTCCCGTCCAATAAGCAGTGTTATTCTGAGAATAGTAGCCAGTTTTTCCAAAGTTCGAAAATTCATAATTTTCAAAACCATTTTGTTCCATGGTTTCTACCAAAATATCAAAATGTGATTTGGCCAAGTCATCGTCTACAGGCGGAATGATTTCTTTATCTATAAAATGTTTCAAAGCAGTATTGGGCTCCACCGTTAACGCATAACTGGAAATATGGGGAATGTCAAGTTCTATAGCTTTTGCCAGATTTTCTTTCCACCGTTCTTCGTTCATATCTGGAATACCGTAAATCAGGTCGATAGAGATATTATCAAAAAACTGTTTAGCCAGCAAAATAGAAGTTTCAGCTTCATGAGCGTTGTGCGCCCGGTTCATCAGCTTCAAATCCTTTTCAAAAAACGACTGAACACCAATACTCAATCGGTTAACTTTCGTTCTCGATAACATCTGCAGATATCCCAGATCCAGATCATCTGGGTTAGCTTCCAAGGTGATTTCTGGCTTATCAACTACGATATATTCAGAATAAATGGTGTCAAATATCACATTCAATTCTTCTTCGGTAAGTAAACTCGGCGTTCCTCCACCAAAATAAATATTTTTAACCACGCCTGGAAGCTCATCTTTTCGCATTACAAGTTCCATGCAAATTGCCTGAATCAATTGGTCTTTATACTTCAACGACGTCGAAAAATGAAAGTCGCAGTAGTGGCAAGCTTGCTTACAGAAAGGGATATGAATATAAAGCGAACTCATGAAATAATTTTGAACAAAAGTAAGATTTACTAAGTCTAATTCTTTATGTTTAAGTTCAATTTGACACAAAATAAACACATGAGCATCCTCCTGATCAGTCTTGGCTTTATATGTTGTATCGTTGGAATCATAGGTAGTTTTCTACCTGTTTTGCCAGGACTGCCGATATCATGGATTGGAATCCTCCTCCTCTATTTTGTGCCAGAAGTAGAAATCAGCTCCAATTTGCTTTGGATCACTTTGAGTGTAACGGTGGTTATTTTTATACTGGATTACCTCATCCCGATGCTGGGGGTTAAAAAGTTTGGTGGTAGCAAGTACGGAATGTATGGTGCTGGCATTGGTCTTGTCGTCGGCCTCTTTACGCCTATTCCTTTAACGGTTTTAATTTTTCCATTTCTGGGCGCTTACATAGCAGAACTTGTCTTTTCTAAGATGAAAAGTCAGCAGGCACTCAGAGCAGCTTTTGGTTCATTCATCGGATTTTTGGCTTCCACTTTTGTTGAGTTAATAGGAGCTTTGGCATTCATTATCATTTTCTGTTATAAACTCATTCAGTATAGGGAGTTTATAATCTGATTTTGCTTCTAGTTAACTTTATGCCTTTAGATACATCGCTTTATGCTCATTAGTATTATAATACCAGCCTTAAATGAAGAAAAGTATATTGCTGAAGTCCTTGAACATACCTTAAATCTTGAAGGCCATTTTGAAACCATCGTCGTCGATGGTGGTAGCATTGATAGAACTTTAGAAATTGCTCAAAGATTCAAAAATATAAATGTGCTTCAATCTCCAAAAAGCAGAGCCGTACAAATGAATTACGGCGCAAAACACGCATTTGGTGACATCTATTTATTTCTCCATGCCGATACGTTTTTACCAAAGACCTTTTATAATGACATATTAGATCTAACGCAAAACCCAAAAGTGATTGGTGGTAGCTTCAGACTTAAGATGGATGATTCTCATCCCATTTTTAAGTTTTATTATTGGTGTAGTCAATTCAGCATAGAATTTTTCACTTATGGTGACCATGCCATTTTCATCGACTCAGAGATCTTCAAGCGCATCAATGGGTACAAGAACATCGATTTTATGGAGGATGTAGAAATCCAGAAACGAATCCGGAAACATGGAAAATTCAAAAAGCTAAAATCTTCAGTCCAAACTTCCAATAGAAGGTTTACGAAAAAAGGCGTGATTAAGCAGCTAGTCATTGATAGCCTTTTAGTTTTCTTTTTTAAGATCGGAATTTCAGCAAGTCGGCTCAAACGTTTTTATCCCAATAATCAGTCTTAAAACAGTTCTTAGCCTCGCTAATCAAATATTTTAACGAAATTCTAAGTCTGCAAATACAACATACTGTAGCAAACTTCCGTTATTTACGTCAACAAATCAAAACTTAAAATTATGCAAACCAGAAAAATAATTCTAACCTTAAGTGCAGTTGCAGTTTTATCCAGTTGTGTATCCAAGAAAAAATACACCGAACTAGAGAAAGATCGTGACGACACAAAATCGGAATTGATGCAAACTCGTACTGAAAAGCAAGAGTTGGAGAATCAAATGAACCAAATTGAAATGCGTGTGGAGCGATACAATAGCAAAATTGCTTCGCTACAAACTGAAAAAGACGGCATGATGGTAAGTGTTCCCAATGAAAGTCTGGTGCTTTCAGAAAAGAACAAAGAAGCCATGAGAAAAACGTTAAAAAATGTTCCTGCATCTAAACTAGCAGGAGCAACTTCATTGAAAGATTCTTTAAATATTGCTATCTCTCATAATATTTCAAAAAAATTAGGAGATTCTGGAAAAGACCTTAATGTCTCCATTGAAGAAACCATGGTCAAAATCAATATTGATGACAACCTATTATTTGGTGATAGTAGCTTTAGAGTGGGAAGAGATGCCGACGATATCCTATCAAGAATTGCTGATGTCATCAAGTCTGAACCGTCATTGGAAGTTTTGGTAGAAGGTCATACCGATAGCAGAACTATTAAAGAAGAAAGCTATATAGTTGATAACTGGGACTTGAGTGCAAGACGGAGTGCTGCAGTTGTAAGAAGACTTGAAACTAAATTCGATGTACCTTCAGAGCAATTGATTGTAGCGGGACGTTCAAGTTATGATCCTGTTGTACCAAACAATTCTAAAGAGAATATGGCTAAAAACCGTAGAACTCAAATTGTAATTATGCCAAATCTTGATAAATTCTTTGCTATGTTAGATAGCGAATAATATCCATTTAATATTTGAAAAACCTCGCTTAAAATTTTAAGCGAGGTTTTTTTATGCTAAATAATTTAATTCAAAAGTTTTCTATGTTTGAAATTTAAAATTAAATTGAATTAAAATTTATTATGGACATAAAAGGAAAAAAAGTACTGATCACAGGCGGAAGTACTGGCATAGGAAAAGCTTTACTCAAAGAACTTATTTCCTGTGGGGTAAATGATTTTGCTATAATTGGTAGGTCACAAGATAAACTGGACAAACTGAAAAAGGATTTTGAAAACATCAACTTCATACTAGTTCAGGGAGATGTATCACAACTTTCAGATATAGAAAGATTAGTGAAAGAGGTTAATAAACAGTGGGGAAACCTTGATTTATTGATCAATAATGCGGGAGTAATAAGCACAGGGTCTCTACAAACTATTTCTGATGCAGACATTATCAATCAAATCAACATCAACCTTACAGGTCTTATTTTATTGACTAAAAAGGCTTTGCCCTTGCTTCTCAAAAGTGAAGAAGCTGGACTGATGAATATTTCTTCTGGACTAGGATATATTGCTAAACCTTTTTACTCAGTATATGCTGCGACCAAAGCAGGGGTTAAACATTTTTCTGAAGCTATGCGGAGAGAACTCATATTTGAAAACATACATGTCATGACAGTCTACCCTACTGCCACCGATACAGATATGATGATTACCTCCAAAATTGAAAACATGGATAGTGCGGAGTTGGTAGCCAAAAAGTCGATAGAAGGATTACTAAGCAAAAATATCGATGTGATTTTAGGAGGTGAACAACGCTTAAAGGACATAGACACAAACATCAATAGACCTCTTGAAATGGATGAAATAGCAAAAGAACGCTACGAATCATACCGCGATAAAACAGAGTTTCATAGAGCTATGTAAAACTAAGATCATGAAACCTCAACTTCTTATTTTTGATATCAATGAAACTATACTTGACCTTTCTCCCTTGAAAGAATCCATCAATCAGTTGCTCGGGTCATCAGAAGGTTTTGATCAATGGTTTCCAAAACTGATACAATTTGCCATGGTAGAAACTTTAACAGGTAGCTATTCAGATTTTGGTGAAATCGGGGCTGCAACTTTAGAGATGACTGCCCAAAGTTTCTCGAAATCAATTTCAGAAAAAGAAATAAAGACTACGCTTTCTATTATTACTCAGCTTCAACCTCATCCTGACGTTTTAGAAGGCTTAGTGAACTTAAAAAAGAAAGGATTCAGGTTGGTTGCACTTACCAACGGGGGAAAAAGTACTTTAGAGAAGCAAATGAACTATTCTGGCCTAGACTTTTATTTTGATTCATTATACAGCGTAGAATCCGTTAAGAAATTCAAACCACATCCGGAGACTTACAACTATGTTCTTAAAAAAGAAAATTGCGACCCCAAAAACGCCATGCTAGTTGCTGCTCATGCTTGGGATATTGTTGGCGCTCAACAAGCAGGTTTGCAAACTGCTTTCATAGAAAGAAATGGTAAATATTTGTATCCTAATACTGAAAAACCATCACTAAGTGTAAAGAATCTAACGGATTTGATACCGAATTGATTTTGAAATGTCGTGATGTCAAATTGAATTATCTATATTCTGGATTTTCAAAATTCCAACGGGTACCTGCATCCCAGTCCTTTCTTGAATTTCCGTAGGCAGGGTACCCTCCCTGGTCTTCTAGCATTTTGGCTAAATGCAAAAGATTATAAGTCATGAAAGTTGTGTTCCTGTTGGTAAAGCTTGAATCAAATCCTTTAGGCTTATCAAATTTTTCACCATCCCATTCTTTGTCGCCATAACTTGGCCCTGGTCCTACTTCGCCAATCCAACCTGCATCAGATTGTGGCGGAATGCTGTAACCTAAATGCTGTAATGCGTATAACATTCCCATAGCACAATGCTTCACACCATCTTCGTTTCCTGTAATGATACAACCTCCAGCTTTTCCATAGTACACATATTGACCTTTATCATTGTGATGCCCACTCATAGCATATAATCGTTCTATGACTTTTGAAGCAATAGAAGAACGCTCTCCAAGCCAAATTGGTGATCCCAATACCAAAATATCTGCATTTATGATTTTATCGTAAAGCCCAGGCCAATCATCACAATCTTCTCCATGCTCAGACATGTCTGGTTGAACTCCAACAGGCAAATTATAATCTACAGGCCTTATTATCTCTACTTCTACTCCCTCCTTCTTCATGATGTTAGCAGACACATCCATTAGAGATCTAGTGTGACTCTCCTGAGGAGATTTTTTAAGCGTACAATTAAGAAATACTGCTTTTAAGTCATTGAAAGTATTGTTCATAAGCAAAGTTTAAGAATTATAATATTATAGTCGTTATCTAATTGATTAATTACAACATATCAACGGTAGGCCTCAGTCCAGGCAAAATACTTCTTTGCTATTTTATTCTTCTCAATCTTCAAATGATCTAAAAAAGCCGTTGCCACAGGATTTAATTTTTTTGAGGAAAGCCAAGTTACCTGCCACATGCTTGAAATGGGCAGACTCTCAATAGGGATAATCTGAAGGTCTTTTGCTTTAAGTTCATTTTTTATACCAATGAGTGGCATTATTGAAATACCCAATCCAGCAATGACGGCTTGCTTTACAGCCTCATTTGACGTCAACTGAATTTTCTTTCTTATTTGAAAACCATTTTTTTGAATAAAGGTTTCCATGGCGTTACGTGTTGCAGAACCCTCTTCCCTATATAATAAAGGAAGTTTGGTAAGTAAATGTTCCCCTTCCGCTAGCTGCTCTGGAGTTATTTGCTTTCCGCCCACCAAAAAAAGTTCGTTTCGCATAAGTTCCACAGAATTAACTTTTAATTTTTTAGGCAACACAGAAATAAGAGCAAAATCAACTTCATTCTTTTCCAAGCTCCTTATCACTTTTGTTTTATTTGTGACATCCATAACCAGGTCCACACCGCTGTGAATATTCATGAATTCTGTTAAGAAATATGGCATGACATATTTTCCTGTAGAAGCAATTGATATTTTTATTCTACCTGACAACTTTCCTTTAAAGGCGTTGGTTTTGTAGTTGATAGCTTCTACTTCATCGAGAATTTTTTTAGCTGCTGCTGCGATTTCGTTTCCAAAATCTGTCACATAAAGCTGGCGCCCAACAACTTCAGTAAGTGGAATTGAAAACTGGTCCTGAAAATTTTTTAATTGTATGGAAACAGCTGGCTGAGTTAAGTGGAGTTTTTCTGCTGTTCTTGTAATACTTTTTGAATTTGCTATTTCTGAAAATATGATCAATTGATGTAAAGTGTAATTCATAATATTTTTTAATGCTTTGTATAAAGTATATAAATAAAAATTTATGAATCTAAATTATAATATTTGCGTCATAAATCAAAATAATATTTAACAATGGAAACAAATCAAACTTTTACAATCAAGGACAAAAAGGTAAAATTAGTAGAGGGTGAATTTACTCCATCTCAAGCTTCAGATATTCTTCATGCCTTGATCGATCAAAAAATCAACTACCACAAAATCGAAAATTTGCAACACTGGGAACAAGATCACAATAAAGACCCAAAACCTTACATCCAGAGAATTCAAGAATTAGAAGACGAGAAGAAAGCAATTGATCACTATCTCACTACTATCAAAAAGGAAGGTAAAAAACTGAGCATCGATGGAGTTTTGACTTTGAAGCCTATCGACTAGACTTCATTGCATTCTCGTTTTAATCTCAATCTTTAAAATTCAACTATGGAAAGTTATACTCTATCTGCAAATGAAAGCCAAACTCATGAGCAGAACCAATCGATCTCTCTACTTTCTCGAATCTCTGCTCCAATCCATTGGTTTTTACTCGTTATATGCATTTCAGCCTTAACTTATTATCAGATATATCTTCCCAATTGGGACTACTTAGACATTTTTAGAATTAACGGATTTACACTTCTCATCTGGACGGCCGTTCTGTTCTTCAGTTCAATAGTGAGTAGTTATTCTAAAAATTACCTCGCAGGTTTTCGATACCAAAAACGTTTTTCGCTTTTAAGTATCGGTTTCACCTTCTCTGTCATGCTTTTTGTGATGTCAAATCACATTGCAGCCCTATTAATTTCGTGGTTAGCCATGGGTTATTTTATGTCAAAACTGATTGGCGTTCATAAAAATTGGGGAGAAGCAAGACAAGCAGAAAAGTTTTCGCTTAGGTATTTTATATCAGGAACTATGGTATTGGCTGTTGGTATTCTCTTGCTCTGCTATGATAGCGGTCAATTTACATTACAAGGATTGATGGCCACAAGTGAATTTAATTCTTCCATGCTAATTCTTTCTTGCTTACTAATAATCATCGCCGCCATCATTCAATCTGCAATTTTCCCCTTTCATAAGTGGCTGCTCTCAGCGATGACTTCACCGACTCCTGCATCTGCTCTTATGCATGCTGGATTTGTCAACGGTTCAGGCTTATTGCTCACCCTATTTGCTCCCCTGATCATTCTTTCCAACACGCTTTGGATTTTGTTTATAATAGGCGGAATTACTGCAATTCTAGCTCAATTTCAGAAGTTGATACAGGTGAATGTAAAACACAAACTCGCCTGTTCGACTATTGCACAAATGGGTTTTATGATCATGCAATGCGGTTTAGGGTTTTTTAATGCAGCAGTAGCTCACCTCATTTTACATGGGTTTTATAAAGCTTACTTATTTCTATCCTCTGGTGAGCAAATCTCACAAAGTTCACCACAAGAATCGCCACGTCTCAAAATAACAGTTTTGCAAGCGTTAGCTGTTGCCATCTTTGGAGTTTTGGGGGCTTTTTTATTCTCTTATTTAACCGGAAAAACCAGCATGACCGATAGCAGTATCTTCCTTACGCTTATAGTTGCTATAACCGTTGGGCAGGCTACTTACAATATTGTAAAAGAGCAAAGTCTTGCCTATATAGAAAAAATTGGGGTTTCTGCCCTTCTCTTTAGTATAGGAATAAGTGTTTACGCAGTTCTTTTCAATGGCATCACACATCTAATGTCTGAGATGCCGATGATTCAGGCTCCACAAACTCTGGATACGCTTCAAGTGGTCTTTGGAATTATCTTTTTGATTGGATTTTTTATCATGAAACTTGGCGTATATCGCAAATCGCCTTGGCTCTATGTTAAGCTTTTGAATTTATCACAGCCTTACAAAAAAACTATTCATTACTACAAAAAATAGATTTATGAAACGAGACACCATTCTACAAAAGATTGATTCTACATCTCATGTGATTGGCAAAACATGGCCACTATATGCTTTTGTAACCTCAAACCCGCTGACTGGTTATGAAAACAGGCATTTTAAGCAAGCCACTACAGAGGCGGAGCAACTAGTTGGTGGACATCTTCTCCCAGGCGTATCTACCTTCAGAAATGCATGGCATCAGGGAGAAATTGATGAGCAGGAATTGAGTGATCTTTTCAAAAAAAATGGAATAAATTTTTCAGCTGAAGAGAGTCTCTCTCAGATGGAATCTCAAATTACAGAATCAAAAAATCCTCATCATGAAGTTGATAGACTTGTCATTAAATGGCTGATGACTTTTATGGATGAAGGGCTTGCTGAATGGAGTATGCCCAATAAAGAAAAAGGATTTTATAAAGCCTGGAGAGCCCTAGTTCGTTACGATCAGGAATTCAACTTAAAAGCTTTAGTTGCTTTACCTGAAGAAAATCTTGAAGCTTTGGAGGAATTATTAAATAATTATACTGAAGAAGAACAAGTAAAAATTCTGGAGCAGCATTTATCTGCCCTACCAGGATGGACGGGCTACATCAAATATAGAGCAGAAACAAATTCAGAATGGCAAAATAAATTCAAAATTACTTTGGAAGATTATCTAGCTGTAAGACTTTCAATAGCTAATAATCTTGATTTCAAACTCTTAAACACCGAGATAAATCATTCAGTAAAAAATGAAAAAAGTGACCTTCAATACCTGTGGTTAAAAGCATGGGAAAAAACATGGCAAAACAAGTTATCCAAAGAACTAAATACTATTCTTGAAACTTCTGACAATACTTCCACATCTACAACCAAAGCTAAGACTCCTGAAGCTCAACTGGTATTTTGTATCGATACAAGATCAGAATTGATTCGACGACATGTGGAATCCAAAGGGGATTATGAGACTTTTGGATATGCTGGCTTTTTTGGAATTGCTATGGATTACGAAAATTTAAGTGATGGGATTGTCAAAAAATCATGTCCACCCATTTTAGCTTCGGCATATAAAGTATCCGAAAAAGCCAAAAATGAAAACCAGGAAGAAATAGACAACTACCACAGACGCCAGGAAAGAGAAAAATTTACGCATTACTTCCTGAAACGTATGAAACACATGCTACCTTCAGCATTTGGCTACGTGGAAGGTTCGGGTTTCTTTTATGGCGTTTCCCTTTTTCTAAGAACACTCATGCCAGACCGACTTTATAATTCTAAAAAGAAAGAAAAAAAATCTTTCGAGGGAAGCTGTAATCCAGATATACAATCCATCAACAATTCATCTGCTATCGAAGGTATAAGTCTGGGAGAAAAAACAGCTATCGTAAAATCTGCCTTCGATTTGACCGGTTGGAAAACCTTTTCGCCATTGATTCTTTTCGTAGGTCATGGTAGTCATTCTGCGAACAATCCTTTTGGATCCAGTTTAGATTGTGGTGCATGCGCAGCCAGTCCCGGAAGACATAATGCCCGAATGTTAGCCAAACTGGCAAACCAACCCGAAGTGAGAGAAGCTTTAAAAGAACAGAATGTCCTTATACCAGATTCTACATTCTTCCTGGGAGCGGAGCATAACACCACCACGGATGAGATCGTCATATTCGACTCTGAATTGCCTACGTCGCATAAAGATCAATTATCAAAACTGAAGGGAAATCTTCTAAAAGCCCAGCACTCAGCAATAACTGAACGTCTAGGAGATTCAAATAGCAGCATAAAAGCGGCCTATAAAAAAACAAACGACTGGTCTGAAACCAGGCCTGAATGGGGACTTGCTAAAAATGCCGGATTTATCGTTGGACCACGATCTTTATCTAAAAGCATCAACTTGGATGGAAATTGTTTCCTTCATTCTTACGATTGGGAAATGGATACAGAAGGAAAAGCTTTGGAAGGTATCATGCAAGGGCCAATGGTGGTGACGCAATGGATTAACAACCATTACTACTTCTCATCTGTAGATAACGATAATTATGGCGGAGGCACAAAAATCACTCATAATGTCACAGGAAGATTTGGAGTCATGCAAGGAAATGGTGGTGATTTGAAACGAGGATTACCTTTGCAGTCAATCAACGAAACCGATCAAAAAGCCTATCACAAGCCTTTGAGGTTGTCGGTTTACATTCAGGCTCCAAAAGATAGGATAACTTCCATTTTAAAGAAAAATGAAAACCTCAGATCTTTACTGGATAACGAATGGATTTATTTACTGGTGATAGATCCTACTGATTCTAATAAGATCATGAAGTATGAGCAAAACTTACATTGGGAAGCTTCAGAAAAAGTTGCTGAAAACCAATTACAGACTATTCGATAGATATTAACATCAATTAAAAACTTTATCCAAAGTTTAATCATTTGTTAGTTAGTCCATTGTGGTGGGAATTCTTGAGAATTCCCACCACTTTTTTACTATAAAAAGGATATCAATTTCGCAGATTTGCCAAAACAAACCTCAATGCTTTAAATCTGAGAATTTTAAATGACCCAAAAAACTGAAATATTTATTTCACTCACCTTCAAATTACAATTTTGGCAGCAACCACAAACCAGTCATACTAAAGATAAAAATACCAAAAAACCAAAATGGATGTATAGCAACATATGTTTGATCAATATCCTTACTGCCTCTAAACTTCTCTTGGAAGAATTTCATGTTAGCTTGTTGAGTTTGGTAATGTCGTAAGGATTTCCAGCTATCCGATTGGTGGACATAATATTCAAAACTTGAGGTTGAATCTTGTTCCATGTTTAATCGTTGCCACCCAAGGGACAAAGGATAGGTCACTCCACTCCATGTTTCTGAAACATTTAAATCTTGTTTTAATGGAATCAGGTGGTCATATTGATCTAAAATTATTGGATTTTCCTTTGAAGTTCTTAACTGAAAAGTGAAAGGTTCATCCTTTAGGACAAACTTATCTACTGATGAAAATGAAGCTAATAAAAATTCTCTTTTACTGAGTTGCTCAATAATGTCTGACCAAATTTGCTGGTAAGCTTCTTGTTTTCCGTCTAGTAACAACTGCCAGGTATTTTGCAGCATTGTAGTACCAATTCTTCCCTGTCCTGACCTTTTATAGGCGCTAAAAATTGAAGCATTTAAGGTATGAATTTCTTCCAAACCAAATTCTTGTTTAAGCCGGAAAGGCTGAGTTGTCAACCTCACTGTTTTAAGCTCGTCAAAGCCTACTTCTAAGGTTGAAACAGGCTGTAGAGTGAAGACTGAAAAATCGCCCAAATTATTTAAAGCCTTAGCTTCTCCTAGTATAAAAAGTCCTAATCCCGTTGCTTTTATTGATTTTTGTAAAGCATTTCGCTCTGAGTTGGAAAGGGTTTTTAAAAACCCGGAATCTAATATAACTAAGTCAAAACCTCCCAAATTTGAAGAATTCAGACTCCTTAGATTCATTTGTTCAGCATTAAAAAATTCAAACTTATATCTTCCTGTAGTGATCCGGTTTTTAACGGTAACTTCATGACCTAAGTCAGCTAAAAAGTTTTTTAAATATTTGATTTCAAATGTTGGGTAGGTATTCAGAATTAAAATTCTTGGAGCCTTCCTTTTCTGAATTTTTACCGGTAAGGCATTTCGGTTTAGCACTTCACCTAAAGAATCTTTTTCTATAATACTAAAAACATAATTCCCAGAAACCTTCAAGGTGGTTGAAAGCTGAAAGCCCTCTTTCTCCTTAGAGCCAAAAACCGCAGAGTCCAAAGCAGTTCCTGCAGCATCTTGGAGTACCAGTCGGTTTTTAAATCTTCGATTTGCGAAAATACCCTTGACATCAAGCTGATTACCAACTTTATTTTCCTGTTTATAATTTAACTTAATTATACCCGACAACTCATGACCAGACAAATAAGTCGCTGTTGTATTTTCTAAAGACCACAAATCATAACTTGCAATCCCACTGCCTAAAACAAAAATTTCTTCAGAATTCACAAGTCCCAGCAGAGATTCGTCGTTATTATAATCTATCACTTTTAGGTTTCGATAAGTCTTTTTTAAGCTATCCAATTGAGTTTGCTTAAAGTTATCAGTGGTAATTACAACTCTTCCTTCATTAACTTCTTTCAAAATAGCTGGTTTTAAAGCCAACAGAGCTAAAGAAGACACCGAAAAAAAGATCAGAACAACTTTTACTATAAAGCCTTTGTTTCTTGGAGATGTCCATTCTTTCCAGATGAAAACTAAAATTGAAATCAACCAAAAAATAAGTGCAGGCCAAACCCAGGCAGCGTTTAAAAATGTAAGATTATCATTCATTCAATTCTAGTTCTTTTAAGACTAATTCGTTGAGTTTACCACCGAAACTACCTTGCCGCTGGGGTTCTAGAGCAATTTTAGGCAATGCTTTCAGAAGTCCTTTTTGAACTTCAATTATTAATTCCTGAGATATTTGCTGTCTCTCTCCCAATTGTTTCAATTGCTGAAGTGTTTTCAAAAACCTTCCAGGCTCAGCAATGGCCTTTTTTGCAAGCTCATTCCCAGCTTTCTTAAAGAGCTTTCTATCTGTATCCTTGGGTTTTGAATCTGAAATTTTTAACTCTTCCAGTCTCAGAATAGTTTGTTTTATAGAAAGGTATTGATCTAAATCGTCCCGTTCTTCTTTTTTATTGAAATTATCAATATCCTTGAGGTCTCCCGATAATCTGGCGTTTTCTTTTATTGGTGGCGGATCAAAACCTATGCGGTGCACATAAATTCTTGCGCTGTTTTTAATCTCCTGTATCAACTCCAAAGCTTCATATTGATAAGGCAATGACTTTTCTGGTTTATAAAGTCGCAAGTGCAACTCTGCATCCCACATGATATTTAACGCTTGACGTAATTTACTCTTAAGGCTGTCTGTAAATAAACTTGATGATTCAGGATCGCCATGATCGTGTAAATAGTCTGCCAGGGGACCTTCCTCTTCCTTGTTTTCATCTTGGTCATGATCGTGACTATCTGCGACAAGGTTATGCTCGTTGTCACTATCGTGAGCATGAGAATATTCTGTTAGAGGATCTTCTTCTTGATCATGATCGTGGTCATTATCTTCTATTATTTCTCCACCATTTGCAATTGCCCCTTCAGCTTCATCTCCCATAAATTGACCATATTTTAAACGAAGTGATTTTTGATCAAAACCCAAATCATTACTAGTTGAATTAAATTCTTCTTTTGATATTTTTCCGCTTTGAGCTATCAGTTTTTCTGTATCAATGATCAATTGCCGCTGACTTCTAAAATAATCGGGCATCAAATCTACACCAAGACCTCCTTCTACGCCAGGCCCATAATTAATTGTGTCTTTGATAACCGCAAAGTAAGTTTCACTTCTGGCAGTATTCTCCTTTGGTTGTTTCAGATCTTTAGCTTCTATATAAAAATAAAGTTCATCACCCGGCTCCATATTCATCTGATCCAGATCTATGGTTTTAGACAGATTCAATTGCTTTTTTCCACTTGACACCGGTGTATCAAATTCCAATTGTTCCTCTCTGAATTTTACAGATTCTCCAGTTCCTTTACTCACTGTTGCTATGATATGAGCGTTTGCTACTCCGAAATCATCTATGATAAGAGCACCAAAGTTTAAAACTTTATTATCGGTATATTCGAAAGAAGTAAATTGTTTCAAATTGTCTAGACGAATAACTGGTGTTTTGTCTTTTATGACTTCTATGGTAAAAAGGTCTGAGGAATAAGTAGCTCCGGAGGTATCGGTAAATTTGAAATTATAAAACCCAGAATTATTCAAAGTAGTACTTCCCGAAAAACTCAGATTGGTTTTCATCATTTTCCTATGTTTACCCATGCTTTCAAGGCTAACACTATCTACCGAGGCATCAAATTGAAGATTCCAAGTCACTCTTGAGCCCTCCAAAGCTTTGATGTTCATTTTTGAAGTGGATGTAGTTGTCAAACCCGTGTATGAAGGATGATTGATGGTAACTAATTGATTTTTCAATACTGGGACCTGTTGTTTAACAGCTAAAAAATCGATTGGCTCAAAACTCATATTTTCTTCTTCTGAAATTGCATTTCTATTGAAATTGAAGATCTCAGAAATCCCAGTATAAAATCCTAGATAACCTATAACAACTAAAAGTACCGATGTGATAATCGCCGTTTTAAGGTGATGTTCTGGTTTTATTCTTTTTATTTCGGCTTCTAAAGCATTTGATATTTTTTGTTGCTGAAGTTTTGCCAGTCCACTAAGTTCAGTCGGTTCTTGTAACAATAACCAACTACTATATTCTAGTTTATTAGAGCTTGCATCAATGTAATTACTAGTTTTTTCTAAGTCGATCTCCCATGGTTTTTTAAATAACAGTGCCATAACAAAAATCAGTGCAAAACTTATCAAGCTCAAAAACCAATTTTGGGTTAAGAACCAGACTAAAATAGCTGAGCTGAAAGCATACAAAAAAACTTCAAGCCACAACCAAATTTGCCATTGCTTTTGAAACCTAATCAATATGCTTTTTCCTGTTTGTTTCATTGCATTCTATACCTTGATAATACTCTTTCTGATAAGAGTAAAACGATAAAAAATAACCATAAAAAATTAGAAAACTCTTTTCTCTCTTGCTCAGAGTTTAATTTAAAACCTTCTTTAAAATTAGGTTTAATGAGCTCCATATTCATAACCCGTCGGTCGTAAGTTTCAGCTTCTTTTTTCAGTTCAGGATAAAGGTGCAGTAATTTAATAAGCTGCTTGCCCAAATGTTCCTCAATACTATTTTCTGAATTTAATTCTGCTGTGAGGTCATATTCATTTTCAAAATTCGCAGATTCAATGAGTGAATTTGCGAAAATATTTTTTTTGAATTTCAAAACTTTCCCTTCAGTTTTTGGAACAGTATCATCGCTCAACCAAACCAATAAATTATTCGACGTCAACTTAAGATTATCCTCTTTTTTAATATTTAGAATTTCAATAGGATGACGCAAGTACTTTGATATAGCTAAAAAAGACGCTTTTAAATATTTGCTTTCAGTTTTAAATTTGTCTTCAAAATACATATTTATCCGTAAAGTATCCTTTTCAACTATAAGAATTGAATCTCTACTTTCAGCATTTATACTTTGTATTTCTTTTTCAAATTTAAACACCTCAGCTTTACTTATTGCTGAAATAATTTCAACCTCATTTTTATCTTGTATTGCTCCAACTAGATTAGTTTTTGATTCATCAGAATTAAGATTGAACCAATAAATATTTTTGTCAATTTCTGGCCTTTTACCTTTTAAACCACTTAAAAATGCATTTGTAAAAACCACAATACTATCTGTTTTTAAAGACTTCATTTCTCTGGCTAATTGCCAGTAGTAGGGAGTTTCTAAATTTTTCGTTTCTAAAAACTCGGAATCATAGGCGGGAAAATCTGATTTTAAGAATCTTACCTCCTCCTCCGAAGCTAAACTGTCTAGAAACGTTTTGGATTTTGTCACACCCAATAATGAAGGTTCTACCAGGTACGTGATAGGTGTTTTTTCAGTTTTGTAATTCCATCTTGGCTCAGACATGATAAAAACCAAGACTGTGATGAGCAGTATTCTGAGTAATAACAACCAAAGTTCATTCAATTTGATGCTTCTGCTTCTTTTAGAATCTGAATCTTGCAAAAATTTAATGCTCCCAACTTTTATAGTTTTTCCTTGCTTTCTGCTCCACAAATGGATTGTCAAAGGAATGCTAAGTCCTAGCAGAGCCCAAAAAAATGAAGGATTGAGAAAAACCATATTACATCAAGTTGGTACGTTTTTTTAGTAACAATTGGAGGGCTTCTCCAATGGGATCATCGAGTCGAAAGAGTTGATAGCTTATAGCGTTGGCTAATAAAATGTCTCTGGTAGCTTTTATGGAATCCTCTAAAGATTTTAAATACGAAGGACGCGCTTTTTCTGCATCAAGTTCTAGTTTGGTTCCCGTTTCCAAATCCTCAAATGTGAGAGCGCCTTTGTAATTGAATTCTAATTCATCACTACCTAAAATATGAAGAACAACCACTTCATTTCTGGAAGTTTTCAATCTTGTAATAACATTGGTCAACTCCGATGCTTCTTCATGTAAATCTGAAATAAAGAAAATAAGTTCCTTTTGACTTCGACTGTGTAATTTCTCAAAAACTTGTGGATCTTTGGGCCATTTCCCTCTAGATTCAATATTGATTAATTCTTGTAGTAAACGTTTGAAATACTTTTTTTGAACACGTGCTTGTAACGCATATAAATTGTGCTCATTCAGAGCAAATAAACCCACTGCATCACCCTGAGATTGAGCTAGCCAGGCTAAAGAAGCTGTTAGAACTCTAGCAAAATCCATTTTGGTCATTCCTTTTTCTTCATGCTGCATAGATTTGCTGGCATCGAGAATAAACTTTACAGAGATATTGGTTTCTATCTCAGATTGCTTGATGTAGTATCTTCCCGACCTTGCCAGCATTTTCCAATCCAGAAGTCGCATATCATCACCGACTTCATAGCCACGGTACTGGCTAAATTCCATTCCCGAACCCAAACTTCGGCTATGGTTTAAACCAGACAAATGTCCCTCTACAACAACTCTAGAAATAAGAGCCAAGCCACTTACACTATTGATAATTTCTGGTTTTAGTAATAGCCGATAGTCTTGCTTCACTTTAATTATTTATTTTGAAGGAAATATAGATCCCAATAATTCCGAAGTTACCTTATCGGATGTAATGTTTTCTGCCTCAGATTTAAAATTCACAATCACTCTATGCCGCAGAACAGGATAAGCGCAATGCTCAAGATCTTTTAGAGTTACGGCCAGTCTTCCCTGAAGTAAAGCTCTGGCTTTGGCTGTTAAAATTAAAGCCTGTCCGGCTCTTGGTCCAGCCCCCCAGCTTACCCATTCTTTTACAAATTCACTTTTACTGGTTTCCGGTCGAGTTGCACGAATCAATGTATTCACGTAAGAAATCAACTCATCACTGATTGGAACTTCTCGCACTAATTCTTGTAACCTCAAAATTTCAGCCCCAGTAAGTACAGGTTTAATATTAGATTTTAAAGAGCCTGTTGTATACTTCAAAATTTGATGCTCTTCTGCTTCGGTTGGATAACCTATTTTAATGTAAAACAAGAAACGATCCTGTTGTGCTTCTGGCAATGTAAACGTGCCTGACTGTTCAATTGGATTTTGTGTAGCTAAAATAAAAAACGGCCGTTCCAGCTTATAAGTCTTACCTGAATAGGTCACTTCAAATTCTTGCATAGCCTCCAGAAGAGCAGCCTGAGTTTTGGGTGGCGTCCTGTTGATTTCATCTGCAAGAATAATGTTTGCGAAAATCGGTCCTTTATTGAATTCGAAAAACTTCCTTCCCGTGGTATGGTCTTCTTCGAGAATTTCTGTTCCAATAATATCTGATGGCATTAAATCTGGCGTAAACTGAATTCGATTAAATTTGAGTGCTATCGCCTCTGAAAGACTTCGAATCATAAGTGTTTTCGCCAAGCCAGGCACACCTTCAAGAAGGGCATGGCCTCCAGCCAAAAACGTGATGAGTAACTGGTCTACAGTTTCTTCCTGACCTATAATAACCTTGGCAATTTCTGCTTTAAGAGTTTTGAGTTTTTTAGTAAGTCTTTTGACTTCCTGGTCTAAATCGGCTAGTGGCTGATCCATATTTTTTTTGATTTAAGATGTAAGTGCATACATCACGATGTTCACTCCAAATCGGGTATTATCTATCTTGTAAAATCGTTTGTTCCTAAAGTCATAATCCCATTCGCAGCCATAATCTTTGTTACTGTACAACACACCTATTCTACCATCTATCACAATAGCTTTTAGGTATTCATGCACCAGATCATCTCCCCAACCGTTCAGTTCCTGAGATGTAGTTGGTGGACCATCTTCAAATTCAAAAAAGACGTTGTACAACTCATGAGTGTTAGGAATTTTGGATAATTCTGCAGGACCAAAGATCTCTTCCATTTGACGCTCAAAAGATTTAGCAAAAAGTCCATCAATGTCATGATTACAATCATCAGCAAAAACAAAACCTCCGTTTTTTACATATTTTTCAAAGTTGGCTTTTTCCTTTGCGGTAAATTGTACCAATTTATGTCCTGAGATATAGCAAAAGGGACATTTGAATACCTCATCACTGCTTAAAGGAACAATATTTTCTACCGTATCTACTCTCAGTGTGGTATACTCTACAAGAGAGTTAAGCAAATTGGAAGGCATACGCTGGTCCACATCCCAATCTCCGGATTCGTATTGAAGTCTAGTAAAGAAAAAGCTGCTCATTGCATTATATGTATTGTTCACCTTTAAAGTTGAAAACGGCAACTATTGAAGATTCTACCAAAAGTAAGTTTAGCGTTTTTGAAAACTTAATTTCGGAAAGCTCTTAGTGTTATTTCAAACTAAAATCACTCCTCTAATTTATAAACAAATAAAACTTATGTATTACAATTTATAGAAAATGAAAACTGATTGGAGTGAACTCGTCACTCCAATCAGTTTTTTGAATATCATTTTTCAGCTATATTGCGTCAGAAAGACTGGTAAATGTAAAGTCCCTGACTTTCATGTAGGGAATTAAATTCCCGTTGATTCTTACTTGTTCACCAAGAGCTTCCAAATTATTCAACATAATGATTGGGCTTTCATTGAATCTAAAGTTTTTCACAGGATATCTTATTTCTCCATTTTCGATATAAAAAGTTCCGTCTCTGGTAAGGCCTGTGTACAATAAAGTCTGTGGATCTACACTTCTGATGTACCATAATCTTGTAACCAGAATTCCTCTTTTAGTACTTTTTATAAGTTCCTCGCGTGAAGCGTCACCCCCTTCCATTATAAAGTTGGAAGGAAAAGGCACAGGATCTACTCCTTTCTCCTTAGCCCAGTATCTGCTGTAAGCCAGGTTTTTGACAACTCCGTTTTCTATCCATTTCATTTTCTTGAGCGGCATACCTTCCCCATTCCAGGTAGAAGTCGGCACTTCGGAATGTAAAGGATCACTCCAAACATTCACACGTTCATCTACAATTTTTTGTCCCATTTTGGTGCCATCGTCTTTTGACATAAAGCTACGGCCTTCACCGGCAGTGCGCGCATTAAAAGCCCCAGACATATTTCTAAGTAAGTCTGCAGATGCAGCAGGTTCCAAAATCACTGTATATTTTCCAGGCTCTATGGCTCTCGCTTCACGAGACATTACAGCTTTATCAATCGCCACTTTAGCAGCTTCTTCCGGATTGAATTTACGAACATCGTTGAAGTCGCGAGAAACCCAGCCAGATCCAGTGCCATCGTTTGTTCTCATAGTAACTGTAAAATCAACATTAGTTGATTTATTGTAAGCAAATAATCCGTTGGAATTCAGTATGGCACTGAATCCAGATGAATCGTCCAAAAAACCAGCAGCAGTTACTTCTTGTTCTGAAGCTGGATTGATGCTTTTGGCAGCAACCCCTGCACGAAATTCTGGTTTGATATTCGCTGTGGCTTCTACAAAAGTGATAGACTCATCGTAAACCTGCGGAGACATCGGAGACATAAACTCTGGGTTTTCTGGAGATAGTTTTGCCAGTTCTTCCGCTCTTTTAACAACACTTTTTAGAGATTCATCATCAAATTCATCTACCGTTGCGGTTCCGGATTTCTTCCCAAAACTAGCTTCTACAGCAAGGGTTTGGTTAGAACGGTGTCCAGACGTGGAAACCGTGTTTCGGGCATAACGAATGTTTCCACTTTCGCTACCTCCCATATTGATCACACAAGCATCTGCAGTAGAAAAGCTCAATGCTTTTTCCATGATTTGCCTTGCTTTTTCTTTGGTATATATTGCCATTTCTATAGTTCTTTTTTAATTCACCGATTATTAAACACTTCTACCTGTATTGATCACATTGACTCCGTCAAATCTGGAAGTAGAACTTCCATGAGAAACAGCACTTACTTGGGAAGGCTGACCTTTTCCATCGAAGAAAGAACCAAACATACGGTAGTCGTTTTCATCACAAATTTTAGTACAAGAATTCCAGAATTCCTGTGTGTTGGACTGGTAAGCAACATCGTCTAGCATGCCAACGATTTCTCCGTTTTTGATTTCGTAAAATACAGTACCTCCAAACTGAAAGTTGTATCGCTGCTGATCTATAGAATAGGATCCACGACCTGCGATGTAAATTCCTTTTTCTACATTCTTAATCATGTCATTGATTGAATATTTTTCTTTACCTGCTTCTAAGGAAACATTTGGCATGCGCTGAAACTGGACATCATTCCAGCTTTGAGCATAGCAACAACCATGAGATTCTTTTTGATCAATCATATGAACCTGATCCCGGATAGCCTGATAGTTGGTCAACACACCATTTCTTACCAAATCCCATTTCTTGGTTTTCACCCCTTCATCATCATAACCGACAGCTCCAAGTGAATGTTTCTGTGTTTTATCTGCAACAAGGTTAACAATATCACTTCCATATTTGAAATCACCAGATTTCCACTTATCTAATGTGGCAAAACTCGTTCCGGCATAATTGGCTTCGTAACCAAGTACCCGGTCAAGCTCGAGTGGATGCCCCACAGACTCATGGATGGTGAGGCCTAAATGATTAGGTTCTAAAACTAAATCATATTTTCCAGGCTGCACAGATTTTGCTGTAAGCATTTCCTTAGCCTGCTTGGCTGCCAAAGTCGCATCTTCTACGATGTCATAACTATTACGGTAAAGTCTTAGTCCTGAAGGACCTTCGAGTTTTTCAGATTCCAAACCATCCATATATTCGTACCCCATTCCCATTGGCGCACTCATAGCCTGACGGGATTTAAATTTTCCTGCCCCGCGATCGATGGCCGTCACGCCAAAAGTTGGCCAAATCCTATGAATGTCCTGATCTATATAAGAGCCTTCCGTAGAAGCAAAATACTTTTGTTCATTGACCATAAACAAGGCAGAATTCACAAAATTAGCTCCGTTTTCCATCGCAGCTGCATTTGCACTGAGTAGTAAATCTACTTTTTCCGAAACCGGCACGCTCTTAAAGTCTTTTTTAATTGGAGTTTTCCAAGACACTTCACCATGAGATTCGACTGGTGCCAGTTGAACGGGATCTTTTTGAATTTTAGAATTCGCTTTCGCTATGGCTACAGCCTGTTGCGTAGCTTTCATGATTCCGTCTTCAGTGACACTATTGGTGGAAGCAAACCCCCAGGTACCGTTAGCAATGACACGAATCCCAATCCCAAAAGACTCGGTATTGACCACGTTTTGAACTTTATCTTCTCTCGTAAACACGTACTGGTTAAGATATCGACCTATCCTTGCATCAGCATAGGTAGAACCAAGAGATCTAGCAGTGTTCAAGGCTACATCTGCAAGTTTCCTTTTGGTTAGGATATCCATGCCAGGCATCAAAAGTGCATCGGCTGTGATGCTGCTCCCCATCATCATAGAAGGGACCAGCATGGCTGCGCCTGCACCCATTCCGCTTAATTGAACAAACTTTCTTCTTTTCATAAAAATCTTCTGTTTTTTGATTGAATGAATTGTTTAACAATTAAGAAAGCAACAAAGTTCAAATTGCGTCATATCTTGCAAAGAGTTGATTCTATTGCTATTATTCTTAATTAAAGCCTAAAATAATATTTTTTTCTAAACTTTACAGTTTAATTGTGAATAGAATCTGAATGTTAACAAAATAACAATTTGGAAGTCCATCCTTATTTTATTTTAGAAGATTTTGCGCATCGTAAATTTATGCTCTACAATACATTGCTTTATATTTTTCGTGGACCTAAATATCCAGCTTGGCAAGATGACTTCTGAAGATTTTCGGAAAATTTAAAATTTGATAAGAATTATGTTTGTGAAACCCTCTGAATGAAATTATAGGGCTTGATTAACATGATATTGGATTAATTTTGTAAAGTTATAGTCTGATAAGTATTAGAATTAATAAGAAACTCGAGGAAATAATTTTTTAAATCGACTCTAAGAAATAGAATGAAAATACCACAAAGCTTTTTTGCTTAGTTATAAACCTATACTCACCCGGATCCTGTTGATGAATCCGGGCGATCTCAAAAACTTGTCACGAGAATAATATCTCGATAATTAGGTGACATCTAAAACACCAAACCAACGTATCACTTTCAGTTGAACCTCCTAACAAAACTGAAATCATTAAGCTAACTTATAGAAACGAAGCAATGTATTGTAGAACTCCTAATGTATTGGAATCAAAATCAAACTAGACAGCAAAAGGATTTATTGAAAAATAAAAATTGCAATTTCTTATTCTTTATCTATTAAGTCTTTCAAAACACTCCATACATTTTCCCTAACAATCTTGTAGCCTTCGGCGGTGGGGTGAATTCCGTCTTGTTGGTTGAGGTTTGGATCACCCGCCACGCCTTCTAAAAGAAAAGGAACAAGGCCAACATCGTATTTATCGGCCAGTTCAGGGAAAATATTCTTAAATTCTGAAGTGTAGTCCTGTCCCATATTAGGCGGAATCTGCATGCCTGCAAGAACAATTTGAGTGTCTGGATTTTTAGTTTTTACTATAGTGATGATATCCTGAAGGTTTTGGCGAGTTTCCTTTAGTGGTATTCCTCGCAGGCCATCGTTAGCACCCAGTTCTAAAACAAAAATATCTACATTTTGTTTCAGCACCCAGTCAATCCGATTTTTTCCACTAGCTGTGGTTTCACCGCTCAATCCGGCATTGACGACTTCATAATCATAACCGAGGGAATCCAGTCTGTTTTGAATTAATGCAGGAAAAGCTTCAGAAGGTTCTAGTCCCATTCCCGCAGTGAGGCTGTTCCCAAAGAAAAGAATAACATCTTTCTCGCTTTCTTTAGATTCTGTTTCAGTTTTTGCTTCTTTAGAAGGCGTGTTTTCGGGTTGCTTTTCAGTTTTTTCTCCACAGGAAAATAGCATTACTACCATAATAATTGCGCCGAAGCGCCTTAAGTTTCTCATAACAAAGGGGTTTATAACCAAACTGTTTCTTTATTTTGTTTTCTTTTTTAAGAAAGTCAATAATTTCAATTTCACATGGCAAAGATATTAAACGTTTACCATCTTGAGAAAAGCTATTCTAGCGGTTCCAAGAATCTAAAAGTACTTCAGGACATCAACTTCGAAGTAGAAGAACAGAAAACTTTTGCTATCGTTGGTCCATCGGGAAGTGGAAAGACAACTTTGCTTGGGCTTTGCGCGGGACTTGATAGCCCGGACTCTGGTTCTATAACCTTATGTGGAAGTGAATTGAGCAATCTAGATGAAGATGAACGTGCGCTGCTTAGAAATAAACACATTGGATTTGTGTTTCAGGATTTTCAACTATTGTCAACCTTAACGGCTTTGGAAAATGTAGCTGTTCCCTTGGAACTTCAAGGTGACAAAAAAGCTTTAAAAATAGGTAAAGAACTACTGGAGAAAGTAGGTTTAGGAGATCGTATTCACCATTATCCTTCTCAGCTTTCTGGAGGCGAACAACAACGTGTGGCTTTGGCACGTGCTTTTTCCACTAAACCCTCTATTCTGTTTGCAGATGAACCTACTGGAAATCTAGATGCTGAAACTGGAGAAAAAGTGGAAGAGCTGCTTTTTGATCTCAACAGAGAATCTGGGACTACTCTTATCATTGTTACCCACGATATAGAATTGGCCAATAAAACGCAGCATATATTGAGACTGAAAGGAGGGAAAATTGTCGAAAATAGAGAAAAGCAAGTGCAATGAGTAAAACAAAAAACTCAAAACCAGGTTTGAAATGGCTTTTCAAAATGGCCTGGCGAGATGGCAAGTCCAGCGGGAACAAGTTGATCCTTTTTATAGCATCCATCGTGCTTGGTATATCTGCAGTGGTGTCTATACAATCCTTTGGCGTGACGCTAAAAGACAATATTTCATCAGAATCTAAAGCCTTGATGGGTGCAGATTTTAAAATTGATAGCGATGATCCTCCCAACGAGCGGGTTTTGCAAATTATGGATTCACTGGGTGGCCCTAAAGCCAGTGAAATTAAGTTTGCATCGATGGCTGCATTTCCACAGAATAAGGCGACTAAATTGATGCAGGTAAGAGGAATCAAAGGCGGGTTCCCATTTTACGGGGAACTGGAAACAGAGCCGAAAAATGCTGCAACATCTTACCAGAATCAGGGTTCTGCATTAGTGGATGCTACCGTTATGCTTCAACTAGGAATCCAAACTGGAGACAGTATCAAAATTGGTAAAGTGACTTTACCAATTGCTGGTGCACTCAAATCTGTTCCAGGGAGCACGGCTATTTTCAGTTCTGTAGCGCCACCCGTGCTTATTCCATATCGTTTCATTGAAGAATCAGGCTTGGTACAGACAGGAAGTAGAATAGATTATGAATTTTACTTTACTGCTGATGCAAATACAGATTTAGAAAAGCTTGATGAAAACTTAGACCCGATTCTCGATTCAGAAGAGGCTGATCTTGATACCCATACCTCAACCAGCGAAAGACTAGGACGTCGCTACGAAAATTTTGGAAAATTCCTAAATCTAGTAGCGTTTATTGCTTTGCTTTTAGGCTGTGTTGGAATAGCCAGCGCTATTCATATTTACATAAAAGAAAAATTGCGAGCGGTCGCTGTTTTAAAATGCCTGGGAGCCAGCAAAAGACAAACTTTTTTGATTTACCTCATTCAAGTGGCTTTTATGGGATTCATTGGAGGTATTTTGGGAACAGCCCTTGGACTTCTGCTTCAGCAATTATTCCCCTATCTATTAGAAGGATTATTGCCTGTTGATGTTCAACTTACATTTTCGGTTCAAGTGATCGTCATGGGCATTCTACTTGGAATTCTTATGTCAGTCTTATTTGCTCTATATCCTTTAATTGGAACTCTATACGTTTCACCATTGCAAGCCTTACGCGTCATAAAGGAAAATTCTACTAAATCCAGAAAGGCTGTTATTTTTGTTTCAATAGCCATCTTTCTGTTCATATTTTTGTTTTCGCTCTGGTTACTAGAAGACTGGAAGTATTCACTTGCTTTTGTGGGTGGGATTTTAGCTACATTTTCAATTTTGGCAGGCATAGCTTATCTGTTTATGCGAACTATAAGGAAATATTTTCCGCATAACTGGGGATTTGTAGCCAGACAGAGTTTACAGAACCTCTTCAGACCTCAAAACCAAACCTTAACACTTGTCCTCGCCATCGGCGTTGGAACTTTTTTAATCAGTACACTTTATTTCAGCAAAGATTTATTGTTGGCACAGGCTTCTTTAGAATCTGAGACGGATAGTCCAAATATTATTTTGCTGGACGTGCAAAGTAATCAACGAGAGGACTTAGCTAAAACTATAAACACATACGATTTACCAGTTTTGAGTGATATTCCTATAGTGACTATGCGTGTGCAAAGCATTGCTGGAAAATCAGTAGCTGAAATCAGAAAAGATTCCACATCTCAGGTAAACGGATGGGTCTTAAATCATGAATTCCGCACGACATATCGCGATTCACTTATTGCATCAGAAACCCTCGAAAGTGGAACCTGGACATCACAGGCAAAAGACTTAAACCCAGTTCCCGTATCCATAAGTGAAAATTTTGCAGAAGATGCAAAAGTTAAAGTTGGTGATCAGCTGGTCTTCAATATTCAAGGCGTTTTACAGGATGCTGTAGTGGGAAGTATTAGAAAGGTGGATTGGTCTAGAATGCAGCTCAATTTCTCGCTCGTCTTCCCAAAAGGCCTTTTAGAAAAAGCTCCTCAATTTCATGTCTTAACCACTAAAGTACCTGGCGATGAAAAATCTGCTGTTCTACAACAAGAATTGGTAGAAAAATACCCCAATGTATCCATTATTGATCTAAGGCAGATTCTCAACGTCATAGAAACGCTGTTAGGTAAAATTTCTTGGATTATCAATTTCATGGCTTTCTTCAGCATTATGATTGGCATTATTGTGCTTCTAGGTGCCATACGAACCAGCAAATATCAACGTATTAAAGAAAGTGTATTACTAAGAACACTCGGAGCCAAAGGCCGTCAAATCATAAACATTAATGCTTTAGAATACTTGTATCTAGGCGTCCTTGGAGGCTTATCTGGTGTTGCCTTATCTTTCATCAGCAGTCAATTATTGGCCTGGCTGGTATTTGAATCTCCTTTTGTTCCGTCACTCATCCCAATTTTTATTATTTTTCCTGGTATTGTTTTACTTGTACTCGTCATAGGACTTAGCAACAGCCTGAGCGTCATCAATAAACCTCCATTGGAAGTTTTAAGGAAGGAAGTTACATAAACACGTTTATTTCATATCAAATTGAGACTTTCAAATAAAGTAACTTTTCAGAAGAATATAGTGAAAGTTAATCTGAAACTTCAAGATGTGATTGCAGGCATAATAAAGGGACTGATTTATTGAATAAAATAAAATTTCACAATTGGATTAATGAAATAATTTAAAGTTTCATTTTTTCTGCAATTCTGTTTTATTTACAAAAAAATTCTCCTTGTGAATGTTTTGCTTGAAGAATTCAAAAAGTTCAGCTTTTCGACTTGAATTCTTCATTTCTTAAAGCGTCATCAACTTCGTGAAAAGCAAAGGTTTTCTCATTAATTTCAAAACCATAAAAAACATTTATAATATCAGCCTCAAATTCAGTTTGCAAATTCATCACCTGATATCCTTCAATCGTTTTTGAATAAGAAATCAACTCATCTGTTTTATCTGAAACTTTCAAAATTAGCTTATAGGTTTTTGCTCCGTGTTTCTCGACAATAAGTTTCTCTTCATTATTTCCCTCAACAAACCATTCTCCAAGGAGTTCAGTATTTATCTTTTCATCATTCGATAAACTGTATCTTGATTCCAGAGCACAATTTACTAGCGATAAAAGCATCAATGTAATTATGAATTTCCTTTTCGTATAGACTGTTTTTGAAGTCTATATTGATCGACAACATGAATTTTGACTGCTCTATTGTCTGGTGCTGAATTTATTTTTTCTGCCATTCTGGAGAAAAATAAGTAGTTCTTCCTCCAACTTTTATTTTTTCAATTTCGGCACCGGTATGGAAACAAGTCTCTCCTTCTTTTCTGAAATGCATCAGGAAATCTTCTGGAAAATCTCGATAATGCGCATCATTTTCAATAGCCACTTCAATTACTTTTTTCATAGCATCAAATACCGATTCAATTTCTTCAGATGTCATTTGATCTACTCTTCTAGTGGGATGAATTCTGGATTGGTAAAGAATCTCATCTGCCATCCAATTACCAACTCCTGCAGCAACGCTTTGATCCATGATGATTTTCTTAATATCCGTTTTGCGAGCACTTACAGAGGCTTTAAAATTTTCCAAAGACAAATCTCTGGCATCATCACTCAGCTTATGATCTGCTTTAAAATTAGAGATAGAATCCGTCAGATCCCACCAGCCAAATTTTCGTTTGTTTTCGAAAGCAAAATGATATCCATTTTCAAAAGATAACTGAATATGACCAAATTTTGGCCGGTCACTTTCGCTTTTGTAATAATTAGGCCGACCGGTCATTCCAAAATGAATAACCAAGACTTTCTCGCTAGTAGTTTCAACGAATAAATATTTACCAATGCGGTGAGTTGATTTGAACTCATGATTGATTAATTGAGTTTCAAAATAGGATTTGGACTGCTTTAGTAACCTTGAATCCCTGCAATCTAAAGCAATAATACGTTGGTGCAGTGAGGTACTATCAATATAAGTCTTGTAACCATGTACTTCTGGTAATTCAGGCATATTTTTTATTTAAAGTTAAGAAAATAGTATTTCAATTGTGCTGGAATTAATCAAGGAAAATAATTTTTAAGCTTAATATAAATCAATACAAATAAAAAAAATCTTACGATGGATGTTATTTACAGAATTGAAAGCTTTAAATCTGAAAGTGAACTTTAGAAACAGTCTTGAGAGTTTAAAATATTGTTCAGGTTAACCTAGATCGTTTTAATTTTTCAATTTAATTTTAAACTGAAAACAGATCAAAACCTAAGTAAATCATTGTTCCTAGCATTGCTGTAATCAACAGGTAATATATAAAGGCCGAAATGGCGTTGGTTCGTATCATTTTACCTTCATCGCCCAAACAACCAACTGTTGCAGCCACTGCTACTATATTATTAACACTAATCATGTTGACTATTCCAGAACCGATACCTTGCATAGATAATATTAATAGTTCAGGAAAGCCCAAAATAGAAGCAGTTTCATATTGAAAAGACATAAATAACATATTGGAAACCGTCGCAGAACCGGACATAAATGAACCTAACATACCGATAAGAATTGAAAAAAACGGATAGGAATTACCTGAAAAATTTGCTGTGGCCAATGCCATTTCTGTGAGCATGCTATCCATACCACTAGTATTATTTCTAGAGTTGAGCATCAGCTGTACCAAACCCACGCCAGCGAATAAAGCGATAGCTGCTCCACTTACTTGTTTAAACGTAAGTATTCAGGATTTTTTTATTTCTTTCAAAGGCATTTTATAATGCCACTACGTAAATAGAGCTACTAAAATAAAAGGAATAGTTCCTGGCAAATACGCCCATTTCAATATGTAATCCAAACCATCGATGCCTGCGACATTGTTTAATGTTAATTGCTGATCGGCCAAAAAATCTTTGAGACCAAAAGGAGGTATTCTAGTGACGACATGTATAATAGCTATAAGCAAGTAGGGATACCACGCTTTTAAAAAAGACATTTTAGCCTGATCGGTATCTCCTGTATCACTATTGGATTTCCAAATTTTCGGCCATTTCCTTTCTACAGGAAAATCCCAAGGTTGTTTTGGAACTAAAAAGCCTTTTTTAGCAGCGACAACCACAATGATCATCCCAATAAAAGCTCCTACTGAGGAAGGTGATTCAGGTCCGAAAAAAAGCCTATTACGGCATAAGATATCATAAAAGCAAAACCGGCAAATAATGCAAAAGGTAGAGCCTGTAGTGCAGGCTTAAACGATTTTTATTTCCCGAAAAATTTAGTCAAAATAGTAATGCCTAGTATAGGAATAAAAAGTCCTGCCAAAGCGTTGGGCTATGCAATCGATTTTGTGAGGGCCATCATAAAAGTTTCTGGGTCAACACCAGGAGCCTCTGTATTTGCTTCTAATGTGCTCATCCCCCCAAAAAATGGCGTACCAACCGCCCCAAAAGGAACAGGAACAGTATTGAAAATAAGAACTACCAAAGCTGCTGCTAAGGGCGGAAATCCTAATCCCACCAATAATGGTCCTGCCAAAGCTGCTGGAGTAACAAAGCCAGCAGCACCCTCTATAAAACCGCCAAACATAGAACAAATAATAATGGCTTGTACACGTCTGTCGGTGGTAATTCCTTTAAATCCATTATTAATAGTCGCCATGACACCAGAAAGCTTAATGGTATTTAAAATTAAAATAGCGCCAAAGATGATTACCTAAATATCAAAGGCCTTAAAAAAGCCAAAAAGTGTATAACCAAAGACATTTTGTACATCCATTTCCCATTAAAAAAACGCGATCAATGTGGCAGACAGTAAAGCTAATGGAAGGGCTTTTTTGGCACCCCAATTTAAACCTACCATCAGAACTATAGTCAATAAAATAAGGAAAATAGCAAGAAATGCGTTCATTGATAAAAATTATTATTGAATAGGATATAGGTATGACATCCTAAAATTATCAATAATTTTTATTTTCAGTTACCTAAATAAGTATTTAAACGATTCAAATGAACGACTTCTTAAACTACATTGATTAAAGTGTCCCCCTGTGCTTTCATTTCACCTATCGAAACAGCTTGAAGTCCATTTTCATTGAGCAGCTGTTCCACTTTAAGATGCTCTCCATCTTCAACAGCAATAAGCAGACCTCCACTGGTCTGTGGATCGCAAAGAATTTCTTTGTAACGCTCATCTTTTAAACTGGTATGATGGCCGTAACTTTTCCAATTTCTATAAGTTCCGCCTGGGATGCATCCTTGCTCAATATATTTATGCACTTCATCAAATACAGGAACTTTATCAAATTTCACTTCTGCAGATAATCGACTACCCTCACACATTTCAACCAGGTGTCCCAAAAGTCCAAAGCCAGTAACATCGGTCATTGCTTTTACACCCTCAATTTTCCCAAGTTCAAAACCTATAGAATTCAGAGTGGTCATGGATTTCGCTGCAATATCTTTATCCTTTTCATCAATTTTTCCTTGTTTTCCAGCTGTAGATAATATTCCAACGCCCAAAGGTTTGGTTAGATAAAGTTTACAGCCTTGAGTGGCAGAATCATTTCTTTTAAGGTGTTTTAAATCTATTTTTCCTGTAACCGCCAATCCAAATATCGGTTCGGGGCTGTCAATACTATGTCCGCCTACCAGTGGACTTCCAACTCTTGAACATACTTCACGTCCGCCAGCTAATACTTCTCTGGCAACTTCCGCAGAAAGTTTATCGATGGGCCAGCCAAAAATTGCAATTGACATAATAGGCTGTCCACCCATAGCAAAAATATCGCTTATGGCATTGGTTGCTGCAATTTGTCCAAAGGTGAAAGGATCATCTACTATTGGCATGAAAAAATCTGTAGTGGTAATAATACCATTACCATCTCCCAAATCGTAAACGGCAGCATCATCACGGGTGCTGTTTCCTACAATTATATTTTTATCCAATACTTGTGGCTGATTTGTTTGCAACATCTCTGACAACAATGCAGGTGATATTTTGCAGCCGCACCCTGCTCCGTGACTATATGAAGTGAGTTTGATATTTTCCATTTCTTTTATGTTTTTTAAAATCTGTAGTGCATTCTTATGATGGTTTGTTGAAGACAGTTTAAGTGTTTTTATCTTTGAAGCAGTTTTTTTCTGAATTCCTAATAAATAGTATTTGTCATAATAATTAAGCGTCATCAAAGCAACATTATGATAATCTTTATCTTTTAGATACTCTATAGCTTGCTGAGTTCGAAGCCCTCCAAGACGTTTTTCAATTCTATGAATACCATCCTTTAAAAACTCATCCCCACAATCTGCGTAACCAGCTACCAAATGTTTTGCACGCTCTTCTTTAGGTATTTCTAAAAATAACACCTCAGCATTTTGCATTTGGTGAAATAATGAGTTGGGCAATATTACCTTTCCTATATTATGGCTTTCATCCTCCAGCCAAATGGTTCTGTTTAAATCTAACTGAGAAAGCTGGACATATAAATTATTTTCAAATTGCTCCACACTGGGCTGTTCGCCTTGGCCAATGCCACCAAAAGCAGAACCTTTGTGATTGGCAAGGGCTTCAAGATCTATGACCTGTTCGCCTTGTTTTTGCAAATCGTGAAGAATTTCTGTTTTTCCACTTCCGGTATAGCCACCAATAATCTTAAGTGGAAAGGATATTTTGAAATAATTCAACACAAAATTTCTAAAAGCTTTGTAACCGCCTTCAATCACTTTTACATCATCAAACCCATTGACCATTAAATGTTCTGCAAAAGACTGACTGCGCATCCCTCCTCTCCAGCAATGAACAATCACAGAACCCTTAGGAGCTACTTTTTTAGCTTCTTGGATATACAAGTCAAGTTTGGGGTTAACGTAGATATAGCCTAACTCAATAGCTGCCTCTTTGGATTGTTGCTTGTAGACAGTTCCTACATGTGCCCGCTCTTCATTGCTGAATAAAGAAATGTTATGTGAATTTGGAATATGACCCTTTTCATGTTCTGAAGGGGAACGTACGTCGATAATTGGTAATTGAAGCTCTAAAGCTTCTTGTATGTTTATGAAATTAACCATACACAAACATAGAGTTTATTAATAGTCCTTTAAATTATGAATGAAAGTTTTCACTTTAGTTTATTATTTGAATGCCAACTAACTACTGAATAAAGGTTTGTTAAAAATCAGTTATCTAAAATCCATTCAATAAAAGGTATGTTGAAATTTTGAACTTTGAAGATATACATATAAGCCCTAAATGAGGAATTAAAAATATTTTCATAAAATGTAATTAATGGTTTGCTAGACCACGCAGTCCATTCTATATTGAAAATATCTTAATCTATTTCTCTTTAAAATATTTCATAATGAATTGGACTCATTATGGATAGCTAAGTAATTGAATAATGGTGATAGCAAATTTTTAATAAATGAATAAAGTAAATTTACCGTCTAACCAGGTTGAAAATTTTATCTACTGCCTGGAAGCCGTTCACAATGCAGACACCATTCAATCTACTGAGGTGGTAAAAATCCTGGAAGATATGGCGTTAACACAAGATATAAGTAGTATTTACAAAGCTTGTGATACAATGGAAGGACTCGAAGAAAGCTTGAGTTATTTGTTATATGATGACCATAACTTCAAAGATTATGAAATTATCTACCTGGTCCTACCGGGTGATTCTAATACTATTTTGATTAATGATTACCACTATAGCATTGAAGAGATAGCTGAGCTTTTTGAAGGTAAAATGAAAGGGAAAGTCATACATTTTTCCAACAAAAAAGTTTTAGATCTTACAGATGAAGAGTCTCAGTATTTTCTTGATGTGACTGGCGCAAGAGCCATATCGGGATATGGTTTTCAATCTCAAAGCATGTCGAGTGCATTTACAATTGATAGAGCCTTTTTCAGCCTGTTTTATGAAAATGACGATCTCAGAGATGTCGTAGAAACCATGTTCCAAAAACATTATAAACTCTGCAAGCTGCTCGATTTTAGATTGTATTATTGATAAACACTTAGTGTCAATTAAGTTTTTTATTCATTCGGTGAAAAAAATAAACTTCACACTATTTTTAAAATTCATAAAGAGATTGAATAATCAGTTAAATCCATTGACTTCAAATCTTTACTGGTATTATCAACTTATTTTTCAATATACAAGCTGGTTGAGACTAAATTATTTTGTGTTCAGAATCACAGATAAAAAAGAAGGCTGCTCTAGAGAGCAGCCTTTGTTATTACTTAGCAGAGATTTTACTAAAATCTATGCTAAAGTTTGAATTTAAATATTGCAGTTCAGTTTACAGACCACAACTTTCATACAAACTTCCCAAATTGCTTACAGGAACAAAATTAGTATCAAAGCTAGGTCCATAAACGGTCCTAATATCAACACGATCTACAACCCATTTCCAATCCTTGGGAGTAATTAAACCATTTTTCATTTCTTGTCCATCTTTTGTGAAAGTTGAAGGTGTGAACATGTTACCCATGGTAAGATCAAATATACCGTCATTACCATCTACACCTAGATTTGCATCATAAGGATTTAGGAGAAAATATGTAAAGTCTGGAGCATTTGTAATATCAACCTTTACAGTTTTCACAATACCATTTCCCGTTACATCGTTACATCTAGCATTTACAAAACCACTATTGGAACCAAATGCTGCCTGTCTTGTGTTTGGATAGACCTCTATCTCTGTATCACCAGATGAAGTATCAACGCTGGTGGCATCTCCTGAAATTACATAACCAGTTCCAGGCAACCAAAATTTGAACCCAAGTTCCGATCCTGCACTACGCGCTAACGGCTCAAAGACGAAGTTTAATTCTCCTGTATTAATATCTGTAAATGATTTAGTTTGTACAATTAAATCATTGTAGTCAGCGTCATTTTGGTTATCATCACCTCTTAGAGCTTCCCATGCTACATTGTAAGTATTGCTAAAAATATTGAAATCTCCATCACAGTTTTCGTTTAAGTGTAGATATCCATCTTCTGCATTGATCATGTCAACTCTGTCTAGTGGCATAGTACCTTCGAATAATATACCATTTACAAACAACTCAATGTAATAAGACTGATCTTCTGTAGGAATACTTGGATCGTAAGGGAGTTTTAAGCAAAGTAGTTCATTATCTGGATTATCACTATCATAATCACCGTCAGCAGAACCGCTCCAGATTAGATCTTCTTCGGAAGTTGACTCTTCATTAGGATAGATAAATGCTTCTAATGTAGCGACCTCATGTCCAGCGTCTGGCTCACAGAAGTTTGCAAATACACATAGATTTTTGACTTCTTTGATTGTAACATCCCAGAAAACAAATCCAAATTGTGGTGGGGTAAATTCTTCGACACAAAGTACTTCGATATCGTATTCGATTTTTCTATAGTTTTCAACTACAACATCAAATGGTAAGGACTGACTTACAAAAGGACCAAACTCACTACCTGTTTTAGGCGTAGCAAATAATTCGTCATCGTTGCCATTGAAAAGAACAAAACTAGTCACTTGATAAGTTCCGGGATCTAGTTCTATAAGATCTGTTTTATAGCTATTTCCCCAAGTTTTCATGTCTATAGTATAATCTATTCCTCCCATAGTCAACACAGCGTAGGAAGCTAATGCCATGTCGCAAGCCTCTTCATCTTTAGCTAAATCACTAGATTTAGCATCAGACTTAGCGTCAGCAACCCTATGACCAGATAATACAAATTCAACACCACTAGCTTCTTCTGAAACGCTATCCCCTTCTTCATTTTGACAAGAATATAAGAATACCAATGCAAAGCAAGCAATAAGTAAATTAAATTTTTTTGATAAATTATTCATGATTTTATTAAATTTTGAGTTTTAAATTTTTCTGTTTTGAAATGTTTGATTGAATAATTTCTAACTGGTGACCTTATTTGTAAATTCATAACAATTGATTTTTTATTTATGATAAACGTGAATACTTTGATTTAAAAAAAGGCTGCAAAAGCAGCCTTTAATATTACATAGCATTGGCTATTTTAGTAGCCTTTACTAAAGTTTTAAGCCATGTTGCTACTAAGGACAATTCATCCACAAACTTCCAAGGTTACTGATTGGAGTGAAATTACTGTCAAAATTAGGCCCATACACAGTTGTTATGTCCACACCATCTACAACCCATTCCCAGTCTCCGGTGGTAATCAAACCATTTTTCATTTCCTGTCCATCTTTTATAAACGTAGATGAAGTGAAAAGGTTCCCTAGTGTTAGATCATAAGTACTTCCGCCACCAGTCACATTTAGATTTGCATCGAAAGGATTTAGTAAGTAGTATGTGAAATTTGATGGTGGGTTTTGAACAGTAACTGTTACTATATTACCAGTTCCTGTTGCACCATTACACTTGGTATTTACAAAATCATTAGTTGAGGAAAATGCTTGATGTGTATCTGGATAAACCTCAATCATTGTGTTGCCAGATGAATCATCTACTAAACTTGCACCAGTTACGCTGTATCCAGTACCTGGTAACCAAAATTTGAAAGCATGATCATAACCTCCACCTCTAGCTATTGGCTCAAATTCAAAGATTAAGTCACCTGTAGTTATATCTGTAGAAGTAGTTGTCTTTACAATAAAATCATTGTAATCACAATCATTAGTCCCTCCATCACCATTGAGGTCCTCCCATGCAATGTTGAAACTGTTGCTAAGGATGTCAAAATCTCCATCACAATTTTCATTTAAGTGAAGATATCCATCTTCTGCATTGATCATATCCACTCTGTCTAGCGGCATAGTTCCTTGGAATAATACACCATTTACAAATAGCTCGATGTAGAATGATTGATCTTCAGTAGGAATACTAGGATCATAAGGGAATTTCAAACAAAGTAGTTCATTATCTGGATTTTCACTATCATAATCACCATCTGCAGAACCAGTCCAGATCAAATCTTCATCTGATGTAGATTCTTCATTTGGATAGATAAACGCTTCTAGCGAGGCTACTGCATGTCCAGCATCTGGCTCACAGAAGTTAGCAAATACACATAGATTTTTGACTTCTTTGATTGTTACATCCCAGAAAACAAATCCAAATTGTGGTGGGGTAAATTCTTCGATACATAACACTTCCAGGTCATATTCAATTTTCCTGTAATTTTCAACAGTTACGTCGAAAGGTAGTGCCTGACTTACAAACGGACCAAATTCACTTTCTGCCATAGGAGTAGCGTAAAGTGGATGGTCATCGGCATCAAAAAGCTGCACATTAGTCACTTGATAAGTGCCAGGACCGAGCTCAATAAGATCTGTCTTATAGCTTTCGCCCCATGCCTTTAAATCGATCTCATAAGTTTCTCCGCTCATCTCAATAATAGCATAAGAAGCTAAAGCCATGTCACAGGATTCTGCATCGTTTTTAGCATTTGCAATTCCAGACTTAGCATTACTTACTCTGTCACCATCAAATAGGAATTCAACACCACCTTGTTCTTCTTGCGATGTGGATTCTTCATCTTGACAGGAATACATAAAAAGCATTGCAATGCAAGCAAAAAGTAAACTGAAAGGTTTTAATAAATTTTTCATGATTTTAATGTTTTTGATTTAAATTTTTAGATAAAATGCGTCTGTTCAAATAATAATCTCCAGGTGATCTAATGTGTGGCTCCATAACTTTATAGTATTTATTTTAAGATAAAATTAGGATTTAACTCTTATTTTTTATAGGTATTTAACAAAAAACAAGCTTTCAAAAAGTTATTAACAAATTGTTAATGTGCTGAAAGGTAGACTCTTATTGATTTTTATTAAAATTGAGCAGCATTAAAAATGAATAAATAGTTATAATTATTCCTAAATAAAACATAAATAAATTGCTTGCTTTTTTATAATAATGACATTAAAGGCTTTAGGATCAATATTTTAAATCGTTAATTAGGTAAATGTTAAGGAATTTATTTTTTTAATTGTATTCAATTAGGAAGTAGAGCTTTTATAATACTTCAAAAGATAATAGCTTTCAATATTGCTTATAAGCATAAATTGCAATTGAAAAGGAATTTAAGTTTAGCCTTATTTAATATAGAAATGTGGAGAAAAAACCATCCTAAATAATTATGATCACTTACAAAACACTGAAGTTGAATTTGATATAAATTCTTTAAAGACTTTAGAATAATTTAAAATAGGAATTGAATTGTTTAAGCAAACAGTAGTTTAGAATCGTTTGAATACCTTAAGGTTAAAGGCGAAAATTTCTTTTGAGTTTGATTCAAACAAAAATTGAAAGCATGACATCTTTAAAATTATGTAAGAGTTCTGGATTCGGATTATTTTTTCTTTAACTGATCGTCTTGTTTAAGACTCTTAAGTAGAGATATACTTACAAAAATCAAAATAATAGCAAACGGAAAACCGGTTGAAATGGATGCAGATTGAAGTGCAGACAAACCACCACCAATCAGAAGAGCAATAGCAATAGAACCTTCCATAAATGCCCAAAACACCTTCTGACCTTTTGGAGCGTCCAGCTTCCCTCCAGAAGTCATAAAATCAACCACCAAAGAACCACTATCAGAAGAAGTGATGAAAAAGGTTCCTACCAGAATGATGCTTAAAATTGCAGTAATTTTATAATACGGCAGATTTTCCAGCATTTTAAACAACCCCATAGAGCTGTCATCGGTCACGACCTGAGCTAAATCTACGACAGAATTTAGCTGCATATCCAATGCGGTTCCACCTAATACTGACATCCAAAGCATAGAAAATAAAGAAGGCACCAATAGGCCGTAGATAGCGATATCTTGAAGTGTTCTTCCTTTGGAGATTCTGGCGATAAAAGTTCCTACAAATGGCGACCAGGATATCCACCATACCCAGTAAAACATCGACCAGGATTTAAACCATTCCCCTTCTTCCCCATATTGATTTCTATAGGTACTCATCTCAAAAAAATCAGTCAGATAAAGACCTAAACTTTCAACGAATCCATCAAAAAGGAGAACGGTAGAACCTACAAATAGTATAAAAAGAAAAACGATTCCAGCGATGATCATATTGAAATTGCTCAAATATTTTAGACCTTTATTTAATCCTGAAAGTACCGACACCGTTGCTATTAATGTGATTCCAATAATAGATAGAATTTGAAGATTCACAGAATTTGATAATCCTGACAATTCAGAAATACCCGTTGTAAACTGAACTGCCCCAAAGCCAAGTGTGGTTGCCAGACCAAATAAAGTAGCTAAAACGGCAACAACGTCTATAGCGTAACCCACAAAAGAATTCATATAGTTTCCAAAAAGTGGCTTTAAGGTTGATTTGATCGATAAAGGTGCTTTTTTGTTGAATGTGAAATAGGCTAAAGCAATGCCAAGCAATGTATATATCCCCCATACATGAAATCCATAATGGAAAAACGTATGCTTCATCGCTAATTTAGATTTTTCTACACCAGAAAGACCGGCTTCAATAGGATTGCTAAAATGCAACATAGGTTCTGCTACACTAAAATAAACCAAGCCGATACCCATTCCTGCAGAGAACAGCATGGCTATCCATGAAAATTTGTTGAAATCAGGACGCGCCTCTTTCCCACCAATCCTTATTTTTCCAAATCGGCTGAAGGCTATAAAAATGACGAAAAACAAAAAATAATTGATAGCTATATTGATAAACCATCCAAAATTTTCAGACATATAGGTTCTGAAGCTTGAAAATCCAGCTTCTGCTTGTTCGTTGAAGATTATAGTGAAGGTTACAAAAAAGACAGTTATAAGAGCGGAAGGAATAAATACTGGTTTTGAAATGTCAAAGTATTTATTAGTGTAGTTCTTCATGTTGTATTGTTAGTATTAAAAGCATTGATCATTTTCAATACCTAAATATTCAACTGCATTAATTTCAGGTGCAAACTATTAAAAATAAAATAGACTAAAGTATAAGTAATCTGATCTCAATTTTATGTTTTCAAATGAAACTAAGAATTGCATTCAATCTCTTTTAAAATGCAATTTATATTAAAAGTTACCTTATTCTTTTCTAGGTGAGATTCTTTAAGATTTAATAACAGATCTTAAATGAAATAAAGAAATTAGGTAACCATTAAAAAAATTTATACATATTATTAATAATTCAATTAAATCAACTTTTAAATAAATTATAATTATAATTATTACTTAAATATTGATTTATTATCACTAAAAGATAAAAATATGTCTGTACTTTTAATAAAAAAATGAAACTAAAAACTTTTTTAAGCTTGACACTAACAGCTGTCTTTTTAAGCAGTTGTGCAGTCATTAGACCAGGTGAAGTTGGAGTAAAGCAACGTCTGGGAAAATTGAGTAATGAACCCGTAGAAGAAGGATTTCGCTTCTACAATCCAATCACAACGACCTACCTTAGGGTTTTGGTGAGAACAAACAACGTTGAACAAACTTTATTATTACCTTCTAAAGAAGGTTTGACAATTGTTTCAGAAGTATCGGTTCTGTATAATATCGATAAAAATGAGGCTCCCAACATTATCCGAGATATTGGTAAAAACTTTGAACGGGATGTGTTGATTAATACCTTGAGATCTTCCTCTGCAAATATTTCAGCTAAATACTTCGCAAAAGATATGCATAGTCTCAAAAGGAGCGAAATTGAAGAGTCTATAAAGGTAGACATGAATGAACTATTAGTAAGTAAAGGATTCGATATCCAAGCTGTTCTGCTTAAAAGTATAAATCTTCCTTCTAGATTATCTTCTGCTATTAAAGATAAATTAAGAGCAGAGCAACAAATTGAAGAATTGGAATTTTTAGTTCAAAGGGAAGAAAAGGAGGCAAACAGAAAACGTGCAGAAGCTAAGGGTATACGTGACTCCCAAGCCATCATTAATGAAGGCCTGTCCCCTATGCTTATTCAATTTCAAAGCATTGAAGCCTTTAGAGAGTTAAGCAGATCACCTAATGCCAAAATTATAATTACTGACGGCAAAGCTCCTGTCATGTTGAATACGAACTAGAGTTAAATAATTTCGATAATTTTAAATTAGCTTTGGAACCTATCTAAACTTAACTAGATAGGTTCTTTTATTTAAAGAAGGTCTTAATCGTTTTTGAATTCAATAATTAATAACCAATGTGATTGAATTTTAATCCACCAATACAGTTTTTAATCAATCAAGAGTTTAAGCCATATAAGTGATTTGTATAATTCTGTGCATATTTTAAAGGTTTTGAGTTTAGTAATATGTTAATCGATGATTAGCTTGAGGCATTTCATTTTTTTTCAGATTTTTTCAGTGACTTGAATTGAAAAAAATCATCGCTCATCTCATGAGTGTTAGACTAAGCCTAATCAAAATTTTTAGTAAAATAGGTCTTTATCTATTGTAAGAGACCAAAGTCTAAAAATCATCGTGTATTACACAAAAAAGCCTCACATTTCTGTGAAGCCTTGTCTTTTCTAGTAGCGGGGACTGGACTCGAACCAGTGACCTTCGGGTTATGAGCCCGACGAGCTACCTGCTGCTCTACCCCGCGATATATGTTTGTAACCTGTGTTATAAATATCGGATTGCAAATATACGCCGAATTATTAATTCTGCAAAATAAAATTTCAACTTTTATTGCTCTATATCTTCCGCTCTAAATTCAACCAATTCTTCAGCTTCAAAAGCTACCGTGAGTTGTATAGGATTACAACAAACTTCACAGTCTTCCACGTATGTTTGTTTCCTTACAGAAGGGTCTAATAGCATACTGATGTCTTCCCAACAATAAGGGCATTGAAAATAGTGTTCAAACATTAAAAATCGACATTTAAGAGCTGTCCTGTCAATTGCAGCAGTTCCAGTTCAGCTAATTTAGCATTATACTTAGCCAAACTTTTGCTGGTTTGCGCATTAAGCAAATTAACCTGAGCCTGGCGAAGCTCAACTGAAGTGATCTGCCCCAGTTTATACTGTTCGCTGGAGCGCTCGTAATTGTTTTTAGCTGTAAATATGTTTTGGGTCTGTAATTTCAGAATTTCCAGTCGGGTGTGGTAATTACCACGAGCATTGAATATGTCACGGTTGACTTCCTGCTTAATTTGAGCTTTAATCAGCTGTTGATTGTCGTAATTGATCCTGGCATTTTTCATTCTAGTAATGCCGCTTCCGCCATCAAACAGATCCCAGGTCAAACTCAGGCCTCCTGAAACCCCCGTAGTGGTGCTGGAAGTTGCAAAACTGGTCACAGGGAAGTTACCTTCATTCCAGCCGTAGGATCCTGAAAGTCCTATGGTAGGAAGAAAAATAGCTTTGCTAGCCTTGTAATCATAATCACTTATTGTAATATTTTTTTCAGCCTGTAACAGTCTTACGTTATTCGAACTTGACGTATTCACGAAATTTTCAATCTGAATTTGATTGGTGAAACTCACAACGGTATCCACTTCAAACTTCTGTTCCAATTCCGAGTTGATAACTACATTTAAATCTCGCTTTGCATTTTCAAGAAGCTGACGGTTGTTCATCAGATTAATACTGTCATTTACAATATCTACCTCAGCATTCAGAACATCCAGCTTGTTAACCTGACCGTATTCGAAACTATATTCAGCGCGCTTGAGTCGTTGTTTCGTATTTTCATACGTCTGTAGTAAAACCTTTTTATTTTCAGTTAGGCGGGCCACTTCATAATAAACCGTAAACAATTGCAGTAAAGTGGTTTCGATGGTTTGTCTGGCTTCTAAAGATGTAAGATCGTACTGCTCTTTCAGGCTTTTGTAGTTCCAGAATCTGCCTAATCCGTCAAATAAAGTATAATTGAAATTGACAGAGGCGTTGTATCGTGTAGTTTCTGCACCTACTATCGACTCTTGTGAACCATCACGAAAAGTAACGTCCTGATCATCTTTAGTATAATTACCTCCAGCGTTACCCGTAAGTGACGGAAGGTAACCAGAATTAAGTACACCCTGATTATTATCGGCAATCTCGACCTGATTTTCTGCTAACTGAATTCCAAAATTATTGGACAGCATCTGAGTGATGGCTTCTTCCTTACTCAAAACCCCCTGGGCGTTTGAAGAAATGCAGCACCCAAAAATTATCAAAAGCACAAATAGGCTCTTATAAAATACTCTCATACTGGTTATTTATCTTGATGTTGAATTTGTTTCTGATCCTGTTCTGATTGCTTTTTTGCATTATCAAGTTCTTCCTGGCGCTGCACTTCTTCTTCTTGTTCTTTTATGGCACGCTCAACCGACTCTTTACTAACGTGCTCCCCACTCATTAACCACTTAGACTTAGTCTTAGCTGAATTGGTCAGGGAAAGTAAAAGTGGCAGGAACAACAGGGTTAAAAAAGTCGCAATAAAAATACCGTAGGCTATAGAGATAGCCATTGGTTTTAGAAACTGAGCCTGTCTGCTTCGTTCCAGGAGCAGTGGTGCTATACCGGCAATAGTGGTTAAGGAAGTAAGGAAAATCGCTCTAAATCTCGATTTACCTGCCTCAATTAAAGCTGTATCGAAGGCCATGCCAGCCCGGAGGTAAGAATTGAATTTACCAATGAGCACTAGTCCGTCATTAACCATAATACCTACAAGAGCTATAATTCCTAATAGCGATAAAATATTGACAGGGAAACCATGTAAATAATGCCCCCAGGCCACTCCGATAATACTGAATGGAATGAGTAGCATCAATAGTAATGGCTGGCTATAACTTCTAAAAGTAAAGGCGATCACTGCATAGATCAAAAAGAGAACTACAGGCATTACTTTCTTCGCAGAATCTGTCAGCTTATCTGCTTCTCGGTTTTGACCTTCATAAGAAACTGAAACACTAGGGTATTTTGATAATATGCTTGGCAGAATATTATCAGCAATGTTTGCAATAGCATCTGTCGCACTGGCATTAGGATCTTCCAGATCTGCTTCTACGCGTATCTCTCTCAATCCATCCAAATGGCTTATCGATTCCGTTCCTCTCTGAATTGAATAGCTTGCAATTTCACCAAAAGGGACTCGATTCCCATCTGGAGTGACAATACGCATATCATTCAGATCATTTATGGATTCTCTATTATCACGATCATACCTCACCCACACTCTTATTTCATCCTGACCCCTTTGAAAGCGTTGTGCCTGAAGTCCAAAAAATCCAGCTCTCACCTGACTCATCACTTCTCCAAGGTTCAATCCTAAAGCATAAGCTTCGTCTTTAAGGCTAACCGTTATCTCCTTAATTCCATCGGGATCTGTATCGGTAACATCCTTAAGGGTAGAATTTTCCTCTAAAATAGCTTTCAATTCTTCTTTGGCTTGTTCAAGCTCGTTGAGGTTATTTCCCAACAGTGAGACAGAAACAGGCTTGCCACCAAAATTACCACCAGATCCAAACGTAAGGCGCTCCACTCCGTAAACCTCACCTACCTCATCTCTGATGGCATTGGTGATTTCTGGAGATCCAAAGTCACGTTCTTCACCGGGTAAGAGGTTAACTCGAAGAGAAGCTTTGTTATTACCTGGCCCTACTCGCCTTACGATATTACGCACCACTTCTTTATTCCCAGTTTGTCTAGCTGAAAAATCTTCATTTACTCTCATCGCTGCATCTTCAACCATGGAGATAATGCTGTCTGTCTTTTGCGGGTTGGTCCCTTCTGGCATAAGAAGGTCTATACTCACCCTGTCACTGGCGATACTGGGAAATAAGGTTACCTTTACTACTCCTCCCATTATAGAACCAATGGTCAGTATAAGCATGGTAGTAATAATGGCGAAACTGATAAACCGATTTTTAACTGTAAATCTCACTACAGGCTCATAAAACTTATCTCTCAAGAAAACCATCACCCTGTCTCCATATACATTTACACTTCTCATCTTTTTGAAAAGCTTACCAATTCCTTTAGTCTTGTCTTTTTCGCCTTCTTTTTCTCGTACTAAAGCTTTGGAATGAGCAATGTGTGCAGGTAAAATGATCAATGCTTCAATTAAGGAAACTACAAGAGTTAAGATGACAACAGTACTTACTTCGCCAAAAAACTGGCCAATACGGCTATCTAAGAATAAAAAGGTAGAAAAGGCTAATACCGTAGTTATGATCGCCGAGATGATTGGAGGTAGTACTTCCATAGTGCCATCTATAGCTGCCTGAACTGGCTTTTTACCCATTTCATAATGCTGATATATGTTTTCAGAAATGACAATCCCATCATCAACCAAAATACCAATGACGATTATCATTCCAAAAAGAGATAGTACATTAATAGTGACCCCAAAAGCACTTGCAAAAATAAACATCCCTAGGAATGAAATTGGCAACCCGAAGGCGACCCAAAAAGCCAAACGCGTATTAAGAAAAAAGGACAGAAATACTAAAACTAAAAATATACCTACTGCACCATTTTCTATTAATAAATTGGTACGCTGGCTTAAGGTGATGCTTCGGTCATCTTCAACGATGATTTCTATAGTATCGTTCTTTTCATTGAATTCTTTCACATACTGCCTCACTTTTTCGGCAGCAGCCATGAGGTCCTCATTATTGGTCGTTGAAATATTGACACTTACCGCTACCCTTCCATTGATATAGGAAGCATTGGGGGTTTCTGAAAATCGATCTCGAATTATAGCTACATCCTCTAAAGTAACCTTAGTTCCATCGGGCTGAGACTTTACTATCAGATTATTTAATTCCTTTCCATAGTAAGAACGGTTGTCAGCTCTGATGAGAAAATCCTCAACATCTGTTTTAATACTACCACCAGTAGTTAAAATATTGGCTCGAGATACAGCCTGAGCAACCTCAGCGAATGTAAGGTTATAGGCAAGTAAGTTATTTTCATCTACAGCAATCTCAATTTCTTCTTCAGGGTAACCTGAAATTTCAATTTGCGAAAGACCATCCATAGCTCTAAGATCGTATTCCATTTGCCTGGCAATCTGCTTTAATGTGGCAAGATCAACACCCTCCCCACTTACAAAGTAATCGAAAGTCTCTCGGATATTTTCTTGCTTAGCGACTACCAATGGCTCCATGCCTGTGGGGAAATTGGGAACCCGATCTACTGCATTTTTAACTTCGGTCAACATCACATCAATATCCTCATCCGGATCTATTTCTACTGTGATGCTCCCGCCGTTTTCTCGTGATGTAGAAGTGACTCGCTCTACTCCAACCAGTCCCTTTAAGTTATCCTCGATCTTGAGAACAATACCTTCTTCAATTTCTTCCGGGGCAGCCCCTGGGTAGGTAACGTTAATATTGATAATCTCCGACTCAATCAACGGAAAGTATGAAGATTGTAATCGTAACATTCCTACAACACCAAAAATGATAAAGGCCAAAATCATAACATTGACCGCTACATGATATTTTATAAAATAAGATATTATTTTTCTCATTGGTCAATGGATTCTGAAACTGATGTAGAGTCCTTCTTTTTCTCGCTAGCGGACAAACCATCGCTTACAATTTCGACCAGCATACCATTATATGATCCGGGAACCTGCTTGGCTAAAATAACCTCGCCATCCGGAATACCTTTCACTACAGCTTGCTTGTCTGAAAAATAAATTGGCTGAACTTTTATACTGCTAAGAATTGTATCGTTGACTACAAAGATCTCATTTTTATCGTTGACCAAACTGCGGTCAATTGAGATAGCATTCTCTACTTTTTTAGCCTCAACCTTAGCCTTAAGGTACATCCCTTCTTTTAGCGAAGCATCTCTAACTTCTATAAATATACTAACAGTTTGAGTTGCCTGATCGATACTCGCATTAATTCGACTAACTGTCCCGGAATAAGTCTGAGTTTCATTATTATTAGTAAGTGTAACCGATTCTCCTTCCTCCAAAAGATCTGCATAGTCCTTGGCAATAGCTACCTGGAGCTCATAGACTTTGGGATCTATGTATTCACCTAGCATCTGACCACTTCTTATAAGAGAACCTTCGGTTACCAGCGCTTGAATTAATACACCATCAAAAGGAGCGTTAATACTATATTTCACTAAGCGCTCTTCCAGGTTTTTAACATTATAATAAGCTGTATTAATGCCTCTACCATTTATAAAGAATCGCTCTTTCTCTGAATCAGCTTCTGGAAGCGATGGCACCGATCTATCGATGTCAAAAGCATTAAGGTATTTCTGCCATTTTGTATATACCTCTGGATAATCCAATCTCAAATCTGGCATGATAGCGGTTATTTGATTATAAAGATTACTCTTTGCAGACTGCACAGAAGCTCTATATTCTAAATCGTCGATTTTGATCAGTGCCTGGCCTTTTTTATAAGCTTGTCCGGCTCTAAAAGGCTTTGCGCTAAACTCAAAAACACCTTGAACCTCAGCATAGAGTTCCACTCTATGTTTAGCTATAAGATTTCCATTGGCAGGAATAAGTATAGGAACCGTAGAATTTTGAACAGTATCCACGAATACAGTTTTGACTGTTTTTCGAATTTCTGATTTTGGGGCTTCCTTGCTATCGATGATAAATTTGGCTCCAAAAACAGCTCCAACCAACAAAATAACTCCCAATATATATAATATAATTTTTCTCATAGTGACTGTTAGACGTTAGTGAAACCCGATAGTTAAACCCTATTTTCTTAATTCTATTATAAAATTTTAAAGACTTTCCATTTTTACCTGAAGGTCTTCCCAGGACTTCATCAATGTTTCTAGTTTTTGTTTTTTGGCATTATAGTCTTCAAAGAAATTCTCTTTACTAATAGTTTCTTCATACTTCAACTCAAGTTGCTTGTCGATTTGCTTGATCTCTTTTTCAAGTTTTGAAATCTTGGATTCTATACCACTGAGTTTATTCTGAAGAGATTTTTGTTTCTTTTGAAACTCATAATCATTTTTATTTGAAGATTCTTCTTTGGCTTCCTTCTGCTTTTTATCCTTTTTCTCTACTTCCCTCATCGATTCAAGCGCCCTGTACTTGAGGTAGTCGTTGATGTCTCCTAAAAATTCTTTTACTGTGTTGTTTCTGAATTCATATACAGAATCTGCCAGACCTTGAAGGAAATCTCTATCGTGAGAAACCAAAATTAAAGTACCTTCAAAGTTATTTAGCGCTGATTTTAAAACGTTTTTAGACTGAATATCCAGGTGGTTGGTAGGCTCATCCATTATCAGTACATTGAAAGGAGATAGAGACATTTTGGCTAAAGCCAGACGGTTTCTCTCCCCTCCAGAAAGCACTTTTACAAATTTGGTAACATCATCTCCTCTAAACAGAAAAGAACCTAAAATATCACGCACCCGACTCCTGTTGCTTTCATTGGCAGCATCAATCATAGTGTCTAAAACAGTTTTATTACCATCGAGGTATTCAGCTTGATTCTGTGCAAAATATCCTATCTCTACGTTGTGGCCTAGTTTAATACTTCCGCCGTGCTCAAGTTCTCCCACAATGATTTTTGCTAGAGTAGATTTTCCTTGTCCATTTTGACCAACAAAGGCAATTTTTGAATTTCTCTCAATCAGGAAATCAACATCTTTGAAAACAGTATCGTCACCAAATGATTTAGATAAACCTTCAGCTTCGATAACTACTTTACCGGGATTTTTGGAACTGGTAAACTTTACGTTCATCACCTGGTTATCCTCTTCATCCACTTCAATTATTTCCGTCTTCTCTAGTTTTTTGATAAGGGATTGTGCCATGGAGGCCTTGTTTGCTTTAGCCCTAAATTTACTAATCAACTTCTCGGTCTGCTCTATTTCTTTTTGCTGATTTTTTTGTGCAGCCAATTGTTGTTCGCGCAATTCCTCTCTAAGGACTTTAAACTTTGAGTAAGGCTTATTATAATCATAAATCTGACCCAAGGATAATTCGATAGTTCTGTTGGTTACATTATCCAAGAACATCTTATCGTGAGAAACGATCACCACACACCCAGGGAAATTTTGTAAAAAACTTTCTAGCCAAAGTATACTTTCTATGTCCAGGTGGTTAGTAGGCTCATCCAAGAGCAGAATATCATTGCTTTGTAGAAGTAATTTTGCCAACTCAATACGCATTCTCCAACCACCAGAAAAAGTATCTGTTTGCTTATCAAAATCTGAAATAGTAAATCCAAGACCTTTCAGGACTCTTTCAGTCTCACCCTGGTAATTATATCCTCCTAATATTTCATATTGATGTTGATAATCGTTCATATCAATCATCAGTTGATTGTATCCTTCACTCTCGTAATCTGTCCTTTCCACTAATTGCTGATTGATATGATCCAGTTTAGCTTCAAAAGATTTTATAGCTTCAAAGGCTTCATATGCTTCTTCAAGAACAGTCCTACCCTCTTCAAAATCAATATCCTGCTTCAGAAAGCCAATGTTTATCTCTTTGTCTTTAGCAATTTGACCCTGATCCAGAGGCATTTCACCGGAGATAATTTTGAGCATTGTCGACTTCCCTGCGCCGTTTTTTCCAATGAGACCTACTCTATTTCCTGCACTCAGCTTGAAACTGATCTCCTTAAAAAGATACTCTCCACCAAAAGAAATAGAAAGATTATGAATGTGTAGCATATGTTACCTGTAATTTTTGCAAATATTGGTATTTTTGTAATGCAAAGCTAAATTTTATTCATAATGCTGAAAGGGTCAAAATTATATAGTGTCTTCACAGGAAAATGTCCAGTGTGTCACGAGGGAGATATGTACAAGGAATCCAACCCTTACAAGCTCAATAAGATTTACGAAATGCATGAACGCTGTTCAGAATGCAATCAAAAGTATAAAATCGAACCCTCTTTCTTTTATGGAGCCATGTATGTAAGCTATGGAATTGGCGTCGCATTTGCAGTAGCGGCATTTATTACATCTTACTTCTTCATTGGCCTAGAAGTCATTCCTTCCTTTGTGTCTATAATCGTAGTTTTGATAGGTCTTGGCCCAGTCATCATGAGACTTGCCAGAAATATCTGGATTAATATGTTTTTATCCTACGATAAAAATGCGAAGCAAAAAACTTCAGAAAGCGGTCTAGATTAATTTCTTTATCCACTTCCTTTTTTTCAAATATCAAATTTATTAATTTCTTAGAAAGACTTGGAGCAGCCATAACCCCTCGACTCCCAAAACCATTTAGTATAAATATGTTTTTATACTCAGGATGAGCACCTAGTATTGGTTTACGATCTCTTACTGTAGGCCTTACACCAGCAAGTTGATCAATGATTTCAAAATCACAATCTAACATTTCAGACAGTTTTGCTTCAAGTTCATTCCGCGCCTCTATAGTTGGAAGGTCATCGAGATCTTCACGCGAATAGGTGGCTCCATACTTATAAAGGTCGTTACCAAGTGGTATTATAAAGTTCCTGGACTTTATAATTTTCTGATTAGCTTTTAGATCCTTAGATTTAAAAATCAAATACTCACCTTTGTTACCATAAATGGGCAACCAATTAAAAAATGGATTATTGACGACTCCGAAGCCTTCACAAAAAATTAAAGAGGCGTATTCTTTATCCTTATATTTTAAGCTATGATCTCTGAATTCAATCGCGTTATAATCGATGCTTTCAGAAATAAAATTTGAAGCTTTTACATAGCTTGATTTTTTATCATTTATCAACTTTTTGAGATCTAAAAGATGAGACTGCAGTACTTCTCCAGCTTTATAATTGGAATAAACTGAAGATTCTAAACTATTTATCTTCGAATTGAGAAACGGTTCGAGTTTAGGTTTATCGGAGGCAACAATCCAATTATTCTGATCTTCAACTGAAGAGAAGAGTTTATAAACAGGGACTTTTTTAAAATAATTTTCATCAGTACCCAAATTGAAACAATTGTAGAATTGAATAGCTTCAGGCATCAAAACATCAGCGTTCCATGCCAGGTTATAACGCTTAAGGGCTACTGGGTTTAAAACTCCTCCCGCTACCTTTGAAGATTGCTGACTTTCATCTGAAATAATATCAAATGTTTTAGACTTTATCTCTAACTGTCTGGCTACCGACAAACCAGCAATACCAAATCCAACTATCAATGCATCTTTCATAAGTTCAAATATATTATTTTTTAAAGTGTTACAAGATTGAGTTTAAAGCAAATCAATTGATAACTGATACAATTTATGAGCAACAAAAAACCCTCACAGATTGCAAGGGTTGATTATGATTGAAAAGCTATTCTAAATTAGTAATTCCACATGTCTAATTCAAAATTTCTTATTTCTTCTTTTATTCTATTGGACTCTAAAAGCTGCAACAGTGCATTATCTTGTATATAATCAGCAACTTCTCTATCCTCGTAAACATTTTGAGTTTTAAATATAACAGCATCGAAGCGTCTTGAATTCAAGAGATGATCAAAACTAAAAGGCATAGAGCTGTTATCATTGTTTAAGACCTTAGCTTCATGTAAAACCTGTCTAGCATCAGGGAACCAAACCCAAAAGTAAGGGATAATTTCTGGTTCGCCAGAAAAGCTTTGATTTTGACTTTGTATATCGTATCCAGCTGGAGCAATACCAAGTAACCTATACCTCATCTCACCTTGCAACTTATCGAAATACCACATTCCTTTGATATGATATTCCAAAATATCTCGGCTTGTAATTTCAGTAGGAATTAAGTAAGGTTCCATTTGGTCAACCAATTCTTGCGAATATTGGTCTTGATAATTAGACAAATTTCCAGCTAAGGATCTGTTTACGAATTCTTGTACATTTTCTGTTCCTGTAACACCGTATTGACCAAGTATATCTAAGGCAACATCGGGAAGAAAAACAGATTTTGTAGATCCAAGGATTTCCTCGTAAGACTTCTTTTTGTTAAAATAACTTGTAGAGTAGACTTCAGTTATGGCTTCTGTAGAAGTAGAATCTTTTGCTCCTTCTTCAATTGCATCTAAAAGAACTCTGTAAAGAGAACGCCTGTTTTTGGAAAAAGAATCGTCTTGAGTTGGATAAAGCAAAGGAAAATTAATTTTCTGCTTTAAATCAATTTTTTCCCAAACAACCTTAGACCAAAGAATATCTCTATCGCCGATGTAACCATATTCAAGAGGTTTATCATCATCTGCAATTTTCTGATCTTCTGTCAACACACCAACTTGTGAAGGCTTGGATGCATTTAAGATATTCGATTGAGCAACAGCGAAACTTCCACATAGTGCTAAAACCGAACACATAAATACTTTAAAATTAGAATACATCATCATCTTAATTTAGTTTGTTATTTGAACCAACAGTGCAGGCATATTCTTAACGTTGACGCCTGGTACATCGGCTTTGATATCAAAAATTTGTACTATATCTCCAGCTCTTGCTAGATCTAACAGACCTTGAGCTCTAGTGTCTAGCTTACTTCCGTTAACAACCACAGAAGGCTGTCCAGGTATACTAATAGTAAAACGCTTAACTACTGGTGTGATATCAAAATCGAAGTTTTCAAAAGCTGCTCCGATAGGTGAAACTTTCAATGCATTTTTCGGCATTTGTATAGCTCCTCCCTCTTGAACCTGCCCTCTCACTGTAGGAGTAGGTCTAGGTAAACTTTTGATTCTAAAAGTTACAGGAGGAGAGCTTATTTTTTCGCCATCAATTTCGCCAGTTACGTTTATTTTAAGCTCATTTCCAGTTGTAGGGGTTACAACATAATTAGTACCGTTGACCTTTCTCAATGAGGCTGGTGTAGCACTTGCATTAATCTTATTGCTAGGCACTCCTGGCATAGATACTGTTATAGGGTTTTGAATTCCTCTGTAGACCACATTCATTTTATCAGCAGAAACAATGGCCTGGTTTGGCTTTGGAATAACCGAAAATGATTGATTGACAGGAACTTCAATTTCTTTACCATTTTGTTTAAAAATAAGTACACCACTAATTTTGTGGTCACCGGCACTACCGGCATCAACATTAAGTTTTACTTGACCACCTTCAAGAGTATAGTCCCTGTCTTTAACCAACGGTCTTCCATCTAATGTTAATTTCACCTCATTTGGAACAGTTGAATTATCAGTACGTCCCAATACAATAGATCCATCAAATTTATTGCCTTGATAATATGCGCTTCTATCCTGATTTAATAAAGTTGAGTAATTATCCATGGAGGCAATCTGTGTCAATTGACCTGAAAGCATAGAAGATAAAATTTCGTTCTCGAGAACTTTTAAATCATTTTGTAGAGCTGTTACTTTTGTAATTGAAGATATTAAAGGATAACCGACAAAGTGATGTCTTACATAATTAACTTCTGCACCTTCAAAACCTGAATCAGGGTTAACTGGATCTCCGCTAAATTTCTCATTGATAGTAGATAAAAAAACCGCATATTTAGCATCTTCTCCTAAAATTTGATTCATTTGATCTTTGTAAAATCTCATGTTAGTCAAAAATTCTTCACCAGCTGGTGTAAGTTTTTCACCTTTTACAAATAATTCATCTGTATAAGCAGTTTTATCCATTGTTTCATAATCTTTTGGATCGTCTACAGACTTATACATTCCCTCTTTCAGTCCACTGTAATAAGAAAACAAATCAGATGTAGCTTTAGAAACCATATCTGCTTTTACCAGAACCGCTGCAAATTGATCTGGTGATTCAGATGCCTTAACTGATAGTCCTGCTAGAGCAGCGTCATTTTTCTCCTCAAATTTTAAATTGGTATCTTCTAGGGATTCATTAATAGTTCCGAAGGCAGATAGAACTTCTTTGGACATATTCAGAGCTAACATTGCAATGAAGACTAAATACATCATATTGATCATTTTCTGCCTTGGTGTTTCTTTTCCTCCAGCCATAGTTTTTCTTTTAAGAAATTATAAAATTAAGCTTTAGGTCTCATTGCTGTTAGCATTCCACCGTAGACACCGTTAAGAGAATCTAAATTTGCAGTCAGGGATTCCATTTGCTCTCTTAATTTACCTGCATTGTCAGCTACAGCTTGATTAGCTTCGGCTTGTTTAGAAGCAGACTCTACTTGAACTTTATATAAATTATTTAAAGATTCCATATGAGTAGCAGCAAGGGTAAGTTCTTCACTGTATTTTCTTTGAGATTCCATAGAATCTGCTGTTGGCTTAATATTACGTGCAGCTCCTTCAAAGTTTTTGATGCTCTCCCCTAAACTTTCCATAAGTTTAGAATCGATTTTAGCCTCTTTAAGCATATTATCAAGCTTTTGAGATAGAAGACCGCTTTCCTCTTCCAAATCATTTTTCATTTTTTGAGAAGTAGTTTCGAATCCAGCAAGCTCTGGATAAACTTTTGACCAATCAAGATCTTTCTCTACTGGTTCAAATGCTGAAATTGTAAATATAACAGCTTCGGTAATAAGACCTATAGTCAGCATTAAACCACCAGTTATAGGACCTATTGATATGTGTTGGATTTTAAAAAGAGCACCAATGATGACGATTGCTGCACCAAGGCCGTAGACCATGCTCATTATTTTCTTTCTGTTGTTTGATTTTGCCATAATTTAAAGTTTGATTGTTTGGTTAATTTAAGTTTAAAGAGTTGCCTAGGAAGTCTTGAACTGTCCTGAATCCTACATAGCTTCTAGCTGAATCTGAATATTCGTAATCTCTGGTACTCACCTGTAAATAGTAGCTTACATCTTTCCATGAACCACCTCTTACTACTTTACGCATATTGTCACTATTATATACATTGGGACTCATCGAAGAAATGTACTCATAAGAAGCCGGATCGTAAGAAGTATTAACCCATTCAGCAACATTACCAGACATATTGTACAAACCGTAATCATTTGGCTCGTAAGCATCTGCTTCTACAGTATAAAGCGCTTCATCTGCTGCATAATCTCCTCTGAAAGGTTTGAAATTGGCTAAAAAACAAGCTCTATCGTCCTTCGCATATGGACCACCCCATGGATATGTACCTCCTTCTATACCTCCTCTTGCAGCGTATTCCCACTCTGCTTCGGATGGAAGTCTGAAAAAGTTAACATTTGCTTCCTTTTTCTTTTTCCTGAAATCATTCAGATATTTAGTTCTCCAGTTAGCGAAAGCTTTTGCTTGCCCCCATGTCACACCGACTACTGGATAGTTATCGTAGGCAGTATGAGAGAAATAATCATTGTGCATTGGTTCATTATAAGAATAGTTGAAATCTTTTATCCAAACGGTTGTGTCTGGATATACCATAACTTCTTGTTCTGTGATAAAATCGGTACGCTCACCTTTTTTTCTGGCGGCAGCATCAATATCCATCGTTTTGTAGCTATACTTAAATTGGGTGACATCCAGCATACGTCTACCATTGTAAGACTGGTCGTTGGATAAATAAAATTCATCCATGACGTAAACATAATCTTCATCAGGATATTGAGCCGGATCCCATATAATCTTTGGATTCCAGTTTAAAGCTTGATCTAAGGGATCATAATGCTTTGAGAATTCTTCGTAAGGACTTAATTCCTCTTCATCATCATTGCCTGCGTTCTTAAAAGCATACCTCTGTATACCTTCCTCATTTCCATCGGCATCTCCAGATAACTCTGCAGCTTCCGCCAATTTTTGCCTGATAACGGAATCCCTTACTCTCTCTACGAATTGTCTGTACTCTGAATTTGTAATTTCAGTTTCATCCATGTAATAAGAAGGAACTGTTACCGTCTTGGGAGGAGCATTTTGAACACCTGCCAAATCATCGTCAGATTTACCCATGATAAAAGAGCCTCCTTTAACTAAAACCATACCGTATGGTTTTTCAGGATACCACTTCTTTCCTTCTACTCCAACAAGCTGGCCTTTATCGCTTTTTCCACAACTCATCACTAGAAAGGCTAGCAATGCGACATAAAAAACCTTAGAAGATGCAAAATAAAATTTCATAATTTATTGATTAAATTCAAATCTCGTGTACAAATAAACAATTTTTTTCTTAACAACAATTAAATTATTTATTATTATATACTGTTTTTATATTTGGCTTTCAGCCATCTATCTGGTATTGTAGAAGAAATGGCATCCAAATAATCTTGTTTATCACATGCTAATAACGAGGGTTTATGTTCATTATTATTTCCATTTGGAATTTTGATCCACCATCGGCCTGAAACTTCACTTTTTATAAAAACCAAAATTTCATCTTGAATAGGAACATTATATTTCAAAAAGCTGGAATTATTCTCCGATACTTTTTCATTTAACCTCAAGCTAAAACCTTCCAAGAAATACCATAACATTTGAGAAATCAAATGAATAAGGCTTTCAGACTTTTTCATCGCTTGCAACTCATAAATACCAAAAGAACTCAATTTGTCACTCATCCCTGCATATCTTGACAACTTGCACAAATCAAATGTACTGAATCCATTAATATTTTTATGACTTGAGTCAGCAATTTCTGAAGATTTAACACAATAAATATCAACACTAAATAAATCAGTGTCTCTCAAAACTGGCTCAGCTCTTGTAAAATCTTGCTTCAGCTCTCCTAACCTAAGGGTTTCAAAAAAAAGCTTTTCCATCAAATCAATTTCTTCCTGAGGAGACAAAAAAGTTTGATAACCCAAATTGCAATAATTAAAAAGGTTGTAAGGCTCATCAATGATCATTTTACCAACATAAGATTGCCCGTCCATAGGTAGATCTGAATTGCCCAGATCAAATTTATGATCTGCACTAGTAAGGTTAACCATATACTTCACACCATCATAAGCCCTATATTGATAAAAAGTAAAATCCTGACTACCCCCCAAGATAATTGGAATAACTGATTTCTGATAAAGTCGATTAAGAATTGTTTTTAGAACATAGGCTGTATCTGACACCTCATCACCTTCTAAAATATCTCCTAAATCTAATATATTCAGCTTCCAATTACCTACATACATATTGTAAAGCTGAGTTCTTATATCATCAAAATAGAAATCTGATTTATCCTCATAATTACTATTACGAGAATCTTTTACACAAATTATAGCTAGCTGAATATTTTCTAAACTTATCTCCTCATCGCCGTTATAGAAACTTACGAAATTGGATAAAGTTTGGTTTGAAAAAGATTGGACACTTTCCTGTAATTCTTCACTTACGGGTTCTAAATATTCAAATACCATTTACTTCGGTTAGGATTTTTTTGACTTAGATTTTGTGCTTGTAGATTTTTTAGCAGCAGGCTTTTTTGCTTTAGAAGTTGTTTTCTTTTTAGCAGGTGCTTTCTTAGCTTTGGTTGCAGCTTTCTTTTTAGCTGGTTTCTTCTTCGTCTTTGTGTTTTTTTCCAGAATTGCTTGAGCTTCATCTAGTGCCATTCCTTCAGCATCAGTTGTCTTTGGGAGTTCAACTTTTGTTTTTCCTTTAGACAATTTATACCTTCCCCATCTTGCTTTCTCTAGCTTTATACCTTCTTTATCCCAGTGATGGATGAGTTTATCTTTTTCCTTCTGAATTTTATCCTCGATCAACTCGACAATGTCATCTTCACTTAAATTATCAAAATCGTATTTTTTGTTCACATTAATGAACATGCCATCCCACTTTAAAAAAGGACCAAAACGACCGACACCTTTTTGTACTCCTTTGTCCTGATAGTAATAAATGGGTTCTTCAGCTTTTTCCTTTGCTTTAATTAATTCAATAGCCCTGTCATAGGAGACATCCAAAGGATCTTCCCCTTTTTCAAGAGAAACGAATTTTTTACCAAAACGCACATACGGGCCATAACGACCAATATTAGCTTCAACTTCCTCACCCTCATACTCCCCAAGTTGCTTTGGAAGCTTAAACAGGTCCATTGCTTCTTCGTAAGTCACAGAATTTAAAGTCTGACTTGGCTTTAAACTTGCAAATCTTGGCTTTTCATCATCTTCTACAGAACCAATTTGAACCATAGGTCCAAATTTCCCTAAGCGGGCACTTACTGGCTTTCCTGTTTCAGGATCTTTACCAAGAACTCTCTCACCGACTTCTCTCTCCGCATTTTCTGCAACATCTAAAACAGTTGGATGAAAATGAATATAAAAATCACTCATCACCTTAGTCCACTTGGCATTTCCTTCTGCTACCTCATCAAAATCCTGCTCGAGTTTAGCTGTAAAATTATAATCCAATATGCTCTTGAAATGCTTTACAAGAAAGTCTGTCACAACCATTCCTACGTCTGTTGGGACCAGTTTTCCTTTATCACTTCCAACTTTTTCTGAAAGGGTTTCCGTCTTTATTTTATCGTTTTTGAAGGTATATTGAACATATTCACGCTCTGTTCCATCCACATTTCCTTTTTCAATATACTTTCTATTCTGAATGGTAGAAATTGTCGGAGCGTAAGTTGATGGTCTACCAATGCCGAGCTCTTCCAATTTTTTCACTAAAGAAGCTTCGGTATATCTTGAAGGCGGTCTTGTATAACGTTCTGTCGCCTGAATGAATTGATTCTGTAAAGACTCTCCCACGTTCATTGCTGGCAGCAATCCGCTTTGTTCTTCATCTTCTTCGTCTTTTCCTTCCAGATATACTTTAAGGAACCCGTCAAATTTGACTACCTCACCATTGGCTGAAAATTCTCTTTCATCTTTATCTGAAGAAATTCTAACGTTTGTTCTTTCTAAAGCTGCATCACTCATTTGCGAAGCAATTCCGCGTTTCCAGATCAACTCGTAAAGTCTTTGCTGGTCACGTTCAGCATCGATTTGATGAACCGCAAAATTAGTTGGTCTTATCGCTTCGTGAGCTTCCTGAGCACCTTTGGACTTACCTTTATAATTACGCGCTTTGTGGTATTTATTACCATACGCACTTTTGATTTCGTCTTCGGCACTTTGTTTTGCCTGATTAGATAGATTTACACTATCTGTTCTCATATACGTAATATGACCAGCTTCGTAGAGACGCTGAGCCATGTTCATTGTTTTACTTACCGAAAAGTAAAGCTTTCTAGCCGCTTCCTGTTGTAAAGTTGATGTTGTAAATGGTGGCGCAGGAGATTTTTTTGCTGGCTTTTGGGTAAGATCACTTACCTCAAAACTGGCCTGCTTCTGAGCTTCGAGGAATGTTTCTACCTCCTTTTGAGAACTTAAGTTTTTAGGAAGCTTAGCTTTAAAACTAGATCCTTTTTCTGTTTTAAACTCTGCATCAACTCTATAAAATACTTCTGGATTAAAATCCAGAATCTCACGTTCGCGTTCAACTATTAATCTTACAGAAACCGACTGAACTCTTCCTGCAGACAATCCGCCTTTTACTTTTCGCCATAATATAGGAGAAAGTTCGTAGCCTACTAAACGGTCTAAGACTCTCCTAGCCTTTTGAGCGTTTACCAGGTTATAATCAATTTCTCTGGGATTTAAAATTGCGTTTTTAATGGCAGATTCAGTAATTTCAGAAAAAACAATACGTTTGGTTTTTTCTTTGTCAATTTTTAGCTCATCCGACAGGTGCCAGGCTATAGCTTCCCCCTCTCTATCTTCATCACTTGCAAGCCATACCGTTTCAGATTCCTTTGCCATCTTGGTAAGTTTTCTTACCACGTCCTTTTTATCGCTGTTTACAACATATTTGGGTTTAAAGTCATTATCTACATCTACACCTAGTTCCTTTGAAGGCAAATCGGCAATGTGTCCAAAACTCGAGGCTACTTTATAATCTTTCCCTAAAAATTTCTCTATAGTCTTAGCTTTCGCAGGAGACTCAACAATTACTAGATTTTTGGCCATTTAGTTATAATTTATATTGCAAAAGTATACGATTTTTTGGATTTCAATTTAAGAACATCAGTAAAGTAGTCATAATAGCTACTTCAAGTTTGCTTTTCTAGATAAAAAATAGAGATTCCCAAAAACAACAAAATGACAGTTTGTCAGTAAATACAGATCACGTATCTTTGCGAAAATTTACAGCTTTACATGGAGAAGATTATTGATGAAACTCTACAGGGACAAACCCTGGTTAAGGAAGAGAAAAAAAGCAATTCAAAGAAACTTTACATTGAAAGTTATGGATGCGCTATGAACTTTAGCGATAGCGAAATTGTAGCTTCTATTTTAGATAAACAGGGCTATAACACGACAAAAGAACTGGCTGAAGCAGATTTAGTTCTTGTAAATACTTGCTCAATAAGAGATAAAGCAGAGCAAACCGTGAGAAAGCGCCTTGAAAAATTCAATGCCGTCAAAAAGGATAATCCTTCTATGAAGGTTGGAGTTTTAGGTTGCATGGCAGAGCGGTTGAAACATAAATTTCTAGAAGAAGAAAAAATTGTGGATCTCGTTGTTGGTCCAGATGCTTATAAAGACTTGCCAAATTTATTGGAAGAAGTTGAAAACGGCAGAGATGCTATTAATGTAATTCTTTCCAAAGAAGAAACTTATGGAGATATTTCGCCCGTAAGATTACAAAGCAATGGCGTTTCAGCTTTTGTTTCCATCACAAGAGGTTGCGATAATATGTGTACATTCTGTGTGGTTCCATTTACACGTGGTAGGGAAAGAAGCCGTGATCCAAAAAGTATTTTAGACGAAGTAAATAATTTATGGTCTAGAGGCTATAAAGAAATCACTTTACTCGGACAAAACGTTGACAGTTACCTGTGGTATGGTGGTGGACTGAAAAAGGATTTTAAAAATGCAACTGATATGCAAAAAGCAACAGCAGTTCATTTTGCTCATTTGCTGGATATGGTTGCTAAAGCCCAACCGGGGATGCGCATTCGGTTTTCAACGTCCAATCCACAAGATATGACTCTTGATGTGATAAAGGTCATGGTAAAACATCGTAATATTTGTGACTATATACATTTACCGGTACAAAGTGGTAGTGATAGAATTTTAAAGAAGATGAATCGCTTGCATACTCGGGAAGAATACTTCAAACTGATTGATGATATAAGATCCATTATTCCCGACTGTGGCATTTCTCAAGACATGATTACAGGTTTCCCGACAGAAACTGAAGAGGATCATCAAGATACGTTATCACTAATGAAGTATGTCAAATATGATTTCGGATATATGTTCGCTTATTCTGAACGCCCAGGAACGCTGGGGGCTAAAAAGTTTGAAGACGATATTCCAGAGTCGACCAAAAAGAGAAGGCTTCAGGAGATTATAGACCTACAACAGGAACATTCACGGTTGACTACAGAAAAACACCTCGGAAAGATTGAAGAAGTATTAATCGAAAAAGAATCAAAAAAATCAAATCTTCAATGGAGTGGTAGGAATACGCAGAATACAACGGTTGTTTTTCCAAAAGAAAACTACAAAGTTGGCGACTATGTCCTAGTAAAAATGAAGGATTGCACAAGTGCTACATTGATAGGCGAAGCCTTAGATTATGGCCCAATGCAATCCACTTTATCCTAAATTAAATTCAGAATATGGAATCACCACAAGCTGTCAAACAGCGATTTGAAATTATAGGAAACGATCCCAGTCTTAATAGAGCAATAGAAAAATCCATACGTGTTGCACCAACAGATATTTCTGTTTTGGTAACAGGAGAAAGTGGTGTAGGTAAAGAAAGTTTACCAAAAATCATACATGCCTTATCTCACAGAAAACACGCAAAATATATTGCTGTCAACTGCGGCGCCATACCAGAAGGCACTATAGATAGTGAATTATTTGGTCACGAAAAAGGTGCATTTACTGGAGCAAACCAAGCCAGAGACGGTTACTTTAAAGAGGCCGACGGCGGAACTATATTTCTTGATGAAGTAGGAGAATTACCCTTGACCACTCAAGTGAGATTACTTAGAGTTTTGGAGACAGGTGAGTTCATAAAGGTAGGATCTTCTAAAGTTCAAAAATCAAGTGTGAGAATTGTTGCTGCAACCAATGTAGACATGATCGAGGCAATTAAGAATAATAAATTTAGAGAAGATTTATATTATAGATTAAATACAGTTGAAATTAATTTATCCCCATTAAGAGAAAGACGTGGTGATATTCATTTGTTATTCAGAAAATTCGCCTCAGACTTCGCTTTGAAGTATAAAATGCCTACCATAAGACTTACTGACAGAGCTATAAAAGCCCTCGAAAATTGCAGATGGCCTGGTAATATTAGACAACTAAAAAATGTAACTGAACAAATTTCGGTCTTAGAGACCAGCAGGGAAGTTGATGAAGATACTTTGAATCACTATTTGCCTAAAAGCACAAGCTTACCTTCGGTAATCTCAAAAGAAAAAAGCAGTAGCAAAGGTGATTTCAGCAATGAAAGAGAAATTCTTTATAAAGTGCTTTTTGATATGAAAGGTGACTTAAATGACTTGAAAAAACTCACTATGGAACTCATGGAAAGAGATAATGATGAGAAGTTTAAGGAGGACAATATCAACTTAATCAAGAAAGTTTACGGGGAATCTGATTCAAAAAAAGAATTTAAAGACGAGACTCATGAGGAGCAATTAGAAATTCTGCAGTTTCCAAATCAAAAAAGAAACAGGGAAATGGATCAAAAAATTGAAGATCCTTATGATTATGCAGAAGATATTGAGGAAGAAGAGACATTATCACTACAAGATAAAGAAGTTGAACTCATAAAAAAATCACTTGATCGTCATCATGGTAAACGAAAACCAGCTGCCGATGAACTAGGAATAAGTGAAAGAACTTTATACAGAAAGATTAAGCAATACGATTTATAATGAAGATAAAATATTTAATCGCCCTATTATCGATTTTGATTTTGCAGTCATGCGGGTATTATTCATTCACAGGGGCAGATACTGGAAATGCAGAAACTTATCAAGTTAACTTTTTTCAAAATACAGCTCAGCTTGTTGAACCAGGAATTGACAGAGATTTCACCCTACAATTGCAAGATTTAATTCTAAATCAAACCAAACTTAGTTTGGTAAACACCAACGGAGATTTGATATACGAGGGTGAAATTATAAGGTATTATATAGCACCTATGACTGCAACAGCAGATAGTAGAGCAGCGCAGAATAGACTTACTATAGAAGTGAACGTTAGATTTTACAACACTTTAGATCCAGAAAAGGATTTTGAACAAAGGTTTTCTTTTTACTTTGACTTTGATGGTAATGCACAATTGACTGGTGCTCAAAAAGAAGAAGCCATCGATGAAATATTTACAAGAATCACACAAGATGTTTTTAACGCCTCACTAACCAATTGGTAATGGAAAAGGATAGTTTACTCAACCTCATCAAGACGCCAATTAAATTTGAGACTAAAACCTTAAGTTTAATCGATGAGACGATTGATAAATATCCATACTTCCAACCTCTTTATGCCTTAAAATTGAAACTTCTAAAGCATTCTGGAAGTTTTAATTATAACAGATTTTTAAAAGAAACGGCAGCAAGAACACAGGATAGAGCTGTACTTTTCGACTATATCACTTCCAAGGAATTTCATCAACTCGAGATCGCCAACAAGATTGATTTACTGATTCAACATTCTAAAGAAAGTAGTGAATTCGAAATCAATGAGGAAGTTGCTAGCCAAATAAACGATCCCGATCTTTTTATTGAAAAGGAGACTAAGCAGCCAGAGAAAACCGGAAAACCTTTAGAGTTTAATTCTTCAGAGACTCGTTCTTTCAAAGAGTGGTTGAAATTAACACAAATTGAACCCTTAAAAGAAAAAGAGGATACTCAGGAAATATTCGTAGCTAATCCTCAATTTCAGGTGATAGACGAATTCATCAAGAATAATCCCAAAATTGTCCCCACCAAATCTTATGAGAGTTCAGATAAAATAAATGCGAGGCACGAACCATCATCTAGCCTAATGACAGAGACTCTGGCAAGAGTTTACATGGAACAAAAACGATACGATAAGGCAATTCAAGCATTTAAGATATTAATTTTGAATAATCCCGAAAAAAGTTCTTTCTTTGCAGACCAAATTCAAGAAATAGAAAGATTTAAAGAAAATAAATAATGAGTACATTTTCCATATTTTTAATTTTAATTGTTATTGTAGCTTTTTTACTAATCGTCGTTATTATGGTTCAAAACCCTAAAGGTGGTGGATTATCTTCCTCTTTTGGTGGCGGTGGCTCTCAACAAGTTGGTGGAGTTAAACAGACTTCTGATTTTTTAGACAAGAGTACTTGGGCACTTGCTACACTACTTTTGATACTGATTTTACTATCTAATGTAACTATCATCAGCAATAGAACTGGACAAGACTCAAAACTACTTGATGAAAATCAAACTCCTGTAGAAAATACTCAACAACAGAACAATCTACCTCCTGTGGAACAAGAATAATACAAGGTTATATACAAGATTTAAAATGCCAGCTTATGACAAGCTGGCATTTTTTTTTAGTGTTTGACAGGCTAAAGCCAGTGGCACACTTTTAGACTGTTTTAAATAAACTAAACTTAAAACTTATTTATAATGGCAGTAAACATTAAACCATTGGCAGATAGAGTGCTTGTAGAGCCTCAAGCCGCAGAAACTAAAACAGCTTCTGGAATCATTATTCCTGAAACCGCTAAAGAAAAACCACAACGTGGTAAGGTTGTAGCAGTTGGAAATGGTAAAAAAGATCATGATATGACAGTTAAAGTTGGAGATGTCGTTCTTTATGGAAAATTTTCAGGAACTGAGCTGAAGCATGATGACAAAGATTACCTCATCATGAGAGAAGATGATATCTTAGCGATCGTATAAAATATAATAACTAACAAAAACTAAATAAAATGGCAAAAGATATAATTTTTGATATTGAAGCAAGAAATGGCGTAAAGCGAGGTGTAGATGCACTTGCAAATGCTGTGAAAGTAACTTTAGGACCTAAAGGTAGAAATGTCATCATTGGCAAATCATTTGGTGCGCCAATGGTAACCAAGGATGGTGTAAGTGTTGCAAAAGAAATAGAGCTTGAGGACCCCCTTGAAAACATGGGCGCACAAATGGTAAAGGAAGTTGCTTCCAAAACCAACGACCTTGCTGGTGACGGTACAACAACAGCAACAGTACTTGCTCAAGCTATCGTAAAGGAAGGATTAAAGAACGTTGCCTCAGGAGCAAACCCTTTAGACCTTAAAAGAGGTATCGACAAAGCTGTAGAAGCTGTTGTAGCAGAATTGGCAAAACAAGCTAAATCTGTTGGTGATACTTCTGAAGAAATCAAGCAAGTGGCTTCAATTTCAGCTAACAATGATGATCAAATTGGCGAACTCATTGCTGAAGCTTTTAGCAAAGTTGGCAAAGAAGGAGTTATCACAGTGGAGGAAGCTAAAGGAACTGAAACTTATGTAGACCTCGTAGAAGGAATGCAGTTTGACAGAGGTTATTTATCTCCATATTTTGTCACAGATAGTGAGAAGATGACAACTGATCTTGAAAATCCATACATCTTACTTGTGGACAAAAAGATCAATTCTATGAAAGACTTGCTTCCAGTATTGGAACCTGCTGCACAAAGTGGAAAACCTCTATTAATCATCGCAGAAGATATTGAGGGAGAAGCTTTAGCGACACTTGTTGTCAATAAACTAAGAGGTTCTTTAAAAATAGCGGCTGTAAAAGCTCCAGGATTTGGAGATCGTAGAAAAGCAATGTTAGAAGATATCGCCATTCTTACTGGCGGAACTGTTATTTCTGAGGAAAGAGGATTTACATTAGAAAATGCTACCCTGGATATGCTAGGAACAGCAGAAAATGTAACCATAGATAAAGACAACACTACAGTTGTAAACGGTGGCGGAGAAAAAGAAAATATTCTGAATCGTGTCAACCAGATAAAAGCTCAAGTAGAATCTACAACAAGCGACTATGACAAAGAAAAACTACAAGAGCGTTTGGCTAAACTAGCTGGCGGTGTTGGAGTACTATACGTCGGAGCTGCTTCAGAAGTAGAGATGAAAGAGAAAAAAGACAGAGTAGATGATGCACTTCATGCAACACGTGCTGCAGTAGAAGAAGGTATTGTAGCTGGTGGTGGAGTTGCGCTTATCAGAACTTTAAAAGCACTTGAAGGCTTGAAAGTAGAGAATGCAGACGAACAAACTGGTATCAACATCATTGCTAAAGCCGTAGAATCTCCAATGAGAACTATTGTTGAGAACGCAGGTGGAGAAGCCTCTGTAGTGATCAATAGAGTGTTGGAAGGCAAACTAGGTTACGATGCCAAAACCAATACTTTCGTAGATATGCTTAAAGCAGGTATTATAGACCCTAAAAAAGTCACGCGTATCGCCTTAGAAAACGCAGCTTCTGTTGCAGGAATGATTCTAACTACAGAATGCGCTCTTGTGGACATAAAGGAAGACGATAATGGTGGCGGCGGAATGCCACCAATGGGCGGCGGAATGCCAGGAATGATGTAAAATCACCCATACAGAATAAAAATTAAAGCCGTTTCTTTCGTTAGAAACGGCTTTTTTCATTTGGAGCTCATCCAGCTTTCCGCTTGTATTCCTCACGCTATCATGTGAGGTATAAATCGCTAGAAAATCTTGCAAAAGGCAAGCTCCACTAGCTCAACACCTCAATCATAATAGCATTTGCGGGATATCGCTACAATCTGGGCTAGAAAAAAATTCCATCCGCATTGAGCACATAAAATTTCTCTAAAAAAATAGTCAGTTACACTAAAGACTCGAAAGTATTAAATAGCTTCTTATATTTAGGAAAAATTTAAACACATGAAAAAAATAGTAACACTACTCCTCATCTTTGCATCATCACACGTCTTCTCTCAATCTGTAGAGTTCAAAGCTGATGAAACCGTAATAACGAATCATGAGGTTACCATCAATGGTAAAAAATTAAATTACACCGCAGAAACTGGCATGCAGCCTGTTTGGAATGAACAAGGTGAACCTATAGCTGGTTTGCAATTTACTTATTATAGCAGAGGAGATCAAAGCTCCAAGACTTACAAAGAGCGCCCTTTAGTCATATCATTTAACGGCGGACCTGGTTCTGCTTCAGTTTGGATGCATTTAGCCTACACAGGGCCTAGAATTTTAAATATAAGTGATGAAGGGTTTCCAGTACAACCCTACGGCTACAAAGAAAACCCTCATAGCATTTTGGACGTAGCAGATATTGTTTATGTCAATCCTGTTAATACTGGACACTCAAGACCTATACTAGACGAAAATGGAAAGTTTGATAGAAAAACATTTTTCGGAGTAAATCCAGATATTAAATATTTAGCCGAATGGATCAATACATTTGTAAGCAGAAAAGACAAGTGGCTTGCTCCAAAATACCTTATTGGTGAAAGCTATGGAACACCTAGAGTTTCCGGACTGTCTAATGAGCTACAAAATTCACATTGGATGTATATCAATGGCGTTATATTAGTATCGCCAACTGAACTTGGTATAAAAAGAGAAGGACCTATAGAAGTAGCAAATAGACTTCCTTATTTTGCTGCAGCTGCCTGGTATCATAATAAACTAGCTCCAGAATTACAAAACAAACCTGTTTTAGATATGCTGGATGAAGTTGAAAGCTTCACTATTCAAGAACTAATACCAGCACTCACGATGGGTGGATTTTTGGATACAGAAAAAAAGATGGAAATTGTAAAAAAGATGTCTTATTATTCTGGTATAGAAGAGAAAGTATATCTCCAAAATAATTTAGAACTCCCCTTTAATGCTTTTTGGAAAACTCTAAAAATTGATGATGGGTTTACTGTAGGTCGACTAGATTCAAGATACATGGGATTAGATGCAAAAGAGGCAGGAACACGCCCTGATTATAATTCAGAATTAACTTCCTGGTTACAATCGTTCACACCAGCAATAAACGATTATTTAAAAAACGAACTCAACTATAAAACAGATTTGAAATACAATATGTTTGGAGATGTTCGTCCATGGGATAGATCGAATAACAACACAGGTAGGGGTTTGAGACAAGCTATGGCGCAAAACCCTAGTATGCAAGTCTTAATTCAATCTGGACTGTTTGATGGAGCTACCACCTATTTCAATGCAAAGTATACCATGTGGCATATTGATGAAAGTGGAAAGATGAAAGACCGTCTTCACTTTAAAACTTATGAAAGCGGTCATATGATGTATCTAAGAAAGGAGGATTTAAAAAATGCAAATGATGACATTAGAGAATTTATTAGTAACAGTCTACCAAAAGACAATGCTCCAATCAAATACTAGGCTTTCATTTACTTTAGAAAGTTAAAATCAAACTGATAATGTTTAATTATACTTCTGAAAAATTAATTTTTCAGAAGTATTTTTTTTAAATGATTAAGCTGACTTTAATGATAAATCAATAGCCTTGTTTTTATAAATTTAAAGAAGTTGCTCTAAGTTCTATTGGAGCCAATTGATTTAATAACTGATTTAAACTACTTCAGAGTAAACTTCAAGTCATGAAAAAAGCCTTTCAGAAAAATCTGAAAGGCTTTTAATTTACTGTTTGACTAGTAAATTTACTTTACAGTTAAAACCCCATTCATTAAGGCAACATGACCAGGAAAACTACAGATATAATCGTAATTCCCTTTAGCGGGAGCTTCAAAGGTAATTTCAGTTTTTTCACCCCCACCGAGCATTTTAGTATGCGTGATAATGGCGTCTGAACCTTCAGGAAGATAATCGTTCTCCTTAAATTCTAGGGCTTCTTGACCAAACTCCTGGACATTGGTGCCTTCTTTTAATAGAACAAAATTATGCCCCATAGTCTCTTTAGGAAGCTTTCCAACGTGTTCAAAAGTAAGTATAACCTTATCACCAGCATTGACTACAATTTCATTCTTATTGAATTTCATTTGGTCGCTACCAGTTAAATAAATCCTAGTTACGCCTTCTTCTTTTTCTTCTTTAGGCTTTTCTTGAGTATTTAATTTTATAGAATTCTCTTTTTTCTCTTCTTTTTTACCATCACCACCACAACTTATAAGTAGTGTTGTTGAAAGCAATAACATTAAAATCTTTTTCATTATATATTTTTAAAATTCACTTAATTATCTTTTATCCAGGGGTTTAAATTCTCTGTGTGTTTTCCCAGTATATACTTGTCTTGGTCTACCAATAGGTTCATTGGCAAGACGCATTTCTTTCCACTGTGCGATCCATCCTGGAAGTCTTCCAAGAGCGAACATTACTGTAAACATTGATGTTGGTATTCCAAGAGCTCTGTATATAATTCCAGAGTAGAAATCAACATTCGGATAAAGCTTTCTTTCAATGAAATAATCATCATTTAAAGCTACCTCCTCAAGTCCTTTGGCGATTTCCAAAATTGGATCATCAATACCCAATTTTTCTAAGACATCATCGGCTGCTTTTTTGATGATTTTTGCTCTTGGATCAAAATTCTTGTAAACTCTATGACCAAATCCCATTAGTCTGAATGGATCATCTTTATCTTTAGCTTTAGCCATGAATTTATTTACATCACCACCATCGGCTTGAATAGCTTCAAGCATTTCTATAACAGCTTGATTTGCTCCTCCATGTAATGGCCCCCAAAGTGCACTAATACCTGCAGAAATTGAAGCATATAAACTCGCGTGAGAAGATCCAACAACTCTTACAGTGGCAGTAGAACAATTTTGCTCATGATCTGCGTGTAAAATTAATAACTTATCAAGTGCTTTGGAAATAACTGGATCCACGTGATACTCTTCTGAAGGTACAGCAAACATCATCTTCAAAAAGTTAGAAGGATAATCTAAATTATTGTCAGGGTAATTCGCCTTATGACCTACTTTGTTTTTAAAAGCCCATGCTGCCATAGTAGGCATTTTGGCAATCAATCTCATGATAGTTTGATCTACTTCTGCAGCAGATCTATTAGGATCTAAAGATTCAGGATAAAAAGCTGTTAACGACGATACAAGAGAACATAAAACTCCCATCGGATGAGAATTTGATGGGAAACCATCAATAATGTTTTTAATATCTTCATGTATTAACGTATGATATGTAATTTCCTTTTTATAGGATTCTAGAACATTCGCTGTTGGTAATTCGCCGTAAATTAACAAATAGGAAACTTCCAAGAAGCTTGCATTCTCAGCTAAATCTTCTATTGAATACCCTCTATACCTTAATATACCTTTCTCACCATTCAGGTAAGTTATATCACTGGAGGTTGATCCTGTGTTTTTGAAGCCTCTATCAAGAGTGATATAACCAGTGGAAGCTCTAAGAGAACTTATATCAATGGCTTTTTCATTCTCGCTACCTGTAATTATCGGGAGTTCAATCTTTTTCCCGTCTAAAATTAATTCTGCTTTATCTGACATTTTAAATATTTTTTATGCAAAATAAGTTTAATAAAAACAATTACAAAATTTAGCTTATTAAATGTATGTGAAGCTATTTCAGAGTTGCGATGCCTTTCATGACATCAATTTAAGCTTCAAATCATTAAATAAATTTTTTGAAATTCTTAAGTCGTTTTCATTTAAAACCTAAGTTTGGTTAATGGATTATTTTTTTATTTTGAAAGCCTTCATTTTTGGAAAATAAGCATTATCTCCAAGCTCCTCTTCTATTCTAATTAATTGATTGTATTTGGCCATACGATCACTTCTAGAGGCTGAACCTGTTTTAATCTGACCTGTGGATAAAGCTACTGCTAAATCTGCAATTGTATTATCTTCGGTTTCACCAGATCTGTGTGACATCACTGAAGTGTAACCCGCATTATGAGCAAGATTTACAGCTGCAATAGTTTCAGTAAGAGTACCAATTTGGTTCACTTTAATCAAGATAGAATTTGCTATATTATTTGTAATACCCTTTTGTAAACGTTTCACATTAGTTACAAAAAGATCATCACCAACAAGCTGGACTTTATCACCGATTTTTTCGGTTAATATTTTCCATCCATCCCAATCATCCTCATCCATTCCATCTTCAATAGAAATTATTGGATATTTTTCAGAAAGTTCAGCTAGATAGCTTGCTTGTTCTTCAGAAGACATGGTTTTGGCAGAATCACCTTCAAATTTCTTGTAGTTGTATTTCCCATCTTCATAGAATTCTGCTGCAGCACAATCAAGGGCGATCATCACTTCATCTCCAAATTTATAACCTGCGTTTTCTACTGCGAGTTTAATAGAATCCAAAGCATCTTCAGTCCCTTCTAGCTTCGGTGCAAAACCACCTTCATCACCAACAGCGGTGCTTAAATTTCTTTCTTTTAAAACCTTTTTAAGGTTGTGGAAAATTTCAGTTCCCATCTTCAGAGCATGAGTAAAGTTATCTGCCTTTACTGGCATCACCATAAATTCTTGAAAAGCGATAGGAGCATCACTGTGGGAGCCTCCATTAATGATGTTCATCATTGGTACAGGAAGTGTGTTTGTAGAAACACCACCTATATATCTGTATAAAGGTAAATTTAGTTCATTTGCAGCAGCTTTAGCAGCCGCCAGAGAAACGCCTAAAATGGCATTTGCGCCAAGTTTAGATTTATTATCAGTTCCATCCAAATCAATCATGATTTGATCAATTTCAGATTGTTCAAAAACTGAAATCCCAAGTAAAGCGTTTGCAATTGTAGTATTCACGTTTTCCGCGGCTTTAGAAACCCCTTTTCCCATATAATCAACTCCTCCATCTCTGAGTTCTACAGCCTCATGAACTCCTGTGGAAGCTCCGGATGGAACTGCAAATCTTCCTAGAGTTCCAGTTTCTGTAATAACGTCTACTTCCAAGGCTGGATTACCTCTTGAATCGAATATTTGTCTCGCGTGTATGTCTAAAATTGCACTCATTTTATTTAATTTTTGATTTGTTGCAATTTACGAAATAAAAGCTTATTCAAATCGATTTTAAGGTTATGTATGGATGAGCACGACTAGCTAAAACGATATAGTTAATTTAAAAGACTAGATTAAATTTGAATATTAATCACATACAATGTGAAGTTAAATTATGAAAGTAAAAAAACCAAAGGGCTTTTTCTTACGTACATTTAAATAACATATAAAAAAATGTCATGAAAAATTTAAAATTACAATTAGTCTTAGTTATGAGTGTTTTAGTAACAACTCTTTCTTACGCTCAAAACAAAATGGTTGGTGGAGCAGAAATGTATCCCACGAAAAACATTGTTGAAAATGCCTTAAATTCCAAAGATCACACGACTTTGGTAGCCGCGGTTAAAGCTGCAGAACTTGTTGAAACTCTATCAAGTGACGGTCCATTTACAGTATTTGCTCCTACTAATGCGGCTTTTGGAAATCTCCCAGAAGGTACTGTTGAGTCGCTTTTGAAGCCAGAAAACAAAAAACAACTTCAAACGGTATTAACATACCATGTCATTGCAGGTAAATTCAATGCTGAAGATGTTGTTGCGGCTATTAAAAAAGGTGATGGAAAAGCAGAGCTGCAGACATTGAGTGGTGGAACTCTTACAGCAATGTTAGATGGTAAAAATGTAAAAATTAAAGACTCTAAGGGCAATGTTGCTACTGTAACTATTGCAGACGTTAATCAATCTAATGGAGTGATTCATGTTATTGATACAGTATTATTACCGTAATAAATTTCAAAATAAAATAAAAAAGTGGGCGTTTGCCCACTTTTTTTTATGCTTCAACTTTTTGTTTAGACATCATATCAAAAAATTCATCGAAGAGGTAAGTGGCATCGTTTGGTCCAGGACCAGCTTCTGGATGGTACTGCACTGAAAAACAAGGCTTGTTTTTAACTCGTATCCCTGCTACTGATTTATCATTCAAATGAATATGTGAAATTTCAACTTTCGAATTATTAACAGTAGAATCTTTATCAATGGTAAATCCATGATTTTGAGAGGTTATCTCACTTTTACCTGTTTTGAGATTCTGTATAGGGTGGTTGATGCCTCGATGTCCATTATGCATTTTGAGCGTAGGGATATCCATAGCAAGTGCAATAATTTGATGACCTAAACATATCCCAAAAATAGGAACTTCATTTTTAATACACTTTTTTGCTAGTTCAATAGCTGTAGCCAAAGGTACAGGATCTCCGGGGCCATTAGAAATAAGAACGCCATCAGGATTCCAGTCCATAAGATCTTCGAAAGTAGAATCGTAAGGGAAGACTTTTACAAAAGCACCTCTTTCGGTGAGCCTTCTTAGGATGTTCTTCTTAGTACCAAGGTCAAGAACAGCTACTTTGTGATCAGAAAGTTTATCTCCAAGTGAATATGGCTCTTTTGTAGAAACCTTAGAAGCCAATTCGAGTCCTTTCATAGAAGGATGCTGAGATAACTCATTTTGTAATTCAGAGATGTTATTAATATCTGTAGACATAATTGCATTCATTGCACCATGCTTTCTAATATGAGATACCAGAGCTCTGGTGTCGACATCAAAAATAACAGGTAAATGTGCGTCTTTTAGAAAGTCTTCAAGAGTTTGATCAGAATTTACCCTGGAAGGTGTAAATGAAAAGTTTTTACAAATCAAACCAGAAATTTTGACCGAATCCGATTCACTTTCGTCTGAATTTACACTGTAGTTACCAATATGTGCATTGGTAGTAACCATGATTTGGCCGAAATAAGATGGATCTGTAAATATCTCTTGATAACCAGTCATACCAGTATTAAAACAAATTTCCCCCGTACGATTGGTAGTAAAAGGTTTAGTGGTGTTGCCATGAAAGACAGTTCCATCGGCAAGCAATAATACTGCGGGTGTTTTTAAGTTATACTTCATAGGTGTAGATATAAAAAAAGGATAAACTAATTAAAGTTTATCCTTTTGATTGAATTAAATATGTGATGTGTATTAAGCCTCATCAGTTTTAGTTTCAGAATCGTTTGAAGTTTCTGCTTGGTCCTCTACTTTCACTTTTTTACCAGCTCTTCTAGTTGATTTCTTCTTAGCTTGTTTCTTACCTGGTGTATATACATCATTAAAGTCAACAAGTTCTATCATTGCCATTTCAGCAGCATCTCCAAGTCTGTTTCCCAACTTAATGATACGAGTGTATCCACCTGGACGCTCTCCAACTTTAGGAGCAACCTCTCTAAAAAGTTCTGCAACCATATATTTATCTTTTAGTTTAGAAAAAACCAAACGACGATTATGAGTTGTATCTAATTTAGATTTAGTGATTAATGGCTCTACAAATGTTCTAAGGGCTTTAGCCTTAGCCACTGTAGTGTTTATTCTTTTATGCTCAATTAAGGAACAAGCCATATTAGAAAGCATTGCTTTTCTATGTGAGGATGTTCTCCCTAAGTGATTAAATTTCTTTCTATGTCTCATGATTAATGTATTTTGAGCTTAACAAAAGTTAGTCTTTGTCAAGTTTATATTTTGAAAGATCCATTCCAAAGTCAAGACCTTTATTTTCTACAAGTTCTTCTAATTCAGTAAGCGATTTTTTACCGAAGTTTCTAAACTTCATTAAATCACTTTTATTATGAGATACTAAATCACCTAAAGTTTCTACTTCAGCAGCTTTCAAGCAATTAAGTGCTCTTACTGATAAATCTAAATCAACTAACTTAGACTTAAGTAATTGTCTCATATGTAGAGACTCTTCATCGTAAGTCTCAGCTTGAGACATTTCTTCAGTTTCTAGTGTTATTCTCTCATCTGAAAATAACATAAAGTGATGAATAAGAGTTTTTGCAGCTTCTGTAAGTGCATCTTTAGGATGAATTGAACCATCACTGCTAATTTCGAAAATCAATTTTTCGTAGTCAGTCTTTTGCTCAACCCTAAAGTTTTCTATGCTATACTTTACGTTTTTAATTGGAGTAAAAACAGAATCAGTAAAAATTGTACCTATAGGCGCTTTAGAGGTTTTATTTTCTTCAGCTGGAACATACCCTCTACCTTTTTGAACAGTAAGTTCAAGGTTGAGAGATACTTTCTTGTCCATTGTACAAATTTCAAGATCTGGATTTAAAATATCAAAACCTGTAAGGTATTTTTGAAAATCTCCAGCAGTCATTTTTTCATTACCAGAGAAAGAAATAGAAACGGTCTCGTTATCTACATCTTCAGCTCTTTTTTTGAATCTGATTTGCTTTAGATTTAAGATGATTTCAGTAACATCTTCAACAACTCCTTCAATTGTAGAGAATTCATGATCAACACCTTCGATTCTTACAGATGTGATAGCAAAACCTTCTAAAGATGATAACAAGACTCTACGTAAAGCGTTTCCTACTGTTAGACCGTAACCAGGTTCTAATGGTCTAAATTCGAAAGTGCCCTCAAAATCGGTAGAATCGATCATGATCACCTTATCGGGCTTTTGAAAATTAAATAATGCCATAAATTTGAGTGTTGTCAGTTATTATTTAGAGTATAATTCAACGATGAATTGCTCATTGATTTTTTCAGGAATCTGAGATCTTTCAGGAATATTTACAAGGGTACCTTGCATTTTCTCGCTATTCCAGGTCATCCATTCATGAACAGATTTGCTATTTGAAAGAGATTCTTGGATTACATTAAGAGATTTTGATTTCTCTCTTATTCCAACAACATCATTTGGTTTAACTTGGTAAGATGGTATGTTAACTAACTCGCCATTTACAGTAATATGCTTATGAGAAACCAGTTGTCTTGCAGCACTCCTTGAAGGTGCAATACCTAGACGATAAGCTACGTTATCTAATCTAGATTCACATAATTGAAGTAGAATCTCACCAGTAATGCCTTGAGATCTGGTTGCTTTTTTAAACATATTACGGAATTGCTTTTCTAGAATACCATAAGTATATTTTGCTTTTTGCTTCTCCATAAGCTGAACAGCGTACTCAGACTTCTTGCCTCTTCTTCTGTTATTTCCATGCTGTCCAGGAGGATAATTTCTTTTTTCGAAAGATTTGTCGTCTCCAAAAATGGATTCTCCAAATTTTCTAGCTATTTTGGTTTTAGGACCGGTATATCTTGCCATTGTTATGTATTTATTATTTCTCTATTATGAATTAAGGTCTTATCCTTCGATAATAGTAATGATTGATTTATATTAATTAGACTCTTCTACGCTTTGGAGGTCTACATCCATTATGAGGTATAGGTGTTACATCAATAATCTCTGTAACTTCAATACCGGAATTATGTAAAGATCTGATTGCAGACTCTCTTCCGTTACCTGGACCTTTTACATATACTTTTACTTTACGCAATCCTGCTTCGTGTGCAACTTTACTTGCATCTTCAGCAGATAATTGTGCAGCATAAGGAGTGTTCTTTTTACTACCTCTAAAGCCCATCTTACCTGAAGATGACCAAGAAATAATATCACCATTCTTGTTTGTTAAAGAAACAATGATATTATTGAAAGAGGCAGAAATATGAGCTTCGCCATATGCATCTACAACTACTTTACGCTTTTTTGTTGTTGACTTTGCCATTTTAATTATTATTTAGTTACCTTTTTCTTATTAGCAACTGTTTTTCTTCTTCCTTTTCTAGTACGGGAGTTGTTTTTAGTTCTTTGTCCTCTCAATGGAAGTCCAGATCTATGTCTTATTCCTCTGTAGCAACCAATATCCATTAATCTCTTAATGTTTATTTGAACTTCAGATCTTAACTCACCTTCTATTGTGAATTTACCGACAGCTTCTCTAATCTTTCCGATTTGATCATCATTCCAATCAGAAACTTTGATACTTTCGTCTACACCGGCTTCACTAAGTATTTTTTGAGATCTACTCTTACCGATTCCGAAGATATAAGTTAAAGCTATAACTCCGCGTTTTTGTTTTGGTATATCTACACCTGCAATTCTAGCCATAATTATCCTTGTCTTTGTTTAAATTTAGGATTCTTTTTGTTGATGACATAAAGACGTCCTTTTCTACGAACGATCTTACAGTCAGCACTTCTCTTTTTTATTGATGCTCTTACTTTCATAGTAATTAATATCTATAGGTTATACGAGCCTTAGATAAATCATAAGGACTCATTTCTAATTTTACTTTATCCCCTGGTAAAAGTTTAATATAGTGCATTCTCATCTTACCAGATATATGAGCAGTTACTATGTGCTCATTTTCAAGTTCTACTCGAAACATTGCGTTTGACAATGCTTCAATAATAGTTCCGTCTTGTTCTATTGAGGGTTGTTTTGCCATAATTATGCTACTGCTTTTCTATTTTTTCCGGATTTCATTAATCCATCGTAATGTCTATTCAATAAGAAAGAATTTACTTGCTGAATAGTATCTATCGCTACACCTACCATAATCAATAAAGAAGTACCTCCAAAAAACAAAGCCCATCCTTGTTGCACACTTAAAAGTGAAACTACAATCGCTGGAAAAACCGCAATGATTGCTAAAAATACTGAACCTGGCAATGTGATTTGTGACATAATTCTATCCAAATATTCGGACGTTTCGGATCCAGGTCTAATACCAGGAACAAAACCACCACTTCTTTTTAAGTCTTCTGCCATTTTATTAGTTGGTACTGTAATGGCTGTATAAAAATAAGTAAATACTATTATCAAAATACCAAAAACTAAATTGTACCAAAAACCAAACATGTCTTGAAAAGCAGCTGTAATACCTTGTGCCATTTCAGTGTCTGACAATCCGGCAACAGCAGCAGGGATAAACATGATTGCCTGAGCAAATATAATTGGCATAACACCAGAAGCATTTAATCTTAAGGGAATAAACTGTCTAGCACCACCAACAGAAGCTTTTTCATACTTACCTGAAGCATTTTTTCTAGCATATTGTACAGGTATCTGCCTTACAGCTCTTACTAACATTACAGATGCTAAAATAATAACGAACCAAATTACTAATTCAATAAGAATTAAAATTAATCCACCATTAGATTCAGTGACTCTAGAAATAAATTCCTGAAAAAAAGCCTGTGGCAATGTAGCTATGATACCCACCATTATCAACAAGGAGATTCCGTTGCCAATTCCTTTATCGGTTATCTTCTCACCTAGCCACATTGCAAAAATACAACCTGTAGTAAGAATAATAACAGATGAAGCCACAAACGTGAAAGTGCTATCCATTAAAAATGCCGACGATGGCAAAATATTATACAAATTAATAATATAACCAGGACCTTGTACTAAGGTAATAGCAATGGTTAACCATCTCGTAATTTGGGTAATCTTTTTCCTTCCACTATCACCTTCTTTTTGAAGTTTTTGAAGATAAGGAATAGCTATTGTCATCAATTGTACAACAATCGAAGCTGATATATAAGGCATTATTCCTAATGCAAATACTGAAGCATTGGAAAAAGCACCACCTGTAAAAGCGTTCAATAAACCAAGAATTCCACCATCAGTTTGAGATGACAAACTAGCTAATTGAGCTGCGTCAATACCAGGTAGAACGATTTGGGCACCAAATCGATAAACCAACAATAAACCTAAGGTGAGAAGAATTCTATTTTTTAATTCTTCAATTTTCCAAATATTCTTTAATGTTTCAAAAAACTTCATAAGGTGATTAGTTAAATAGTGATAGCTTCTCCACCAGCTGCTTCAATTGCAGATTTAGCTGAAGCGGAAAATTTGTGTGCAGAAACTTTCAATTTTGCTTTCAATTCACCTCTACCTAAAATTTTAAGAGGTAAGTTTTTATTGACTTGATCCATCGCATGTAAAGTACCAAAATCAACAGTATCAGAAATCAATTTGTGGTCTACTAATTCTTGTAAACGATCTAAATTGATAGCCTGATATTCAACTCTGTTAGGATTAGTAAATCCAAATTTAGGAACACGTCTTTGCAAAGGCATCTGACCACCTTCAAATCCTATTTTTCTAGAATAACCAGAACGGGACTTGGCACCTTTATGTCCTCTACCGGCAGTACCTCCATTACCAGTTGCCTCACCTCTACCGAGTCTTTTGGTTGTGGTTTTAACGGAACCTGTGGCAGGTTTTAAATTGTGTAATTCCATAATATTAGTTTATTTCTTGTACAGAAACTAAATGTTTCACTTTATTAATCATACCCATCAATGAGTCAGAAACTTCAAACTCATTAGATTGGCCGATTTTTCTCAAACCCATTGCTTCTAAAGTAAGCTTTTGGTTTTTGGGACGCTTTATAGCGCTCTTGTTTTTAGTAACTTTAATTTTAGCCATAATAAGGGTCTTAACCATTAAATAATTTCTCGAGGGTAATTCCTCTTTGCTTAGCAATTTGTTCTGCTCCTCTTAACTTTAAAAGGGCATCAAAAGTTGCTTTAACCATGTTGTGTGGGTTAGATGAACCTTGATTTTTAGAAAGTACATCATGCACACCAACAGATTCCAATACCATACGAGTTGGTCCACCAGCGATGACACCAGTACCTTCAGATGCAGGTAATAAGAAAACTCTCGCTCCACCATACTTACCTAACTGCTCATGTGGCAATGTAGATTTGTGTAATGGAATTCTTACTAAGTTTTTCTTAGCATCTTCAACAGCTTTCGAAATAGCATCAGCAACCTCTTTAGATTTACCTAAACCATGTCCTACAACACCGTTTTCATCACCTACAACAACAATAGCAGAAAAACCAAATGCTCTACCACCTTTTGTAACTTTCGTAACACGTTGAACTCCAACTAGACGATCTTTAAGATCGAGTCCACCTGGTTTTACTGTTTCAACATTTTTATAATCTTGATACATATATTAAAATTTTAAGCCTCCTTTACGAGCACCTTCGGCTAATGATTTTACTCTACCGTGATATAAATAACCACTTCTATCAAAAGAGATTGAGTCAATTTTTTTTTCTAATGCTTTTTTTGCAATAGTTTCACCAACAATAATTGAAGCCTCAGACTTCGTTTTGTTAGTTACATCAATATCTTTATCTCTTGAAGATGCTGAAGCTAATGTAACTCCATTAACATCATCAATCAATTGCGCATAGATTTCGTTATTACTTCTAAACACGGATAGCCTTGGCTTACCCGGTGTACCTGTAATTGTTTTTCTTACACGCTTGCGTATTTTAAGTCTTCTTTTTTCTTTAGAAAATCCCATAATTAAGCTGATTTACCTGCTTTTCTTCTTATATATTCACCTACGTATCTGATACCTTTTCCTTTGTAAGGCTCAGGTCGTCTAAATGAACGAATTTTAGCAGCTACTTGTGAAACAAGTTGTTTGTCAAATGACGATAATTTAATGATTGGATTCTTACCTTTTTCTGAGATTGTTTCCAATTTTACTTCGGATGCCAAATCTATAACAATGTTGTGAGAAAAACCAACAGCGATATCTAATTTTTGTCCTTGATTTGATGCTCTATAACCAACACCTACAAGTTCCAATTCTTTAGTAAAACCTTGAGTTACTCCTTCGATCATATTGTAAACAAGTGATCTGTACAAACCATGCTTAGCTTTGTGCGTTTTCTTATCAGAAGGTCTCTCAAAAAGAATCTCATTGTCCTCTATCTTGATTGTAATCTCGCTGAAAGTTTGTGTTAACTCTCCAAGCTTACCCTTCACTGTAATAGTATCATCTTTTAAATCAACTGTGACGCCTTCTGGAATACTAACTGGACTATAACCTATTCTTGACATAATTTTTGTCTTTTTATATTAGTATACGTAACAAAGGATTTCACCTCCAACGTGTTCTCTCTCTGCTTGCTTTCCTGTCATTACTCCTTTTGAAGTAGATACGATAGAAATACCAAGTCCATTAAGAACTCTAGGAATTTCATCAGAACCGGAATACTTTCTTAAACCAGGCTTACTTACTCTCTGTAATTTTTTGATTACAGGATCGTTTGTAAACTTGTCATATTTTAAAGCTATCTTGATGACACCTTGAGTATCATCATCGATAAATTTATAGCTTAAGATATAGCCTTGATCGAACAATATTTTTGTGATCTCCTTTTTTAGGTTAGAAGCCGGTATTTCGACAACTCTATGAGAAGCCAAAACTGCGTTTCTAACTCTAGTTAAATAATCTGCAACTGGATCAATATTCATTTTATTGCATTTTTAAATTAATTACCAACTTGCTTTTTTAACCCCTGGGATAAGACCTTGATTAGCCATTTCTCTAAACATAACTCTAGAGAGACCAAATTGTCTCATGTATCCTTTTGGTCTACCTGTAAGCTTACATCGGTTATGCATTCTCACAGGAGAAGCATTCTTAGGTAGTTTTTGTAAAGCTTCAAAATCTCCAGCTTCTTTTAAAGCTTTTCTTTTCTCAGCATATTTTTCAACCGTTTTCTGGCGTTTAACCTCACGGGCTTTCATTGATTCCTTTGCCATAATTATTTCTTTTTAAATGGTAACCCCAATTCAGTCAACAAAGATTTTGCTTCTTGATCAGTTTCAGCTGATGTCACAAAACTTACATCCATCCCTGAGATTCTATTTACTTTATCAATGTTAATTTCAGGAAAAATAATCTGCTCAGTAATACCTAAGTTGTAGTTTCCTCTACCATCAAATCCATCCGGATTGATACCATTGAAATCTCTAACACGCGGTAATGCTGAAGTTATTAATCTATCCAAAAATTCATACATTCTATAACCACGAAGAGTCACTTTAACACCAATTGGCATTCCCTTTCTTAATTTGAAAGAAGCAACATCCTTCTTTGATATAGTCTGAACAGCTTTCTGGCCAGTTATTGTAGAAAATTCTTCAATAGAGTGATCTATTAATTTTTTATCTGCAATTGCTGCACCAACACCTCTACTCAATACTATTTTCTTGAGTCTTGGAACTTCCATAGTATTAGAATAACTAAACTCTTCACGAAGAGCTGGAAGTATTTTACTGTTATATTCTTCTTTTAATCTTGGTACGTAACTCATAATTAAATCACTTCATTTGTTTTCTTAGCAACTCTTACTTTTTTGCCATCTTCTACTTTAGTTCCAAGTCTTGTAGTCTTACCATCTTTAGTGATAAGAGATAAATTTGAAACGTGAATAGGAGCTTCCTTTTTAGTAATTCCACCTTGTGGATTTGTTGCAGAGGGCTTTTGGTGTTTAGAAATCATGTTGACTTCTTCGACTATTGCCTTATCTTTTTTTACAAGTATATCTAATACTTTGCCTTCTTTTCCTTTATGATCACCAGCAATTACTCTTACTTGATCACCTTTTTTAATTCTACTTCTTTTCATAATGATAGATTTAAAGCACCTCAGGTGCAAGTGAAACAATTTTCATAAACTGATTTTCACGAAGTTCTTTGGCAACTGGTCCAAATACACGTGTACCTCTCATTTCTCCTGTAGGATTTAATAAAACACAGGCGTTGTCATCAAAGCGAATATAAGATCCATCTGGACGTCTTACTTCTTTACTTGTTCTTACAACAACTGCTGTTGAAACAGCACCTTTTTTTATGTTTCCATTTGGAGTAGCTTCTTTAACGCTGACTACAACTTTATCGCCAACCGAAGCATATCGTCTATTCGTACCCCCTAGGACACGAATAACTAAAACTGATTTAGCACCAGTATTGTCTGCTACTCTTAATCTTGATTCTTGTTGTACCATAGTTATTTAGCTCTTTCAATTATATCAACTAATCTCCAGCGTTTTGTTTTGCTGAGGGGTCTAGTTTCCATAATTCTTACTGTATCACCGTCATTGCAGTCATTCTTTTCATCATGCGCAACGTATTTTTTCGTTTTTAAAACGAACTTACCATACATTGGATGCTTTATTTTCTTGACTTCAGAAACGACAATGGATTTATCCATTTTGTTGCTTGTCACAACACCGATACGTTCTTTTCTTAAATTTCTTTTTTCCATTGTAAGTAGAATTAATCTAATTCTCTTTTATTGATTTCGGTAGCGATTCTCGCAACTGTTCTTCTGACTTTTTGGATTTCAGAAGGATTTTCTAAAGGAGAAAGTACATGAGTCATTTTCAACTCAGACAATTTTGTCTGATGATTTGTCAATTCTTCGTGCAATTCTTCTACCGAAAGCTCTTTTACTTCAGATTGTCTCATCTTTATTTATTCTTGATAATCTCTAGCGACTATAAATTTTGTTTTAACAGGTAGTTTTTGAGCGGCTAATCTCAAAGCTTCTTTTGCAACAGCTTGAGGAACACCACCAATTTCAAATAAAATACGACCTGGCTGAACTACAGCTGCCCAATATTCTACTGAACCTTTACCTTTACCCATACGGACTTCAAGAGGCTTCTTGGTTATAGGCTTATCTGGAAATATTTTGATCCAAATAGAACCTTCCCTTTTCATGTAACGCGTTGCTGCGATACGTGCAGCCTCAATTTGTCTTGCAGTAACAAAAGAAGAATCTAAAGATTTGATTCCAAAAGTTCCATTTGAAAGTCTATGACCTCTTTGCGAGACCCCTTTCATACGTCCCTTTTGCTGCTTACGAAATTTTGTTCTTTTTGGCTGTAACATCTCTTATCTTAATCTTTAATGATTATTTTCTACGACGTGCTTTAGGTCGTCTCGCTTTTCCTTTAGTCTCATTTTTAGCTAAGCCAACTAATGGAGATAGCTCACGCTTTCCATAAACTTCACCTTTCATGATCCATACTTTAATACCCAATCTACCATAAGTAGTGTGAGATTCAACTAAAGCATAATCAATATCAGCTCTAAAAGTAGATAAAGGAATTCGTCCTTCTTTATAAGTTTCAACACGGGCCATTTCAGCTCCATTTAAACGTCCAGATACCTGAATCTTAATTCCCTCAGCATTCATTCTCATAGCTGCCGCGATAGCCATTTTTGTAGCTCTCCTATAAGAAATCCTGTTTTCAACTTGTCTCGCCACACTGGTAGCTACAAGATGCGCATCTAATTCGGGTCTTTTAATTTCAAATATATTTACCTGAACTTCCTTATCCGTAATTTTTTTAAGCTCTTCTTTCAACTTGTCTACCTCTTGGCCACCTTTCCCGATAATGATACCTGGTCTAGCGGTAGTGATAGTAACGGTTACAAGTTTAAGCGTACGCTCAATAATTACGCGCGAAACACTAGCTTTAGTTAAACGTGCATGGATATACTTTCTAATCTTGTAGTCTTCTGCAAGATTATCACCGTAATCGTTGCCTCCGTACCAGTTGGATTCCCATCCTTTAATGATACCGAGTCTATTACCGATTGGATTTGTTTTTTGTCCCATAGTCTATCTAGCTTTCAGTGTTATTTTTTTCTCCTAGTATAAGAGTGACATGATTAGAACGCTTACGTATTCTGTGAGCACGACCTTGTGGTGCTGGACGTAGACGTTTTAACATACTGCCACTATCAACTTTAATTTCTTTTATAAAAACTTCAGCTTGCTCAAGATCTGCATCTTCATTCTTAGCCTGCCAGTTAGCAATAGCAGAAAGAAGTAATTTCTCCAATCTACCAGAGGCCACCTTAGTACTAAACTTTAATATTTGCAAAGCATGACCAACATCCTTACCTCTCACCAAATCAGCAACAAGTCTCATTTTACGTGGAGATGTTGGACAGTTGTTCAATTTTGCAATAGCAAGTTGACTTTTCTGTTCCTTAAGCATTTCTGCTCTATTTCTTTTTCTTACTCCCATTGTTCAATTATTTTTTTCCTTTATTCTTGGAACCTTGGTGACCTCTGAAAGTACGCGTTGGAGAAAATTCTCCAAGTTTATGACCTACCATGTTCTCTGTTACAAAAACAGGTACGAATTGTCTTCCATTGTGCACACCAAAAGTCTGACCAACGAAATCAGGAGTAATGGTGGATGCTCTAGACCATGTTTTGATTACAGATTTCTTACCTGAATCAAGGTTTTGAGCAACTTTTTTATCTACTTTATAATGGACAAAAGGTCCTTTCTTTAATGAACGTGCCATATCTTATTTCTTTTTACGCTCTATGATGTGCTTATTACTAGACTTTGTCTTAGAACGTGTTTTAAATCCTTTAGCAGGAATACCATTTCTTGATCTTGGATGACCACCTGAAGATTTACCTTCACCACCACCCATTGGGTGATCGACAGGATTCATCACTACAGGTCTAGTTCTAGGTCTTCTACCCAACCATCTGCTTCTACCAGCTTTACCTGATATTGTCAATTGATGATCACTATTTGATACCGCACCAACTGTAGCAATACAGGTAGACAACACCATTCTAGTCTCACCAGAAGGAAGTTTAATAGTTACATATTTACCATCCTTTGCCATCAATTGAGCAAAAGTACCAGCACTACGAGCCATAACAGCTCCTTGTTCTGGTCTTAGTTCAACACAAGATATTATAGTACCAAATGGAATCTGGGATAATGGCATTGCATTACCGATTTCAGTTGGAACCTGAGAGCTACCAGATACAATCTTTTGACCTACCTTAATTCCGCTAGGCGCGATGATATATCTTTTTTCACCATCTTCATAATGTAATAAAGCGATGAATGCTGTTCTATTAGGATCGTACTCTACAGTCATAACTTCAGCCTGGATATCTTTTTTATCCCTTTTGAAGTCGATAATTCTGTAACGCTTCTTGTGACCACCACCTATGTAACGCATGGTCATCTTTCCTGAATTATTTCGTCCACCGGAACGTTTGCGAGAAGCAAGCAAAGATTTCTCTGGCTTGCTAGCAGTAATAGCATCAAAGCCATTAGCTACTTTAAATCGCTGTCCTGGTGTGTTTGGTTTTAGTTTTTTAACCGACATGTTTTAAGCTTATAGATTACTATACAAATCAATTGTTTCTCCTTCAGCTACTTTTATAATAGCTTTCTTGTACGCAGATGTTTGTCCAGTTACCATACCTGTTTTTGTATAACGAGATTTGATTTTAGGAATAACATTAAGTGTACGTACTTTTTCTACCGTAACGCCATAAGCTGACTCAACTGCCTCCTTGATCTGGATTTTGTTGGCATTACGATCTACGACAAATGAAAATGCGTTTCTTAGTTCGCTTTCATTTGTTGCTTTCTCTGTAATAATTGGTTTTACCAAAATGCTCATAGCTACTATTTGTTGAGATTATTTTGTAATTCTTCTAATCTGCTTTCAGTAATTAATAAAACATTGCTATTTAAAATATTGTAAGTGTTTAATTCTGAGACATTTACAACTTTAGCAGATTTCAAATTACGGGACGACAAATATACGTTTTTATTCGACTCATCCAAGACAAGTAGAGATTTTTTATCTCTAATGTTCAGATTATCAAGAACATTAAGAAACTCTTTTGTTTTGGGTGCTTCGAAACCAAAATCTTCGACAATCATCAATTGATTGTTCTTTAATTTTTGTGACAAAACAGTTTTTCTAGCCAATCTCTTCAACTTCTTATTCAGCTTAAAATGATAGTCTCTTGGTCTTGGACCAAAAACTCTACCACCACCTTTGAAGATAGGAGATTTAATACTACCAGCACGAGCAGTACCCGTACCTTTTTGTTTCTTTATCTTTCTTGTACTACCAACAATCTCAGCTCTTTCTTTAGCCTTGTGAGTTCCTTGACGCTTATTAGCTAAGTGCTGCTTAACATCAAGATATACTACGTGATCGTTAGGTTCCAATCCGAAAACAGATTCTGAAAGTTCTACCTCTCTACCTGTTTCCTTTCCTTTTATATCTAAAACTGATACTTTCATTACTTCTGAATAGTTACATAAGTGTTATTATGCCCAGGAATACATCCCTTGATGACGATCAAGTTCTTTTCCGGTACAACTTTCAACACTTTTAGATTTTGTACTTTTACTTTTACATTTCCCATTTGTCCACCCATTTTCATTCCTTTGAAAATACGAGCTGGATATGAGGCAGCACCAACAGAACCAGGAGCTCTTCCCATACTTTGCTGTCCGTGAGTTCTCTCAGAACCTGCAAAGCCATGACGTTTTACAACCCCTTGGAATCCTTTTCCTTTAGATGTAGCACTAACGTCTACAAATTCGTTTTCTTTGAATAAGTCTACAGTGATGTGATCACCTAACTTATACTCTTCTTTAAATCCCTGGAATTCCATGACTCGTCGTTTGACAGAAGTACCAGCTTTCTTAAAGTGACCTAAGTCAGCTTTTGTGGCATTTTTGTCTGATTTGTCATCGAAACCAAGTTGAAGCGCTTCATACCCGTCAACCTCGTTGGTTCTGACTTGGGTAACTACACATGGACCAGCTTCTACAACAGTACAAGGGATGTTTTTCCCGTTCTCGTCGAAGAGACTAGTCATGCCGATTTTTTTTCCTATTAACCCAGACATAATTAATTTTTGATTATTACTATTTATCTAAAAAAAATTCAGGACAAAAAACACTTCATCCTGAATGTATTTTTCTTCCGTTTTTCCCTCGTCTAATGCTCGGGACATGTTAATTCCTACTCAGTAGGAATTTTAAGATTCCCGCTTTCGCGGGAATATACTTATACTTTGATCTCTACTTCTACTCCACTTGGTAATTCAAGCTTCATCAATGCATCAATTGTTTTTGATGAAGAACTGTATATATCCAATAATCTCTTAAAAGAGTCTAATTGAAATTGTTCTCTAGCCTTTTTATTAACGTGAGGAGATCTTAATACAGTAAAGATTTTACGCTTAGTAGGTAAAGGTATTGGACCAGTAACCACAGCACCTGTAGTCTTCACAGTCTTTACGATCTTCTCAGCAGACTTATCTACCAAATTGTAGTCGTATGATTTTAGTTTAATTCTTATCTTTTGACTCATAATAAGCTCTAATTATTCGTTTAAACCTTTAGCACTCTTGATTACTTTTTCAGAAATACTTGCAGGTGTTTCTTCAAATTTTAAAAATTCCATTGTTGATGTTGCTCTACCAGAGGATAATGTTCTAAGCGTAGTTACATAACCAAACATTTCTGAAAGTGGCACATCAGCTTTTATGATTTTTGCACCAGATCTGTCGGACATGTTATTCACTTGACCTCTTCTTCTATTCAAGTCACCAACAATATCACCCATGTTTTCTTCTGGAGTTACCACTTCAACTTTCATAATTGGTTCAAGTACGATAGCACCAGCACTTTTAGCAGCAGATTTGAAACCTAATTTAGCAGCAAGTTCAAAAGATAATTGGTCTGAATCCACAGGGTGGAAAGATCCATCCTTAAGAGTTACCTTTAAAGTATCCATTCTAAATCCTGCTAAAGGACCGTTTTTCATCGCTTCTATGAACCCTTTCTCTACAGATGGAACAAATTCTTTTGGAATTCTACCACCTTTGATTTGATCCACAAATTGCAACCCTGTTCCTTCAAAATCTTCATCAACAGGACCCATTTCAAATACAATATCAGCAAACTTACCACGACCACCAGATTGTTTTTTGTAAACTTCCCTGTGATCAGCAGTTCTAGTTACTGCTTCTTTGTATTCTACTTGAGGCTCACCTTCGTTAACTTCAACTTTAAATTCACGTTTTAAACGGTCAACTAAAATTTCTATGTGAAGCTCACCCATTCCTGAAATAATGGTTTGTCCTGATACTTCATCAGTCTTCACCTGGAACGTAGGATCTTCTTCTGCGAGTTTACCTAAAGCAACACCAAGTTTTTCAACATCGGCTTTTGTTTTTGGCTCAACAGCAATACCAATTACTGGATCTGGAAAAGACATCGACTCCAAAGTAATTGGATGCTTCAAGTCTGTAAGTGTATCTCCAGTCTTAATATCTTTAAATCCTACAGCAGCACCAATATCTCCAGCTTCAATAAAATCTATTGGCTCTTGCTTGTTGGAGTGCATTTGATACATTCTTGAAATACGCTCTTTCTTACCAGAACGGTTATTCAATACATAAGAACCAGCCTCCAATCTACCAGAATATGTTCTAAAGAATGCTAAACGTCCCACAAAAGGATCAGTAGCAATTTTAAATGCTAAAGCAGAAAACGGAGAATCTACGTGTGGCTTTCTAGTTTCCACTTCACCAGTCTCAGGATTCTCACCTTCAATAGCTTCTACATCTACAGGAGATGGAAGATATCTCATTACAGCGTCAAGCATAGCCTGAACACCTTTATTTTTAAACGCTGAACCACACATCATTGGTATGATAGACATATCAATAGTAGCAGCTCTTAATGCAGCGATAATTTCATCTTCAGTAATAGAATCTTCATCTTCGAAGAATTTTTCCATTAACTGCTCATCATATTCAGCTACAGCTTCAACTAGTTCAGTTCTATATTTAGTTACATCTGCTTCAAGTTCAGCAGGAATATCAATTTCTTCGTAAGTCATTCCGAAATCTTCTTCATTCCAGATGATCGCTTTTTTAGAAATTAAATCAACTACTCCTTTAAAGTCGATCTCATCTCCAATAGGAACTTGAAGAGGTACTGGATTTCCACCCAACATTTCTCTAACCTGCTTACATACATTAAAGAAATTAGCCCCTTGTCTGTCCATTTTATTAACGAATCCTAGACGAGGAACTTTATATTTATCAGCTTGTCTCCAAACTGTTTCAGATTGCGGCTCAACACCATCAACAGCACTAAATAAAGCAACCACACCATCAAGAACTCTAAGTGAACGTTCGACTTCAACAGTGAAATCAACGTGACCTGGGGTATCGATAATGTTTACAATGTATTCATGATCTCTATATGGCCATGTACAATGTGTTGCGGCAGAAGTAATAGTAATTCCTCTTTCCTGCTCTTGCTCCATCCAGTCCATAGTAGCAGCGCCATCATGAACTTCTCCTATTTTGTGACTTATACCAGTATAATAAAGAATACGCTCAGTAGTTGTTGTTTTACCAGCATCAATATGAGCAGCAATTCCAATATTTCTAGTAAATTTTAAATCTCTTTGTGCCATTATTTAGAATCTAAAATGTGAAAATGCTTTGTTGGCTTCAGCCATTTTGTGCGTATCTAATCTTTTCTTAACGGCTGCCCCTTCTTCTTTGGCAGCTGCCATGGATTCTCCAGCAAGTTTTGCGGCCATGGTTTTTTCGTTTCTCTTTCTAGAATAACCAATCAACCACTTCATCGCAATTGATATTTTTCTATCTGGACGAATTTGAGATGGGATTTGAAATGTTGCACCTCCTACTCGTCTACTTCTCACTTCGACGTGTGGCATCACATTAGATAAACCTTCTTTCCAAATTTCTAAAGCAGATTTTTCGTCATCTTGCTTTTTCTCTTCTATGATATCCATCGCATCATAAAATATTTTAAAAGCAATTGATTTTTTTCCGTCCCACATCATCATGTTAACGAATCTTGTCACTAACTGATCATTGAATTTTGGATCTGGAAGTATGGGACGTTTTTTGGCCTGTCTTTTTCTCATGTCTTTACTTTAACTCTGATTATTTTTTAGGTCTTTTTGCACCATACTTGGATCTACGTTGTAGACGACCATCTACTCCTGCTGTATCTAAAGCACCACGAACAATATGATACCTTACACCAGGTAAATCTTTTACTCTCCCGCCTCTAACTAATACTATCGAGTGCTCCTGTAGATTATGTCCTTCACCTGGAATGTATGCGTTTACTTCCTTACCATTAGTCAACCTCACACGAGCAACTTTACGCATCGCTGAATTAGGTTTCTTTGGTGTAGTAGTGTAAACTCGCGTACAAACTCCACGTCTTTGAGGACAAGAATCTAAAGCCGCCGATTTGCTCTTCTTAGTCATCTTGCGTCTTCCTTTTCTTACTAACTGTGAAATTGTTGGCATAGTTTTACTTAAATTGTTTTAAAAAATCTATTATTTTTAAGGTTTGCAAATGTAGATATTTAATATTAATAAACAAATTTTAATCTATTAATTTTCAGCAACTAAGAATTATAGTAGCACCAATATATTTATTCAACTCACAAACATAATTGAATATTGTATAATAAGATAATTCGTGATTACGTTTGCAGGACGCAAGCTACAAATCCTCAAAACTGATTAAAATCCAATACATGAAAAGATTAATTGTCACATTTTTCATTGTATTGGGAGCCAGTAACTCTTTACATTCTCAAGATTTTATACTTTTCACTAAACTTACAAAAGACTCTATTGCCAGAGAAACACAACAAAAATTCAACTCTTACAAGAAAGCAGAAACAAGTTTAAATTTCAAAATAGACAGCCTCAAGTCATCTGGTTATTTATTTTTATCAGAGAAAAGAAAAGTCGAAAAAAACAAGCTTATTTCTGTTATCAGTTTGAATCAGAAAATCGACTCATTATTTATTAATATTAAAGAAATCGATTTAAAGCTTTTCCCTAAAAGCTTTCCCATGGTTGGTAAAAAGATCCTAATACCCTATTCAGAAATTGACAATACCCTTAATTTCATTATCCAACAGCTAAAAAATTCAGGTCTGGCATTTGGAAAAGCTTCACTGTCAAATATTAAGGTGAATAAGGGATCTATGGAGGCCGACTTAGTGATTGATGGTGGAGTAATGAGAACAATTGATAAAATAAACATCAAAGGTTACTCATTATTATCTGAAACATATATCACTAGGTATTCAAATTTAAAAGTTGGATCTAAGTTTAACGAGTTAAACATCCAAAAAAAGACCGAACAACTAGGCAACATCGCTTTTATAAAAGTAAAAAAACCAACTGAGGTATTATTCAAAAAAGATTCGACAGAGTTGTTCTTATATTTAGACAAGGTGAATTCGAATAACTTTGACGGTTTCCTTGGTTTTGGCAGTGATGAAGAAAACAACTTTCAGCTAAACGGTTATTTCAATATGGTTCTGCTTAACAATTTGGACTTTGGCGAGCGGCTTAGCATTAATTATAAAAATAATGGTTTCGGCTTACAAATATTTGAAGGTGACTTGAAGCTTCCATTTATATTGAAGTCACCAATAAGCATTGAGGCTGGTTTAAGATTATTCAGAAGAGACTCTTTATTCTCAAATAATAGCCAAAATGTAAATTTAAGTTATCAAATCAATGAGAGATTAAGTCTGCAGGGAGGGGTGGACTTTACAAATTCAACCAACATACAACTTGAAGAATTAACCCCTTCTCAGGATATCGTTGATTATAAATCTACATTTTATAGTATAGGATTTAAATTTATAAAGCTAAACTCAAGACAAGGGTTTAATGAAGACACCTTTGTAAATATCAGTGCGTCTTTAGGAAGAAGGAAATCACAAATAAATGCGGACCAGTATAAATTGTCAATAAAAGGACAGCACCAAGTCTCTATTGATTATAGAAATAAAATTTACATTCATCTGGATGGTCAGTTTTTTATTTCTGACACCTATTACAATAACGAGTTATTTCGCTTTGGAGGGGTAAACTCAATTCGAGGATTTGCAGAAAATTCGCTTATTGCAAATCGTTTTGCAGTGCTGCGCTCTGAATATAGATATCTTCTTGACGATAACTTATTTGTAAATAGTGTTCTGGACATTGGAAATTATAATGACAAAATAAATGGAATTGACGAAAATATTTTAGGATATGGAATTGGCTTAGGGCTTAGGTCTAAAGCAGGAATTTTTAGATTAATCTTAGCAAATAGAATTTCAAATAAGCAAAATTCAAGTTTTTCAAACAGCAAAATACACATTGGATTTGTTTCATTTTTCTAATAAATGTTACCTGTATATTAATTTTTAACAATAGTTATATTAAAATAATGCCAATAAAAGTTGTGAGATTAACTTTATATTTTCATTTTTGGCATTGGCTAATTCAAATAAACAAAAA
>Ga0306912_1000014_pt1 | contig 104410 bp, 89 predicted proteins | sample AntRauFillE10628_FD_190443 | JGI IMG/M metagenome (GOLD analysis project Ga0306912, IMG submission 190443) | Saline lake microbial communities from Rauer Islands, Antarctica - Metagenome Filla E10 #628 (v2) (version 2) | ecosystem: Environmental > Aquatic > Non-marine Saline and Alkaline >...
CCTGGCTTCATTGTGTCCATGCTTGCGATCCTGATTGTGAGCAGTGTGACCGCCGATGCTGGCGAATATCAGCACATCAATCGGTAAGCAAGAGCCAGAAATTTGCTCTGAAAAATGAAAGGGTCCCCTCGGGGGCCCTTTTTTTGGCCCCGTGGTTTTGGTCGAGGGCGCCGGGGCGGGGGACCTTTTCTTCTGGGAAAAGAACTCGCTGCGCTCAGACACCTTTGTTCCCGCCAGAAAAGGCCACCCGCCCCAGCGCCAATCCAGCGTTGTGCCCGCCTGGCGTTTCTACGGACGGTTGATCTGACACGGGGTGGGGGTGTGTTTTCTGCAGGGATAAAGGTGTCTGAGCGCAGCGAGTTCTTTTCCCGAAAGAAAATACACCCCCACCTCGGGTCAAGCCACCAGAACCATCAGGCTGGGAGACAAAAAAACGCCAGCCCGAAGGCTGGCGTTGTCATGGCACCGGACCGGAAGGCCGGAAACTAGGCCACGTTGGCTTCGGCGGCCTTGCTGGTGTAGGTCTCCATCTGGTCGAAGTTGAGATACTTGTAGATCTCTTTCGACATGCTGTTCAGATCCTTGGCGTACTCCATGTACTCTGCAGTGGTGGGGAGCTTGCCCAGCACCGCGCCCACAGCCGCCAGTTCCGCAGAGGTCAGGTACACGTTGGCACCATCGCCCAGGCGGTTGGGGAAGTTACGCGTGGAGGTAGACAGCACGGTACTCTTGGCCGCCACACGGGCCTGGTTACCCATGCACAGGGAGCAGCCCGGCATTTCGGTGCGCACACCGGCGGTGCCGTAGATGTTGAAGTAGCCTTCTTCCATCAACTGCGCCTGATCCATCTTTGTGGGCGGTGACATCCACAGACGGGTCTTAAGCGGTTCCTTGTTCTGGGCCAGCAGCTTACCAGCGGCACGGAAGTGACCGATGTTGGTCATGCAGGAACCGATAAACACTTCGTCGACCTTGTCGCCGGCGACTTCAGAGAGGGTTCGGGCATCGTCCGGGTCGTTCGGGCAGCACACGATGGGCTCTTTGATGTCGGCCAGGTCGATTTCGACCACGTGGGAGTACTCGGCGTCCTTGTCGGCACGCATGAGCTTTGGATTGGCAATCCACTTTTCCATTTGCTGGGCGCGACGCTCGAGGGTGCGGGGGTCGCCGTAACCTTCGGCGATCATCCAGCGTAGCATGGTGATGTTGGAGCGCAGGTATTCCGCGACCGACTCTTCCGACAGGTTGATGGTGCAGCCTGCAGCAGAGCGCTCTGCGGAGGCGTCAGACAGCTCGAATGCCTGCTCAGCGGTCAGGTGTTCAAGCCCTTCGATTTCCAGGATGCGCCCGGAGAATTCGTTGATCTTGCCCTTTTTCTCGACGGTCAGCATGCCCTGCTTGATGCCGTACAGGGGAATGGCGTGTACCAGGTCACGCAGGGTGATGCCCGGCTGCATTTCGCCTTTGAAGCGCACCAGAACGGATTCCGGCATGTCCAGCGGCATAACGCCGGTGGCGGCGGCAAACGCGACCAAACCGGAACCAGCCGGGAAGGAGATACCCATCGGGAACCGGGTATGGGAGTCACCACCGGTGCCGACGGTGTCGGGTAGCAGCATGCGGTTCAGCCACGAGTGGATGATGCCGTCGCCCGGACGCAGGGAGACACCGCCACGGGTGCGGATGAAGTCCGGCATGGTGTGCTGCATTTCCACATCAACCGGCTTTGGGTATGCGGCGGTGTGGCAGAAAGACTGCATGACCAGGTCCGCCTGGAACCCAAGGCAAGCCAGATCTTTTAGCTCGTCACGGGTCATCGGGCCAGTGGTGTCCTGGGAGCCAACGGTGGTCATGTGTGGCTCGCAATAAGTGCCGGGACGGACGCCCTGGCCTTCGTCCAGTCCGCAGGCCTTGCCGACCATCTTCTGGCCCAGGGTGAAGCCTTTGGTGCCTTCTTCCGGGTCGCTCGGCAAACGGAAAGTGTCCGTTGCACCCAGACCCAGCGCAGTGCGGGCCTTGTTGGTCAGGCCGCGGCCAATGATCAGGGGAATACGGCCACCGGCCTGCACTTCGTCCAGGATCACTTCGGACTTGAAGCCAAACTCGGAGAGGGTCTCGCCCGCTTCGTTCAGGATCTTGCCGTCGTAAGGACGGATTTCAATCACGTCGCCCATGTTCAGGTCGTCAACCGGCGCTTCGAATACCAGTGCGCCAGCGTCTTCCATGGTGTTGAAGAAAATCGGAGCCACTTTGTTACCGATACAGATGCCGCCGGCGCGCTTATTTGGAACGCCTGGAATGTCGTCGCCAAAGAACCACAGAACAGAGTTGGTGGCAGATTTACGAGACGAACCAGTGCCAACCACATCGCCGACAAAGGCTACCGGATAACCCTTGGCTTTGATTTCATCAATCTGGCTCATGGGGCCAGTAACGCCTTGCTCTTCCGGCTTCAGGCCGACGCGTTCCATTTTATAGGCAGCGCGGGCGTGCAGCGGAATGTCCGGGCGGGACCAGGCGTCCGGGGCCGGGGACAGGTCGTCGGTGTTGGTTTCGCCGGTGACCTTGAAGACCACCATTTTGGTGCTTTCAGGCACTTTTTTCTTGTTGGTGAACCATTCGGCGTTGGCCCAGGATTCGATCACGTCCTTGGCAACGGCGTTGCCGGCGTCCATTTTCTCTTGCACATCGTTAAAGGCATCGAACATCAGCAGCGTGCGCTTCAGCTCTTTACCAGCCAGCTCGGCCAGTTCGCTGTCGTCCAAAAGATCAACCAGTGTGGCGATGTTGTAGCCACCCTGCATCATGCCCAGCAACTGGACAGCTTTCTTTTTGTCGATCAACGGCGAGGTAGCCTCACCCTTCACAATGGCAGACAGGAACGCAGCCTTTACGTAGGCCGCTTCGTCAACGCCCGGCGGAACGCGGTTTTCCAGAAGGTAGACAAGGGTTTCTTCCTCGCCAGTCGGCGGGTTTTTAAGCAGATCGACCAGCGCTGCGGTCTGTTCAGGATTCAGAGGCTTGGGGGGAATGCCCAGAGCTGCTCGTTCGGCAACGTGTTCACGGTAGGCTTCTAACACGATATGGATCCTCGTCAGTTGGAATGTCCCGCGCAATGAGCATCGTCGCCTGGCGGGAGTTTTATGATGTAAAAGGCGGTAAGTTGGCGCTGTATATTATAGGAAATCCCTCACAAAGTTAAGCTGGACATAAGTAAGAGAGAGGTCGGAGCCGCCTGTAAGGTGGTGTACACTATTGGCCCTGAATTGCTGACATGCTGTGAATCATGACTGACGCTTTGAGTGCCATCCACGACTTTTTGCCCTGCAGAACACCCTCGCGCTGGATTGAAAACGCGCTGGCCAACCAGGATCTGATGCTGATCGACCACGCCCACTGCGAAAAAAAGGCGGCGTCCACTGCGCTCAGCCTGATGTATCGCTATGTGGACAACACCGATCTGTTGAACAAAATGTCCCGTCTGGCCCGGGAAGAACTGCGTCACTTTGAGCAGGTACTGGCCATCATGAAAAAGCGGGGCGTGACCTACGATCACCTGACGCCGGCACGGTATGCGGCGGGTTTGCGAAAAGAGGTGAGGGCGGAGGATCCGGGCCGGCTGGTGGATGTGCTGGTGGTCGGGGCGGTCATCGAGGCCCGCTCCTGTGAGCGCTTTGCCGCTTTGGCACCGCACCTGGATGACCGGCTGGCAAATTTCTACACTGGATTATTAAAATCCGAGGCGCGTCACTATCAGGATTATCTTGCGCTGGCAGAGCAGGCCGCAGGAGGGCCCGTTGATGATCGCATTGAGGCATTCCTGACTATCGAACGCTCACTGATTGAAGACCCCGATACCGAATTCCGTTTCCACAGCGGCCCGGTCTGATTTGGGTTAACGCCGGTTCACTCGGTCAGGGGTGGGTCTTCAAGCTGTTCGCAAAGTTCTATCCAGCGATCAATGCCGGCACTGCGGTATTTCTGTTTGTGCAGAATGAAGTAAAAAGTTCGGTCAAACAGTCGATGGGCAGGGACACGCAGCGGAACCAGGCTTTTGCGGCGAAAGGCATCCGCCAGGCAGACACGCGACAGGCAGCCGATACCCAGGTTCGCCTCCACTGCTCCCTTGATTGCTTCGGTGTGTTCCAGCTCCAGTAGAATGTTCAGATCGGATAGCAGTCCGTGCATGCCTCGCTCAAAGGTCTGTCGTGTACCCGAGCCCTGCTCCCGCATGACCCAGGTTGCCTGCCGCAGATCTTCATCAGACAGTCCCTGTAAGGCGGCTAGAGGGTGTTCGGGCGAGCAGAAAACCACAAGCTCGTCTGCGCGCCAGGGAATGACATCGAGTTCCGTTGACTGCAGTTCGCCTTCGATTAGCCCGATGTCCAGTTCAAAATCGCTGACCCGTTTGGCAATGGTGCGCGTATTCGCTACTTCAAGTGACACTCTGGGGTGTTTAGGGGCGCTCATGTATCGCGCCATAACGCCAACCGTCAGATAGTTGCCGATGGTCAGGGTAGCGCCTACCTTCAGCGCGCCGACTTCCGTGTGCTTGCTGAAGGCCTGCTCAAGCTCCACGGATTGGGCCAGCAACGCCTCGACCTTGGGCCGATAAAGCCGCCCCAACTCGTTTAACTGCAGTCGTTTGCCAACTCGGTCGAAAAGCTGAATGTTGAACTGGCTCTCCAGCTCTTTCAGCGCACTGCTGGCGGCAGACTGGGACATGGCCAGTGAATCGGCGGCTTTGGTGATGTTTTGATAGTGGGCAGCGGCCAGGAACACTTCGAGCTGCCGAAAACTAAACTTCATAATCGATAATTCCGAATAAGGTTATGAGAATATCCCATTTTGTCGATAGGTTACTCTCAGGTTAGGATCATCACAATTCGAGCCGATTATTATTTTCTGCAAACAAACGGATAGCACCATGAGCAATCTTAATAAAGAACGTGTGACAAGTGTTCGCCATTGGAACGACACCCTCTTCAGCTTTACGACAACCCGTGACCCGGGATTTCGTTTCAAAAATGGTCACTTCACCATGATCGGTCTGGAGACAGACGGCAAGCCGCTGATGCGCGCCTACAGCATTGCCAGTGCAAATTATGAAGAGGAGCTGGAGTTCTTTTCCATCAAGGTGCAGGACGGCCCACTGACCTCCCGCCTTCAGAAGATTGAAGTGGGTGATGAAATTATGGTCAGTCGCAAGCCCACCGGGACCCTGATTGCAGATAACTTGCTCCCGGGCAAGAACCTCTGGATGATCAGCACCGGCACTGGGCTTGCGCCGTTCATCAGCATTATCAAAGATCCCGAAATATACGAAGCTTTTGATAACGTTATTGTCACTCATGGTGTTCGATTCAAGTCCGAATTGGCCTATCAGAAAGAAATCGAAGAACTACCGAACAACGAATTTTTCGGTGAAATGGTCGATGGCAAGCTGAAGTACTATCCGACGGTGACTCGCGAAGAGTTTCGTAACACCGGTCGCCTGACAGATGCCATGGTAAGCGGCAAGTTAACCGGCGATCTGGGATTGCCGGATTTTGATCTTGAGAATGACCGGTTCATGGTGTGCGGAAGCCCCAGTATGTTGAAAGATACCTGTGCAATCCTCGAAAAAATGGGCTTCAAGGAAGCCAAGCAAGGACACCAGGGTCATTACGTCATTGAACGGGCGTTCGTGGAACATTAAAGTAACGGCCTGGCCAAGCTAGTCAGTGCTTGGGCAAAAACCCCGAAGTGAGAACTTCGGGGTTTTTGCGTTCATAATGGTTTAAAAGTAACCAAAAAGTCACCGGAAAGGGGCAGCGCGAAAATGATCCAGTGGGTGTATCTGTCAGTGGCAATACTTGCAGAAGTGATTGGTACTTCTTTTCTAAAGAGCGCGGAAGGTTTTACCCGGCTGGCACCATCTCTGGTTGTGGTGATTGCTTATCTCGTGGCGTTCTATTTCCTTTCGCTGACCTTGAAAACGCTTCCTGTCGGTGTCGCCTACGCGGTCTGGGCGGGTGCTGGTGTGGCATTGATCGCGCTGGCCGGGTATCTGTTTTTCGGGCAGTCGCTGGATCTGGCTGCTATTGCCGGAATTGGCCTTATCGTTGCCGGTGTCATAGTAATCAACGTATTCTCAGCCAGTGTCGGTTGAAACAATGAACCCGAGGTGAGCGTTTGAAAAAAGCCATGGTGATTCTGGGTGTGGCCTTACTGGTCGCCGCGCTTGCCAGTCATGGCTCCCGGCCGGTGCCGATTGAGCAGAAACTTCTATCCATACAGGCGTCGGATGCACTGCCCGGCTTCGACCAGATCCGGGATGAGCCCATTGACGTTCAGGCTGCGGTTCTGGACCTGGCCGATGACCCGATTCTGTTACTCAAGGCCCAGGCAGCGCTGCTTGCCTATCCCGGGATGGCCCGCGATATTTTGCCCCTTTATGCCAGTGAAAAAGAATTTCGCGAGGTGTTGGCCACTTACGGTGAGAGCGCCCTTCCGCCGATTTATTACTTTCTCCGCAACCCCGTCAGTTCTATCGAGTGGATGAATGGAGCGGCCCGACAGTATGATCGTGTCAAAGGGTATATCTCCGAGTTGCGAGGTGAGGCGCCGACTGAACAGCGAGAGGCCGGCTCGCTCTCTCCCGAGGAGCGGGGCTGGTACGCGGTCAATTTCATCCGTAACGAAGGTCACGATTTTCTGGGGCAGTTTGTGGTGGATGACAATGGGCAGGTCCAGTGGGTGCAGACTGAGCGGCTGACCGAAGGGATTACCCAATTTTTGACCAGTGGCGTGCGGCAACTGGAGTCAAACTATCGGACCGGAACTGATATTTCCGCAAGCGATATCGGTTGGGCTTCTGTGGACGTTCTGGTGTTCGCCAGCGCTGTCAAGGTTCTTCGGGCTGGTCGTACGGCAGCCACAGCGACCCGGGGAGCGGGGCTTTCAACGCGGTCGGCGGCATTGGCCGCGCGGATAACCGGCAGCGGGCAGCTGATCCTGCGCACGGCCCGGTTCGCAAAATGGCCGGTGATTTTGGGGGCGGGTTATCTGGTGGTCACTCATCCCAGCCTAATCAATGATTTTTTCGCCGGGGTAGCCGAAGTGCTGGGCCTGTCGCCTGTTCTGTTGCAGATTGGCGGTTGGTTTTTGATTCTCGCGCCGATCTTTTATCTGGCGAGCTGGCTGCTATGGCCGGCAATTGCTTTGCTCAAAGCACTACTCGCGCTGCTTCAACGCCTGGCGGGGCATAGACCGGGGTATTTCTCGGACCTCAATTAGACTCTGGCCAGCGATAAGTCAGAACGGGCATGGAGATTGGCAATGCGGCGAACGGGTTGCGATCTCGTGCTGATCGGGCTTCTGCTTTTTGTTTCAGGCTGCGGGAAGCAGGTTGAGTCCCGGGAGCTGGAGCTCGAGCTGTCTTCGGCAGAGCAGAGCTGGCTGGGTGAACAGGTATTTCGCAATGAATGCGCAAGCCGTGCTGCCTGTCTGGTTCATTGGAATGAAGGTGAGGCCTTTCCGTCGCTCGGCATCGGGCATTTTATCTGGTATCCGACCGGTGTTAATGGCCCGTTTGTGGAAAGTTTTCCTGCCATGATCGACCACCTGATGGGTAGTGGCGTTGAGTTGCCGCACTGGGTCGCCCGCCTTGATCCTTTCGATGCGCCCTGGGCCAACCGGGACGAGTTTCTGCGGGCGGGTGATGATCCAGAAATTCGCGAGTTGAGAGGTTTTTTAGCGGCAACCAGGGACCAACAAGCCGGATTCCTTTCTGGGCGTGCTTTAAAGGCGCTTGATCGCGTTTTAGGCGCGGCCCCTGAGCCAGAGCGAGGGCGGTTATATGGGCGGTTGCAGGCACTGGTCGGTACGCCGGGGGGCGTGTATGCCGTGGTTGACTATGTCAATTTCAAAGGGGAGGGGCTGGCCGCTTCCGAAAGGTATGATGACCAGGGCTGGGGCCTGCTACAGGTGCTTCAGGCAATGGACGACAGGGCAGGAAAAACGGTTTTACAGGCATTCCGCGAGTCCGCGGTAATAGTGCTGACGCGTCGCGCTGACAATGCCGATAAAGCCATTGAAAGGGAGCGCTGGCTGCCCGGCTGGCTGAACCGTCTGGAAACCTACCGCGAACCCGACTGAAAAAGAAACCCAAAGAAAACTCATGTAAAACTGGTCGTTTAGCTTGAGCGCTTCTATTTTATGGAGAGGCGCGTTTTGTGAAGAGGCGCTTTGAAAAGAGTAGAAGCAAAACCGGGCGTGCTCTAAAGTGGAGCATGTCGTGCCCGATTATGTGGCTAGCCTCATACAACAACGCGCCTCAAATTGGGAAAAAGTAGTAAAAACATTGAGATGCATCTTGGCTCGCAAATTGCTGTCCGTTCGATGTTCCTCAAACTCATGGAATTCGGAGAAACGATAATGAATAACACCAAGTCGATTGCCGCGGGCGCAGTAATGCTGTGCGGCGTTCTTGCAGCGCCTTTTGCCAGTGCTGCAACAACCCTTGAGAGCGTCAAGGAAAAAGGACACCTGCAGTGTGGTGTGACCAGCGGTCTTCCGGGCTTTTCCCAGCCGGACAATGATGGCAACTGGACCGGTATCGACGTTGATACCTGCCGCGCCGTTGCTGCCGCGATCTTCGGAGACGCACAGGCGGTCGAGTTTACCCCGCTGACCGCAAAGGAGCGTTTCACCGCGTTGCAGTCCGGTGAAATTGATATGTTGTCCCGTAACACTACGTGGACTCTGACTCGCGACGCGTCGCTGGGCCTGAACTTTGCGGGTGTCAATTACTATGACGGCCAGGGTTTCCTGATCAACAAGAACATTGGCGTCAATGATGCCACCGAGCTTAACGGTGCGACCATCTGTATCCAGGCGGGCACCACCACAGAGCTCAACCTGTCGGATTATTTCCGTTCTAAGGGTATGGAGTACAAGCCGATTGTATTTGATACCTCTGAGCAGACCGTTCAGGGCTTTGCAGCCGGACGTTGTGACGTTCTTACATCGGATCGTTCACAGTTGGCGGCTTTGAAAACCAAGCTGACTGATCCTGACTCCGCGAAGATTCTGCCGAACACCATTTCCAAAGAGCCTTTGGGTCCGGTGGTTCGTCAGGGTGATGATCAGTGGTTCAACATCGTGAAGTGGGTGCTGTCGGTGCAGATCAACGCTGAAGAGCTTGGCGTTTCCAGCGCCAACGCTGACGATATGCTGAAGTCTGATAATCCGAACATCCAGCGTCTGCTGGGAACCGATGGCGACATGGGCGCCAAGCTTGGACTGTCAGACGATTTCGGCTACAACGCCATCAAAATGGTGGGCAACTATGCCGAAATGTATAACCGTAACGTTGGCCCGGACACCCCTCTCGGGCTTGACCGTGGTGTAAACGCATTGTGGACTGATGGCGGCGTTCTCTACGCTCCGCCTGTTCGCTAAGACCCGAAAGCGTGCAGCGGGTGGGGCCGATAAAGGCCCCGCCCGCTGTTTTCGTGATTCTCTTCATCGCGGTTCAGCTTTCCGGGAAAATGCATGAAAAATGAAGCCTCTGATTTAAAGCCTGCGAGTCCTAAACCCTGGTACGATCCGCGGGTACGTTCTGTTTTCTTTCAAATTATTGCTATCGCCCTGGTGTTCTGGGGTGGTTGGTCACTGGTCGATAACACGCTTTCGAATATGGAAAGCCGTGGCATCAGCACCGGTTTTGGATTCCTTAATGAGACCGCAGGTTTCGGTATCATTATGTCAATGGTGCCGTATGACGCCACCATGACCTACGGCCGCACCTTTCTGGTGGGGCTTGCTAATACGCTTCTGGTTTCCGCCATGGGCATTGTAACGGCAACCATTCTTGGTTTTATTATCGGCGTGGCGCGACTGTCCAGTAACTGGCTGGTAGCCAAACTCGCGCTGACCTACGTTGAGATTATTCGTAATATCCCTCTGCTTCTGCAGATATTTTTCTGGTATTTCGCCGTTCTGGCCAGTTTGCCGTCGCCGCGGCAGAGTGTCGATCTGGGCGGGACAGTGTTCCTCAATAACCGGGGACTTTATCTGCCAGAGCCACTGACCCAGGACGGTTTTGGTCTGGTTTGGGGGGCTGTGTTTGCGGCGATTGCCCTGGTCATCGGGCTGCGGGCATGGGCCAGAAAACGTCAGCTTGCCACCGGACAGTTGTTCCCAATGTTCAGGGTCGGTCTTGCGATACTGCTGATTCTTCCAGTGCTGGGTTACGTGTTCGCCGGCGCACCGCTGGAATGGGAACTTCCTTCGCTGCAGGGCTTCAATTTTGGGGGCGGCATATCGATCATCCCGGAACTGGCGGCTCTGTGGATTGCGTTATCTCTGTACACGGCCAGTTTCATTGCCGAGATTGTGCGTTCCGGTATTGTCTCGGTCAGCAAAGGCCAGACAGAAGCTGCTAAAGCGTTGGGCCTGCCCAACGGTCTGACGCTCCGCCTGGTGGTTATTCCCCAGGCCATGCGGGTGATTATCCCGCCGCTGACGAGTCAATACCTGAATCTTGCCAAGAACTCGTCGCTGGCAACAGCGATCGGTTATCCCGACCTGGTTGCGGTGTTCATGGGCACAACCCTGAACCAGACCGGCCAGGCAGTCGAAGTTGTGGCCATCACCATGGCGGTGTATCTCACCATCAGTCTGTCAATTTCTCTGTTGATGAATATTTATAACAGGGCCGTGGCGATTAAGGAGCGATAATGGCTGAGCCAATGATGAAGCCACCAAAAATTGCGATAGGTCCCGTGGCCTGGATGCGTCAGAACCTGTTTTCAAGTTGGTACAACAGCCTGCTGACCATCGTCGTCGGTTATCTGGTAATAACCAGCGTCGGGCCACTGTTTAGCTGGGTGTTTCTTGACGCCAGCTTCCTGGGCGCCGGGCCGGAAGATTGCACGGGAACCGGTGCCTGCTGGCTGTTTATCAACGAGCGACTGAACTTCTTCATTTACGGATTTTATCCAGGAGAATTGCAGTGGCGGGTCGACCTGATGTTCCTCTTGCTGGCGGTGTGTTTTGTGCCGCAGTTTATTGAGCGTTTCCCGGGGCGTAAGTGGTTCGGGTTATTCGGGTTGACCGGTCTTCCAGTCGTCGGGTACTTCCTGATTCCGGGCGGTACTTTTGGTATGGAAATTGTTCAGAGCACGAAATGGGGTGGCCTGATGCTGACCCTTATTCTTGCCTACATCGGGATCATCGCCTCGCTGCCAATCGGTATCGTGCTGGCGCTGGGGCGGCGCTCGGAAATGCCGATCATTCGCGGTATCTGCGTTGTGTTTATTGAAGTCTGGCGGGCCGTGCCGTTGATAACCGTGTTGTTTATGGCGTCGGTCATGCTGCCTCTGTTCTTGCCAGATGGCATGAACTTCGAAAAGCTGTCCCGCGCGTTGATTGGCATCACGCTCTGGCAGTCAGCTTATATGGCGGAGGTTATACGCGGCGGCCTGCAGGCAATTCCAAGAGGCCAGTACGAAGCAGCTGACGCCCTGGGGCTTGGCTACTGGAAGAAAACAGGTCTGATCATCTTGCCTCAGGCGCTCAAGATGGTCATTCCCGGCATCGTGAACACCTTCATTTCCCTGTTCAAGGACACCACACTGGTGTTGATCATAGGGCTGTTCGACATTCTCGGCACGGTTCAGTCGACGATTACGGATCCGGCGTGGCAGAACGTTGCCATCGAGGGATATGTTTTTGTTGCCTTTTGTTTCTGGATCTTCTGCTTCGGCATATCCCGTTACAGCCAGAACCTTGAACGTAAACTAGACACCGGTCACAAGACCTGATGGGTAACACTATGACAGATCAGACCCAAACACCTGGGCCGCAGCAATCCGTCCCGAGCCAGACGGCTGACCAGCCCGATATTATCCGGGTCGAGGCCATGCACAAGTGGTACGGCGATTTTCACGTGCTCAAAGACCTCAACCTGAACGTGCGTCACGGCGAGCGGATTGTTATTTGCGGTCCGTCCGGTTCGGGCAAGTCCACTTTCATCCGGTGTATAAACCGCCTGGAAGAACACCAGCGGGGCAAGATTGTTGTCGATAACATCGAACTGACGGACGACGTTCGCCACATCGACACGGTTCGTCGTGAAGTTGGCATGGTGTTTCAGCACTTCAACCTGTTCCCGCACCTGACGGTGCTGGAAAACTGCTGTCTGTCTCCGATCTGGGTTCGCAAGACGCCAAGAAAGGAAGCAGAGGCAGACGCCATGGAATATCTGAAGCGCGTCAAGATTCCGGATCAGGCCAACAAGTTCCCGGGACAGTTATCTGGCGGCCAGCAGCAGCGGGTGGCGATTGCTCGTGCGCTGTGCATGAAGCCCAAGATTATGCTGTTTGACGAGCCAACGTCGGCACTGGATCCGGAAATGATCAAGGAAGTGCTGGATGTCATGATTGAGCTGGCGGGTAGCGGTATGACGATGATCTGCGTAACCCACGAGATGGGTTTCGCGAAAACGGTTGCGGACCGTGTGATCTTTATGGACGGCGGTGAAATTGTAGAGGAAGCGCCGCCCCACGAATTTTTTACGAATCCTCAGGAGCCCAGAACTCAATCGTTCCTGCAGCAGATACTGGCGCACTGATGTGTGTGTGACATAAAGAAGCAGCAGGAAAAAGCCGGGCGATGCCCGGCTTTTTTACAGGGGATATTTTTGAAGTGTCGGTGCCTGACCCGGCGCCACTTCCAGCCACCATACGTTCTCATGCCAGTCCCCAAGCACTATTCGCTTTGCAGGTAAACCATTCGCCGTCAGATTGTGCTCAGCGGGGCGGTGGGTATGGCCATGAATCATACCCTGGACGCCGTGCACTTCCAGCTCCCGAACCACTTCCTCCGGCGTCACATCCATAATCGACTCTTCTTTGCCCTGATTCTTCGCCATGCTGATTTCCCGCAGCTGGCGGGCCATCTGCTTACGGTCTTTCAGCGGACGCTGAAGCATCATTTTTTGCCATTGAGGGTTACGCATATTTGCACGGAACTTCTGATACTCCACATCCGCGGTACACAGGCTGTCTCCGTGCATTAGCAGGTAGGGCGTACCGTAAAGATCAATCACGGAAGGATCGTCAAGAAATGTAGCTCCGGCGCGGGAGCAATAGTCTTCTCCAATCAGAAAGTCGCGGTTGCCATGCATGAAATAAATCGTTGTGCCGCTGGCCTTTACTTCGCTCAACGCGTTCGCAACGGTTTCCTGGAGAGGGGTCCGCTCGTCATCGCCAATCCAGGCCTCGAAAAAATCACCAAGAATGTAGAGCGCGTCAATTCCCATGGCCTTGTCGTTGATAAAAGCCAGAAACGCGTTGGTGATATCCGGTCTGGACTCTTCCAGATGGAGGTCTGAAATGAACCGCGTAGTCACGCTGATTCTCCGTCCTCAATGATTTCAGCGCTGATAATAACCACATCCTCGGCAGGAACGTCCTGATGGCCATCGCGCATGCCCGTTGGGACGGACCGGATAATGTTGACCGTGTCCATGCTGTCGACGACTTTTCCGAAGGCGCAGTAACCCCAACCCTCGGCATTTTCGGCGCTGTGGTCCAAAAAGCCATTGTTCTCGACGTTTACGAAAAACTGTGCCGTTGCAGAATGCGGGTCCATGGTGCGAGCCATGGCGACCGTGCCTTGCATGTTGCTCAGCCCGGTGTTTGCTTCATTGCGAATCGCTTCGCGGGTTTTTCTGGGTTTCATGCCCGGTTCGAAGCCGCCGCCCTGAATCATGAAATTGCCGATTACACGGTGAAAAATCAGTCCATCGTAGAAACCGTCGCGCACGTATTGCTCGAAGTTCTTTGCGGTTTCCGGGGTTTTTTCGTAGTCGAGTTCGATCTTGATATCGCCGTGGGAGGTTTTCAGCAGAATCATCAGGGCTTCCTGTTTAAAAGGGACTATTTAGGTTGCAACCATTGTACTCAAGAGTTTGCAGGTGTGCATGAGTTGTACCGGCATTTATGCGTATAATACTCGGTTTCAGACCCAACCCGACGATTGAGATTGTATGAGCGCCGAGCCCAAGAAAGCCCATAACTTTATTCAAAGCATGATTGAAGACGCCGCTGCCAACGGCGAACACACAGGCAAGGTAGTGACCCGGTTTCCGCCGGAACCCAACGGTTACCTGCACATCGGACACGCCAAATCGATTTGTCTGAACTTTGGCATCGCTGAATCGTTCGACGGCGTTTGCACACTGCGGTTCGACGACACCAACCCGGAAAAGGAAAGCCAGGAATACATTGATGCCATCAAGAAAGACGTTCAGTGGTTGGGTTACGAGTGGGCCGGGGAAGTGCGCTACGCGTCAGACTACTTTGACGCCATTTACGATTTTGCCGTTGAGTTGATCGAGAAGGGCAAGGCCTATGTCTGCGCACTGACCGCTGACCAGATGGCACAATACCGGGGCACGCTGAAAGAGCCCGGGCAGAACAGCCCCTACCGCGAGCGTCCGGTGGAGGAGAACCTTCAGCTTTTCCGCGATATGCGCAACGGCAAGTATCAGAACGGCGAGCTGGTGCTGCGTGCAAAGATTGATATGTCGTCCCCGAACATCAACCTGCGGGACCCGATCCTGTATCGCATCCGCTATGCCGATCACCACCAGACCGGCGACAAGTGGTGCATTTACCCGATGTACGATTTCACCCATCCGATTTCCGACGCCATGGAGGGGATTACCCACTCTCTTTGCACTCTGGAGTTCGAGGACCACCGCCCGCTCTACGATTGGGTGCTTAACAATATTACGGCACCCTGCCAGCCCCGGCAGATCGAGTTCGCCCGGCTGAACCTGAACTACACCATCACCAGCAAGCGTAAACTCAAGCGCCTGGTGGATGAGGGTTTCGTGGATGGCTGGAACGACCCCCGCATGCCGACTATTTCCGGAATGCGCCGCCGTGGTTACACCCCGGAATCCCTGCGCACGTTTTGTGACATGATCGGCGTCAACAAGGCCGGTGGCACTGTGGATATGGGCATGCTGGAATTCGCCATTCGGGAAGATCTCAATACGCGGGCACCCCGGGCCATGTGCGTCATGCGCCCGCTGAAAGTGACCCTGACCAACTACCCGGCCGATAAAACCGAAACCCTGGTATTGCCGGTCCATCCCCAGAACCCGGACATGGGTGAGCGGGAAGTGACCTGGAGTCAGACCCTGTATATCGACCAGGAAGATTTCGCGATGGAGCCCCCTCGCAAGTGGAAGCGCCTGGCGCCAGATCAGGCGGTTCGACTACGCGGTGGTTATGTAATGACCTGCCGCGAGGTGATTCGCGACGACAGCGGCGAAATCGTTGAACTGAAGTGTGAATACGACCCCAACACGCTAGGCGTGAATCCGGAGGGGTACAAACCCAACGGTGTCCTTCACTGGGTATCGGCCACAGACAGCGTGGAAACCGACATCAATCAGTACGATCGCCTCTTCAATCAGGAGTCACCGGACGGGGATAAAGACATCGACTTTGTGGATTCCATTAACCCGGAATCACTGGTGGTCCTGAACGGTGCAAGAGTCGAAAAGAGCCTGGCCGTGCCGGCAACCGACTTGCCCTATCAGTTCGAGCGTGAGGGTTATTTCTTTTTTGATGAAGAGCTGACGGCAGCGGCCGGCCGCCCGGTTTTTAATCGAACAGTGACCCTGCGGGATTCCTGGGGGAAAAGTAAGTGACCTGTCGGATTACGACTTCGTCTAATCCGACCTACGGGTTGCCCGCTTGGACCGTCGGGCCCTGATGATACATTCATTTGATCTTTGAACGAGCGTAACGTGATTAAAATTTACAACACCCTTAGCCAGAAAAAGGAAGAGTTCAAACCCATAGAACCGGGAAAGGTTCGAATGTACGTCTGTGGAATGACGGTCTATGACTACTGTCATCTGGGGCATGGGCGGGTGTTGGTAGCATTTGACGTGATCACGCGTTATTTGCGTCATCGTGGGTATGACGTTCACTACGTTCGAAACGTCACCGATATTGACGACAAAATCCTGCGCAGAGCCGAGGAGAGCGGTGAAGATTATACCGACCTGACGGATCGGATGATTAAGGCTATGCACGAGGACGAGGCGAAGTTGGGTGTGCAGGCCCCGACTGAGGAGCCGCGTGCGACAGCTTACATCGACGAAATGCTGGCAATGATTCAGACGCTGGTCGCCAGCGGTCACGCCTACGCGGCGGAAAATGGTGATGTGTACTTTTCGGTGGATTCTTATCCAGATTACGGCAAGCTCAGCAAGAAAAAGCTCGAAGACCTTGTCGCCGGCGCCAGGGTGGACGTCCAGGACGCCAAGCGCAGTCCGGCGGATTTTGTACTCTGGAAAGCGGCAAAACCGCGTGAGGTTAGCTGGCCCTCGCCCTGGGGCGACGGTCGGCCGGGATGGCACATTGAATGTTCGGCCATGTCGAATCACTGCCTTGGTGAGACCTTTGATATCCACGGTGGCGGTCCGGACCTGCTTTTTCCCCACCACGAAAATGAAATCGCCCAGTCTGAGTGCGCTAGCGGTCACACCTTCGTTAACACCTGGATGCATGCCGGCGCCATTCGAGTGAACAAAGAAAAAATGTCCAAGTCATTAGGCAATTTTTTCACCATTCGCGAGATTTTTGAAACCTATTCACCAGAAGTGGTGCGGTATTTCCTGGTGTCCAGCCACTACCGCAGTCAGGTGGATTATTCCGAAGACAATCTGGCGGAAGCAGGGCGGGTGCTCAGCCGCCTGTATCAGGCATTGCGTGGGCTGATACCGGCCAAGAATGTAACGGAATCCGAATACGACCGGCAATTTGACGAGGCCATGAGTGATGACTTCAATACGGCCGGTGCCATGGCGGTGCTTCACGGTGTGGCTAACGACATCAATCAGCACCGGCGGGACGGAGATGAAGCGGCGGCGTCGGATAAAGCATCGATTCTGGTGAGGCTGGGCCGTGTGCTCGGTCTACTTCAACAGGATCCGGAAGCCTTCTTCCAGGCCGGTGGAGAGGGTCAACTTGGCGCTGACGACATTGAAGCCATGATTCAGGCCAGGACCGATGCCCGCAAAAATCGGGATTTTGCTGAAGCCGACCGCATCCGTGACGAGTTGTTGAGTAAAGGTGTGATTCTGGACGACAGCCGACAGGGTACCAGCTGGCGTCGCGGCTGAGGGTTGTCGCCCCGGGCGGGAGAGTCGAGCGTTGAGGAATGACCTGATAGTCAAATTCTCGTACAATTATGCCCTCGAATTATAACGGTTCGCCGACAACGTCAGGAGCGAACTTTGAAGACAGTAAACCACTGAGGCAAACAACGATGACCGAACGCGTACAAGTCGGCGGCCTGCAGGTCGCCAAGAATTTGCTCGATTTCATTAACAACGAAGCGATTCCCGGCACTGGTCTTGATGCCGACAAGTTCTGGGCGGATTTTGATAAAATCGTCCACGATCTGGCTCCGCGTAATAAGGAGTTGCTCGCCAAGCGCGACGCGATTCAGGAAAAAATGGACAGCTGGAATCGTGATCACAAGGGCCAGAAGCTGGACATGGCCGAGTACAAAGGCTTTCTGAAGGAAATCGGCTATCTGGTTGACGAGCCCGACGAATTCAAGATTTCCACGTCCAACGTGGATCCGGAAGTTGCGACCATGGCTGGCCCACAGCTGGTTGTTCCGGTCATGAACGCCCGTTTTGCACTGAATGCGGCCAATGCCCGGTGGGGTAGCCTGTACGACGCGCTTTACGGCACTGACGTGATTTCCGAGGAAGGCGGCGCTGATAAAGGCCGCGGTTACAATCCGGTGCGCGGCGCCAAAGTCATCGAATTTGCCCGCAATCTTTTGGACAGTTCGGCACCCCTTGCAGCCGGCAGCCATAAAGATGCCGTTCTGTACAGCGTTAAGGGTGGCAAGCTGGCGGTTAAACTGCAGAATGGCGAGACTACCGGCCTGAAAGACGAAGCCGGCTTTGTTGGCTATACCGGCGCTGCCGATGCCCCCACGGGTATCCTGCTGGTCAAGAACGGCATGCACTTTGAGATTCAAGTTGATGCCAGCCATCCGATCGGTAAGGACGACGGCGCGCACGTCAAAGACGTACTCATGGAATCCGCACTGACCGCCATCATGGACTGCGAGGATTCGGTTGCTGCGGTAGACGCAGACGACAAGGCGCTTGCCTATCGCAACTGGTTGGGCCTGATGAAGGGCAACCTGGAAGAAACCTTTGAGAAAGGCGGTCAGCGGATGACCCGCCGGATGCACGACGACCGCACTTATAGCAAATCCGAAGGCGGTGAGCTGGTACTGAAAGGCCGTAGCCTGATGTTCGTGCGCAATGTTGGCCACCTGATGACCAACCCTGCCATCCTGCTGAAAGACGGCAGCGAGGTGCCTGAAGGCCTTATGGACGGAATTGTGACCTCGCTGGGCGCCATCCATGACCTTAAAGGAACCGGCAAGCTGCAAAACAGCACCAACGGATCGGTATACATCGTTAAGCCCAAGATGCACGGACCTGAGGAAGTCGCGTTTACCAATGAATTCTTTGGTCGCGTTGAAGATGCGCTTGGTCTGCCTGCTTACACTCTGAAAGTGGGCATCATGGACGAAGAGCGCCGTACAACGGTCAACCTGAAAGCCTGTATCAACGCCGCCAAAGAGCGCGCTGTGTTCATTAACACCGGCTTCCTGGATCGCACGGGCGACGAGATTCATACCTCCATGGAGTTGGGGCCATTTATGCCCAAAGGCGCTATGAAGCAGGCGACCTGGATTCAGGCCTACGAGCAGTGGAACGTGGACATCGGCCTTGAAACCGGCTTCCGTGGCGTTGCGCAGATTGGTAAGGGTATGTGGGCCATGCCGGATCTTATGGCAGGCATGCTGGAGGCCAAGATCGGTCATCCGAAAGCGGGCGCAAACACCGCTTGGGTTCCGTCGCCGACCGCCGCCACATTGCACGCAACCCACTATCACCAGGTCAGCGTTGCGGATATCCAGAAAGAACTGGAAAGCCGCACCCGGGCCAATCTGGATGACATTCTGACGGTTCCGGTGATGGATGACCCGAAGTCCCTGTCCGCGGACGATGTTCAACAGGAGCTGGATAACAACGCCCAGGGCATTCTGGGTTACGTGGTGCGCTGGATTGACAGCGGTGTGGGTTGCTCCAAGGTGCCGGACATCAACGATGTCGGCTTGATGGAAGACCGTGCCACCTTGCGTATCGCGTCGCAGTTGCTGACCAACTGGCTTTACCACGGCGTCTGCACCGAAGCGCAGATTCATGAAACCATGAAGCGCATGGCCGCGGTGGTTGACCGTCAGAATGCGAACGATCCGACCTATCGCAGCATGGCACCGGACTTTGATGGCAGCATTGCCTTCCAGGCGGCTATGGATCTGGTGTTGAAAGGGCGCGAGCAGCCTAACGGCTATACCGAGCCGCTTTTGCACGCCTATCGCCTGAAGGCCAAAGAGAAATTTGGTCAGTAAATTTTGGTTGTGGCTGTAAAACCCGCCTTCATGGCGGGTTTTTTTATGTCTGGACGATCAAGTGTCCAAGGTTGAGAGGCAGGCCAGTCTTCGCCGGTCGCTAGTCTTTGTGCAGTTCGTTCGCGGCGTACAGCGTGTTTTGCAACAGGGTAGCGATGGTCATCGGGCCAACACCACCTGGCACAGGGGTAATGTAAGCGGCCCGCTCAGCGGCCTCAGCGAACTCCACATCACCCCGTAGCTTGCCATCCTCCATGCGGTTAATTCCCACATCAATGACCGTCGAGCCGGGTTTTACCCAGGCGCCCTTGATCAATCCGGGCTTACCTGCGGCGGCGATCAGAATATCCGCCTCTCCCACGAATTTTTCGAGATCGTGGGTGAATCTATGGCAGACGGTAACGGTCGCGCCTTTAAGCAACAGCTCCATGATCATCGGGCGGCCGACGATGTTGGAAGCACCGACGATAACCGCATGCTGTCCTTTGTAGGGCGTGCCCACGCTGTCCAGTAGCGTAATCACGCCAGCCGGGGTGCAGGGGCGCAGCGCCGGTTTGCGCTGCATCAGGCGACCAATATTGTAAGGGTGGAAGCCATCCACATCCTTATCCGGACGGATCTTGAGCAGTATCGGGTCTTCATCCAGATGCGCGGGTAAAGGCAGCTGCACCAGGATGCCGTCAATGTCGGGATTCTCGTTTAGCTCATCAACCAGAGCTTCCAGGGCTTCCTGTGAGGTGTCTGCAGGCAGGTCGTAGGACAGTGACATAACGCCGGCCTGATCGCAGGCTTTGCGTTTGTTACCCACGTACACCTCGGAAGCAGGGTCGTCACCCACCAGAACAACGGCAAGCCCGGGTGGCCGGAGGCCCTGTGCGCGGCGGGCTTCTGTCCCTGCCGCAACGTTCTGGCGTACAACGGCAGCGATTTCTTTTCCATTGATTAGTTCAGCGGTCATGTCTTTGTCTTGTAGGTTGTGCGAGAATCGAAAGGCTGATCATTGTCTCACGGTTGCAGTCTCCAGCCAATCGCCGGGGTAAATGGCGAAAATGCATGTTGACGGGCCGGGTTGGCGCCGGTAATATGCGCGCCAACTTTGCTGAGGTATCTGTTGTTCAGTTTAGACGGGGTATAGCGCAGTCTGGTAGCGCGCCTGCTTTGGGAGCAGGATGTCGGGAGTTCGAATCTCTCTACCCCGACCACTTTCTGAATATTCGGGTGGGCGAACGATTTATGCGCTCGTAGCTCAGCTGGATAGAGCACCGGCCTTCTAAGCCGGTGGTCGCAGGTTCGAGTCCTGCCGGGCGCGCCATTCCGCAGTCGGTCTGATCCGTTCCGGAGACACCGAGTCAGCAAAGTTAACCTGTAGTACCTGTTGGGTTTCCCCCGACAGCCGTCTGAATAATGTGGTGGGCGTAGCTCAGTTGGTAGAGCTCAGGATTGTGACTCCTGCGGTCGAGGGTTCGATCCCCTTCGTCCACCCCAGTTTTTCTTGTATTAATTTACGTGCTAAACGGCGGCAGCAGCCTGTGTTGAAACCGGGAACTGACAAGGTTAGTTTAGGCACACATCAGATTTAGCTCCGGTGGTGGAATTGGTAGACACGATAGGTTTAGGTCCTGTTGCCGAAAGGTGTGGGGGTTCAAGTCCCTCCCGGAGTACCATATTTCAAAAGCCCTTAGATGTTCTCTAAGGGCTTTTTCTTTTGGGGCCGATAAAAGAAGCTAAGCGAAAGCCCTAAAGCTCTGAATTTAAATGGTATCAAAGCGTATTCCCTGTAGATTATTGATCCGGGTTTCAGGGTGATTCTCTATACACGGTAAACCGTGATAAACTGCCGCCTTTTAATTTCGAACCTTTTTTGGGAGAGCAGTCCCATTCCGATCTTTTCGCATCATTTTCATTCACATACAGAATCTGTAATTTGAGGATCTTCCATGCAAGCGTCACTTGAAACGACCTCCAACATTGAACGTCGCCTGACGATTGGTGTGCCCGCACAGGAAATTGACCAGGCAGTGCAGAAACGCCTGCAGGAAACCGCCAGTACCGTCAAAATGAATGGTTTCCGCCCGGGTAAGGTTCCCATGAGCGTAGTCAAGCGTCGTTTCGGTGACAGTGTGCGTCAGGAAATCGTTGGCGAAGTCATGCGTGACAGTTACGTTAAGGCGATTCAGGAGCAGGACGTCAATCCAGCCGGATGGCCCCGTTTCGAGCCAAAAACCATGGAAGAAGGTAAAGATCTCGAATTCGTCGCTATTTTCGAAGTGCTGCCGGAAATCGAGCTTGGTGATTTCAGCAAGATCAGTGTCGAGAAGCCTTCCGCAGAGATTGGCGAAAAAGATGTCGATAACATGATCGACAATTTGCGTCGTCAGCAGGCCACGATGAAATCGGTCAAGCGCAAGTCCAAGAATAAAGACGTTGTGCTGATTGACTTCAAAGGTTTTGTCGATGGTGAAGAATTTGAGGGCGGCGCTGCCGAAAACCACAAGTTGACGCTGGGCTCTAACCAGATGATCCCCGGTTTCGAAAAGGGCATCGTCGGCGGTAAGGCCGGTGAAGAGCTCGAAATCGAGGTTACTTTCCCTGAGGACTACCAGAACGAAGAGCTGGCAGGTAAGCCAGCCAAGTTCGAAATCAAGATTAACGAAGTCCAGGAGCCTCAGCTGCCGGAACTGAACGCGGAATTCTTTGAGAAATTCGGTATCAAGGCTGAGGACGAAGCGACCTTCCGCTCAGAAGTCCAGAAGAATATGGAGCGGGAACTGAAGCAGGCTATTTCTAACAAGGTCAAGAACGATGTTGTCGAGGGGCTTCTGGAAAGCACTGAGGTGGATGTGCCCGCAGCGCTGACTGACCAGGAAATCGATCGCCTTCGCAAGGACGCCGTCCAGCGTTTTGGCGGCCAGGTTGATTTTCAGCAGCTTCCGAAGGAAATCTTCGAGGAACAGGCCAAGCGTCGCGTGAAAACCGGCCTGCTGTTCCAGGAAGTGGTCAAGAAAAATGATCTCAAGGCAGACAGTGAAAAGGTTGATGCAAAGATCCAGGAAATTGCGTCGACGTATGAACAACCAGAAGAAGTTGTTGCTCACTTCAACAGCAGTCCGGAAGAGAAGCAGCAGATCGAATCGTCTGTGCTCGAAGACGCTGTGGTTGATCTGGTCCTTGAGCAGGCAAAGGTGAAAGATAAAAAGATGAAGTACGAGGAAGCTATCCAGGCAGGGCAACAGCAACAGCAGGGTTGATTTCCGACGGCCAGTACCCCATTACAGGTACTGGTGGCTTCGCAACAGCAAACAGCCGGCATGACCGGCTGTTTTTATCTAGAGTCTGTGGTGACTGTTCATCACGCCCACTGTCCATAAGGAGTGCACGCGCATCATGACGCAGAAACCAATTGATGGTCCCGCAATGGTTACCAGTTCCGGTCTGGTACCCATGGTTATTGAGCAGACCGCCCGGGGCGAGCGCTCATTCGATATTTATTCCCGTCTTCTGAAAGAGCGGGTGATTTTTATGGTGGGCCAGGTCGAAGACCACATGGCCAACCTGATCGTTGCACAGTTGTTGTTCCTGGAATCCGAGAATCCCGATAAGGATATTCACTTGTACATCAACAGCCCAGGCGGGTCAGTGACGGCGGGTATGTCTATTTACGACACCATGCAGTTCATCAAGCCCGATGTGGCTACCCTGTGCGTCGGCCAGGCTGCCAGTATGGGTGCGTTCTTGCTGTCTGGCGGTGCTGAAGGCAAGCGTGCGTGTCTGCCAAACTCCAGAATGATGATTCACCAGCCACTTGGCGGATATCAGGGGCAGGCGACCGACATTGAGATCCACACCCGTGAGATTCTCAAGATCCGACACACCCTCAATACCATCCTGGCCAGGCATACAGGTCAGGATCTTGAGACGATTGCCCGCGATACAGAGCGGGACAATTTCATGGATCCGCAGCAGGCCAAGGACTATGGTCTGATTGATTCAATACTTGATAAGCGCACACCTAATCAATAATACTGCAAGGTGATCGCATCATTCCCTGCCGGCGTAAGCAGATGAGCACGTCGGCAAATCAAGCTCAGAGGTATTTCAATGGCAGATGAAAGAAACGGCAGAGGCGACGATAACGGCAAGTTGCTGTACTGCTCGTTTTGTGGAAAAAGCCAGCATGAAGTCCGGAAGCTCATTGCAGGGCCCTCGGTGTTCATCTGCGACGAGTGCGTAGACCTGTGCAATGACATTATCCGCGAAGAGATTCAGGAAAATGCTCAGGAAGAGGCCAGCGATCGCCTTCCGACACCTGCTGAAATCCGCGACAATCTTGACGAGTACGTTATCGGTCAAGACCGAGCCAAGGTCGTTTTGTCCGTCGCGGTTTATAACCACTACAAGCGTCTTCGTTATGGTGAAGGCAAAGCGGAAGTTGAGCTGGGTAAGAGTAATATTCTGCTGATCGGTCCGACGGGTAGTGGTAAGACACTGCTGGCCGAGACACTTGCTCGCATGTTGAACGTGCCTTTCACGATTGCTGATGCAACCACGCTGACCGAAGCCGGTTATGTGGGTGAAGATGTTGAAAACATCATTCAGAAATTGCTCCAGAAGTGCGACTACGATGTGGAAAAAGCCCAGAAAGGCATTGTCTATATCGATGAGATCGACAAGATTTCGCGCAAATCCGACAATCCCTCCATCACGCGCGACGTGTCGGGTGAGGGTGTCCAACAGGCACTGCTCAAGCTGATCGAAGGGACCGTTGCCTCGGTGCCGCCGCAAGGCGGTCGTAAGCATCCCCAGCAGGAGTTTTTGCAGGTGGACACGGGTAACATGCTGTTTATTTGTGGTGGTGCCTTCGCCGGCCTGGACAAAGTCATTCAGGAGCGTTCTGAACGCAGTAGCATTGGTTTTTCTGCCACGGTGAAGAGCCCGGACGACACCAAGAATACCGGCGACATTATCAAGAACGTCGAAACCGAAGATCTGGTGAAGTACGGTCTGATTCCAGAGTTTGTCGGGCGTCTGCCAGTGGTAGCAACGCTGACCGAACTCGACGAGGCCGCACTGGTGCAGATTCTGACCGAGCCCAAAAACGCCCTGACCAAGCAGTATCAGAAGCTGTTTGATATGGAAGGCGTAGAGCTGGATTTCCGGGAAGATGCGCTCAGGGCAGTAGCCAATAAGGCGATGGCCAGGAAAACAGGCGCTCGTGGTTTGCGTTCCATTATGGAAGCGACCTTATTGGACACCATGTATCAGATTCCATCTGAACATGACGTCTCCAAGGTAGTTATCGATGAAAGCGTCATAAAGGGACAGTCGGAGCCCTTTAAAATCTACGCGAATAACGATCATGCCAAAGCCGTTCCGGATGACTGATTTTCTCGCAGTCAGAAAAAGGGCGTATTCGCCCTTTTTTTGTGCCTGATCGAACGTCACCATTGGGCTTAGGCCTTCGAAGAGATTGCATTTTCTGCTGTCGCCCCAAAGAAGGGTGATATGCTGAAAGAAACGTCGTCAGAGGATTTTCTATGACCCTGATACCTGAAGAATCCGTGCAAGAATACCCGCTCCTGCCGCTTCGTGATGTTGTGGTGTTCCCGCACATGGTGGTCCCATTGTTTGTGGGTCGCGAGAAATCAATACAGGCCCTTGAGGCTGCAATGGACGGCAGCAAGGAGATCCTTCTGGTCGCTCAGAAAGACGCGTCTACCGACGAGCCCGGCGCCGGAGATGTGTTCGATATGGGCACCCTCGCCACGGTGCTGCAGATGCTTCGCCTGCCAGATGGCACGGTGAAAGTTCTGGTGGAGGGCAACGCCAGAGCGACCATAAGCAACATAACGGACATTGATTATCTTGCCGGTCATGCCATGTTGATTGACGAGGACGCGCTGCCCGAAAAGGAGCAGGAGGTTCTGGTTAAAACGTTAATGGAAGAGTTTGAAAAGTACGTCAAACTTTCCCGCAAGGTACCATCGGAAGTGTCCGGTTCACTTACAGGTATCACTGAGCTCGAACGCCTGGCCGATACCATGGCGGCTCATCTTGAGTTGAAGATCCCTGAAAAGCAGGAACTTCTGGAAGCGCTGGATATCCGTAAGCGTGTTGATCTGTTGCTGGGTAAGCTGGACGGCGAAATCGACCTGATTGAAGTTGAAAAACGCATCCGTGGGCGCGTCAAGAAGCAGATGGAACGCAGCCAGCGCGAGTATTACCTCAATGAGCAGATGAAAGCCATTCAGAAAGAGATGGGTAGTCTTGGTGAGGGTAACAATGACTTTGAGGAACTGGAGCAGAAGCTGGAGGAAGCCCGCCTGCCAGAAGAAGCTCTGAAGAAGACGGAAGCCGAGTTGAACAAGCTTAAGATGATGTCTCCCATGTCAGCTGAAGCAACGGTTGTCCGGGGATATATAGACTGGATGCTTTCGATTCCATGGAGGAAGCGCAGCAGGGTCCGTCATAATATTGAGAAAGCCCGTGAAATTCTTGACGAGGATCACTACGGCCTGGACGAGGTCAAGAAGCGGATTCTTGAGTACCTGGCAGTGCAGAGTCGCGTTAAAAAAGTAAAAGGCCCAGTGCTTTGTCTGGTAGGACCTCCCGGTGTGGGTAAGACGTCGTTGGGGCAGTCCATCGCTCGTGCAACCAATCGTAAGTACACCCGAATGGCTCTGGGCGGCGTCAGGGACGAGGCTGAAATCCGCGGTCACCGAAAGACTTACATCGGCGCATTGCCGGGCAAACTACTCCAGAAGCTCTCCAAAGTCGGCGTCAAAAACCCGCTCTTCCTGTTCGATGAAATTGACAAGATGGGTATGGATCATCGTGGCGACCCGGCGTCTGCGCTGCTTGAAGTGCTCGATCCGGAGCAAAATCACACGTTCAACGACCATTACCTGGAAGTGGATTACGATCTGTCGGATGTGATGTTCGTGTGTACCTCCAACTCCATGGACATTCCGCCGGCTCTGCTGGATCGGATGGAGATTATCCGGATTCCGGGGTACACCGAAGATGAAAAGGTGAATATCGCGCTGAAGTACCTGGTGCCCAAGCAAGTTAAAGCCAACGGCCTTCGCAAAGATGAATTACTGATGTCCGAAGAGACACTGCGGGACCTGGTTCGGTACTACACCCGTGAGGCGGGCGTTCGTGGTCTTGAGCGGGAAATCGCCAAGATATGTCGTAAGGTGGTACGAAACCATGTTGAAAGCAGCGACAAAGTGTCACTGACACTTACCCCTGACGAGCTGGAAGACTTCTCTGGCGTCAAGAAGTTCAAATTCGGACTGGCAGAAGAGAAGAACCAGGTCGGGCAGGTCACTGGCCTTGCGTGGACACAGGTGGGTGGTGAACTGCTGACTCTCGAGTGTGCCCTGACCAAGGGTAAGGGCCGTGTTGTGAAGACCGGCTCGCTGGGTGACGTCATGCAGGAGTCCATCCAGGCGGCTCTTACTGTAGTCAGAAGCCGTGCAATCGGGCTTGGAATCAAGGACGATTTTCATGAAAAGTACGATCTGCATGTGCACGTACCGGAAGGTGCAACGCCAAAAGATGGTCCCAGTGCCGGTATTGGCATGTGCACCGCGTTGGTTTCTGCGCTGACCCAGATACCGGTCAGAGCGGATGTTGCCATGACCGGTGAAATCACGCTTCGGGGTCGGGTTTTGCCCATCGGTGGACTGAAAGAAAAGCTTCTGGCGGCCCACCGTGGTGGCATCAAGACCGTGATCATCCCTGATGAAAATGCGAGGGATCTCAAAGAGATACCAGAGAATATCAAGGAGTCTCTGGAGATCCTTCCGGTCAAATGGATTGACGAAGTGCTGGACATAGCGCTGGTTTATGCGCCCAAGCCGGGTGCCGAAGAGCCAGTGTCGGAAGCGGGTTCAGGAAGCGCTCGCGATGACGAAAACGAAACGTCCGAGCGCATAAATACACATTAAACACGTTCAGTGTTGTTGACAGGCTAGAGAGCCCATTGGTATAACTGTTTCGCCGCGAAGCAGCCAGTATCAAGGGCTCCCGCGCCGTTTAAGCCTATTCCGAATGCCGGTGATATGCCGAAAGGAATAATAAAAGTGAAGAATGGAATTCTCAGATCGCTTATGCGATAGTCGGGAAAGTCCACGAAACAACAAACCAACCTATAACATCTTCAACCTAGAATCGAAGGGGTTTAGTGTGAATAAGTCCGAACTAATCGACGCAATTGCAGAATCAGCAGACATCTCCAAAGCCGCAGCAGGTCGCGCTCTGGATTCAGTGACTTCCTCCATTACCGGTGCTCTCAAAAAAGGTGATCAGGTTACACTGATAGGCTTTGGCACTTTTTCTGTGAAGGAGCGCGCCGCACGTACTGGCCGCAACCCGCAGACCGGTGTAGAGATCAAGATCGCGGCCTCCAAAGTGCCTGGTTTCAAAGCAGGCAAGGCCTTGAAAGACGCCGTTAAGTAAACGGGGTCTTTCTTTAGGTGGCAGCCGTCGTGGCTGTTGCCGGAGCGCCTGCCAGAGGGTCTGTTCTGATGGCAGATAGCTCCGAAAGAATTCCAAGGCGCATTCCTGACCGAATGCGCCTTTTTACGTTAAGTGACCCTTACTGACACTGATCAGGGATCCGGGAGAAACATGCTTCAAGATATTCGGGAAAATTCCCAGGGCACGATTGCCAAAATTATTATTGGTCTGCTGATTGTCTCACTATCAATCTGGGGCATGGATGCCATTATCGGCGGGTTTTCAGGCGAGCCGAGCGTCGCAACCGTCAATGGCGACGACATTACTGAACGTGAGTTTATGCGCGTTGTGCAGATCGAAAGTCAGCGACGGCTATCGGATATGGACAGGCCGGATCAGTCTTTGCTGAACGAAGACCAGATTCGGAGCGATGTTCTCGAATCCCTGATTCAACAGAAGGTCCTTACCCAGGATGCCGCTGAGCAGGGGCTGTCTCTGTCTGATGCGGATATCGATGCGTTGATCACCCAGATGCCGCAATTTCAGGTTGACGGGACCTTCAGCCGCGATCGATTCGTCGCCAGCGTTCGCAATATGGGCATGGGGGTTGTGGAGTTCCGCGAGACCATGCGCAGGCAATATGTGATCAATCAAATCCGTACGGGCATTGCCCAGAGCGGCGTGTCGGCCAGACAGAATGCGGCGGACTTACTGGCGATCCAGAACCAGACCCGTGACTTTCGTGCGCTGACAGTTGAAGAGTCGACGGTAAGCGAGCAGGTCAGTGTCAGCAGTGACGAAGTCGCAAGCTACTACGATGCCAACGCAGGCAACTACCAATTGCCCGAGCAGGTCGATGCACGGTATATCGTACTGTCGCTTGAGGCGCTCGCTGAGTCGATTGAGGTCAGCGATGAAGAGCTACAGACGTATTATGAGCAGCAGGCCTCTGATCTTGCGAGGGAGGAACGCCAGGCATCCCACATTCTTATCGAGGATGGGACCGAAGCCGAGTCGACGATGCAGACAATCCAGGATCGCCTGGAAAGCGGGGAATCGTTTTCCGACCTTGCAGGAGAATACTCAATAGACACAATCTCTGCAGAGCAGGGGGGTGATCTGGGTTATGCCGGCCGCGGCGTCTATGATCCGGCGTTTGAAGAGACTCTGTTTGAGCTTGAGGAGGGTGAAATTTCAGAGCCGGTATCCACCAGTTTCGGCATTCACCTGATCCAGGTAACGGGTATTCGCAAGTCTGACGTACCACCGCTCGCCGAACTGGAAAGCGAGTTGCGTCGCGATCTGGCTCGCAGCAAAGCAAATGAACGCTTCGCCGAAGTTCGCACCGATCTGTCTGATCGCGCTTACTCAGCCGACAATCTGGAAGAGCCGGCGGAAGAGCTGGGCCTCGAGGTTCGCACCAAAGAAGGTGTAACCCGTAATGGCGGGGAACCTCCGTTTGATCATGCAGGTCTGGTACGTCAGCTTTTTTCAGGGGACGTTCTGGACGATGGCTTTAATACAGAGTTGATCGATGTGGGAGACAACATGTCGGTTGTTGCTCGGGTTGGTCAGTATTACGAAGCGCGGCAGCAGCCGCTTGAGGATGTTGAGGCGGATATCCGCCAACAACTTACCCGTCAGAAAACCCGTGAGGCGCTTCGGGAAAGGGCTGAATCCATTGTCGCCGAGCTCGAGGCGGGAGAAGACGCCTTATCTCTGGAACTGGGCGAGTGGGCAACTTACACCGAACAGGGTCGCAACAGCTCAGTCGTCAGTCGGTCAGCGGTATCGACAGTGTTCTCCCTTGCGCGTCCGGATAGCGGAGCCGAATACGGCTTCGAGCTGACAGGCGACGGCGTGATCATCGTTGCTTTGGATTCAGTGGAAGAAGGGGTAGTTGATCCTGATAGCCAGGAGTACCAGCAGATCAACGAATTCCTTGCTACCATTGGTGGACAGCGAGAGTATCAGGCTTATCAGCGGTATCTGCGAAATCAGGCGGAAGTCGAGAGGCGCTGAGGCACAAAAAAGCACCCAACGGGTGCTTTTTTTTCGCCTGTTATTCAGGGCCTGGAAAGACGAATCATCTTGGGACCCGGGTTGGCCTGAGGCTCTCCTTTATTTTTTTCAGGTGATCAAGAAAATCGGTGCCCCGCTTGAGGGTGACCCCGGTGGCGAGTATATCGATGACGGTCAGGTGGATGATCCTTGACGCCATGGGCATATAGACCTCTGTGTCTTCCGGCGCCGTCACGCCCACCACAACCGTGCACATATCGGCCAGGGGCGAGTCAGGGGTGGTAATGCCGATCACCGTTGCCCCGTTCGCCCGGGCATGCTGTGCAATCTCAATGGTCTCCAGAGTGCGCCCGGTGTTGGAGATAAGTACCATCACGTCGCCGGTGGAACTGCCCGCCGCAACCATTCTCTGCATCAGGGGGTCATCGTAGAACATCACCGGAATATTGAAGCGGAAAAATTTGTGCTGGGCGTCCATTGCCACCGGCGCTGATCCACCCATTCCAAAGAAGTGAATCTGCTTGGCCTGAATCAGGTGATCAATCGCAGCGGACAGCGCGCCGGGATCAAGGCTCTGGCGCGTTTTCTCGAGGTTAACGATGGTGCTAAGCATGATTTTGTCGGCGAATTCGTCAACCGAATCGTCCGGTTCGATATTCTGACCGATATAGGGCGTGCCAGTGGCAATGCTCTGAGCCAGCCGGATTTTAAAATCGGGAAAGCCAGTCGCTGAGAAGCCCCGACAAAACCGGTTAACGGTTGGTTCGCTGACGTCGGCCGCCTGGGCAAGTGCGGCTATGCTATAACGGGTTGCCGCCGTCGGGTCCCGCATAATGGCTTCGGCAACTTTGCGTTCGGATTTATTGAGTGTTTCCAGTTGGTTCTTGATGTCCTCAAGCAGGTTGTCGTCGCGTTGCGTTCTGTTGGCAGCCATCGCGGGCACTCCTGAAGCTGGTAGCCATTCGTTGAATTTTTCGGAATTATAGCGTGTTTGTCGAAGAAATAGGGTAGTAAACTTGTCATCTTTGCCGGTAGGGCCTTGGAATGACGGGTACTAGCTGTCATTATTTTGATAAAATTACTACCTCTGGTTGTGATTGGTAATGCGTTCGATGGCGTGGCAGGCCCGCGATAGTCGTACGACCTGGAATCATGGAGACTGGAAACCGATGGCCGATCGTGATGAAACCCGCTGTGATGTGATGATGTTTGGCGCTCTTGGCGACCTTGCCCAGCGCAAACTTTTTCCGGCGCTTTATCAGCTTGAACGTACTGGATTGTTGCACGCCGACAGTCGCATTCTTGCGATCGCCAGACGCGACTCTGACACCGCAGGCGTCCGGCAGGTGTTGCGAGAAACATTGCAGCAGTATGTGAAGCCTGACGAATTTGACGCCGGCGTAGCAGACCAGTTTCTGTTGCGAGTTGATTACCATCGTCTTGATTTCAATGAGCCTGCGGGTTTTGAGGAGCTCAAGACATGGCGTAACTTTGACCTCAGTCATCTTGTTGTTTATATGGCAACGCCGCCCGCTATGTACGGCGAAATTGCCCGAAATCTGAGGAGTCACGGGTGTTGCGATCACAATACTCGGGTAGTTGTTGAGAAGCCTATTGGCCACGACCTTGAATCATCAAAGGTTATCAACGACGAGCTGGCCGAGGTTTACAACGAGAATCAGCTTTTCCGGATTGACCACTACCTGGGCAAGGAAACCGTCCAGAATCTTATTGCTCTGCGCTTTGCGAACAATTTGTTCGCCTCTCAGTGGGATCAGAACCATATCTCTCATGTGGAAATATCCGTGGCGGAAAGTGTTGGCATTGAAGGGCGGTGGGGCTATTTTGACAAGGCCGGCCAGTTGCGGGATATGGTGCAGAACCATCTTTTGCAACTGTTGTGCCTGATTGCCATGGATCCGCCCTCGGACCTGTCCGCTGACAGCATCCGGAATGAAAAGGTAAAAGTGCTGAAAGCCCTGCGCAGGGTTACCCCGGACATGATGGAAACCCATGTTGTTCGGGGTCAGTACACGGCCGGCACCAGCGCAGGAAAACCGGTCCCCGGTTATCTGGAAGAAGAGGGGGCAGCCAGAGGTAGTAAAACCGAAACGTTTGTGGCGCTAAAAGCGGAAATTGATAACTGGCGCTGGTCCGGCGTGCCCTTCTATATACGCACCGGTAAACGACTGCCTGAAAAGCTGTCCCAGATCATCATCCACTTCAAGCCGGCCCCGCACTACATCTTCGATCCGGACCAGAAGCACCTGGCCAACAACAAGCTGATTATTCGTTTGCAGCCTGATGAGGGCATGTCCCTGCAGATCCTGACCAAGGATCAGGGGCTGGACAAGGGTATGCGTCTGAGACAGGGGCCGCTGGAGCTTACGTTCTCCGAAACGTTTGAAACCGATCGGATACCGGATGCCTATGAGCGGCTACTCTGGGAAATCATGAAAGGAAACCAGTATCTGTTCGTGCGTCGGGACGAGGTGGAAAATGCCTGGCAGTGGGCCGATCAGATTATGCGCAACTGGGATGACAGCGGCCAACCGCCCAAACGCTACGCTGCGGGCACCTGGGGACCGGTGGCGTCCATCGCAATGATTACCCGGGACGGCAGGAGTTGGTATGAAGATGCATGATCTGAATCTTCCAGAGGCGGTGAGCGCCGCTTTTTACGACACTCCGGGAGACGCAGCCCGGGCGTTGGCGGATGCCGTTGCCGAGCATCTTTCTGAGCGGTTGTTGATTGCCCCGCGTGCAAGCCTTGTGGTTTCCGGTGGCTCCACGCCACTGCCTTTTTTTGAAACCTTGAGGGAGAAGCCGTTGGACTGGGCAAGAATCGATGTACTGCTGGCCGACGAACGCTGGGTACCCGAGTCTGACCAGGCCAGCAATACGCGTCTCGTCAAGGAGAACCTGCTCCAGGGCCCGGCGGCGGAAGCACACTACCTTTCGCTCAAGCAGCCCGGTGCGACGCCGGCAGAAGGCCTTTTAGCGGTTGAAAAAGCACTTTCTAACCTGCATTTTCCGTTGGATGTATTGATTCTGGGTATGGGCACCGATGGCCATACCGCCTCCCTGTTTCCGGATTCGCCGGAACTGGACCAGGCGCTGGACACGGAGTCTGCACGAATTGTGTCGCCGATGACGCCGCCCTCACAGTCTCAAAAACGAATCACCCTGACGTTGCGTGCGCTCAGGCAAGCCGGGTTGACCGCGCTGCACCTGAATGGTGACGACAAGCTGGCCACTCTGCGGACAGCATGCGGCGATATCAATAGCGTCCGGCAAATGCCCATCCGCGCCTTCCTCAAGCCCGGCCTGCAGATTTACTGGAGTGCTTGAATGAACCAGTTAGCCGATTACCACCGCGACCGCGTCCGGTCAGTGTTGAACGCGTCACCGCTGGTTCCAGTGATTACCATTAACCATCCTGATCAGGCGTTGCCGTTGTGCCGGGCTTTGGTTGAGGGTGGTATCCGCGTTCTGGAAATTACTCTGCGCACGCCTCATGGCCTGAAAGCCATCGAGCAGATCAGGGAAGCCATTCCGGAAGCCTGGGTAGGCGCTGGTACGGTGACAAGCATCGCCCAGTATCGCCAGGTAGAGTCTGCCGGCGCCCAGTTTGTGATCACGCCTGGGGTTACCGAGGCGATTCTGGAATTCGGCGTAACGTCCGAGGCGTCTTTGCTGCCGGGCGTTTCGACCATTTCCGAGCTGATGGTGGGCCACAACCTGGGCTACCGTGAATTCAAATTCTTCCCAGCGGAAGTCTCCGGCGGCATCCCGGCCCTGAAGGCCTTCGCTGGCCCATTTCCGGACGTCACCTTCTGCCCGACCGGCGGCATTCGCCGTCACACCGCCAAGGACTACCTGGCTCTCGGCAATGTAACTGCGGTCGGTGGCACCTGGTTAACGCCCGATGACCTGGTCAATGCGGGCGCTTGGGATCAGATTTCCGAGATTGTGCGGGGGAGTCTGGCTGACCTTTTCAAATAGGCGTATGCCCTATCCACTATTCGAAAACAAAGCACGCTGAGGTCGCAAAGCGAACATTCAGTCGGATAGATCAACACTTTCCCTTTGCGAAATGCAGCTTCTTTTTAGGAATATTCGCAGCAAAGGGGTAGAGCCCATCTCTCGCTGACTCAGGCTAGACCAATAGAAGAGCCAGGCCGCGTAGCTGATGATTTCCGGCGGGAACCGGTGGGGCTTGTATGTGTTCATCGGCAGAGTTTAGCAAGTTACACCAGTTAACTTGGTAGTACCTTTTTCCAGACTATCCGGATTGAGCACGACACAGCTCTTGCCCTCAGACTTGGCTGAATACAGGGCGACGTCAGCCCTCTTTGCCATGCTGTTAATGGAAGAATCTGAACTTTCTAAATAGCTTGCGCCAATTGACACTGTGACAGCAATGGATACGTCCGGATCAATATTAATCCGGACTTCTGAAAGCTCAATACGGAGGCGTTCTGCGAGCTCCCGAAGCTCTGGCCCGGCCACTCCGGGAAGAAGTGCCACAAACTCCTCTCCGCCCCAGCGCCCCAATATATCGATGTTTCGTAACGCGTTGATAAAGCATTCGCTGACTGCACTGAGCGCACGATCCCCCGCATGATGTCCATAGGTGTCATTGACTTCTTTGAAGTCATCTATGTCCAAGAACAGAAAGCCAAGGGGGATATTCAGCCGCTGGGAGGTGGCGAACTCTCTTTCTGCGAGGCTATTGAAATTATCCCGGTTGTTGAGACCGGTCAGATAATCTATCTGCGCCTTGCGTATCAGCTCTTGTTCCAGCTCCTTGCGTTCAGTTACATCCACCAGAGTGGACCGGCTCATGATGAATTCTGACTGCTCATCGTAGATAGCTGTGCTGTTTAGCCAGACCGTACGTTTCCTGCCGTTTTTCTGAATCAGTTCCAGTTCAAGGTCTTTCTGGCTGCCTGACTTTTTATAGCGCTCAAAATTTTCGGTGTAAATTCCCTGGCTGGTGGAGCTCAGATAGCTTTTGAAGGTTTTACCAATGACCTCTTCCCGGCTGCACCCTAACCATGAAAGTTCAGTGTTATTGATTTTGACGATCATGCCGTCGGCATCGACCGAGTGGTAACCGCAGGGGGCGTGGTTATATAAATCATTGAGTTCGCGAATAGATCGCAAAAGGGCAGCTTCTTTTTTCTTGGTCTCGGTGAGATCACGAAGGATGATCACGGTTTTGCGAAGACCGGATCCATCGACAATAACGGCTGAGCTGGTCCATCCAACAAAACGGTTGCCGTCACTCCGAATGTAGGTGAGTTCGCCCTCCGTACTACCCTTTAATTTCCGCTCTTCCAGCATACGTGGAAGCTCCGGAGACGCAGAAGCGTCGATCAGACCGCTACGTCCAAGGAAGCAAACCTGGGCCTCGGTATATTTGAGCAGATTACATGCCGCAGGATTTGCAGCCAGAATCTGGCCGTCAATTTCCGTGTAGAGCACAGCATCCATGCTGAACTCAAATAATAGACGGTAATGATCTTCACTCTGATGACGCGCCATATGACCGCCCGAGAAGCAGGACTTTAAGACTTTAATGAAGTGTACCTTTTAAAACGTTCGAAAAACCAGTTGTTGGACCTACCCCGGTGCAAAACGCCCGCTTTGTGGTTGTTGCGTTGAAATCATTGGAAAGCGGACATTTAGTGAGTTTTAGTGTCAGCATTTCTCCCTCGTTCAAAGTCGATCAAATGGGCTGATGGTGCGGGTTCGTTTGTCTCTGATAATGTGCGTGTAAAAGATGCCTGCAAACGTACCCACTACAGGGATGGACGCACCTTGAGGTCAGTCCAGCGGGCGCGTATGACGCGCAGCTGCGTCCGGCTTCGAATCAATCAGACTGCGAACATGGACATCTTGCTGAGGGAACGGAATGACCACGCCAGCATCACTCAGTGCCCGGGTAATCGCCGCGTACAGTTCATGGGCCAGCGGCATGTAATCAAGCACGTCTTTGATAAACACTCGCACTTCAAAATCAATGCCGCTGTCATTGAGTCCTACACAAAACGCTGCCGGCGCGGGCTCTTCCACGACTCGATCGTTGTCTTCCGCCACCTTGAGCAGCGTGTCTTGCACCGCATCAATGTCAGAGCCATACGCGACACTTACGTGAACGATGACCCTGACGATGGAGTCCGATAGGGTCCAGTTGGTCAGGTCCTGGGTCACGAAGGTTTTATTGGGGATTATCTGCTCTTTTCGGTCCCAGTCCACGAGAGTGGTTGCCCGGATACGAATCCTTGATACGGTTCCTGTGGTGCCGCCGATGGTCACCGTGTCGCCTACCCGGATTGGTCGCTCGAACAACAGAATAATGCCCGACACGAAGTTGGCGACGATCTCCTGTAGTCCGAAACCAAGACCAACCCCGAGTGCCGCCACCAGCCATTGCAATTTGGACCACTGCACCCCGAGTACGGCGAGGGCAGAAATAACCCCGAATAAGACGATCAGGTAGGTGACAATGGTGGTTATAGCGTATCCGGAGCCTGGCTGAAGGCGCATCCGGCTTAGAATCATGACCTCCAGAGTGCCAGGCAGATTTCTGACTGCGATTACAGTGCCGAGGATCACAATGATTCCTAGAGTGAGATCACTCAGTGTAATTGGCAAGTTCTCGGCACCTTCAATACCGGTTTCGATGGTCCACAGGGTAATGCTGTCGAACAACTGCAATGCCGGTATCACGTTAGCCCATAACAACCACAGGCCGGTTGCTGCCAGTACAAACGCAAGAATGCGAAACAGCGACTTACTTTGCTGGCTAATGTCCTCAAGGTCCATTTCAGGCATATCGAGCGCGGGCGGCAAACCCTCACCAGAGTTATCTAATGCCTCTTTGGCCTCAGCTTGCTTGCGCTCGACCGCACGCTGCTCTCGCAGTAGTTCAAGTGTAAGGCGCCGCTCACGTACGGACAGTGCTCGCAGGCAGAGGTAGTAGAGAAGTACGTTGAACGCGAGCCAACAAATGCTGATGAAGATGTTGCGTTCCAATTGGAGCGCAGTGTGATGATAACCCAGCAGGGAGGCGATCATCAGCGCAATGGGGACGGCAACCCCCAGAATATGAAACGCCTGGAGAGTTTTCCCATGTGGTGCGCCGCTCCTGACCGCAGTCATGATCCGGTGGGCAAAGTACGCCAGGGCCGTAGATGCGGCGACAAATAATAGCCGCCCCAGGCTGTTTTGATGATCAACGCTGCCAGGAGCTTCCATTGAGGACGACAGTATTGACACCGGCACCAATACCCAAAGCATCGTTGGGATCTCGCGGCGAATGACACCAAGCGTTGTTGCGCTCCACTTGAAATGTCGCTCGCCGAGGCCGTCCTTGCGGGCGACCACGTGGATAAAACCGAGCAGGAACATGACAAACGATGCGGCAGCAAATCCATCGGAAAGTGACGCCAGAAAATCATTTCCCGCCATCAACAGTCACGAACTCAGAGCGAGAACCAGGACGGCAGGCAGCGTCATTAGCACGCTGGATACCAGGGCAGCCAACGTGACCTGAAATTTGTCCTGGCCCACGTTACCCACTGGTTCACCGCTTGCGACCAGACGCGCAAGAATGGCCCTCCGGCGGACAAGAATGAGCAATAGAACCCCAAGAACTATTACTGTCTGTGTGGTGCGCTCGACAAAGGAGGCTACGACGGCCGCTGGAAGCGTATCCCAGTGTGCAGGCTTTGCAAACCAGGCTACGGACTGAGCCAGTTTGTCGGCAGTATTCAGTCCAATGGTTTGGGCACTGGGCAACCAGAACAGGCGCTGCTGAAGCAGTGTCTTGTAAGCAAGGATGCGTGCCTGCAATGCCTCAACGATGTTGAAATATTCATTGAGTACGTCAATGTGTTGGGTAGTCGCTTCGTGAAGCTGTCTGATGAGTGACGCCCGATGTCGTCTTAACTGATCTCGGGTTTCGTCAGAATTGCCGAGCACCGCTTCAATTTCCTCAAGGCGAAGCTGTTCTTCGCGGGCGCTGGACAGTCGTTCTCCGATGCCGGTTATCAGACTGTTGGCGATACTCTGTTCTTCCAGACGCTCCAAACGCTGTCGCAGCAGGCGAGCATACTCTTCAGTGAGATTGAGGCCGGCCTTTTCCAGACGCAACTCGAAACTTTCGTATTCGTCGTTAAGCCTCGACAGGACGGAATCAGCATAGGTCAGTTGATCTTTGCTGGACGCCAGGGCGGCAAGACGCTGATCCAGGGAATCTCTCAAGGTCTGAATCTGCTGACGAATGCCGGCGGGGGACGCCGAGGGTAAAACAGTGGTCAGAGGTTCGGAAGCATCCGCTTCAATTTCTGGTTGTACGGCAGGTTTTGATGTCTCGGCAGGTCCCTTCTCTGACCTGCTCTCTTCTGGATTAGACGGCTCCTGTGATAAAGAGGGAAACGACGTTAATAATATCAAAACGACCCCGAAGACCCGGACAACTTTGACAAAATATAAGTGTTGCCAGGTCAGGCTTGGCATCGTTAAAACGTCCCGTGTTTGAGAGTGCCTTGTTCGATTAACCCATTAATCAAACAAGGCATCATTGTAGCCGCAAAACATGGGGGATGTGAGCCAACGATTTGATTTACCCCGTCTCCACGGACGGTTTTAAAGCAGCTTCGGACTTATTCCAGGCGTTAAATCGAGCAATGTGCTCTTTTGACGACTACCCAGGCTCCCTTCATTAACCAGTTTCGCCTGGGCAAAAAGGTCTGCTTTCCAAAATGTGCGGAGCGATGGATGGCGGTGCCCAAGCGCCCAGAGATGAGCTTGCATCGTTTTTGGGAAGCCTTGCCCCGCAGCCTCCAGGCACCATCTCGCAGGCTACTCGAGGGCAAGATGATCAGCGAATATCCGCCCCGACGCGGATGATTTTCATGGTATTGGTGCCGCCCTGGGCATTCACGTAATCGCCCTTGGTCATGACGATCAGGTCACCGTCCTTGACCACCCCCATCTTCACCAGTTCATCCACCGCCCGCGCATTGGTTTCCTCCGGCGGAATGGTTTCCGAGTCAAACGGCACCGTCTGTACACCGCGGAACATGGTGACCCGGTGTTGGGTCGAATGGTGGCGCGAGAAAGTGAAAATCGGCAGGCTTGATTTAATGCGGGACATCAACAGGGGAGTGGCGCCGGTCTCCGACATACAGATGATCGACGTCACGCCCTCTAGGTGATTGGCCGCATACATCGCCGACAGGGCAATAGCTTCGTCCACGTGTTCCATGCTCTCGTGAATCCGGTGCTTGGACTGGTGCATTGAGGGCTGCTTTTCCGCACCGATGCAGATGCGTACCATCGCCTGCACGGCTTCTACCGGGTAATCGCCGACGGCGGTCTCCGCAGACAGCATCACGGCGTCCGTGTAGTCCATCACCGCGTTGGCCACATCGGATACCTCGGCGCGCGTCGGCATCGGGTTCTCGATCATGGACTCCATCATCTGGGTGGCGGTAATCACCACGGTATTCAGTGCTCTGGCGCGGTTGATGATATGTTTCTGAACACCGACCAGCTCGGCATCGCCAATCTCTACTGCCAGGTCGCCACGGGCAACCATCACCGCGTCTGATGCTTCAATGACCGCATCAAGGGCCGCATTGTCATGAGCCAGTTCCGCGCGCTCGATTTTGGCGACCAGGCGAGCCTCAGAGCCCGCTTCTTTCAGCAGGCGGCGGGCAACGTGCATGTCCTCGGCGGTGCGGACGAACGATACGGCCACGTAGTCGGCGCCCAGGCGGGCGGCCGTTTTGATGTCCTGTTTGTCTTTCTCTGTCAGCGCTTCAGCAGACAGGCCGCCGCCGCGCTTGTTCAGGCCCTTGTTGTTGGACAGAGGGCCGCCGATCAGAACGCGGGAAGAGATGCTGGTGCCGTCAACGGCCTCGACTTCCATTTCAATCCGGCCATCGTCAAGAACGAGGATGTCTCCCGTTTTGACATCTTGAATCAGCTGCTCGTAATCAATACCTACCCGATCGCTATTGCCCGCTTCCTTGTCCATGGCAGCGTCCAGGACAAAGGTTTGCCCGGCCTTCAGGGTGACCTTGTTTTCGGAGAAACGGGCAATCCTGAGCTTTGGTCCCTGCAGGTCGGCCAGCAGTGCCACAAACCGGTTGTTTGCTTTTGCGCTTTCGCGGACCCGTCGGGCCCGCTCCATGTGATCTTCCGCACTGCCGTGTGAGAAATTCAGCCGGGTAACGTCCACGCCAGCGGCAATAATGGCCGACAGGGATTCCGGTGAATCGGTGGCGGGGCCGAGAGTGGCTACGATCTTGGTGCGCCTTAGCATATTTGCTGTTTCCTTGTGTTTGTCATTGGAGCATTCCGGTGATTACCGGTTGGCCTTGTTCATCAGTGCCACGGCATTATCCAGCATCCGGTTGGAGAAACCCCATTCATTGTCGTACCAGGCCATGACTTTTGCATGACGACCGATGGCCCTGGTGTGGTTGGCGTCGAAAATGCTGGAAAGCGCGTTATGGTTGAAATCCACGCTGACCAGTTTCTCCAGGTTGTATCCCAGTATCGGGCTGTTATCAGCGGCGGCCCTGACGGCTTCGTTAATTTCGTCTACCGACGTGTCTCGACTGGCAATAAAGCCAAAATCCACCAAAGATACGTTAATAGTAGGAACCCGCACAGCCAGACCGTCAAGTTTTCCTGACAGTTCCGGAATCACCTTGCCAATGGCAGCGGCGGCTCCGGTTTTGGTCGGAATCATGGATTGCGTCGCAGAGCGCGCACGATAGAGGTCGGAATGATAGACATCGCTCAGGTGCTGATCGTTGGTGTAGGAGTGGATGGTCGTCATTAGCCCACTCTCGATGCCAATTTTTTTATGCAGAGCTTCAACCACTGGCGCCAGGCAATTGGTGGTGCAGGAAGCGTTGGAAATGATGTCGTGCTCTGAGGTCAATATGTGGTGGTTTACCCCATAGACCACCATCGCATCTGCATCGGGCGAGGGGGCTGAGATAACGACTTTCCTGGCACCGGCTTTCAGATGGCCCTGCGCTTTACTGCGTGAGGTGAACAGGCCTGTGCACTCAAGCACGACGTCAACCTGGTGGGTTTTCCAGGGAAGCTCTTCCGGATTGCGAACGGCGGTAATGGCGATGCGATCGCCGTTAACCGACAGTGAATCGTCATCGTGGTTTACACTACCACTGAAACGACCATGAACACTGTCGTATTTAAGCAGGTGCGCATTGGTTTCGGCGTCACCCAGATCGTTGATGGCAACAACCTGGACTTGTTCGCGGTAGTCATTTTCGTAAAGTGCGCGGAGAACGTTGCGGCCAATGCGTCCGAAACCGTTGATTGCAATCCGAATAGTCATGTTCTGGCTCCAAATCTGATTGTTTATTGTTCATTCTGTTTGTTTATGTAGTAAATATAACAACATTAAGTTGGAAAATGAACATTTTTGCGTGTTCGAACGGCGTAAAGCACGTAAACTTACGTGAATTAGAAGGTCAGGCGATAACGAATACCCAGGAGACCCACTATGACTATGCATCCGACCGTAGACGCGGTAACCCGGCGCATTATTGAGCGCAGTCACGACACCCGTCAGGACTATATGAGCCGTATGGAAGCGCTCAAGGTCCAGTCGCCCCACCGCAGCAGTCTGTCCTGCGGCAATCTGGCGCATGGGTTTGCCGCTTGTAATCAGTCCGATAAAGACACGCTGAAGTTCATGAACAAAGCCGATGTGGCCATAGTGTCGGCTTATAACGACATGCTCTCTGCCCATCAGCCCTACCAGGATTTTCCTGATGTTATCCGTCAGGCCGCCAACGCTATGGGGTCGGTGGCCCAGTTTGCCGGTGGAACGCCAGCCATGTGTGACGGCGTAACCCAGGGCCAGCCGGGTATGGAACTGAGTCTGTTTTCACGGGACACCATCGCCATGAGCACGTCAGTGGCGCTCAGTCACAATATGTTTGACGCCACGCTATTGCTGGGCATCTGCGACAAGATTGTCCCGGGATTGCTGATCGGTTCCCTGAGTTTTGGCTACCTGCCCACGGTGCTGGTACCGGCGGGCCCTATGCCGTCGGGCTTGCCTAACAAGGAGAAGCAGCGCATCCGGCAGCTTTACGCTGAAGGCAAGATTGGCAAAGACGAACTGCTGGAAGCCGAGTCTCAGTCCTATCACAGCCCCGGCACCTGTACCTTTTACGGCACCGCCAACAGTAATCAGTTGCTGGTGGAGGTCATGGGCTTGCATCTTCCGGGCTCGGCGTTCGTCAATCCGGGCACGCCCTTGCGGGATGCGCTGACTCGTGCCGCTACCGAGCAGGTGATTCGTCTGTCCAAGCCCCATGGTGGCAGCCTTGGTCTGGGCGACATGGTCGACGAGAAGAGCATCGTTAACGCTCTGGTGGCGTTGCTGGTGACCGGCGGTTCCACCAATCACACCATCCACTGGATCGCCATCGCACGTGCCGCCGGTATTATCATCGACTGGAACGACTACGCGGAACTGTCGTCGGTTGTTCCCTCGATGACTCGCATCTACCCCAATGGCGAGGAAGACATTAATGCCTTTCATGAAGCCGGGGGTACGCCTTTCCTGATCCGTGAGCTGCTGGATGCAGGCCTGTTTCACAACGACGTTGAAACCGTGATGGGTCATGGGCTGGAACGCTATGCCCAGATGCCCGAAATGGACGGGGATAAACTGGTCTGGACGCCTGCTGTTGCAAATAGCGCGAAACCCGATGTGTTGAGTACCGCCAACAAACCCTTCGCGCCGGACGGTGGCCTGCGGGTTCTCGACGGCAATCTTGGCCGGGGCGTAATCAAGGTGTCGGCGGTTGCCGAAGAGCATCGTGCCGTCACGGCACCGGCCGTCGTCTTCAACGATCAGAACGACCTGAAAGCGGCGTTCGAGGCAGGCGATCTGGATAGGGATTGCATCGTAGTGGTTCGGTTCCAGGGGCCCAAAGCCAATGGCATGCCGGAACTGCACAAGCTGACTCCCTATCTGGGCGTGCTGCAGGATCGTGGATTCAAGGTTGGCCTGGTTACCGACGGTCGCATGTCTGGCGCTTCCGGCAAGGTACCTGCGGCGATTCATGTCTATCCCGAAGCGGCGAACGAGGGGCCGCTTTCGCGGATCAGAAACGGTGATGTCATTGCCCTGGATGCGGGCAAGGGTCTGCTGGAAGTCCATGTGCCCGCTGAGGAACTGGCCGGGCGACCCGCCGAACAAGCGGACCTGAGTGCCAACCGCCACGGTCTTGGCCGGGAACTGTTCGGCTGGATGCGCAGGGCCGCCAGCACGCCGGAGGAGGGCGCAAGTTTCTTCTGGAATCACGATTCATGAATGAAGACGGTTATTTGCTGGTGGGGGATATTGGCGGAACCAACGCCCGGTTTGCGCTTGTGCAACCAGGTGGAATAGCACTTGAAGCCGTTGAAGTGCTGCCGAGTCGACATTACAGCAATATCGATGCAGCCATCAGTGATTACTTCCAACGGACAGGGGTCGCACGTGTTCAGAGCGCTTGCCTGGCTGTTGCGGCAACGCCCGGGTCTGGCAATCGAGTGAAGATGACTAATAACCACTGGTGCTTCGATAGCGAGGAATTGCAACGCCGGTTTGGCTGGGACAAGCTCAAGGTGATTAATGACTATACCGCCATGGCCCTGGGCATTCCCCAGCTTGCCACCGACCAAATGATCCACGTTTGCGGTGGTCCGGGAGATTCGCGTCGGCCCCGCCTGGTCATGGGGCCGGGAACAGGACTTGGAGTGTCTGCGCTGGTAGCCTTACGCTCTGGTTGGTTGCCGCTGATGACAGAGGGCGGTCATGTGGACTTTACGCCGACCGATAGAACGGAAATGGCCATACTGGACGACCTCAGGAGCCGCTTTGGCCGGGTGTCAGCCGAGCGGGTTCTGTCTGGTCAGGGGTTGCTGAACCTGTATCAGGCGCACGCCCAGGTACATAAGCTCGCAGCACCGCTGGACACGCCGGAAAAGATCACCGCCGCGGCGATAGACGGCACAGATGTGTTTGCCCAGAAGGTTCTCAGCCACTTCTGCGAGATTCTCGGGCGCGTTGCGGGCAACGCAGTGCTGACGCTTGGCAGCACCGGTGGGGTTTACCTTTGTGGCGGGATGCTTCCGCACTTTATCGACTTCTTCCTTCAAAGCCCTTTTCAAAGCGCGTTCGAAGACAAAGGCCGTATGCGGGAAATGCTCTCCACAACTCCGGTTTACGTTGTTACTGATGACCTGGCCGGCCTTTCAGGCGCCGCGGAGGCACTGACCAACCCCGAAGTGCCCGACGTCGCCTTTCATAAATAATGAATAAGTTCATTTTTATCAAATCGGTACTGACGATTATACACCCCTCTGTCGGAGCGTTTGCCAGCGGCCAGAATCATGGTGACCAGGCCTTTTTTAGGCAGTTTCAGTAGCTTTCTTACCCGGTATTCGTCAAAGCCTTCCATGGGGCAAGAGTCGTAGCCGTGCGCGACCAGCGCCAGCATCAGATTTTCCGCCGCAAGCGCGGTCGATTTGGTGGCCCAGACTTTCATTTCGTTTGGGGAGTAGGGGCCACGGGGAACGGGCCGGGTCAGGCCGACCACCAACCCAGCCGCTTTTTTTGCCGCTCCAAACAATCCGAAAGGCCCCTGGTTATAATGAATCGGGGCGATTTTCGAATAGTATTTTTCCACGATCCCGGGCAGCTTCTCTTCTGGCCACTGCTCCAACGCCATCTGCGAATGCTGGCGCCAGGTGTCGGTTCTGGCCACCACGGCGATCAGCACTGGTGCGGTTTTCGCGGCGTTCTGTCCCAGGCAGGCTTTGGCAAGCTGCGCCTTCAGCTCCGGCGTTTGGACAACAAAAAACTCCCACGGCTGCAGGTTGCTGGAGTTCGGCGCCAGCATGGCCAGGTCCAGGCAGTCGTCCAGGACCTGCGCCGGTACAGGCTCATCGGTGAATCGTCTTATCGAACGGCGGCGGCGCACCACCTTTCGGAATTCGTCCAGGGTGGAATCGGGCGTGATATCTGACTTAGCATTCATGGAAGCAGCTATCCTTATTGTCCGGCTTCGTTAGGCCGGTTTGTCGGTCGGTTATGATGGCCTTATGGTTACGGTCAGTGGCAGTTTATGCAATGGCCTTTTCTTCAGGAGTGGTTGGCACGAATGTTCAGTGATTATGCCCGTCTGCCGTTTGACGAACTGGTTGCGCAGGTGCGCCAGTGCCGGACCTGCGAGGCCAGTCTGCCCCTGGGCCCGCGGCCGGTGATACAGATCTCCCGCTCCGCCCGACTGCTGGTGGTGGGGCAGGCTCCGGGCCGCCGGGTTCATGACACCGGTCTGCCGTTCAATGATCCCAGTGGTGACCGGCTGCGAACCTGGATGGGTATCGATCGCGATACCTTTTACGACGAGCAGCAGTTGGCGATCCTGCCGATGGGGTTCTGCTACCCCGGTACCGGAAAATCAGGCGATCTGCCACCGCGACCGGAATGCGCGCCGGCCTGGCGGGATCTGTTACTTGCACAGTTAGAGCAGGTGGAGCTGACCCTTGTGATTGGCCAGTATGCCCACGCCTGGCATTTACCCGGTGCCAAGGCATCGGTCACCGAGCGGGTAAGGCGCTGGCGGGAAGTCTGGCCGGAGATGCTGCCGCTGCCGCATCCCAGCCCGCGCAACAACCTATGGTTGCGGCGCAATCCGTGGTTTGAAGAAGAGGTGATTCCCGAGTTACGGCAACGGGTTGCGGCCATTCTCGGGCGCTGAAAACCGCTGGCGACTGACATCGATCATTCTGCCGCTTCCCAGGCGGTCAGCAGGTCCTCATAGCGAATGGTCTGTCCCGGCGGTTTCTCATTCTGCAACGCAGGCTTCGGGGCTCCGGGCTGGGCCAGCCACCAGTCGCGCCCCCTGGCTTCGCTGCTCGAGGGGATCCGGGGTGGGCAGTTGTTCACCGTGAAAGTTCTTTCTATAACCGCCATGGCGCGGTCCTGACTCTCCGCCAGCCTGTCCATGGCCTGTTGGGCGGTGCGCTCACCCGACATGGCATCGGCAATGTTTGGCCACCAGAGTTCTGCAAGTTTGGGGTAATCAGCAACGTTTAGGCCGGTGGGGGTCCAGGCTTCCCGGGCGGGGCTGCGATAGAATTCAACCAGCCCGCCAAGCTCGTCGCTTCTTTCCAGCATTTCCGGGGAGTTCAGATCGGACTCACGAATGGGTGTCAGGCCCACCAGAGTTTTCTGCAGGGAGACGGTCTTTGACACGGTGAACTGGGCATACAGCCAGGCGGCTTTCTGCCTGCGCTTACTCATCACCCGTGGAATCGTCCAGGCGCCCACGTCCTGGTAGCCCAGCTTCATGCCGTCAGACCAGTAAGCGCCATACGGAGAGGGCGCCATACGCCATTTCGGGGTGCCGTCTTCATTCACCACGGGCAGGCCGGGTTTGGTCATGTCGGAGGTGAAGGCGGTGTACCAGAAGATCTGCTGGGCAATCTGCCCCTGGGCGGGCACCGGGCCGGCTTCCGAGAAGTTCATGTTCGTAGCCTCTGGCGGCGCATAATCTCTGATCCAGTCGATATACTTCTGCAGTGCGTAAACCGCTGCGGGGCCATTGGTGGCGCCACCCCTTTCCACAGACGAACCCACCGGGTTACAGCCTTCCATCCGGATGCCCCATTCATCCACCGGCAGGCCATTGGGAAGGCCGGGATCTCCCGCACCTGCCATGGACAGCCAGGCGTCGGTAAAGCGCCATCCCAGCGACGGGTCCCGCTTGCCATAATCCATGTGACCGTAAATACGCTTGCCGTCAATTTCTTTCACATGAACCGAAAAGAACTCGGCGATGTCCTCGTAGGCTGACCAGTTCAAAGGCACACCCAGCTCATAACCGTAGCGTGACTGGAACTGCGCGCGCAGCTCCGGGCGCTGGAACCAGTCATAACGGAACCAATACAGGTTGGCAAACTGCTGGTCCGGTAACTGATAGATCTTGCCGTCGGGGCCGGTTACAAAGCTCAGCCCAATAAAATCTTCCAGGTCCAAAGTAGGCAAGGTGAAGGCCTTACCATCTCCTTCCATGTAATCACTCAGTGCCAGTGCCCACCCTGTGCGCGAGTGTGTGCCTATCAGGTCGGAATCGTTTACGAAAGCATCGTACCGGCCTTTTGCCGCCATGATGCGCTGCAGATTGACCTGTCGGATAACCTCGCCTTCGGGTTTCAGGTCGTGGGTAACCTTTATACCGGTAATCTCGGAAAAAGCCTGAGCGAGAATATCAGACTCATACCGGTGAGTGGCCAGGTCTTCTGACAGTACCGAGATTTCGAGGCCGGCAAGCGGCTCTGCCGCCCGGGCGAACCAGGCCATCTCCTCGGCCTGTTGCTCCGCAGTCAGAGTGGATGCCTGGAAGTTCTCTGAAATCCATTGGTTGATTACCTGTTTGCGCGCATCCGGCAGCGAACTGAACGTGTCGGATCCGTGACTGGCTGCGGTAAATCCAAGCAGCAGGGTAACTGCGATAACGATCGGCCAATTGGTCATGGGACACCCTTCTTGTTGTTAGTTATGTGTTGGGAACCTTAATATTTTTTACTACAATCTCAGCGTAATGTTCGCTTAAAAATTCGTCAACGAAAATATGTGAACAATTGTGTAACTAAAATAATGTTTTCAAAACAGTTATTTATAGGCTTATGCCCTTAAATTGTGCAATTATTTTGTAACAGAATCGAAAAAATTATGTTCTAAAACTTTCCATTTGGCCTCTGTAGCGCTAAATTTGTGTTGTCTCGAAAACGGAAAACGGTCGATGACCGCAATGAATGTTCGGGATGACAGTGTCCGTAAAGCCGATAATATTCTTTAGTTAATTGAAAGTTATGAAATATTTCTCCCGATCAGGGAGGTGCAAGCGGGCCGAAATATCTCAAACAATAATAGGAAGCTAAGATGATCGAAAATAAAAAATGTTCGAATGTAAGATTGTTCAAACGGTCTGCACTGGCGGCCAGCGTCGCAATAGTTGCCGGAGCCTTCGCTGCAACTGCTTCGGCTGAAACCGCGTTCGAGTCCGACAGCGGCTGGAAAGTTGGGTTTAATGGTCATATCCCGGTCTTTGCTGTGGTGGGAGACTACGACGACCCCAAGGAGGATTCGTTCAACATCACTACTGGCTTCAACCCTGCCACGCTGCAGACAAATATCTACGCGCCTAGCCAGAATGGCATTCAGGTGTCCGGTCACTTTCAGATGAACGCGGATTTTGCACCTGGCGATGCGGATGCCAATTTCCGTAGCCGGGTTTCAGAAATTGCCGTGGCGGGTGATTTTGGTACGGTCAACATTGGTAAGGGCTTCGGCATTTTCGGTGTTCCGGCCATTGGTGATAACGGCAGCGCTCTCGGCGTTGGCCTGATCAGCAGCCCGGATAGTGTCGCTGCAACAGCAGGGCGCATTGGCAACGGCTACTTCTACGCGAACTTCAATCCTCGCGTGATGTATACCTCCAACAACATGGGCGGCTTCCAGTTCAAAGCTGGCGTATTCAGTCCTTCGAAGCTTTCGGCCGCTGATGACCCCGGTGACGCCGAGTACTCAACGCCGCGATTTGAGGGCAACATCGTTTATTCGACGGATATGTTCTCACTGTGGAGCAGCGCGTTTACCCAGGACATAGACTCGAGCACTGGCGCATTTGACGACTACACCATGTCCGGCGTTGATTTTGGTGGTTCGGTATCTCTTGGCGGCCTGGGCGTTCGTGCTAACTATTCGATGACATCAGGCACGGGTAACGGCGTGTTTGCGGCTCGTCTGGACGACCAGGAGGAAGATGCCAGTCAGTGGTACGTTGAGTCTACCTACGACTTTGGCGCCACGACCCTAGGTGCCAGTTATGGCGAAGGTGAAGACGATATTGGCACGGGCGAAAACGACTCGGATCTGACCATGGTCTTTGCCCGTTACGCGGCTACAGATGCGTTGACCCTGCTGGCCGAAATTCAAAACTATGGCACCGAGACGGGTGCGGGTGAATACAATGCCTTCATCGTTGGTTCACAACTGACGTTCTAAGGAAGGGTCTTATATCTGCCCTCACGGAAGAGGGAGTTGTGGATGGAAAAGCCGGGTTCTGAGGAGCGCCCGGCTTTTTTGTGCATGATGGAAAGCCAGGCGCAAAAATGCTCCGGTCGATAACACCGGCCGGAGCAAATGCCTGAGGGAGTAGTTCAGGCGCTGTGATGGAGAGCCGCGGTTTGCGGCTGGGGAGACGACTTGGATGCCAGATATTTGTCCAACTCAAGTACATCTTCGGCAGTGGCATACAGCCCCTGCTTGGTGCGGCGCCAGAGAATATCTTCCGATGTTATCGCCCATTCGTGTTTGATCAGGTACTCTACTTCACGCTCGTATAGCGTTCCGGCAAAGCGATAACCCAGATCCTGAACCGATGCTGCCTGGCCCAGAATGTCGAAGGCATAGGTGCCATAAGTGCGCACATAACGGCTGCAGACGGCATCCGGAAGCCAGGGATAATCTTTGGAGATACGGGGTTCCAGGGTGCCGTGGTTTTCAAAATCACCACCCGGCAGAATGCCGGTTTTGGTCCAGCGACCGCCCGCATGTGGGAAAAACTGGCAGAGCTTGTCCGTGGCAGCCTCCGCCAGCTTGCGGTAGGTGGTTATCTTGCCGCCGAATACCGAAATAACAGGGGCTTTGCCTTTTCCCCGGTCCACTTCAAACGAATAATCACGGGATGCTTTCTTGGCATCGCCTTCCTCGTCGTCCATTAACGGACGAACGCCGGAGTAAGACCACACAACGTCGCTTTCGGTGAGCTGTCGTTTGAAGTGTGAGTTGACGATATCCAACAGGTATTCGGTTTCTTCCGGCGAAATTTTCGCTTTCTTGGGATCGCCTTCGTAATCCACATCGGTTGTGCCGATCAGCGAAAACTCGTCTTCATAAGGAATAACAAACACGATGCGCTCATCTTCGTTCTGAAGGATGTAGGCTTCGGTTTCCCGGTTGAGGCGCGGAACCACAATATGGCTGCCCTTGACCATCCGGATGTTTTTCGGTGCCTTCATAGCAAGGCTTTCACTGAACAGACTGCTGACCCAGGGGCCCGACGCATTAATGATGACTTTTGCCGACACGTGGTGAAGACTGTCATCGTTCATGTCCTTGAGCGAAATATCCCAGTTATCCGAACCACGCTTGGCGTCAACACATTTGGTTCTGGTCAGGATTGTAGCGCCACATTGCTGTGCTTTTTTCGCCGCCAGCACAACCAGGCGGGCGTCATCCACCCAGCCGTCGGAATATTCGAATCCTCTGGTGATGTCAGATTTGAGAGGGTCTTTTTCATCAAAGGTGATTGAGCGCGACCCTGGCAATACTTCCCGCTTGGCGAGGTGGTCGTAAAGGAATAGCCCCATTCTTATCATCCAGGCGGGACGAAGGTGGGGGCGATGGGGAAGGCGGAAGCGCATGGGCCACATAATGTGGGGGGAGTTTTTCAACAACGACTCCCGCTCGGCCAGGGCCTCTCTTACCAGTCGGAACTCGTAATGCTCGAGGTACCGCAGCCCGCCGTGTATCAGTTTGCTGCTGCTGGAAGATGTAGCTGAAGCGAGATCGTTCATCTCGCACAGCAGCACCCTGAGGCCGCGACCTGCGGCATCCATTGCGATGCCCGTACCGTTAACGCCGCCACCGACAATGACAACGTCAAAATTGTTGTTCTCATCAGTCATCCTGTGTCATCTCCTGACTCCGGTGAAAGGCGCACTGGTCACGCACTTTCCGGTTTTACATGAAGGCTTCACCTTATTATGCGAAAGCAGGATATATTCGTAAAGGAAAATACGGAAAAAAAACGAAAAAGTTGGCGGGATGATAATCAGATCACGCGCTAATACGAAGAAAAAAATACGGCGGGTCAGACCAGGTGTAGTTCTACGTTGTTTTCGCGCAGTAACTGTCTGATTTCGACGGGGGGCTGTTCATCCGTAAAAACATGATCGGCCTGGGCAATACTTCCAAGCCTCACCATGGCATTGCGGCCAAACTTAGAATGGTCGGCCGCCAGCAGGACCTGGCCGGAGTTTTCAATGATTGACTGGGCAACGCGGACTTCGCGGTAATCAAAGTCGAGCAGGGAGCCATCGGTGTGGATGCCGCTGATGCCGATGATGCCAAAATCCATTTTGAACTGATTGATAAAGTCCCGTGTGGCCTCGCCAACGATACCACCGTCCCGGTTTCTGACCTCGCCGCCGGCGATGATGATATGGAAATCTTCTTTGGCCGAAAGGATGGAGGCGACATGCAGGTTGTTGGTGACAATCTGGAGATTGTTTTTGTCAAGCAACGCTTTAGCGATGGTTTCTGTGGTGGTCCCGATGTTGATGAACAGGGAAGAGTTGTCGGGGATCATGGCCACTAAAGCTTCGGCAATGCGCTCCTTGGCTTCAAGATCCATGATTTTACGGGCCTGGTAGGCGGTATTGACCGTGCTGGAGTCTATGCCGGCACCGCCGTGGTGTCGTCGTAGTTTATTCTGGCTGGCCAGTTCGTTGAGATCCCGGCGAATCGTCTGCGGCGTAACCTTGAACTGGTCTACCAGCTGCTCGGTGGTCACGAAGCCGTTTTGTTGGATCAGTTCCATGATCAGGTCCTGCCGACGTCGTTGTGCCATTCAACTGCCTCCGGGTTCTGCTTTGTCTTTGATTTTTTCTCTAACGAACGAGATACCAACTTAAAATCTCCCTTCAGTTTAGAGTGTTTTGCGACTTTGTGCAGCATTTTTAGGGAGTTGTGACCGCCGGGCCAGTTTTCGTCCGCAAAAGGGGTTGGCTTTTGTTTTCAAAAAGGTAAAAATACGAAAAAATAAGAACGCCAAAGGCTGAACAATCATGACACAGTACATCCTGTCTATTGACCAGGGCACCACCAGTTCGCGGGCCATTCTGTTCACGCTGGATGGCAACATACACGCCACCAGCCAACAGGAGTTCGCCCAGCATTTTGCTGCCAGTGGCTGGGTGGAGCACGACCCAGAAGATATATGGCGTACCGTCCGGGAAACCTGCGACGACGTTATGAGTAAGGGCTGTAGTGAAATCGATGAGGTCATTGCCGTTGGCATAACCAACCAGCGAGAGACTACCATACTCTGGGACAGGGCGACCGGTGAGGCCGTTTACCCCGCGATTGTCTGGCAGGACCGAAGAACCGCGAAATGGTGCGAATCTCTGAAAAAACAGAGCCTGGAGCCGTCGGTGAACAACAAGACCGGGCTATTGATTGACCCCTACTTCTCTGCAACCAAGATCCGATGGGTGCTGGATAATGTGTCAGGTGCCCAAAGCCGAGCCGAAAAGGGTGAGCTGGCATTCGGTACCATTGACAGCTTCCTGCTCTGGCGTCTTACGGGCGGCAAGGAACATAGAACGGACGCGACAAACGCCAGCCGTACCATGTTGTTCAATATTCATACTCAGGAATGGGATCAGGAGCTGCTGGATCTCTTCGGTATACCGGCATCCCTGTTGCCTGAAGTAATGGATTCTGCCGCAGACTTTGGCCAGATCGAAGGCAACGGAAAGCTGAACGGTGCACCTGTGATGGGTATGGCCGGCGACCAGCAGGCGGCTCTTTTCGGGCAGACCTGCTTCGAGACCGGGATGGCGAAAAGCACTTACGGAACCGGCTGTTTCCTGATGCTGAATACCGGTGATAAGGCCCTGAAGTCAGAGCATCGCTTGCTAACGACGATTGCTTATCGCCTGAATGGCAAGCCAACCTATGCGCTGGAGGGGAGTATTTTTGTCGCCGGTGCTGCTATCCAATGGCTACGGGACGGGCTCCAACTGATCAAGGATGCTTGTGAGACCGAGTCGCTTGCCGAGGATACGCCGATGGACCACGGGGTCTATCTGGTGCCTGCCTTTACAGGGTTGGGTGCCCCTTACTGGGATCCGAATGCCCGTGGGGCCATTTTCGGACTTACCCGGGATACCGGGATCAAGGAAATCGTAACGGCTGGCTTACAGTCGGTCTGTTACCAGACCAAAGACTTGCAGAAGGCCATGCAGAAAGACGGCTTGCGTCCGATAGCGCTGCGGGTCGATGGCGGGATGGTAGCCAACAACTGGGTACTGCAGTTTCTGGCCGATATTTTGGGTGCCACGGTAGATCGTCCCAAAATGGTCGAAACCACGGCCCTGGGAGCCTGTTACCTTGCCGGGCTTCAGGCTGGCATTTTTGAGTCTCTGGAGTCGCTTCAGGAATCCTGGCAGTGTGACCGTCGGTTCGAGCCGAAAATGAGTAAGGAGAATCGCGACGAGCTCTACGCCGGCTGGTTCTCCGCCGTAGCGAAATTACAGAGCGGCGCGCAGACTGCGACCTGATCCTTTAGCCGGCTTCGAGCGAGCGGAGATATTTGTACACAGTATTGCGGCTGACTCCGGCAGCCCGGGCTGTGCGGGAAATATTCCCGCCGTTGGCCCGGTATAGTCGGGGTAACAACTTGCTGAGGGGTTCGGTTTTAATGCTGACCGGTTCGCTGGCGTCAGCGAAGAAGTCGTCAGGCAGGTGCGTCTTCTCAAGCAAGGCGCCGTCAGCCATCGCCATGCCAACCTGCAGTGCATGAACAAGCTGGCGCATGTTGCCAGGCCAGGGATTTCGGGCCAGCAGGTTTAGCATGTCTTCGCTTAGCGATGGTCCGGGTTCCGCCTGCAAAAGGCGCTGATGCACAAACCTGATCAGCGGCTTTATGTCAGATCTTTCCCGCAGTGATGGCAGTTCCAGATTCAGCCCGGCAATCCGGTAATAAAGATCCTGTCGGAAATGCCCCGCCAGAATATCTTCCCGGAGGCTGCGATTGGTTGCTGAAATCAGCTTGATGTTCACGGGGTAGCTTTCTGTCGATCCAAGCGGGGTCACCTCCCTTTGTTGTAATACCCGCAGCAGCCGGGACTGCAGCATCAGCGGCATTTCACCAATTTCGTCCAGAAAAAGTGTACCGCCGTCCGCCTGCCTTATCAGACCTATATAGCCTTTGTTGTGGGCGCCGGTGAAGGCGCCTTTCTCATACCCGAACAGTTGCGATTCCGCCAGTTCAGAAGGAATGGCGGCACAGTTAACGGCAATGAGCGGCCCGGGTGCCCGACTACTGTGATAGTGCAGGCTACGCACCAGGATCTCCTTACCGGAGCCGGTTTCACCGTAGACCAGAATCGGAATGTCTTTTTCCATGATTTTGCAGGCCTGTCTGACCAGCCTGCGTACCCGCGTATCCCCATGCTCAAGATTCTCCGGCGCGACTACGTCTGCAGGGATCAGGTCACCAGGCATTGACGCGGATCTCCTTTCGCCCCGGTGCGCGCGAGGTGCATCACCGGTTTCCCGGCTATCGGCTGACTCCTCTTCTTCCTGCGCATAAGCGGGTGTGACTGTTTGCTCGGTAAAGAGTTGAGCGAAAATCTGGTGGTTGCCGTTTGCCACCAGTTTTGCTGGCTGGCCTGTAACAGCCGGGATCAGAATTTCAGGCTCCAGGCCAAAAATACGCTTCACAGACATGTTCATCAGCTGTTCGCCCAGAATGGTATGTGCTCGACGGTTGGCTGCGCAGACAGTGTTGTTGTGGTCAATAACCAGAAGGCCTGCCCAGTTGCTATCAAGGCTGGCAGGGTTGGTGTTGAACTTGAGAATGTGAGCTTCGCCTTGATAAGTCCGGAAAAGCAGACGATTTTCAATGCCGTGAGACATGAGTTTCATCATGCCCAGGATGTAATCGCCCCCCATCTTCGTTGTGGAGTGAAGGCATAGGGCGCCGGACTGGCGACCATGGGCGTCGAAGACGGGTGTTGCTGAGCCGGCATGGACCTCGCTCCAGGTGTTGCCGGGCTGAAGCGCTCCGAATAAGGCCATAGGCTGCTCGTCAGGGTGCCAGATCTGCAGGATGGTGCCTGTTGTGTCTGCCAGCAAAACAACACACTGAACATTCTGCAGCATGTTTTTGAAATAGGGTGCAATCTCGCTCGCTGCGGCTTCGATCAGCTCAGCGTGTTGATCCCGGAGGATGCTCAGTTCTCTGGAATATTGGCTCATGTAAACTACTCTGAGTGTTCGTTTTAGAGAAACCGGTGCTGCTTCACGGGATAAAAATGTGTTTGCGAACACCCAGAGTATTGTAGACCGAACCTGAATTGGTCAATGTTCGTTTTCCATCGCGTATGGTATTGAGCGCAAAAATTCAGTCTTTGATTTCGTAAGCAACTGAAAAATAAAGATTTAAATAAAAAACATAAAGCGTTCACGCTGTGATGGAAAAAGTGAACACAAACAACAATTTGAACACCAACAGTGCAAGTGCCTGAAAAAAAGCCTGTTGCGGAACCCCTCGAATGGCGGGGTTTGAAAAAAATATTTTCGTATCTTTTCGTTTTGGCATACCTCTTGTACACTGAGTTAAAACCAAAACAACAACCGAAAGGAAAAAGCATGTCTCTAACGCTGCAGAATGTAACGCGCGTTGTGGACGGAGAGACCTGGATATCGGACGTCACCATGACGCTGGAGCCAGGTTCCTTCAATGTCCTCCTTGGCCGGACGCTTGCCGGCAAGACGTCGCTGATGCGCATAATGGCGGGCCTGGACAGACCGTCCAGCGGTAAAATCCTGATGAACGATGTAGACGTGACCGGTGTTGCCGTTCAAAAGCGGAACATCTCCATGGTTTACCAACAGTTCATCAATTACCCGACCATGAGCGTGTTCGAAAACATCGCCTCGCCGCTCAAGCTTGCCAAAAAAAGCCAGTCAGAAATCGACAAACGTGTTCGGGAAACCGCTGAGCTGCTGAAAATTGATAATCTGCTGGACCGACTGCCACTCGAACTTTCCGGCGGTCAGCAGCAACGGGTTTCGATGGCCCGGGCGCTGGTAAAAGACGCAGACGTCGTGCTGTTTGATGAGCCGCTTGTCAATCTGGATTACAAACTGCGTGAGGCGCTGCGGAGCGAGCTGAAGGATCTGTTCCAGGCGCGCAACTGCATTGCGGTCTACGCCACGACTGAAGCCCAGGAAGCGCTGGCACTTGGCGGGGAAACGGCTGTTCTGCATGAAGGCCGTCTGTTGCAGAAAGGGCCGACCCCGAAAGTTTATCATCAGCCGCAGGACATTGAGACTGCAGAGATATTCTCTGAACCGCCCATTAATATCGTGCCGGGACGCGTCACCCAGAACGAGGTGACCTTTGATGAGCAGGTGCACTTCCGACTGAACTCGGATCTGGCATCACTGGAGCCGGGCCATTACACCTTCGGCGTCCGCCCGTCGCACATTGGTCTGGTACCCAACGCCGACGACGATCTGGAAATTCCGGTGACTGTGGATCTGGCGGAAATCAGTGGCTCTGAAACCTTCCTGCACGTACACACAGAAAACTTCGAGCTGGTTCTGCACCTTCAGGGGATTTATCAGTACCGGCCGGACGAGCAGATCAAAGTGTATTTCCCCACCCACAAACTTTACGCATTTGCATCTGACGGCAAGACAATTCTGGTGCCTGGCCGGGCGGAGGGTCTTTGATATGGCTGAAATAACCTTAAAAACGCTGGCCCATTCCTACAGCAAAAAGCCGGCAGGCCCGGAAGACTATGCGATTCGCAAGATGGAGCATGTCTGGGCGCAGGGGGGAGCCTATGCGTTGCTGGGGCCCTCGGGCTGTGGCAAATCCACGCTGCTGAATATTATCTCTGGCCTGGTGACGCCCTCAGAGGGCGATGTGTTGTTTGACGGCAAGCGGATGAACGAACTACCACCGGAAAAGCGCAACATTGCCCAGGTTTTCCAGTTCCCGGTGATCTACGACACCATGACGGTCTATGACAATCTGGCTTTCCCACTGCGCAACCAGGGTGGCTTCTCCGAAGAGAAGATCCGGGAGAAAGTGCAGGAGGTAGCCGACGTTCTTGAGTTGTCCGGTGAACTGAAACGCAAGGCCAAGAATCTCAGTGCGGATCAGAAGCAGAAAGTGTCCATGGGAAGGGGGCTTGTGCGCGAAGATGTTACCGCCATCCTTTTCGATGAGCCGCTGACGGTCATCGATCCGCAGTTGAAATGGCGACTACGCCGCAAGCTTAAACAGATTCATGAGCGCTTCGACATCACCATGGTCTACGTCACTCATGATCAGCTGGAAGCCTCTACTTTTGCTGACAAGATTGCGCTTATGTATGACGGGCAGATTGTTCAGTTTGGCACGCCACAGGAGCTGTTCGAGACACCCGCCCACACCTTTGTCGGATATTTCATCGGTAGCCCTGGCATGAATTTCTTTGAGCCGAAGCTGACAGATGAGGGGTTGGTATTCAACGGAAAAGTCATTCCGGTTAGTGAGCAGGTGCTTGAAAAGGTTCGCAGCAGTGGTTCCGACAACATCAAATTTGGTATTCGCCCCGAGTTTGTAACCCTTGGCAAAGACACCGGGGATCAACCTTATGAGGTAACCGTAAGCGATATCGAGGATCTGGGTACCTACCGGATGGTCGATGTGAAATTCGGCGCTGTCACTGTGAAGGTGCGTATTCCGGAAGACGAGCCGGTTCCGAATGAGACGGCCAGCATCGGCTTTCCTGAACCCTGGCTGAAAGTGTATGTCGACGAGCGGTTAGTGGAGGCCGATCATGAATAAGATTGAAAACAATAAAGCATGGTTTTTCGTAATCCCGGTCTTCGTGGTGGTGGCGTTTTCTGCCGTTATCCCGTTGATGACCGTTGTGAACTATTCGGTACAGGATATTTTTGGCGCCGATTCCGCCTTCTTTACCGGCACCGAATGGTACAAGGAAATGCTCCGGAATCCGGATCTGCAGGCAGCGCTTTTGAGGCAGTTTGCCTTCTCTTTTGCCATTCTTGCGATTGAGGTGCCCCTGGGCATCGGCATTGCATTGCTGATGCCTAAAAAAGGCTGGGCAGCCTCGGCGGCGCTCGTTCTTGTGGCCATGCCGCTACTTATACCGTTAAACGTGGTCGGAACCATCTGGCAGATACTTGCCCGTGCAGACATTGGTTTGCTGGGCTGGAGTCTGAGCAGTCTCGGGGTCGACTACAACATCAATGCCAACGCTGCAGATGCATGGTTCACGATCATCCTGATGGATGTGTGGCACTGGACACCGCTGATAGCACTGCTCAGCTATAGCGGCCTGCGTGCCATTCCCGATGCCTACTATCAGGCCGCCCGTATCGACCGGGCCTCCCGTTGGGCGGTTTTCCGTTACATTCAGTTGCCCAAGCTGAGCAACGTTTTGGTCATTGGTGTGCTGCTGCGGTTCATGGACTCATTCATGATTTACGCTGAGCCATTTGTACTGACCGGAGGTGGGCCTGGCAGTTCTACCACGTTCCTGAGTCAGGCGCTGACGACCATGGCCGTCGGGCAGTTCGATCTGGGTCCTGCGGCAGCGTTCTCCATGATTTATTTCCTGATCATTCTGGCTGTCAGTTGGGTGTTCTACACCGCGATTATGACGGCGCAGAAAGACAAGTCAGCCCAACAATAAAAGCAAGGGGACAGACGTGAAATCACGCATTGGATTCATTGTTTACCTGGTGATTATGATCTTGCCGATTTATTGGCTGGTGAATATGTCGCTACAAACCAACTCGGAGATTCTGGGGGAACTCAGTTTCTGGCCGAAGAACCTGACGTTCGACAACTACGCCAATATCCTGACCGACTCTAGTTGGTACATGGGTTATGTAAATTCCATGACCTATGTGTTCATGAACATGGCTATCAGCCTGACGGTTGCCTTACCGGCAGCTTATGCGTTCAGCCGCTATAAGTTCGTCGGTGACAAGCACCTGTTCTTCTGGTTGTTGACCAACAAGATGGCACCGCCAGCTGTATTCGCGCTGCCGTTCTTCCAGCTGTATTCATCGGTGGGTCTGTTCGATACCCATATTGCGGTGGCACTGGCCCATACCCTTTTTAACGTTGCACTGGCGGTGTGGATTCTGGAAGGGTTTATGAGCGGTGTACCGAAGGAGATAGACGAGACCGCCTATATCGACGGCTACAGCTTTCCTAAATTCTTTGTGAAGATTTACATCCCGTTGATTCGCTCTGGTATTGGTGTAACCGCCTTTTTCCTGTTCATGTTCTCATGGATCGAGTTGCTACTGGCCAGAACTCTGACAGCAACCGAGGCGCAGCCGATCCAGGCCATCATGACCCGTACGCAGGGCGCGTCAGGTATTGACTGGGGCACTCTCGCTGCCGCCGGTGTGCTGACCATCGTGCCGGGTATTCTGGTGGTCTATTTCGTTCGCAATCACATTGCCAAGGGCTTTGCCCTGGGCCGTACCTGAGGAGGCTTGTTATGAGCTGGATGCATTGGACCGGCCCGACGGCAGGATTCTTCATCTCGATTGCCCTGATTCTGACGGGCATGACCGTATGGCAGTACTTTTCGCCCTCCGTGGAGCGGAAAGGCTTCCTGCCGATCGCCACCACCCGCGGTGACCGGCTGTTTATTGGTCTTCTGACCAGTGCGTTCATTCACCTTGCATTCATCGGGGTGACTGAACTTCATGTATTGGTAGCAACCGCAGTATCTGTTGTATGGATGGTCATCCTGATGCGCTGGGGTTGATCCAAACAAAGGGACTTACCTTCTTGCACGGACGCAAAAAAAAGCTAGATGAGGTCTGTATGAAAAATAAGAAACTCAACTACCTGTCGTTGATGATCTCGGGGGCACTCCTGACGTCATCCCAGGTATACGCACAGGACTACAGGGCGGCGGCTGAGAAGGCGCTGGATGAGCACTTTCAGCGCTCAACCCTGTCAAGGGAAGAACAGCTAGCTGAACTGGAATGGTTCATCAAAGCCGCCGAGCCTTTCCGCGGTATGGAAATCAAGACTGTTGCGGAAGGCTTGACCACACATACCTATGAAGCCGAAGTGCTGGCGGAGGTCTTCACTGACATCACTGGCATCGAAGTGGAGCACAACATCATCGGTGAAGGTGATGTGGTGGACACCATGCAGACGCAGATGCAATCCGACCGGAACATCTATGACGGCTACGTAAACGACTCCGATGCCATCGGTACCCATCTTCGTTATGGCAAGACCATTGCCATTTCAGATGCGATGGACAACGAGTGGAAGGACTTTACCAACCCCTACCTGGACCTGGATGATTTCATCGGTCTGCAATACACCACCGGACCAGACGGGAAAATCTATCAATTGCCCACCCAGCAGTTTGCCAACCTTTACTGGTTCCGTGCTGACTGGTTTGCCCGTGAAGATCTTCAGGAGCAGTTCGAAGAGCGGTACGGATACGAACTGGGCGTGCCTCTGAACTGGTCCGCCTATGAGGACATCGCGGAGTTCTTCAGCGTTCACGTCAAAGAACTTGACGGCAAGCGCGTCTATGGCCACATGGATTATGGTCGCCGTGACCCGTCTCTGGGCTGGCGCTTCCATGACTCCTGGCTGTCCATGGCAGGCATGGGTGACAAAGGCGTACCCTTTGGTAATCCGGTCGATGACTGGGGTATCCGTGTCAACGAAGACGGCAACCCGGTGGGTTCCAGTGTAAGCCGTGGTGGTGCCACCAACTCGCCGGCCTCTGTCTACGCAGTAACCAAAATGGTCGAGTGGCTGCGTGACTATGCACCGGAAAGCGCGCGCGGCATGACCTTTGGTGAGGCCGGGCCGGTTCCTGCGCAGGGCCAGATTGCCCAGCAGATCTTCTGGTACACCGCGTTTACCGCTGACATGACCGACCCCAGCCTGCCGGTTACCGACGATGAGGGTAATCCGAAATGGCGCATGGCGCCTTCACCGGCTGGTCCCTATTGGGAGGATGGCATGAAGGTGGGTTATCAGGACGTGGGTTCCTGGACCTTCTTCAACTCTACGCCGGAAGACCGTCGCACCGCCGCGTGGTTGTTCGCCCAGTTCACGGTTTCCAAGACGGTGTCACTGGAAAAAACCATCGCCGGCCTGACGCCGATTCGCCGTTCCGACATCTTCTCGGATGAGATGACCGAGCTGGCGCCGAAACTGGGCGGCCTGGTCGAGTTCTACCGCAGCGAAAACGAAAGCATGTGGACGCCGACAGGCACCAACGTGCCGGATTATCCACGCCTTGCGCCGCTCTGGTGGCAGAACCTGGCTCCGGCCGTGAACGGTGAAGTTACACCCAAGCAGGCGCTGGACGACCTGGCCGAGGCAATGGACCGTACCATGTCGCGCCTGGCCCGTGCAGACGTGTTCGCCAACTATGCGCCCATCCTCAACGAAGAGCGTGACGAACAGTACTGGCTTGATCAGCCCGGCGCGCCGAAGCCGAAGCTGGACAATGAAAAGCCCCAGGGTAAAACCAAGCAATACGAGCAAATGATGGAAGAGTGGATGGCTAACTAAGGCTAGCCTGATCCTGGACGAATCCTGCCGGCCCGCGTTCTTGCGGGCTGGCAGCGTTTACTCCTGCCAACCAACAACTCTCTCCCTTTTAACGACTTTAAAACCACTCTGATTAGCACGGATGCCCCTTCATGACGCTGTAAGAAGATTTCATCCATAGAGGTGTGCAAATGAATAACAAAAACAAAAAAAAGATCAGGGCAAGACACTCAGGCAAATAGCCTCTGGCTGAACGCCATTGGTACGCGAATGTTACTGGTTACCCTGGTAGTGGCATTCATGATTGTGGGTGTGTTCATTTTTTCACAGTCAGGGCTTCGACAGATAAACGACCGCTATATCAACCTTGTCGCCGAAATAAGCCAGAGCGGTGACCGGCTGAAGCAGCTCACCACAAATTTTCTGCTCACGTCCAATGGTGCCGGTACCCTTGCATCTGCTACCAGCAGCGACGACGTACGTGAGAATCATGAGCAGATCAATGCTCTGAAACCCCAGTTTGAAGACATTACCAGCGAACTTGCCGACTCACTGCCGGACTCCACCGAAGAGATACGGGCGCTGAGGACCGAGCGGCAACGACTGGACCAGGCCATTAGTGAGATTGCGCGCCTGCAGACACGAAACCTGGACCTGAGAGCGTCCAACCAGCAGGCGTTAATGACGTTCCGGGCCGAGGCTGCAAAGCTGGCCAACGGATTTTCCGATCTGATTCAGATGATCAGCATATTCGCGAGCGATTACCCGATTGTGATTGAGGCGCAGACCATCGAGAGCGCGATTCTCACCCGCTTTCGGAACAGTGGACGGCTCAGTCTCGGGAGCAGTCCCAGAACATTGCCGACCGTGTCGCTGCCACCATGAATGTTGGTGCGGTACTGGTGGTGCTTGGTTTTGCCGGATTGCTCTGGATGCTGCGGGTACTGGTTACCCGGCCGGTTCATGTGCTCAGCCGGCGGGGGCTGGATATCGCCGAAGGTGAGGGCGATCTGACCCGACGCATCGACAGTAAACGCCAGGACGAACTGGGATTATTGGCCCGCTACTTTAACGGCTTCATCGGGCGTATCCAGGAAATGATTCTGCGGATTCTCGAGGTCAGCCGGAAGCTGGGCGAGCATAGCTGGCTGCTCAGTGAAAGGGCGGAAACCACTTTCGATTATAACGACCGGCAAAAGGCCGAGATCAAAGCGTTGACCGAGGACCTGTCGGTACTGGATGAATCGGTGGGCGAAGTCGGGCGCCTGGCCAGTGAAACTGTTGAAAGTGCCGCACAAACGATCCAGACCGGCCGCAATACCCATGAACAGGTGACGGCGGCGATCACATCCTTTGAAGCGCTGGGCCAGGACGCAGGCACCGGTGCCGGGTTGATTCAGTCGCTGGCGGCGGACATCTCACAAGTGGATTCCGTGCTTGAAGTGATCAACTCTATTGCAGAACAGACCAACCTGCTGGCTCTGAATGCCGCCATAGAGGCGGCCAGGGCAGGCGAACACGGACGGGGATTTTCCGTGGTTGCCGACGAGGTGCGCTCGCTGGCATCCCGTATCCAGCAAAGCACAGCGGATGTGCAGCAGCTTCTCGAACGTGTTCATAGCGGTTCCGCCAAATCGACAAGCTTCATGCAGGAAAGCCAAAGCAAGAGCGAGTCGGCACTGGATGGTGCCCGGGCGGCACGGGAGCAGCTTACCCTGATGGTGGAAGCCATTGCCCGGGTAGAGGGTGCGAGCCGAACCATTGTGGAGGCGGTTCAGCGACAGGGTGATCTTGCCGAACAGGTAATTGCGCGCACACGCACCGTGGAGTCGGTGAGCGAGAAAACGCTGGAAGAGGCCCGCGAGAGCGCGCGTTACTGTCGCGATGTGGATGATCTGAGCAAGAGCCTCAATGAACTGGTGGCCCGCTTCAAGGTTGTGGATTGAACACGGGCAGACATTATGACGATTTTATCGGAAATAAATTGACAGAGTTCGTTTTCGAATACTAAAGTTACATTTGATTTTTTTCGAACAATGGACGGGCTCCGGTTCTGCAGGACAGTTTTCGAAAAGACGAGTCCGTAGTTAAATACCCGCAGTTTCCTGTGATGGCTCCGTGTCTCCCGGCGCAATCACAGGCTTTCACCGTTGTATCGGTGGGTCTTGGCCGGTTGCTTTCTTACCCCCTTAATAGCATCTCAGGTGTTTTCCCGTGTTCTTCGGGTCAATCCTGCCGGCCCTTTTTCTTACCGTTCGGGCCGTTACCTCATAGCTTTAATTTTCGATATAACAAAATCATATTGAAAATATGTTCTTTTTCGCTTGTGAATGTTCGTTAACGAATACTACAATTAGTGAAAACAAAATGAACAATCAGGTTGATCATCATGAAGCAAATTCAGTCCGTGTTTGCCCGGGAAATACTCGACTCTCGTGGGTTTCCGACAGTAGAAGTGGATGTGGAGCTTGCAAACGGGGTTGTGGGTCAGGGCAGGGCGCCATCCGGCGCATCCACCGGTTCCAAGGAAGCACTGGAGAAACGGGATGGCAATCCGGAGCGGTATAACGGTAAAGGCGTGCTGGGTGCCGTGGAATCGGTAAACTGCCAGATCGGCCCGGCCCTTATTGGTCACGATGTGTCTGACCAACTGGTCATCGATCGGATGATGTGCCAGCTGGATGGCACCGATAACAAATCCGGATTCGGTGCCAACGGTATTCTTGCGGTGTCGCTTGCGGTTGCCAATGCAGCAGCCAACTTTCATCAGCGGCCTCTGTACCGTTACCTGGCAGAGTTATATGGCTGTTCCGGTCCCTGTGTGCTGCCGGTGCCCATGATGAATATCATCAACGGCGGCGCCCACGCCGATAATACCGTGGATCTGCAGGAATTCATGATTCAGCCCGTCGGCGCCCCTGACTACAGTGAAGCCCTGCGAATGGGAGTTGAAACCTTTCACGCGTTGAAGGCCCTGCTCAAAGCAAAAGGCCTGTCTACCGCTATTGGAGATGAAGGCGGCTTTGCGCCGGATCTGCGCTCCAGCGAAGAAGCGCTGGACCTGATTCTGGAAGCGGTGGTCAAAGCGGGCTATCGGCCGGGTACCGATATTGTACTGGCGCTGGATTGCGCGGCGTCCGAGTTTTATCGCGATGGACGCTATGAGCTGGTCGGTGCTGGCGAGAGCTTCGATTCGAAAGGCTTCACGGATTACCTGCACGCGCTGGCGATGAAGTACCCCATTGCCTCGATCGAGGACGGCATGGATGAAAATGATTGGGACGGCTGGAAGCGGCTGACTGACAAACTTGGCGAACGTGTGCAACTGGTCGGGGACGACCTGTTTGTGACCAACACAGCACTGATTGCCGAAGGTATACAACGTGGTGTCGGCAATTCTGTGCTGATCAAGTTCAATCAGATCGGAACCCTGTCAGAAACCTTCGACGCCATTGGCATGGCCCAAGATGCCGGCTATACCGCCGTTATTTCCCATCGCAGCGGCGAGACTGAAGACACCTTTATTTCCGATCTGGCAGTGGCGACCCGGGCCGGGCAGATAAAGACCGGCTCTTTGTGCCGCTCTGACCGGGTGGCCAAATACAACCGCCTGTTGCGGATTGAGCAGAACCTTGGTGTCCATGCATTCTATCCCGGTGTTGGCGCTATCCGTTGCGCGCTGGATAGCTGATCCGCAAGACAGAGACAGGAGACGCGTTATGAGAAAACCGATTCTGATTGCGAACTGGAAAATGAACGGCAGCCTTCATTCGAACCAGGCATTGATAATGCGCTTGCTTGCGAAATTGCGTCCCATCAGGAAGACCGTTGATCTGATTATATGCCCATCTTTTCCCTATCTGTTTCAGGTCAGGGATCTGCTGGGTTATACCGGGCTGGCGCTGGGTGCACAAAGCGCCAGCCTTGCGACATCTGGCGCCCACACCGGCGAAGTCAGCGCCACAATGCTTCAGGAAATGGGCTGTCGCTATGTTCTGGTGGGCCATTCCGAGCGTCGGTCCCTATACCACGAATCCGATGCCGACGTGGCCGTCAGGGCCAGACAGGTAATCACCGCAGAGATGACTCCGGTGTTTTGCGTTGGTGAAACCCTTGAAGAGCGGGATCAGGGTCAGACGATGGCCGTGATTGAGCGGCAATTGCAGGCTGTTATCGACGAGACAGGCACAACGGGGCTGACCAGCTGCATTATCGCTTATGAACCGGTCTGGGCCATTGGCACGGGCCGAACGGCAACGCCGGAGCAGGTCTCCGAAACCCATGGGGCCATTCGGCAGTTTCTGGACAACTGCAGCGCCGGAGCGGGCCAGTCCATGCGCCTGGTATACGGCGGTAGTGTTAAATCAGGCAATGCAGCGGAACTGTTCCAGTCCCCGGAAGTTGACGGTGGGCTGATTGGCGGCGCGTCCCTTCAGGCGGAAGAATTTGCCGTCGTTGCGCAAGCGCTGGCTGACACCGTTGCAGAAGCAGACAGTGCCTGCGGTGCGCTGGATTAAATAGACATTAAACGGAGGATTGGCTTTTGGATATGGCAACACAGATGCGTGATTTTTTCCCGGTCGCCGATGATATCCCGGAAAAATTCCGGCCTGGTAACGGGCTGACGCTCGACCACTATCTGGTCGCTGGCCAGCTCAGGCCGTGGGAGGGAGATTACGCCGATGTGATCAGCCCGGTGTGTCTGAGTGGGCTGAATACCACGCCTGAAAGCCTGGTGATCGGCCAGACACCGCTGATGAACAAAGACCACGCCCTGAAAGCGCTGGACGCAGCGGTGGAGGCCTACGGCCAGGGCAGTGGCGAATGGCCGAAGCTGTCCGTGGAGAAAAGAATAGAACACGTAAAGGCTTTCCTGGCAGCGATGCGTGAGCAGCGTGATCAGGTGGTAGAACTTTTGATGTGGGAGATTGGCAAGACCTACAACGACTCCTGCAAGGAATTCGACCGTACCTGCGATTACATCGACAGCACCATTTCCGAGTTGAAGGAGTTGGAACGCCGCTCCAATCGGTTTGAGTTGGTTGGCGGCGTGGTTGCCCAGGTTCGACGCCTTCCCGTAGGCGTGGCCCTGTGCATGGGCCCGTACAATTACCCCTTGAACGAAACCTTCACCACCCTGATACCAGCGCTGATCATGGGTAATACCGTGGTGTTCAAGCCGGCGAAATACGGGGTGTTGTTAATGGGGCCTCTGATCAGGGCCTTCCAGGAATGCTTTCCGTCGGGTGTGATCAACATCATTTTTGGTCGCGGCAGGGATACTATCGGGCCGCTGATGGAAAGCGGCAAGGTGGATATGTTTGCGTTTATTGGTACCCACAAGGGTGCCTCCGCGCTCAGACAGATGCACCCCAAGCCTCACCGGCTAAAAGCCGTTCTCGGCCTGGATGCCAAAAACCCCGGTATTGTCATGGCCGATTCCGATCTTGACGAAACCGTCAGTGAATGCGTGGCGGGTGCCCTGTCTTTCAATGGTCAGCGATGTACCGCGTTGAAACTGCTGTTTGTTCATGAAAGCGTTGCGGACCCGTTTGTTGACAAGCTGGCCGCTGCAGTGGACGAATTGTCGTCGGGAATGCCCTGGGAAGAAGGTGTAAAACTGACGCCGCTGCCCGAGCCGGGTAAAGCAGAGTATCTGGGTAGCTTGGTAAAAGACGCCATGGAAGGCGGTGCGCGCATCTGCAACCGGAATGGCAGTGAGGTATGCGGGACTTACTTCCACCCTGCCGTGCTTTACCCGGTGACCCCGACCATGCGGATCTTCAATGAAGAACAGTTCGGGCCGCTGGTGCCGGTCGTTCGCTACAAGGGTATCAATGACGTTATTGACCATGTGCGCCAATCCGATTTCGGCCAGCAACTGAGTATTTTCGGTTCAGATCCGGAGCAGGTGGCCAATCTGGTGGATACCCTGGCCAATCAGGTGGGGCGGATTAACCTGAATGGACAGTGTCAGCGCGGGCCGGACACCCTGCCGTTCAATGGCCGCAAAGATTCGGCGGAAGGAACTCTGTCCGTTTCTGATGCGCTCAGGGTCTTTTCGATTCGCACCACGGTTGCCACCAAGGCAAACGACCGCAACAAGGCGTTGATTAATGACATCGTGAAAAGCCGCCATTCTGAGTTTCTCACCACCGATTACATTTTATAACCGCAAGCGCCGAGTGGATGAGCGTCAGCGGCACAGCGATGACAACCGCTATCGAGATGGAGTGGATGACCCCGCACCGCAGATGAGTTTGTCGCCGCACGAGGCGCCAGACGACGCAGATGACCGCGTGCGCTACTTGGCCACAGGAGCCTCTGTAATTCTGGCCCGCAAGAAACTAGAAATCTACAACGCGGTCCGCCTAACCCTGTCCCTGAACGAGAGCATGCAGGCAAAAACCCAGGCGCTGAAAGAAGCGGAACTCATGTCTCACGCTTTCAACAAAATGCTGATCGCCGCCCGAATGCCTTCTCACCCGCCGCTACAATCACGCGGGATGGTTTGACAACGCTAGACGGCGCCCCGCAAAAAGAAACGCTATGGCGGGTAATGCAGGAGCTTTAACAGCGTCTGCCGAAAAAACGTAACATCACGATTATGCCTTCCAGGCATTTGATGGCAGGGTCGAACCCTCGCTCAAAGAAAAGTTGAGCTATCAGGCGGGTCGAAAGCCGCCTTATGAGCTGCTGAAGAAGATCATGTCTAGCTGCCAGCATTTCCCTGGCGGTTAACCAGCGCAGCCGTTCCGGGACCGATCACCGTTTACCGGCGAAACCTGCAAGCATGAGGCTAACCAGCGCTGATGCCGCCAGGGCACCAACGAATGGCCACAGTGTGGGAATTGCGCCCGGGAAACTGGCGGCCTGAAGACCCGTGATCAGACTGCCACCGGATATCCAGCCCGGCGCAATGGCGCCAACCAGCCCGGCAAGACCACCGCAGACCGCTGCCCGCGTCGTCATCCTTTTCCAGAGGCCCATCAATACCGGAACGATTGCTGTGGCGCAAAGCAGGTCCGCGATCAGAAACAGCCGTAAAACCGAGATTCCCTCCAACGCCACCAGAACAACCGGCACCATCAGCACCACGGTAATCCACCGGGCCGATGCCAATGACAGACCTTTCTTTTCGGTAACTGCAAGCGAAGCAAACGCGTTCTGAAGCGTGTCCACGGAAGAGGCGACCAACGTCAGCGCCAGAACCAGAGCCGGGAGTGCCAGCCATTGTGAAGCCCCGGAAAGCAGGGCGAAGAAGGGAATAGGCGGTGAGCCGAGGTCCACGCCGCTCATGGCCGCAACAATGCCCAGGCTTCCAACGACCGCAACCACCACGACGGTGGCCAGCCCACCGATCAAAGCGCCGCTGCGCAAAGAGCCGGTATCTTTGGCAGACCAGAGTCGCTGCCAGTATCCCTGGTGAAACAGATTGGCCGCCGTAACCGCAATCACCAGGGTGATAGCCACGCCGATCGCACTCCCTGTGGGCGTGCTGGGCATCTTCGACGATTCCAGTTCCGGCAGGTGGCCGAAAACGGCAAAGCCGACAATCCCGAGCAGAACAATTAACAGGGCTGCCTGCCACTGGTCGGTGACGATGCTTGCCCGAAGTCCGCCCCAGGCGGTGTAGACAAGGGTGGTGATGGCCACACCAAGCACGGCGATATTGCCGTTCACATCAGACAGCAGAGAAGTGATGGCGCCGATTGCCGTCAGTTCCGCTGTCAGGAAGCAGAGCATATACAGCGTCGAGATCAGTGCTACATAACGGCGGACTGCGTTGCCGTAGCAAGCCTGTGCGAATTCACCAATGCTGCGCCCCTGAGGCAGATATCGGCGGATGGCCGGCCCGCACAACCCGAATACGATAAAGGGCAGGGCCGCCCCAATGGCATAACCGGCCAGGGCAACCGGGCCGACAAGGGCGCCGATTTCCGGTGGCGCGAACAGGATCCAACCGCCCATGCCCGAAGCCAGGAAAGACAATCCCAGGGCGCGAGAGCCCTGAGAGTTGCGTGCGGTGACAAAGTCGTCAAGACCGCCGTCAGCGAGCCGGGCCCTGAGTCCGAGCCAGGCAAAGAGCATCAAAGCCGCGGTAAGTGCGACAAGGGTGGTGTAGAGCATTCAGGTGGCCTCCATGGGCTGTTAGTCTTCCGGCTGGCCCAGATCTACCCACTGTTGGGACAGCCAGTAGAATGCGCCATTTCCTGCCGGGTAAGTGCAGTTATATCGAAAGCGACGGCTATTGAATTCGGCCGGGGCTACCACGGTTATGTTCCGCTTATTGTCCACATCGAAATCCACCGCGCCCTGACCCGACGCAAAGCAGGTCAGACGGCTGGCATCCATCGAATCAGCAAGCGTAAAGTTCAGCGTTGGCGGGTTTTCCTCCATGACGCCATCGGGTAATCCGGCTGCGTCTAGCGGGAGAGCTTTGCTGGTCAGCTTGGTTTTGAGGCCACTGATCTGACCATAGGTATTGGCCATGGGAAAACGGGGCAACCGGGTCCCATGGGAATACTGGCCAATGGCGCCGGATTGCTGTCCGAATCCGAGCCAACCACGCCTCTCCAGCATGCCTTCCAGGTCGGCACTGAACTCGCCATAGGGGTAGGCGAACATCGGAACCTGTATGTTCAGTTTTTGATCCAGTACCTTTTGAGCCACATCAAGGCTGGCCCGGGTACGATCTTCCCAGGCTCCCCGGCTTTCGTCCGGGCGCCGTACCATGTGGGCATGGTCCGTGCTGTGGTTGGCTATGGTGATGCTCTCATCGTCCCGGAATTCTTCAAGCTGATCCCAGGTCATGTATCCCCTGCCGCCAATCGCGTCGGTATTCACAAATACCGTATAGGGATAGCCTTTCGCCTTCAGCAGGGGGGCTGCCGTGTCATAGACGGAGTCGTAAGCATCGTCAAAGGTGATCGCAATCTGCTGCTTGTCGTCCAGTTTTCCGGCGAGGGCCGCAACGGTGCCTGATTGCAGCGGTACCACTTCCAGTCCGAGCTCTTCAATCAGATTCAGTTGGTCCCTGAACAGGGACACGCCCGTGCTGGTAGACGATGGGGTGGAGTCACTGACGTGATGATACTGCAGTGCCACCAGATCGGCACTGGCCTGGTTCGCTGCCCCTGCCAGAATAGCTGAGAGTACGATGGATAGTCGGTGAGATCTGATCATAGTGAATCCTGGTCCTGAAAGTGGGCTTTTAGAACGCTGAACGCGTTATTCAGGTTCTGTATGGCTTCTGTTTCGCCGCCCCGGTCCGGGTGGGCCTGCATGACGGCGCGGCGAAAACGGTATTTAACGTCCTCAAAAGAGGTGGGCATCCCCGCGAATCCGAATACGCCGGCAGCGTCCAGAACGTCATCGCGCGCCGGTTGCTGTCCGTGCCGCCCGGACCAGAAATCGTCCATCATTTTGAGAATGGAGTCCTCCGGCATCTGATATCGGGACAGATCCAGGTAAAAGGCTCGCAGCTTATCGGGCACGCCGACGGGGCCGGTGCCGCCAACGACGTCCTGGCGGGTCAGTCTGATCAGCAGGGGTGAGATGTTCAGTGCGTCGCCGGCACCTGCCAGTTGATCCCGTAAACGGTACAGCACGTGGAAGATCAGGAAATGCACCGGGTATAACTTGTCGGGCTGCCCATAGCTCACCGGGCCGATCAGTTCCCAGGGTGGGCGCTGCAGTGCCTTGATCAGGTGCAGTTCACTAATGCCCAGCGGATTTTCCCGAAGGATTCGCTCAATGGCCACCGACAGGTGCTGGACCTGGAAGGCGAGCTTTTCATCCTGTTCGTCTTGTGGGTCTGGTGCGGTATTCAACTCGGTCATGAGTCTATCCTAAGCGACCGGCAGGAATCAGGAAAGGGCGAACAGCGGGTTTGTTCCACCCGTTCGCTTGCGTATAATCTTGCCCACACTGATCTGATGAACGAATTTTTTATGTCTGACGCTGGACCCGCTACCTTCGATTCTGTTGCTTTTTCCGAAGCAGAGGAAAAACAGAAACGGGAATTCAACAAACTACAGAAACGTCTGCGCCGGGAAACCGGGCAAGCCATTGCGGATTACTCCATGATCGAGGCGGGCGACAAGGTGATGTGCTGCCTGAGCGGTGGCAAGGATTCCTACGCCATGCTGGACATCCTGCTGGGCCTGCAGAAAAGCGCGCCGGTGGATTTTGAGCTGATTGCGGTGAACCTGGACCAGAAGCAACCGGGCTACCCGGAGGAAGTACTGCCGGCTTATCTTTCGGCGCTGGGCATCGAATATCACATTATCGAGAAAGACACCTACAGCATCGTCAAAGACAAGATTCCAGAGGGTAAAACAACCTGCGGTCTGTGTTCACGGCTGCGCCGGGGCATTCTCTATAATTTTGCCGAGGCCCACGGGGTGACCAAGATTGCGCTGGGCCATCACCGGGATGATCTGCTCGAAACCCTGTTTCTGAATATGTTTTACGGCGGAAAGCTGAAGTCCATGCCCCCGGTTCTGCACAGCGACGACGGCCGCAATACGGTGATCCGGCCTCTGGCCTACTGCCGTGAGAAAGACCTCGTGCGCTATGCGCAGGAAAAAGCCTTCCCGATTATTCCCTGTAATCTGTGTGGGTCACAGGAAAACCTGCAGCGACAGGTCATCAAGGATATGCTCCAGTCGTGGGATAAGCAGCACCCGGGGCGGCTGGAAACCATGTTCCGGGCCATGTGCAACGTCGAGCCGTCACACCTTGCCGACAACACACTGTATGATTTTCGCACTGGAGTGCGGTCGTCCGGTTCGGTTGGCCGGGCAGAGACGGAATCAGTGGACTATGGCAGACTCAATGTCCTGAATGTGTGAAATGCATCAGTGGCAGCGTCCAGATTCCAAAACCAATTAACAGCAGGGCAGCCAACTGACGGAAATGCGCATTGCCTTTCAGCTTGTTGATCCAGCTTGCCGCGTAGCCGGTGGCCAGCATTGAGGGCAGGGTGCCAAGGCCGAAGAACAGCATGGTCATCGCCGCACTTCCGACGGTCGGCTGCATAGCAGCCCATCCCAGAGTACTGTAGATCAGTCCGCACGGCAGCCAACCCCAGAGGCCGCCTAGAATCAGCGCCTTCCAGGTTCGGTCCACCGGCATGACACGCTGGGTCAGCGGTGATACTTTGCTCCAGACTGGCGCACCCAGGCGCTCTATGTAGCGGATTCCCTGCCACCACTGACCCATAGAAAGCCCCATCAGAATCAGCAAGCCACCGGCAATGGTGCGCAACACCGGCCCGACACTGGCGTACTGGTCGGCGGCACCGGTGGTGAGCAGTGCTATCAGCGTGGCAATCATCACGTAACTGGCGATCCGGCCGCCATTGAAGGCCAGCAGCATCAGGCTCTGACGCCGCCGATAGCCGGTGCCAACAGGCAGCGCCATGGAGAGTGATGCACTGATGCCGCCGCACATGCCTATGCAATGGGCGCTGCCCATCAGTCCGATCAGATAGGCGCTGGTATAACTCAGGACAAGATCGCTTTCCATCAGGTGCGGTCTTTGTCTGTGTCGGATTGCTCGCGCTGGTCGGCAGTAGTTTGCTGTTTCGGCTGTTTGGCGTCGTCCGGAATTCTGTCCTCGTCATCGTCGTACAGAATCCGATGGGCAGGCCCCTCCAGGTCGTCGTATTGCCCATTCCGAACGGCCCATGAGAAGAGCAAAACGCCAAGGGCAACCAGAATCAGCATCACCGGAACCAGGATCATCACAATTTTCATAAATCAGCCTGCAAGTTTTCAGAATCTTTATAGGACCGGCTCAGTCGCAAGGCGTTCAGTACCACCACCAGTGAACTCAGTGACATACCGATTGCTGCCAGCCAGGGGGGGACAAATCCGGCGGCCGCCAACGGCAGGGCCAGCACATTGTAACCCAGCGCCCAGGCCATATTCTGGTGGATGATCCGGCGCATGGAGCGGCTGGTGTCGATTGCCTCAGGCAGTTTATTCAATTGGCCGCTCAGCAACACCGCGTCCGCGTTCAGTTGGGTCAGGTCTGACGCTTCGCCCATGGCCACGGACACACTGGCTCCCGCCATGGAAGGCAAGTCGTTCAGGCCATCGCCCACCATCATGACATGGCGGCCTTCGTTTATTAAACGCTTGAGCACAGCCAATTTATGCTCCGGCGAAGCCTCGCCAATGGCTTCCTCAATTCCCAGTTGCGCGGCTACTTTGGACACGTGGGCGGACCGGTCACCGCTGAGCAGAAGGGTGCGAATACCTTTTCGTTGAAGCTTCTCAATGGCCGCAGCCGCGCCAGCGCGGAGTTCATCATCGAGAGTAAAGCGCGCCAGCCAGTGATCGGCAGTGGCCAGCCAGATTTCGACGCCCCCGGTAGGCTCCAGCTCAGGCAGTGGCGCGGAGGTCTGGCTCTCCACGAATTCCCGATGGCCAATTATAAAGGCTGTGCCGTCAACATCACCGGACAACCCCCCGCCCAGGTGATTCTTTACCCGGTTGGCTGTGGTGCCGGGAAGCGACCTGAATGCCCGGGCAATGGGGTGCTCTGATGAACGCTCAAGGCTCGCTGCCACGCGCAAACAGTCAGTCCGGGCCAGTCCGGAGAGGGCTTTGGTGCCGGTGATACGCAGTTCACCACGGGTCAGGGTGCCGGTTTTGTCGAATACCACGGTATCCACATCGTTCATGGACTCCAGAGTGTGACCGCGGGTCGGCAGAAAGCCCTGTTTTCGTAGCCTGAACGTGGCCGACGTAATCGCGGTGGGCGTCGCAAGCGAGAGCGCACAGGGGCAGGTAACAACCAGTACTGACAACATGATGTCGAACGCATTGGACGCGCCTGCCAGCCACCAGCCAAACCCGATAATGGGGGTAATAAGGAGTACCTGGCCTACGAATCGTCCAGCGAGGCGATCGGCCAGCAGGGCCACGGGTGGCTTTTCCGCCTGTACCCGGTCAAGGATTCGCAGAATGCCTGACAGGCGGGTGCGGGCACCGGCCCGGGTCACTTTCATTTCAAAAGGATTTTCGCCATTAACGCTGCCGCCGTGCACCGGATCTCCGGGATTACGGGGCTCTGGTAGGTATTCTCCGGTTAAGGCTGCTTCATCAACGGTGGTGTTGCCGCTGGTGATGATGCCGTCTGCGGGAAGTGTCTCGCCGGGCCTGACCAGAATAGTGTCACCTGTCTGTAATTCGTGAACCGCAACCAGTTCAGTCCGGGTGCCGTTTATCCGGTTGGCGACATTCGGCTGAAAGCCCGCCATGCTGTTGCCGGCCAAGCCAGCGCGGTAGCGGGCGCGGCTCTCAATATAACGACCCAGCAGCAGGAAGAATGTAAACATACACACGGATTCAAAATAGACTTCCTCACCGCCCAGCACCGTCACCCAGGCGCTGGCCGCGTAGGCAAGACCAATCGCGGTGGCCACCGGCACATCCATGGTGAGATGCCAGCTGCGCAGGTCTCTCAGCGTGTTGCTGAAAAAGGGACGGGCGCTATAAAAAACCACCGGCGTGGCGACCAGCAGACTGAACCATCGGAAAAAATCAACAAAATCAGTGGAAACGTCGCTAATCAGCTCAAAGTACATCGGAAAGGCGAGCATCATGCTCTGGAATGAACCAATACCCGCGACTGTCAGGCGGATAAGCATCGAGCGGTTTTCTGTTTTCAGTGTTTCCTCCGCCTCATCTGCCCGATAGGGCCTGGCGGTATACCCCAGTTGATACACCGCCATCAATAGATCGCTCAGGGCGGCTCGGCTGGCGTCCCAGAGCAGCGTAGCGCGTCGGGTGGTGTGGTTGACGGTAAAGGTGGCTACACCGAACTGCCTGGCCATGTGGTGTTCCAATAGCCAGATACAGGCGGAACAGGTAATACCACCAATCAACAGCGTGGCTTCCTGGCCGCCTTTCACTGGCGCGACAAAGGATGTTTGCACCAGTTCGTGGTCAAGCTCACGCAGGCGGCTGACTTCTGATTCGGTCAGTTTTTTGGGCGTGACCGCCGGTTCGGTCCGGAAACGATAAAAACCGTCCAGACCTTCGGCGCTAATCGTCTGGAAGACGGCTTTGCAACCTTCACAGCAGAACCGATGGGTTTGACCTTTCTGTTCGAGCGTTATAGCCGGTGAACCCGTTGCCGGTTCTCCACAGTGGAAACAAGCCAACGCTGTCACCCGCGATCATCAGTCCGGCTACCGAGTATCAGACTCTGGGAAAGGGGCAGGTTGGCTTCGCCTTTCAGGCGCCAGTCATTGTCGGGGCCACGCAAGTCAAAATACCAGCGACCGTCAAGGGGCTGATTCAGGGTTGCGGTGTATTCTCCGCCACCGGTGGGCTGGAACTGTATTGTGCGATCGAACTCCGCGAGGGTCGGGTGAAAAAGATTGAGTATCAGGTAAGGGAACTGTGCAGCACCGTCGCTTGTATCCACCGTCAGACTGGCGGATCGATCGTTGAAATTGAGGTTGGCGTGCAGGCCCAAGGACCGGGCGGTTTCATCCCGGACTCTTTCCATGGCGATACCGCGACCCTGTTTGGAGTAGTCGTCCGTGACCATGGAGCCGTCAATCGTCAACGCCACTGTGATCATGGAAATGCACCAGATGATTGCGGCACCGGGGAAAATCAGCAGGAACCAGAACCAGGGTTGCTTGTACCACGGGCTGATGTTGTCTTCATCGTTCATAAGAGCGCATTCCAGTATTCGTTCAGCGGTTGGGACCGATAAACCGGCTTTCAGTTTCAATATCCAGCGACGGGTCGGTCTTAGACGTCATTCTGAACACAATCGTGTTGCTGCCAGTGGTGATGGAACTCGGGTCGACGTCCACAACCGTTGGCAGGGCAAGGTTATCGCGGCTGTCTACCGTAATGGTGGTATCGGTGAGAATCTGGGTCGTTGCGATGCCGGACGCCGAGATGTTGAAGGTTTGCGGGACATCCGTCAGGTTTCCGACCCTCAGGGTGTAGGTGTTTTCTACGCGTCCCTGGCCGTTGAATTTGAAAAGGGCGCCACGGTCCCTTTCAACGTCCAGGGTCGCCGGAACGCGAGTCGCAATCGTGTAGCCCATGGCGAAGACCATCAGTACCAGTGCCATGCCATAGCCAAAGGTGCGGGGCCTCATCAGCTTTGACGGTTTGCCCTCCAGCTCGTTTTCGGTGGTATAACGAACAAGCCCCCGAGGGTAATTCATTTTGTCCATGACCTCGTCGCAGGCATCGATACAAAGCGCGCACCCGATACATTCGTATTGAAGGCCGTCACGGATATCGATGCCGGTGGGGCACACCTGCACACACTGGCCGCAGTCGATACAGTCACCAAGACCAAGCTCGATGGGATCGGCGTCTTTTCGCCTGTGTCCCCGGGGTTCGCCGCGGTTCGGGTCATAGGACACCACGCGCGTATCCGGATCGAACATGACGGACTGAAAGCGGGCATAGGGGCACATGTACAGGCACACCTGTTCACGCATCCAACCGGCGTTGAGATAAGTGGCAGCCGTGAAAAACGCGACCCAGAAATAGGCCCAGCCGTTGGCCTGCAGTGTAAACAGGTCGGCTATCAGGTCCCGGACGGGGTAAAAATACCCGACAAAGGTCAGTCCGGTTGCAAGTGCAATCAACAGCCAGGCCAGGTGTTTCGCAGATTTCTTGGCAACTTTGCTGCCTGACCGGGGTGCTTTGTCCAGCTTCATTCGCTGGTTGCGGCTGCCCTCGATGCGCTCTTCAATCCACATAAATATGAATGTCCAGACGGTTTGCGGACAGGTATATCCGCACCAGACCCGGCCAAACAGGGTGGTAATGAAGAAAAGCCCGAAGGCGCAGATGATCAGTGAGCCCGACAGCAGAATCAGGTCCTGTGGAAAGAAAATGATACCGAACAGGTAAAACTCGCGGGCCGGGAGATTGAAGTAAATCAGGGGCTGACCGTTCACCGTTATCCAGACGAACAGAAAATACATGCCCATCAGAGCCATCAGGCTGACATTACGGATTCTTTGGAAGAAGCCTTTGACTTCTTTTACGTAGATCTTCTCGCGGCTGGCATAAAGATCTACTGTTCCGGTATTGTTTTTGTTATCGGAGGTGTTAGCGGATGGGTCAATCTGTTTGACCGGGATCTCACGGCTCATCATTACCTCCCGATGTTAGCGACTGCCTTTTGACAGCCGCGTTCCACTTTCCGGAACCCTGGTTCGTGTCCGGAAATGGTCGGTCCGGAGCAAAGCTCCGGCTTTCGATCTATCTCGACAGACTGTAAACGTAGGCAGCCAGTATCTGAATCTGATCCGCCGACAGGCGGCCACTCTGGGAAGGCATCATATTCTGCCGGCCGTTGACAACGGTTTCTTTGATCCATTCGTAGTTTGAACCATAAAGCCACGCATCGTCTGTGAGATTGGGTGCACCGATGGCCTGATTCCCTTTACCATCAGCCCCATGACAAGCCGAGCACGCCTGGGCAAAAATCTGTTCGCCCTTTTCGGCGGCTTCTGCATTCTCGGCGCGGCCACTGTAGTTCAGTACATAATTGACGACTTGATCTACCTGAACCGCCGTCATGTTGGGCATCACTCCCATAGCCGGCATAGCGCCGGCGCGACCGTTGTTTAGAGTGTGAAGGATAGAGTCCGGATCACCACCGTAAATCCAGGCATCGTCCGTCAGGTTCGGAAAGCCGATGTTGCCGCGGCCGGCTGAGCCATGACAAACGGCACAGTTATTGGCGAATAGCCGCTGGCCCATCTGCATAGCTTCTTTGCTGGTATAGAGCTCCTCCACCGGGGTGTCACCGAAGCGGGCATAGAGCTCGCCGTAGCGTGCCTCGGCCAGTTGCTGCTCGGCCTCCCACTGGTTGTGTTGGGTCCAGCCCAGTAGCCCCTTGTAATTGCCCAGGCCCGGATAAAGCACCAGATACGCAAGAGCGAACACGCAGCTGGCCACGAACAGGTAGTACCACCATTTGGGAAGCGGGTTGTCCAGCTCTTCGATACCGTCGAAGGAATGGCCGGTGGTGCGGTCGGTCTCTGTGTCAGAGGTTTGGCCCTTGCGGGTTGCATGCAGCAGCCACCAGCAACCAAATACGGTGCCGAGCACGATCACACTGACCCAGATGCTCCAAAAGGTACTCATCGTTTTCTCTCCGCTTTTTCCTGTTCAAGAGTACGCTTTTGCATCTCATCGTCGTCAAACGGAAGATGCGCGGCCTCATCATTGGGACGTCGGCGCCGCGCGCTGTAGGCCCACCAGATAATGCCAAAGAACATGGCCATAATGATCAGGCTGTGTACGCCGCGTAAGTCGTTTACATCCATAGCGATCACCGTTTCTCTGAAATCACGGTACCAAGCTGTTGCAGGTAGGCAACCAGCGCGTCGATCTCGAAGGTATCTTCGACCTGTTCTGCTGCACCCGCGACTTGCTCGTCAGTGTAGGGGACGCCGAGCGTCTGCAAAGTCTTCACCTTGTTCCCGGTTTTAGTGTGGTCGACCTTGTCGGTAAACAACCAGGGGTAAGCCGGCATGATGGACTCAGGCACCACACTGCGTGGGTCGTAAAGGTGCTGGCGCTGCCAGGCGTCGGAATAGCGCCCGCCCACCCTTGCCAAATCGGGCCCGGTGCGCTTGGAGCCCCACAGGAAAGGCCGGTCATAGACGAATTCTCCGGCTACCGAATAATGACCGTACCGTTCTGTTTCGGCCCGGAACGGCCGAATCTGTTGGGTGTGGCAGACGTGACACCCTTCACGGATATAAATATCACGGCCTTCGAGTTCCATCGCAGACAGCGGTTCCAGCCCCTCCACGGGGGTATTGGTTTCCTTGTTGAAAAACAATGGAACCACCTCGGCCAGAAAGCCGCCGCTGATCGTCAGGAGAATGAGGAAAATCATCAACCCGATATTTTTTTCAATAATGTCGTGTTTCATCAGAGTCGTCTCCCGCTATGCCGTCTGGACTGCCGCATTTTCACTCGTAACAGTCTCTTTCTGTTGCACGGTCATGTAGACGTTGTACGCCATGATCAGCATGCCGCTGAGGAAGATGACACCTCCGAGGAATCGCACCAGATAACCACCGGCTGAGGCCTCAAGGGCTTCAACAAAGCTGTAGGTGAGCGTGCCGTCCTCGTTGACTGCGCGCCACATAAGGCCCTGGGTGATACCGTTTACCCACATCGCCACGATGTAAAGCACGGTGCCCACGGTAGCGAGCCAGAAATGCGTGTTGATCATTGCTGTGCTGTACATTTCTTTCACACCCCACAGCTTCGGAACCAGGTGGTAAACCGCGCCGATCGTAATCATGGCGACCCAGCCCAGAGCGCCGGAATGAACATGGCCAATGGTCCAGTCGGTGTTGTGTGACAGCGCATTGACCGTCTTGATAGCCATCATCGGGCCTTCAAAAGTGGACATGCCGTAGAACGACAGGGACACCACCAGGAATCGCAAAATCGGGTCGGTGCGTAGTTTGTGCCACGCGCCTGACAGGGTCATCATCCCGTTAATCATGCCACCCCAGGATGGGGCCAGCAGGATCAGCGACATGACCATGCCCGCAGTCTGGGCCCAATCGGGCAGGGCCGAGTAATGCAGGTGGTGGCCGCCGGCCCAGACATAGGTAGCGATCAATGCCCAGAAGTGAACGATCGACAAACGGTAAGAATAAACCGGACGATTCGCCTGTTTCGGGACAAAGTAGTACATCATGCCCAGGAACCCGGCAGTCAGAAAAAAGCCTACGGCGTTATGGCCGTACCACCATTGCATCATGGCGTCGGTAACGCCGGCATAAGCCGAATAAGATTTGAAAGCGCTGGCAGGCATGGCCAGATTGTTACCAATGTGCAGGACAGCAACGGTTACGATAAACGCGCCGTAGAACCAGTTAGCGACGTAAATATGCGGTGTGCTGCGCTTCATAATGGTGCCGAAGAACACCAGGGCGTAGCAGACCCAGACAATGGTGATTGCGATATCGATCGGCCACTCGAGTTCAGCATATTCTTTCGACGACGTCAGACCCAGCGGTAGTGTAATAGCAGCAGACACAATGATTGCCTGCCATCCCCAGAAGGTGAAGGCAGCAAGTTTGTCCGAGACCAGGCGCGCCTGACACGTGCGCTGCACAACATAGTAGGCTGTGGCAAAGAGTGCGCTACCACCGAAACCAAAGATGACGGTATTGGTATGGAGCGGGCGAAGACGCCCGAAAGAGGTCCAGGGCAAGTCAAAGTTGAGGGCGGGCCAGTAGAGCTGCGCCGCAATCAGCACGCCAAGCGACATCCCCGTAATGCCCCAAACCACTGTCATGATGGTGAACTGCCTCACCACCTTGTAGTTGTAAGTCAGGTTTGCATTTGCTGTGGTCATAGCCTTACCAAGTGGGTTCGAAAAGAGAAAAGATGTGAGCACGATTATGGCGAAGCGCACCACCGTTTGCAATGGAGTAGACGACTCCTGCAGGTCTGTCAAATCCGGCCGAATCAGTAAGATGGCATTTCCATTATAGAGTATTCAGTCGGGACGTGTGACAGGATGTGCCGGAAAAATATCCGGGTTGTTGTGTTTTTTATTCCGACAAGTTCAGAGGTCTGGATGCCAGTCATAAAGATGTTCGAAAACCATCCGAAAGACAAGATAACCATTATTCCAAATATAACATTAATTCTTGCCCATGGCGCCGGCGCGCCTGCAGATTCCGTTTTTATGACACATCTGGGGAATGCACTGGCGGGCGCAGGTGTGAAAACAATGCGGTTCGAATTCCCGTACATGGAACGCACCAGAATCGATGGCCGCAAGCGCCCGCCGGATCGCCAGCCGGCACTTTTGTCGCATTTTCGGCAAGTGATACGGGCGGTAAGCAGGGAGAACGGTGGCAAGATTATTGTGGGTGGCAAGTCCATGGGCGGCCGGATGGCGAGCCTGTTGGCGGCGGAGCCCGAACTGGTCAGCAGGCTGGGTGGCTGCGTCTGCTTTGGCTATCCGTTTCATCGGCCGGGAAAGCCCGATCGTTGGCGAGTGGAGCACTTTGACCGGTTCCACTGTCCGGTACTGATTATTCAGGGTGCCCGGGACCCTTTCGGGAAACGGAAAGAGGTTGATGACTGCCCGATGGTTATAAGCTCGGTCTGTCGCATCCACTGGCTGGAGGGCGGCGACCATGATTTTCGCCCCCTCGTGCGTCAGCCGGAAACCCAGGATCAGCTCATCGAAAGTGCCGCGAAAACGGCGGCAGCCTTTTTGGCTGACCTCGGGTAACCTATGCCCCGTGAGCGATAATATTGCTGGCCCCTGCTTCGGCAAACACGATTCACGATGTTCCCTACGTTTGCCAGAATGAAGCGGCTTGGTTTGGCCGATTAAAGGAGTTTTGTTTGAACAGTTTCAAGTCTGCAGGTTATTCCCCGCGTTACAGCCGAGGCGACGCCTGATGGAAAAATTGGTGGTTTTTTGTCGCCCCGGTTTTGAAGCAGACGCTGGACGGGAGTTAACGGATACCGCGGCCTCAGTGGGTGTTTTTGGCTATTTTGAGCCAGGTGCGCAACCCGGTATTCTGATGTTCAATTTGCCGGGCCCGGCATTGGCAGTTGATCTGATGAACGCGCTGCCCGTCGAAGAGCTGGTTTTTGTTCGTGACTGGTTTGTCGTGATAGCCGACACGCCGCTGCCAAGGGAAGACCGGGTTGGAGCGGTGGTGGATGCGCTTCGAACTGCCGAATTCAGCAAGCCCCCTTGCGCCCGGGTGGATATCCGATTGACTGAAACCAACGATGACCATGATCTGGGCAACTTCGCCCGCAAATGGGTATCACCACTGTCAAAAGCCCTGAGAGGCGCGGGACTGCTTGAACAGGACCCAAAAGCCAGTTCGCCAGGACGGCTGGATTTGCTGTTGTTGTCTTTTGAGCGCGTGATCATCGGGGTGAGCTATGCATACAACAGGGCGAGCCACTCAAGTGGCATTGTCAGGTTGCGATTGCCGGCGGCGGCGCCGAGCCGTTCGGCACTCAAACTTGAGGAAGCATGGAAAGTGTTTCTCCCGGCGGGTCAGGAGCTTCATTATCTGGGGGGCGGCAAGCAGGCGGTGGATCTGGGGGCCGCGCCTGGCGGCTGGACCTGGCAGCTGGTCAGGCAGGGTATGCTGGTAACCGCTGTTGATAACGGCCCGATGAATTCGGAGCTAATGGCGTCGGGGCAGGTGACCCACATTCAGGCGGACGGCTACCAGTGGAGGCCGAAACGGGGCGTAGACTGGATGGTGTGCGATATAGTGGATCATCCAAGAAAAACGATCGACATGGTCATTCAATGGCTGACCCGGAAATGGTGCCGTTATGTAGTGTTCAATCTGAAGCTGCCCATGAAAAAGCGATACGATGAGTGGGTCGTCTGCCTGGAAATGCTGAACGCTGGCCTGGGGCAGAGCGACTGGGCATTCCGGGTCAAGGCCCGTCACCTGTATCACGATCGCGAGGAAATCACCTGCTTCATCGAACGATTGGATTGAATGTCGGGTTAATTCGAATGTTTCAGCACCGTGATGACTTCTTCCCGGTCCATCATCGGAATCAGCTCGGCCATCAGGGCTTTGCGCTCTTCGGAACGCTTCCACCGCAGCCAGTCTGTTTCGGAGCGCCAGTTGGCGAGGGTAAATCGGTGGTTGTGGTCAGTGGCATCAACCAGCGTTTCGCCGGACACAAAACCTGGCGCACTCACGGCGCGCTGAAGCACTTGCCGGGATCTTTCCTCATAGGCAAGTTCCAGAGATTCGGCGATGTGGCGTTCAATCAATACCCGGATCATTGTTTACCTCAATTTATTTAGACAGCTATAAACAATAATTTAGCACGTATTCTTGAAAAATCAGCCGTAATTTTGGAGGTCACAGTGGGAGAGAGTTCTGAGGTTTGCTCAAGCGAACCGGAATGGGATGAACAGTTGGATGCCCGAGGGCTGTTCTGTCCCGAGCCCGTAATGCTGCTACACAATCGGGTTGAAGATATGCAGGCGGGACAGGTTTTGCGAGTTATCGCCACCGACCCTTCAACGACTCGCGATATTCCACGTTTCTGCCAATTTCTGAACCACGAATTGACGGAAAGCAAAGAACAAGGTGGCGAGTTCATTTTTTTCATACGCCTGGGGACTTAACACTCTGGAGGTGACTGAGGAATTGGTCCCGGTCCATTTCACCCAGCACGCGTGCGCCGTCCAGTTCCTGACCATCAGCGTTGTAAAACAGGATCGCCGGCGGGCCAAAAAGGCCGAGTTCATTCAGCATGGCTTGCTGTTCCGGGGTGTTGTCCGTCATGTCGAGTTGCAGAAGCGTGAAGGGCTCCAGTGATGCGGTGACTGCGGCGTCACTGAATACATTTCGCTCCATAACTTTGCAGGAGATGCACCAATCCGCGTAAAAATCCAGAACAACCGGGGTATTGGAACGGCTGGCTAGCTGGAGCTGTTTGCGGATGTCAGCCGGGGATTCAATCCTCAGAAATTCAGCATGAGCTGATCGACCGGTTGCTGCGCCGTCACCGGCTGACTGTGCTGCCAGCATTGGGTCGAGCGGTCGCAACGGATTACTGGCGCCGGTAACAGCGCCAGTCAGAAGCGCGAGACCATACGCAAACATAACCAGTCCAAGGCCCTTCCGGGTGCGCTCCCAGCCGGCTTTTGCGGCGTCGAAGGCGCCCAGTTGAACACCGGTAATGGCCACAAGAAGCCCCCACAGTGTGAGTGCCAGCCAGGCCGGTACCAGACGTTCTACCAGCCAGATAGCCACCGCAAGCAGCATCACGCCATAAAAGGATTTGACCACATTCATCCAGGGCCCGGTCGAAGGCAGGAATCTGCGGCCGCCCACCGCGACCAGTATCAAAGGTATGCCCATGCCAATGCCCAGGGCAAACAATGCCACGCCACCAATCACTGCATCCTGCGTTGTGCTGATATACAGCAGGCTGCCGGCTAACGGAGCCGTTACGCAGGGCGACACGATGAGCGCGGAAAGCGACCCGATACCGAAAATGCTGAATACGCGGCCGCCGGTCAGCTTCTGGCTGGCATCGTTCAGGGGTTCGCGGATAAACCGTGGCAACTGGATCTCAAACAGGTTGAACATGGACAGGGCGAACAGCACAAAAAAGCCGGCGAAAACGCTCAGAACCCAGGGGGACTGCAGGTGGGCCTGAAGGTTAAAGCTGGCCCCCAAAAGCCCGGTAATCACGCCCGCTGCTGCGTAGGTCAGTGCCATGCCGAGCACGTAGCTCACGGACAGCAGCACAGCATGGCTGGTTGAGGGGGTATTCCGGCCGGACACCAGCGTGGAAATGATCGGCACCATGGGCAGGACGCAAGGCGTAAAGGTCAGACCCAGGCCCAGCAGCAAAAACAGGCCGGCGATCACCAGTGTGGATTGCTCCGCGAGAAATCCGGCCAGGCCGGTTGCCGTTGAGGTATCCGATACCGGTGGCCCTTGTGAGAATGACGACTGCGAAAATGGGGTCGCACCCGGCCCGGCGCTTCCGGCATCGGCATAGTAAAGCAGGTCGCGGGTTTGGGGTGGATAACACAGACCTGCCGTTGCGCAGCCCTGGTAGGTGACTTCGAGGTCCGCCTCAGTGGCCCCCGGGGGTAGGGAAACTTCCACCTGCGCCTGAACCGGATCATAAAAAACCGTCACCTTTCCAAAGTATTCATCCTCGGTGTCGGTACCGCGATAGGAAAACTGTGGTTCGCCCAGGTCAACGCCTTTCGTTTTGCTGGTGACCTTGACCCGCTCCTGGTAGAGGTAATGTTCGGGCGCTATGTTCCAGTGCAGAATGACGCCGTCGTTGGTGTTACTGAAGGAAAAAGGCAGTGCCTTGTCCACCGGAAGGAAATCCGTATCGCCGCCGAATATCGAACTCTGGCCGTAACTCGGGGCCGACAGGCTCAACAGCGCAACGAATAACAGGAGGCAGCGCATGACAGCGTTTGCAGAAATAACGGTCAGGGCTGGATACTTGCCTTGCTTCATCTATTAGGTACCGATTCCGGACATCTTTGAATCCCGCTTGAACCATCGACAGAAGCTGTCAACGGCTGTTGCGGAATGCCTATGGACACGCCTCATACTGTGAAGTTCCCTCTGGTATTAGCCGCTTGAAAGTCGCACAATGGCCATCCCATGATGCACGACCCGAACGATCTTATCATGCTGTTTAATGACCTGTTTCGTGGGCCTTACGGGACACTGCTGGTCAGAGGCGGCGAAGAACCCGACTATGTACCGGCAGGCAGTGCCAGAGGGTTCTCTCAGATTATTTTTGCCCACGACCATTATGCCAGTGCTTTGCATGAAATCAGCCATTGGTGCATCGCAGGCACGGAGCGGCGCACGCTCCGGGACTATGGCTACTGGTATTGCCCTGATGGGCGAACGAGTGAGCAGCAACAGGCCTTTGAGGCCGCTGAAGTGAAGCCCCAGGCACTGGAGTGTCTGTTTTCGCAGGCAGCCGGCTCACGATTCCACATCAGCGTGGACAATCTTTCGGGAGACGGAGCGGCTGATGAAGCCTCGTTTCGTAATAATGTCCTGAACCAGGCGACGCATTATCTGACTCATGGCATGCCTGAACGCGCCGACGAATTTTACAAGGCACTCAGGGCATTTTACGGAACACCTGAACCGATATTGAGGTAAATTGAGCCCTTATGACATCTGACTCATCAGAAGCCGGCAAAACACTGTTTAAAGATTTGAACCTGGATCAGCGTGTACTTGATGCCATCACTGATATAGGTTTTACCCACTGCACACCGATTCAGGCCGAGACGTTGCCCTTTACATTGGCTTGTCAGGACCTGATTGGTCAGGCGCAGACGGGCACCGGCAAGACGGCGGCATTTTTGATCACTGCGATTCAGAGCATGCTGGAAACGCCTATTCCCCAGGAAGACCGCTTTGCATCAGAGCCCCGGATACTGGCTCTGGCACCCACCCGGGAGCTGGCGATGCAGATCGCCAAGGATGCGGAAGAGCTTTGTGGTTACACCGGCCATAACGTGGTGACGGTGGTTGGTGGCATGAACTACGACAAACAGCGCGACCAATTGCAGAACGAAATTGTGGACATACTGGTCGCCACTCCCGGGCGGCTGATCGATTTTCTGGGTTCCCAGGACGTGTTTCTTGATCAGCTCGACATGCTGATTCTGGATGAAGCCGACCGAATGCTGGATATGGGCTTTATTCCCGACGTAAAGCGGATCATCCGCAAATGCACACCGAAGGAAGAGCGGCAGACACTGTTGTTCAGTGCCACGTTTAATCAGGACGTACTGAACCTCGCGTCGATGTGGACCAAAAACGCAGAATTTGTCGAAATCGAGCCGGAACAGAAAACCGCCGAGCGGGTTCAGCAGACGGTTTACCTGGTAGGTGAGGACGAAAAGCTGCCGGTGTTGGTGAATTACCTGAAACATCCGGAAGTGGAAAAAGCCCTCGTGTTTGCCAACCGCCGGGACCAGTGTCGGGATCTGGACGAGGATCTTCGTAATCAGGGTGTGAAGGTTGCTCTGATGTCTGGTGAAATTGCCCAGAACAAACGCTTGAAGACACTGGAGCAGTTCAAAGAGGGCAGTATTCAGGTTCTGGTGGCCACCGATGTGGCAGGCCGGGGTATTCACGTTGACGGCGTTACTCATGTGTTCAACTACAATTTGCCAGAAAACGCCGAAGACTACGTGCACCGGATCGGACGCACGGGGCGGGCTGGCAAGACCGGCGTATCAATCAGCTTCGCCAGTGAGGACGATGCCTTTTCTTTGCCGGCCATCGAATCCTACATCAGCCAGAAGTTGAAAACGTCAGTGCCAGACGAGGCATTGATGGCAGAGATGGATAGGCCGCCGATCACCAGAAAACGTGGTCGGCGACCGCCCCCCGGCAATCGAAGCCAGGGCGGCCGCTCTGGCGGACAGCGTCAGCGTAGATAATAACAGGCGGGAATTAGAATCATGCTTATCGTAGCGGACGAAAATATTCCTTTGCTGGAATCCTTTTTTGGCGACATCGGCGACATTCGTCAGGTCCCCGGCCGTTCCATGACGGCGGCAAATGTAAAGGACGCTGACATCCTCCTGGTGCGTTCGGTCACCCGAGTGAACGAAGAGCTCCTTGCGGACAGCCGCGTTCGGTTTGTGGGCACCTGTACCATCGGCACCGACCACATTGACCAGGATTGGCTGAAATCATCCGGTATTTCGTTTTCGGCGGCGCCGGGTTGCAACGCCAACAGCGTAGTCGAATATGTGCTGTCGGTTGTCTCCCTTCGCGCTGAAAAATTGTGTGTTGATGACTGGACAGATCTGAGTGTGGGCATTGTCGGCGCTGGCAACGTCGGCGGTGAGTTGGCGCACAAACTGGAGCGACTCGGCTTTGAGGTGGTGATTTGTGATCCGCCGAGGGCGGATGAAGCTTCCGGAGAAGCCGAAGACATCTTTTCCGAACTGGACGAAGCCCTCAAGTGCGATGTCGTCACTCTCCATACGCCGCTGGTTCAGGGTGGGGATTATCCCACCTATCATTTGCTCAACGCGGAGCGTCTTGCCGGGCTGAACGGAAACCAGCTGCTGATCAACACCAGCCGGGGCGAAGTGATTGACTCCTCCGCTCTCCTTGATCGTTTGGCCGGAGCCGATGCGCCCACTGTCGCGTTGGATGTCTGGGAGCATGAACCGAAAATCAACCCGGAACTGGTCGCCCAGGTCTGGATTGCGACGCCTCATGTGGCTGGTTACAGCCTCGAGGGAAAGGTTCAGGGCAGTGAAATGATCTATCAGGCCCTTAGCCAGCATCTCGGCTTGCCGGTGAGGAAAAAGTCAGGTCAGTACCTGCCAGAACCTGCGTTGAGCAAGCTGTCTTTCACCAGTGCCGCCAGCGAAGTGGATGCGGCCCGGGTTGCCATCCGGTCCTGCTGTGATCCAAGGCGGGATGATGCCAGGCTGCGCCACAGTCTTAATCGCTCCGGGGACGAGCGGGGTCAAGCGTTTGACCGGTTGCGGCGCCAATATCCGGTGCGGCGGGAATTTTCCAGTCTGAAAATCCAGTTGAAGGGTACCAGCAAATCCACCCAGGACACCTTCCGGGCCCTGGGCTTCAAGATCAAGATCTGACTGTCATTCCTGCCCATTGAAAGGGTTACGCCCTGATTAGAGCTGAGCGCTGGCCAGGGCTTCGATTCTGTCTTCCAGCGGTGGGTGCGTCATGAATAATGCGCTCAGTCCGGCTCTGGCTCCCCGGTTAATGCCAAACGCCTGCAAGGTATCGGGCATTTGATCCGGCACCTCACTTTCCTGCTTCAGGCGCTGCAGCGCATTAATCATCGCGCCACGTCCGGCCAGCTGGGCACCGGCAATGTCGGCGCGGAATTCGCGGCGCCGGGAGAACCAGAACACAATCGTACTGGCCAGGATGCCAAGGACTATTTCCGCAATGATGCTGACTACGAAAAAGCCGATGCCATGCCCGCTTTCGTTACGAAACACTACCCGATCCACCACCGAGCCGATGACCCTGGACGCAAAGATAACGAATGTGTTTACCACGCCCTGAATCAGCGCGAGGGTGATCATGTCGCCGTTGGCAACGTGGCCGATTTCGTGGCCGAGCACAGCGCGGATTTCATCTTTGCTAAAACGCGACAGCAGGCCTTCGCTGACGGCCACCAGAGCGTTATTCCTGTTCCAGCCGGTGGCGAATGCGTTGGATTGGGTGGCGGGGAAAATGGCCACTTCCGGCATTCCGATGCCCGCGTTTTTAGCCAGCTCTGCCACTGTATCCACCAGCCAGCGTTCAGCGGGGCTTCGGGGCGATTCGATGACCCTCGCTTTGGTGCTCCACTTGGCCATTTTCTTGGAGATCAGCAGGGAGATAATCGAACCCGCAAAACCGAAGACGGCTGCGAACGCCAGAAGCGATCCATACTGAATGCCGTTCTGCGCCAGGTACGAGTCAACGCCCAAAACCCTGAGGGTCATACTTGCGACCAGGATGACGGCCAGGTTGGTGCCGAAAAACAGTAAAAGTCTCATGATGGGTCCCGGAAGAAAATAGTCTGCATGACTCTGCTGATTCTGGCTGAACTTCCGTCTTTGAGTGCGTCCCGAACCAGGTGGATGTGGGTGGAAAGATCATCACGTACCGTTGTGGGCAGATTCGGATCCGGCTCCGCGGGTGCAGGTTCCATCGCAGCATCAGCGGGTGCGCTCAGGCGCACAAAAGCCTTATGGGAAAGCACGGCCTGGTCCAGCGCCTCTTGACGGATCGTATCGACATACCGCAGAAAACCCTCTTCTGCTAACCACAGAAGCGCACCAAAGCACGCCATGTGTCGCTTGCTGTGCAGTCCGAAATCGTCAGGGTCGTCCTGCCCGGCAATGTCTTCGACAAACAGGTTTACCCGCCGCGGAAAGGCACCGTACAACTGCACCAGCGCGATGGCGGTGTCTTTATAAAACTCTTCAATGTGAATGTCTGCCAAAACGCCCCCGTTAAACGCGGTAAGAGGCCAGAAAGTGTGCCAGACGCTTCATGGCGTCTTCCAGAGTATCTTCCCGCGGCAGGAACACCACCCGCAGATGTTGTTTGTCGTCGATATTGAACGCCGAGCCCTGAACCAGAAGAATGCGTTCCTGCAGCAGCAGATCCAGCACCAGCTTTTCATCGTTCTGGATAGGAAAGCGTTTTGGATCAAGACGCGGGAACATGTAAAGCGCGCCTTTTGGCTTCACGCAACTCACGCCGGGAATATCATTCAGCAGGTTGTACGCCGTTTCACGCTGCTCGTAGAGCCGCCCTCCAGGCGCAACCAGATCCTTGATGGATTGATAACCGCCCAGCGCTGTCTGAATCGCCAGTTGCGCGGGAACATTGGCACACAGGCGCATGTTAGAAAGCATTTCGATGCCTTCGATCAGGTCCCGGGCGCCGTGCTTTGCGCCGCTGATGATCATCCAGCCGGAACGGTAGCCGGCGGCCCGGTAGTTTTTCGACAGACCGTTAAAGGTGAAAAACAGCACATCGTCGGCCAGCGATGCGGTCGGAACATGCTGGATGCCGTCGTACAGGATTTTATCGTAAATCTCGTCAGACAGAATAATCAGATTGTGCTGGCGGGCCAGTTCGATAACCTGTTCCAGCAGCTCTTTCGAATACACCGCCCCGGTCGGGTTGTTGGGGTTGATCAGCACAATGGCCCGGGTACGGCGGGTGATCTTTTTCTTGATGTCGTCAATGTCTGGAAACCAATCCTGCTCTTCATCGCAGCGGTAGTGCACCGGTTTGCCGCTTGAGAGGGTAACGGCGGCCGTCCAGAGTGGATAATCCGGCGCCGGTATAAGCACCTCGTCACCGGTGTTCAGCATGGCCTGCATCGACATCACGATCATCTCGCTGACGCCATTGCCCAGGAAGATATCGTCAATATCCACCTTGTCGATACCAATCTGCTGGCAGTAATGCATCACCGCTTTGCGTGCCGAAAACAGGCCCTTGGATTCCACGTAGCCCTGGGCTTGCGGCATGTTATAAATGACGTCTTGCTGGATTTCTTCGGGAACATCCAGTTCAAATGCGGCCGGGTTGCCGATATTGAGCTTCAGAACCCGATGGCCTTCTTCCTCAAGGCGGCGGGCTTCGCGCAGAACCACGCCACGTATCTCGTAGCACACGTTGTCCAACTTGGAGGATTTCAGGTAGTTCTGCATAAGCCCGGGTGTTCCTTGAAACGGTGTAAGTCGTTGATCTCGCGATTTCTCATCGTGCCTGTATTCTAGCGGAGCAAGGGCATCGCACAACAGGCCAATTATGATGAATTGTGGCAATGATGCCAGGATTAGCAGCTTTTAACGGATAACAGCGAAAGGTTGTGGAGCGTTACCCGTTAACCGCCAGGGGCCCAGCGTTCAATGATCGCCGTGAGATCACCACGGTTATAGGGTTTGGTGATGTAATCATCCATCCCCGCCTGTAGGCAGTTGTCCCGGTCCCCCTGCATGACGTTGGCGGTAACGGCTATAATGGGCAGCGTTTTCCAATCCGGATTTTGCCGCATGATCCGAGTGGTTTCGTAGCCGTCCAGTACCGGCATCTGACAGTCCATCAGTATCATGTCAAAGTTGTCGTCCGCCGCCAATATATCCAGTGCCTGCTGGCCCTGGTCCGCAACCACAACATCATGCCCGAGTTTTTTGAGCATGCTGCTGGCAACCAGCTGGTTCACATGATTGTCCTCCACAAGAAGCAGACGCATCGCCCGGACGGAATCGGTGTTTTCCAGGGGTGGCAATGGCTCGTAGATTTCGGAGTTTTCGCCGATTCCAGGGTTTTGCAAGCCTACGGCGGCGCAAAGCGAATAGAGGAACTGGTCCCGGCACAAGGGCATGGACAGGGTGGGATAGCTGTCTGCTGAGGAGCGCCTGCCGGACCGGTCGATTATCAGCACACCAGCACCGCCCCAGTTCGCAGGATCGATATGGGCTGTATGATCCGCGTCCCCGGTAGACGCAACAAGAATGCCGTGGCCATCTGCAGAAGCCTGTCGGACCGGAAGGCCCCAGGCCTGAAGTTGCGCACGAATCGGCCCGGCATGGGGGTGGCTTTCTGGCAGCGCCATGTCTACCCCTATCTGCTTAAGCTGTTCCGGCACCCTGGATCCGGGGACATCGATCAGTGCCGGTTCTTCCGCCGAAAGAGGCAGGTTTACCGTAAAGTGGGTTCCCTGGTTTTTTTCCGAGTCCACCAGTATCTGTCCGTGCATTCTTTCAACCAGCTGTCGACAGAGCGTCAGACCCAGTCCGGTTCCACCGTAAAGCCTTGTCGTGTCAGCATCGGCCTGGGAAAACGGCGAAAAGATTCTGTGCAGGCCTTCTTTTGACATCCCGATGCCGGTGTCGACGATTTCAAATCGCACGTTGCGCTTCTGGTGAGTGACGGCAAGCCGCACACTGCCGTGGTCGGTAAACTTGACAGCATTGCTCAACAGGTTGTTAAGAATCTGGCGAGTGCGTGTGGGATCGCCAATAAAGGTTTCTGGCAGGAGCCCCTCAATATCAGCGATCACGTCAATGTCTTTGCGGCGAGCCTGCTGGGCATGAAGGGTGGCGCATTCTTCCACCAGGCTGCGAACGCTGAAGGGGATAGCTTCGAGGCTGAGTTTTCCGGCCTCAACTTTGGAAATGTCGAGAATATCGTTGAGCAGGCCGAGCAAGCTCTGGCCTGCATTGAGTGCGATGTCCAACCGATTCCGCTGTTCCAGGCCGGTTTCGTGTTCAAGGGACAGACTGAGCATTCCCAGCACGCCGTTCAGGGGCGTGCGGATTTCGTGGCTCATACTGGCCAGAAAATTGGCCCGGGCCCGGGCCCGACGGACTGCGTCCTCTTTGGCTTTTACCAGCGCCTTGTTGCCCCGTTGCAAGGCTTCGTTTTTCTCTGAAATTTCACGGGTGCGGTCTTCTACCTCGTGCTCCAGTTTGCCCGAGTAGTTTTTCATTGAGGCTTCGGCGTCACGAAGCTGTGCAAGGGTGGAATCAATGGTTTCGAGATGCCGGTTGATGATCCCAACCATCATGCCGATTTCATCCTCCCGGTGGTTTGCCGGCACCGGCAATCTCGCTTTTTCCGGCGTGTCTGCCCTGACTCGGCTCAGTGCGCCGATGACGCCCAGCATCGGGCGGGTCAGGATAAAATAGAAAATAACGAGCAGTGCGAAGGTCAGAACCAGGCTTTTCAGCAAACCACTGATCAGGGTGTAGGCCGCCCGTTCCATGAACAGCAGACCGTAGTGGTAGGTATCAATGGTGATGGCCAGATGGCCAAGCGACAGATCGCTGAGTTGGGGTACCCGAAGTTCTTCCCGGAAAATCTGGCTGGAACCGAACAGAATGTCGCTTATCCAGCGATAGCTGGATTCAGGGCTACTGCGGCTGGACGCCGCCATGGTGTAACCATTGCTATCAATAATGCGGGCATCGATCGCTGCCGGATGGCGTAATAGCCCATCCAGCAGTTCCTCGGCCAGACGGATGTCAATGTTGTAGGCAATCTGCGAGGCAGGGCTATGACTGATGTCGATCAGCGCTGTGATTTCCTGTTTCATGGATTCACGGGCACTGAAAAAGTCCAGGGTAACCTGAACGGCATTCAATATAAGACCCAACAGCATCGCAATCATGACGGTGTCGCGGGTCAGCCGAAAGGAAAGCCTTCTTTTGAAGGGAGTTGTCACGGCGCTCTTCAGATCCTGCCTGGCGGACATTGGTTTTATCCGGTTATGCGAGCGGTTCAGTCATCGTAATCCGCTTTCTTGCGCCACTCGTCGTCGTGCAGGAAGGTATCCCATTCGCGATCCAGCTTGGATCCGCCTTCTTCTGGCGAGTGCTCTGCGCCGTCTTTTTCCATGACTTCCAGTTCCTTGATGCGGGTCCGGAAACTTTTCACCGCCCGGAGCGCCATGGGATTGTCTTTTGACTTACCCATTTCGGTACTGGCGAGGTGGTAAGCGTGAATGGCTTTTCGGATCTGGTTCTGGCGCACATAGTCCCTGGCCTGGAAAACATGCAGGTCCGCGTGAGTTTTGAGAACCAGAAACAGAACGAATTTCAGGTTCTTTTTGGCCGTCGGAGCATCAATCTGCCCGGCCTTATGCATGCCCTCGATCAGTTTGAAAAGGCTTTGCAGCAGTTCCTGGACGTATTTGGATTTGTCGGCGGAGTCAATTTTAACGGGCGGCCGCTGGTCGTCGTTGCTTTCGACCCTCTGGCGAAGTTCGGTGACGGAGGCCTGCCAGGGTCCAACTGACCCGGACTTGAGGGCGCCCAAAGCTCGGCATGATTCTTCCATATTGCCCAGAAGCAGCAGTTTTAGCTCATCGGTCAGGTACTGTCCTGGCAGTTCTGAAAACAGCCGGTTAGTCCGCTTATATGCATCTTCGGTTGCCGTAATCTTACGTGCCCGCTCGATGCGTGCGCGTTCACGCATCTGGCTGGCTACGATCACGGCGATGGAGACGGTCACGACGGCCGCCAGTAGCAGCATAATAATTGTGGTGTCCATGAACGTTCAAACACTCCAAAAAATGGCAATTTGCCGGGCAGCCGGTGTAAAAAGCCTGAAATTACGACGACTAATAGAAAGGTTAGCAGAAAATACTCAAAGATACTGATAACAAACCGAAAAACCGGTGGTTCGTATTATGTCTGTGAATGTCCAGGTTCTGTATGATTGAAGTGGTGAATAAAATGATTTCTTTGACCGGTATCGTGACATGGATATTTCCCGCGTAGATCTCAACCTTCTGGTATACCTCGATGTGTTGCTTAGAGAGCGCAATGTGACCAAGGCAGCAAACCATCTTGGCATCACCCAGCCGGCGATGAGCAATGGTCTACGGCGTCTGCGCGACCTGTTCGGCGACCCCTTGCTGGTTCGTACCAGCGAGGGAATGACGGCAACTGAGCGCGCCACGGAGTTGCAGCCGCTGGTCCGGGGGATATTGTCTGATATCGAGCAGGCGGTTCATGAAAAGTCTGGCTTTGCGGCCATGGAGAGCCAGCGGGTTTTTCGGATCATGGCCAGTGACTATGCCGAATCCTGTTTGATGCCCCGGGTATTAAGGCGCATTCGTCAGGAAGCGCCGCGGGTTACTCTCGATGTGCTGACACCAAGCGATGTCAGCTTTCTGGACCTGGAACAGGGCCGGCTGGACATGGCGATCAACCGGTTCGATAAAATCCCCCAGTCGTTTCATCAGAAAACCCTGTGGACCGAGAATTTCGCCTGTCTTATGAATGCCCGTAACCCGGTTCTGAGCGAGCCGTTTACCCTGGACACCTACCTGGATGCCAGCCACATCTGGGTCAGTAAAACCGGGTTTGGCGTAGGCGTGGGCGTGAACCCGAAAGACGTACAGCGCCTGGGCTGGGTAGATGAAGCCCTGTCGCTGATGGGGCGGAAACGCCAGATTTCCGTGTTTACCCGGCACTATCAGGTGGCCATGCTGTTGGCAGAGCAGCACGATCTGATTGCAACGCTGCCTTCCCGGGCCGCCTGGCTGCAAAAGGACAATCCTAATCTGGTGGTCAAGGTGCCGCCGTTTGAAATCCCGCCGTTTGAACTGAAAATGGCCTGGAGCCCGCTTTTGCAGCACAACAGTGACCATCAGTGGCTTAGGCGTTTAATTGCCGAAGTGGCCGGGGAAGTAGACACCGAATTCGCACCATTTGGTGCACAGTTTGAATCCGCGGAAATAACGCCCCCCACACACTCAGATCGGTAGCTGTCGAAGCTCGACGGACGTTCGCGAACCATCCCACATGCGTTGAAAGGCTTCTGCCAGCAGCTTCACCCTTCCGCTATCGGCGAATTTGGCAAAGCCTTCGGGCTTGTCGAAATCATGGCGATACACCACGCCGTCACGGTCGGCCAGCAGGAAGGGCTGGTCCTCAAAGGGCAGGTCGTCGTTGATCAATCGAACGGAGATGTGGCTGGGCAGGCGGCGCATCAGTTCGACCAAACGATGGCGGCGCTTTATCAGGGGTTTGTCGTCGTGGATCAGAATCCGGACTTCGCTGAGTCGATGGCGGCGGGCCAGGTTGGACAGCAATTCCCGAAACCGGGGCCGGTCGTACAGGTCATGGTCAAGAAACCGGTCATAGAGCCAGACACGCTGGTTGGCCTGACCGACCACGGTATCCATCAGGCCGATGAGTGTATCTTCCTGATAAAACATCCAGGCGCTCGTATCTTTGCCGGCAATCATCGGCCTGGAATGATCATTCAGGTGCGCAAGCACCAGTTCTGGCGCGAAACAGCGCATGTCGAAGTGGGGAATGCCGGCGTCGTCGTACGCATCAGAACACAGGTGAAAACCGGAAGCCTGATAGAACGGGACCGCGTGTTCCTGGGCAGAAAGCCGAAGTTCTGCCGATTCGGCGCCCGCCTCTTTCATCAATTCACGCAACAACTGCTGTCCGTGGCCCTGGCCCCGAAAGGCAGGAAGAATCGCCATCCGGCCGATATGAGCCACTTCACCGAGCGTGGTAAACACGCGGGCAACGCCGATAGGGGTGTTGTCCGGCAGGACCATCAGGTAATGGTCGGCTATCTCATCCGAGCTGTCCCACTCCAGTTCAGGGGGCACGCCCTGCTCATCAATAAAGACCTGCTGGCGAATATTTTTGATAACGCCCGGCGCGAGCTGCCAGCTGTACTTTCGTATTCGTGCGGTCATTCGAAGTAAAGCGATCCCTGATTAATCAGTGTGCAAAGTAGCCCGCAGATGGCGTCGTCACTGGTCAAACCGGCCAGCTCGGTCATGTCGGGCCTGGTCCCGGCGCACAGGAGTGGTGCAATCGGGGTGGCGTCGCCACGCAGCAGATACTGCTCACCATCCACGAACAGTGCGATTTCATCCTCGAATTCATGATAGGCGAAGCGGGAGCCTTCGTTCCAGCGAATCTGATTGTCGGCGCTAAGCAGTTGTCCCACAAACTCTGGCGTCAGGGTTTCTTCCGGAGGAATGACCGTTTCCAGACTTTTGGGGGCGGTTGAATATTGCCCGAACCAGAGCGCCAACTGCCGGCGGTCCTGAAGTTTCGCGCGCATTTTGCGGTCAAGCTGGTCGATCACTTCCGGATTGATGGTTCCCGGGTTGGGCTGGACTTTCAGCTCCGGATCAGACAAAAGCTCGCTGGTGTCCGAGCGGCTGCACAGAAAGTCGGTGAACCCGGTCAGCAGGTCGTCCATGGTGGGTGCGCGGAAGCCGATAGAGAGGGTGATGCAGTCGTTTTCTGCCACCCCGTGGTGACCAATGCCCGGAGGCAGGTACAGCATGTCTCCCGGGTTCAGGGTGACGGTTTCTTCAGGCACCCAGTCCTTCAGGATTCGTAGCGGCGTGCCATCGACCCTGGCCGATGATTCATCGCAGCGACCGCCAAACTGCCAGGTCCGCTGGCCCTCGGCCTGCAGCAGGAAGACATCGTACTGGTCAAAATGTGGGCCCACGCTGCCACCTTTCGGGGCGTAGCTTGCCATGATGTCGTCCAGCCGCCAGTTCGGCACAAAACGGAATTGATCCAGCAGGGCAGCCACTTCAGGTATCCAATGATCCAGGCCCTGGACGAGTAAGGTCCAGTTTGTCGCCGGGAGCTCGCTGAAACGCTCAGGCGGAAAGGGGCCATTGTGCAGCTGCCAGGGTTTGCCGTCTTCGTTCTCAATGACCAGACGGGATTCCACCGCCTCCTCACACGCAAGACCGGCTAACTCATCGGCTGACACCGGGCAGTCAATGTCGGGGAAAGCCTGGCGTATGACCTTCGGTTTTTTTTGCCAGTTTTCTCGCAAAAAGTCTTCCGCTGATTGGCCACCCGGGAGTTTCATGTTTCAGATATCCCGGGCCTGGTCTGCCGCATTGCCGACATAGGTGCCGGGTGTCAGCGCCATAAGCCCTTTTTTGGCGGCATCAGGGATGTCCAGCGACTCGACAAAAGCCTTGATCAGCTCCGGCGTCATGGCTTTGCCGCGGGTCAGGTCTTTCAGCTTTTCATAGGGCTTTTCAATGTTATAACGACGCATGACGGTCTGGATCGGTTCTGCGAGAACTTCCCAGGCATGGTTCAGATCATCATTCAGCCGGGCGGCATTGAGCTCGAGTTTGCCCAGACCTTTCAGGGTGGCCTCATAAGCAATCAGACTGTGGGCAAAGCCGACCCCGAGATTACGAAGCACGGTGGAATCGGTCAGGTCACGCTGCCAGCGGGAAATTGGCAGTTTTGCCGACAGGTGGCTGAACAATGCGTTGGCAATGCCCAGGTTACCTTCGGAGTTCTCGAAATCGATCGGGTTGACCTTGTGCGGCATGGTAGAGGAGCCCACCTCGCCGGCAACGGTCTTTTGTTTGAAATACCCCAGGGAGATGTAGCCCCAAATGTCGCGGTCCAGATCGATCAGGATGGTGTTAAAGCGGGCAATGGCGTCGTAGAGCTCTGCAATATAATCGTGGGGTTCGATCTGGGTGGTGTAGGGGTTCCAGTCCAGTCCCAGACTCTCGATGAATTCCCGGGCATTGGCGGCCCAGTCAATCGACGGGTAGGCCGAGATGTGGGCGTTGTAGTTGCCCACGGCGCCGTTGATTTTGCCCAGCAGTTCGACCGCTTCAATCTGCCGGATCTGGCGGCGAAGCCGGTGCACAACGTTGGCGAATTCCTTGCCGACGGTTGTCGGCGACGCGGTCTGCCCATGGGTGCGGGACAGCATAGGCTGTGTGGCATGGTCGTGGGACAGTTCAGCGAGCCGGTCAATCACCCGGGTCATCGCAGGCAGCAGGCCATGGTCCAGGCCTTCGCGCAGCATCAGTGCGTGAGACAGGTTATTGATGTCCTCGGAGGTGCAGGCAAAGTGAACGAACTCGGTGACCGCAAGCAGTTCTGGCACCTGCTCAATCTTTTCCTTGATGAAATATTCCACCGCTTTGACATCGTGATTGGTGGTGCTCTCGATGGCTTTGATGCGCTCCGCGTCTGCCAGGTTGAACTCTGACACCATGCGATCAAGGACGGCATTGGCGTCGGCTGACAGTGCCGGTACTTCAGTAACCCCCGGGTGAGCGGCCAGTTTCTGCAGCCAGCGAATTTCAACCGTGACCCGGTTTCTGATCAGACCGTATTCGCTGAAAATGTCGCGAAAAACGCCGACTTTGCTGCCGTAGCGTCCGTCAACCGGTGATATGGCGGTCAGGGTGGATAGTGCGCTTGGGAGTGCGCTTGGCAGCGCGTTGGAGGACGGGGTGATTTCCATCGAAAACCTCTGAAGTCATCAAGAATCGAAAAGGTGTCAAAATAAGGGGGCCCATGATACACCAGCGCAGGTGTCAGTTCAGTCGTAAACCGCGCGGTTGGCTTTCTCTGCCAGTTCACTGGCCATTCCAACGACTTTATTGCGGCTGAAAATCAGCCGCCAGCGACGTCCGCCGGACTGGTGCCAGAGCACGGCGGAGCGGATGCCGGCCAACAGCAGGGCCCGGACCTTGGCAGCGTTCTCGTCGCGCTGAAGGATCGTAGGCTGACCGCTGACCTGAATTCTCAACTTGAAGGTGCTGATGGTGTCGGTGTAAACCGATCCCAGGTTGGCCATCAGGTTGGGGTGGATGTAGCCGAAGTGGCTGGCGGTGTGCCGGGCCTGATCGATCCGGCTGCCAATCACGTCCAGCATGTCACTATTGCTGCGCAGTTTGGCCTCAAGATTGATCAGATTCAGTGCGTAACGCAGCACTTCTATGTCCTGCTGGCGGGTCTGCTTGCTGAGCACGCTCGCCAGGGTAGAAAGGCCTTCCCGCAGATCCTTCAGTTCGCCGCCATAGACATCGAGGGTGCTGGCGGGGTCCGTGGCAAATAATGACCGGATGCAGGTTTCCAGGCTCGAATCGGCGCACTGGCCGGTCTGGGCGACCTGTTGTACCAGGGCCGAAGCCTGAAAAATGCCGGCCAGAGCGAGGGTCTGATCTTCGAGTGATCGGCTCATGCGCCGGCTTCCTCGTTGTTGGTATTGGCTGGGCTCCCGGGGCAGGGCTTCGACTCGCCATCCCGCCAGGTCTGTTCTATGACACCACCGCCCAGGCAGACGTCGCCGTCGTAGAAAACCACAGACTGACCGGGGGTCACTGCTCGTTGGGGGTCGTCAAAGACGACACGAACGCCGTCGTCAGATACATTCAGTGTGCAGTCCTGATCCGGCTGTCGATAGCGGGTTTTTGCCTTGCATCGGAAGGCTCCATCGGTGACCGGTGGTTGCCCCGCCACCCAGTCCACCGGGCCGCTGACCAAACCACGGGAAAATAGCAGCGGATCTTGCTTGCCCTGTACGGCGGTCAGCACGTTGCGGGACAGATCTTTCTCGGCCACATACCAGGGGTCGTCGCCATAATTGCTGAGCCCACCGATACCCAGGCCCTGACGCTGGCCGATGGTGTGGTACATCAGGCCCTGGTGGCGACCAATGACCTGGCCGTCCGGAGTCTCAATGTTTCCGGGTTGGGCGGGAAGGTACTGCTTCAGAAAGTCGCTGAACTTGCGCTCGCCGATGAAACAGATACCGGTGGAATCTTTTTTGTCGTGGGTTACAAAACCCTGCTCGGCGGCTATGCGGCGGACTTCGGGCTTCTCCAGTTCCCCGACCGGGAACAGGGTGCGGGCGATACGTTTTCCGGATACGGCATGCAGGAAATAACTCTGATCCTTGTTCGGGTCCAGGCCCTTGAGCAGTTGTGCCTGCTCGTCACCGTCGGCGCGGCGCCGGGTGTAGTGGCCGGTGGCGATAAAATCAGCGCCCAGAGTCACGGCATAGTCGAGAAAGGCGCGGAATTTTACTTCCTTGTTGCACAGAATGTCCGGGTTGGGGGTGCGACCCGCCTGATATTCGGAGAGAAAGTGCTCGAACACCCGATCCCAGTATTCAGCGGCGAAGCTGGCCGTGTGCAGGGTGATGCCGATGTGATCAGCAACCGCTTGCGCATCGGCCAGGTCGGTCATGGCGGTGCAGTATTCGGTACCATCGTCTTCATCCCAGTTCTTCATGAACAGGCCTTCGACCTGGTAGCCTTGATCTTTCAGCAACCAGGCGGCGACCGAAGAATCCACGCCCCCGGACATGCCGACAATGACTCGAGTCTGTGATGGTGCTTTATTCATGCTGGAAAGAAACGACCCTTCAAAAAAATGTCAAGGATAGCATTTCATCCGGCTGACGTCTGCGATTCGACGATAACATCCAGCGGGAACCGACGCCCGTTTCGGTAATCTTCTATGCATTGGAGAACCAGGGGGCTGCGGAATTGGCTTTCCCGGGCCTTGAGTTCATCCAGATCCAGCCAATGAGCGGCAATAATATCGTCGTCGAGCTGATCTGTTACTTTGGAGAGGGCGGTTGCTGCGAAGCAGAGCCGGTAGTAAGTGACACCATTGGCAGGGGCTAGGTAAGTATAGAACCCGAGGAAATAGTCCAGACGAACCTGCCAGCCGGTCTCTTCCAGTGCTTCTCGCCGCGCGGCGTCAGCGATGCGCTCGTTTTCTTCCACATGCCCTGCTGGCTGGTTAAAGACGATACTCCCCTGGCTGGTTTCTTCGACCATCAGAAAGCGGCCCTGATTGTCTTCGACAACAACAGCGACGGTGGCGTGGGGTGTCCAGGTCATGATCTGCGTTTTCTCCGCTTTGGTTGCCGCGCCGGCGTGTGCACAGTGAGGGCGTGATGGTCGCCGGGCGCGAGGTTTTCGAGCGTCCATTCCCCGATAGCGTAGCGGACCAGGCGGAGGGTAGGAAAGCCGACCGCTGCTGTCATGCGCCGCACCTGCCGGTTGCGACCTTCCGTAATAGTGATGCTTATCCAGCTGGTGGGGGTGGTTTCGCGGTACCTGACCGGGGGATTGCGTGGCCAGAGGTTTGGCACCTGCATCGATTCGACTTTTGCGGGTGCGGTTTTACCGTCCTTTAGCATGACACCCTGCCTGAGCGCTTGCAGGGCCCTGCCATCCGGCTCGCCCTCAACCTGAACCCAGTAGGTTTTCGGCGTTTTTTTCCCCGGTGAGGCAATGCGATGCTGCAACGGCCCGTCGTCGGTCAGCAACAACAGTCCTTCTGAATCAAAGTCCAACCTGCCTGCGGGATACACTGAAGGAATTGAAATCCAGTCGGCCAGAGTGCCGCGCTTTTTCCCCGCAGTGCTCTGCGAGTCATCAGTGAACTGGGAGAGAACCTGAAAAGGCTTATTGAAAAGAATCAGTGTTGCCATAGTACCTGCAAAACAAAGATACCCTGGGCCGCGCGTTCGTGTGCGACCGGACAGGTGTAATGGTCTCAGGCGGCAGGTATCAGCTGTTTACGGCACGCTGTCGAGCCTGGTAGGCGTCGTCACGGTTATCCACGGATTCTGATCCGGCCTCGTCGCCCGTCGTTTTCTCGTGCCTTTGCGGCACCTCAAGAGGGACGATGTTAACAGCATGAACGCCTTTGTTACTTGGCTTCTTCTCGAATGTGACCAGCTGACCCGCCTTCAGCGTTTTATAACCTTCCATTTGAATGGAAGAAAAGTGAGCGAACAAATCGTCGGTACAGCCATCTTCGATGATGAAGCCATAACCTTTGGCGTTATTGAACCATTTGACCTTGCCTTGAGGCATGATGAACTCCCCTGTTCTGTCATTGTCGGACGTTTGTTGTTCGTATTGTCAATCAGCGGTTTCGGTCACTGTCGTTTCAACGTGCGTTTTCCTCACACGAATGGCGAACGGTTACAGAGTGGATACGTCTTTTAACACGATTTTACATTGGTTTTTTGTCATTGGCCAATATTCGTTCAGCACAAAATGCGAAACAGTACGTATCTCTGTTTCAAGCGGTGCCTCCGGTTGTATTATTACATTATGTTCAACCCAGGCTGTTCTGATTTACCAAACGCTTGAAAACCAGGACAGTGGCACCCATCTTTACAACAAGGCACCGATTTCCGGTAAAGGATCATGCGGACTATCCAGAATTCTCTACTAGTATTTAATCAGGGAGACGAAGACCAGCCCGGGCGACAGGACGACGTTAGTACTGCGCCGGAGAAACCGGCATTAAAGCGTCCGGCGCGCTTTCGGGTGATGCTCCTTAACGACGACTACACGCCCATGGATTTCGTAGTGGAGGTGTTGATGACAATCTTCGGGATGAATGAAGAAAAGGCGACGCAGGTGATGCTGCTCGTCCATACTCAGGGAAAGGCAGTATGCGGGGTATATTCCCGGGACATCGCGGAAACCAAGGTGGCGCAGGTGAATCAGTATTCTTCGGAATGCGATCATCCGCTCCTTTGCGAGATTGAACGTGCGGACTGATAGACCCTGGGGTGGCCCATGCTGAGCAAAGATCTTGAAATTACACTGAATTCGGCTTTCAAAAGTGCGCGCGACAAACGTCATGAGTTCATGACCGTTGAGCACCTTTTGCTGGCTTTGCTCGATAACGATTCGGCGGTGGGCGTTCTGAAAGCCTGTGGTGCAGATCTGGCACAGCTTCAGGAAGAACTGGTTGAGTTCGTGGACTCAACAACACCACTGATCCCCAGTAACGACAGTGAGCGTGAGACCCAGCCAACGCTTGGATTTCAGCGCGTCCTGCAGCGTGCTGTGTTCCATGTCCAGTCCTCTGGTAAGAAAGAGGTAACAGGCGCCAATGTACTGGTCGCGATATTCAGCGAACAGGAAAGTCAGGCCGTGTATGTGCTTAAAAAGCAGAGCATAGCCCGTATTGACGTGGTGAACTTCGTGTCCCACGGCATTTCCCGTGTCCAGGGTGCTGAAGACGAAGGGCATGATCAGGCGTCCCAGGAAGAAATGGGCGAAGAGGGTGGTGGCTCCAGCCCGCTGGAAAGCTACGCGACAAATCTCAACGAACAGGCCCGTCAGGGCCGGATCGACCCGCTCATTGGTCGGGAACACGAGGTCGAGCGTGTCGTCCAGATTCTGGTTCGGCGTCGCAAGAATAACCCCCTCCTCGTGGGTGAGGCCGGTGTCGGCAAGACCGCGATTGCCGAGGGACTTGCCAAGCGCATTGTTGACGGTCAGGTGCCCGATATCATTTCCGACGGAGTGGTGTATTCCCTTGACCTGGGCGCTTTGCTGGCAGGCACCAAGTACCGGGGTGATTTCGAGAAGCGTCTCAAAGGATTGCTGGCGGATCTCAAAAAAGAAGATCATGCCATACTGTTTATCGATGAGATTCATACCATTATTGGTGCCGGTTCGGCGTCTGGCGGTGTGATGGATGCGTCGAACCTGCTCAAGCCGATGCTCAGTTCCGGC
>Ga0306912_1000015_pt1 | contig 100864 bp, 81 predicted proteins | sample AntRauFillE10628_FD_190443 | JGI IMG/M metagenome (GOLD analysis project Ga0306912, IMG submission 190443) | Saline lake microbial communities from Rauer Islands, Antarctica - Metagenome Filla E10 #628 (v2) (version 2) | ecosystem: Environmental > Aquatic > Non-marine Saline and Alkaline >...
GAGCAAGGGAAACACTTGGTGAAACTCGACCCGTGGTACGCCAGTTCTAAAACGTGCCATGGTTGCGCTCATAAACTAGAAGCAATGCCTTTATCGGTACGCAAATGGGACTGTCCAGCTTGCGGAGTAACAGATATAGATCGCGACTTAAATGCCGCCCTCAATATCCGTGATAAAGGTATTCTGGAATTAAAGGCCCCTGGACACTCGTCTCTGCTTATGGAAGCTGCGTAAGTCTCGATACTATCGAGCAACGGCTAACGAAATAAGAAGCATCCCCCGATAGGGCGCTGAGAAGTCATTACTTAGGCGCTATCTGCTTAACAGTCAATAAATCTTGATTGGGGGTCACTTCTACTTCCTCTGGTACTTTAGAGGACGAATATTGAGACAAAAAAGTAGGGATTAAAGTCCCTTTTGGTTCAGCGCTTTTAAGCAATGTCCATTGCGCTTGTTGCTCGATAACGGCAATAGGCAAAGCCAGCTTTGACAGGCCAGATAACTGATGCTTTACTAAATCTTCAAAACCAATAAACTGTATAGACAAAACCCGGGTTAAAGCTAGGCGAAATGGCTCAATTAAAGCGGTAGGCATACCATTGCGCTGAGTCCACTGTAAGGCATAGTGCTGCTGCAGCGCATGAGGCAATTGCATAAATTTTTGCTTAACCCATTGGTCTATCTCGTGCTGAATATCGTTCATTTTTTCAAAATATAGTGCATTTTGTTGAGATTGCACTGGACCCAACATTGCAATAATGGTGCTGAAATTTCTAGCGTTGATAGCAAAATCTGGCTGAGCCATAGCGGTTACGCTTATTATTTTCCCCAGATATGGCAATAATGTCAAACGATAGGCGCTACGCATTCCATCAGTCAATGGCTGATCAAAACGATTAATACTTAACCATGCCAAACCCAATGCCTCTTGCAAAGTCACTTTAGAGGCTTTATCTACAAAATCTATAGTTGCCAATTGATTTAAGTGACACTTAGCCACCGCAATATCTAAGGGTTCTGCGTCTTCAATGGTTAATTGATTAATCCATTGCAACAACTCTGTTCGCGCCAAGGATATATTTTGCTGTTGATAATGAGATTTTAATTGGTTTGCTATCATTGAAGTCAAATACTTTAGATGCTGTTTTGCCATGCTATAGCTTTGAAAAGAGCACGGTAATAACGACAATAATGAGGGATTTATTTGATTTAATAATTGAACGGTACCGATAAGCATATTATTATCATCATCAAGTGCCCCTGTCTTGCCCCCTGCTACGGTTAATGCCTGGCTAATTGGTATATTTTTTTTAGTTAAGGCCATATCCAATGGGGTTTGATATTCTATATTTTGCACATTTAGCTTGGCCTTGGCATTAATCAAAGCACAAACAATTTCAAAATTATTGTTTTCTATCGCTTCATGCAATATTGTATTGCCCTCAAAATTGCGCGAATCAATGTCAGCATTTTGTTCAATTAAAAAATAAGTGATTAAACTATAATCCATTTCAGCGGCAATATGTAATGGCATATCATCATGTCGATTTTTAACATTAATTTTGGCCCCACTGCTAATTAAATACTTAATTATAGGCAAATTACCCAAATAAGTAGCTTCATGCAGCGGGGTATTGTCATGACAATCTCTGGGGTTAACATTAGCCCCTGCTATAATTAGTGCTCGGACTAAGTTAAGATTTTCTTTTGATACTGCAGTATATAATGGGGTGTTACCCATGTTATCTGCAAGGTTGAGATCTGCGCCTAGCTCGATTAAATAATTTACTACTTTGAAGTTTCCCTGCATGGTAGCGGCATGCAACGCAGTAATGCCTTGTTGGTTACTGCTATCAATATGTGCACCAGCATTAAGACAAGCATTTAATAAAGTAAAATTATTGCGCTTTACTGAGATATATAATAGATTTTCATAAACTGGATCGATATTAAAAAGCTTAGCCCCAGCTTTAATTAACCGTTCAATCATAGTAACTTGTTGCGCAATTTTTGTCTCACTGGCTACATTTTGCATCAACATTAAATCCATTGCTGCTATATCCAATGGGGTAAACCTATCAAGATTGAGTATATTGGGGTTAATTTTCAATTGAAGCAATAATTGCACCATTTGATATCTATGCTGCATTACCGCACCGATCAGTGCTTGTTGAATATAATGATAAAAGCTGCTTCTAAATCTCATTTCTTTGTACTCTACTATTAATTTTTTTATACGTTACAAAAAAATTAATTTTCCCCTATAGCCATAAGGTTTTCAGTTTAATTCATTTTTATCTTATGTCCTACTATTATTTTAAGATAAATTTAAATACATTTTATTCATCATTTTAAAAAAGAGCCATTGGCGGGGAAATTATTAGCTAAAAGCATAATTGATGGACTGCTTTAGGTAAAAGAAAATTGCCTTAGCACAATTTAAGACCTATAGCCAAAGTCTAATGAGCAAAGTCAGTTGTGAATAATTTTATGCCTAGCGAGTAACCAATCTCTTATGGGCATAAAGCTTAACGGCGCTAACTTCTGTGTAAAATCATCCGCCAAGTATTTTGAAAGAAGTAATTTTATAGATGAAAAACAAAGCCGTAAATAGAGAAAAATACTCCTTGCCCTGATAAGAGCATTTTGTTGTTTACAGCTAGATCATAACGCATCAAAAATGAGCTTAGCTCACCTAATTTTTCATCTTATTAACTGATGGTAATCTCTCAATTAGCTGCTGGTTTTTTCAATGAGAGTTCTACAGAGTTTATACTAAATTAGCGGGTTGTTTGGGGCAAATGCTTTGGGGACGACGATAAGATAGCTGCTATTTTGCCGATTTAGAGCTATTTTAAATTTGCAAAGCCTCATAAAAAACATAATGGCTAAATTTTCATCACTTGCAGATACTATCGATTATGGATTTTAAATAGATCAATTAAAATTCAATGGACTATATCAAAACTGGTTAATTGTCTTAGGGGCGCTAACCTCTTTATCCAAAACCACTCCTTCAGGATCGCGCGCCTTGCTTGCCCAGTTATTTTTCTGGATATTGCTGGATTAAACTCATTCAACCTTCATCCCAAACAGCGCTGCCATTTGCGCTTTAGCTTCAAAGCTAAAGCGCATTTCAGAACTGAATGCCTTGATGATGCTTTATGCTTTTGGGGTAAAAACTAATTGTTCATCAACGCAATGGATCTCAATACATTCCCCAGCCACAAAATGACCGGCTAATATTTCACGTGCTAAAGGATTTTCTAGTTGCTGGCGCAAAGTCCTTTTTAACGGTCTGGCGCCATACACTGGATCATAGCCCCAACTGGCAAGCTTATCTAAGGCCGCTGGCGTTAACTCAATCGACAATTCTTTTTCTTGTAAGCGGGCTTGTAATTGTTTAATTTGAATGCCTAAGATTGCTTTGATATCAGCTTGACTTAACGCATGAAAAACCACTGCCTCATCAATACGGTTAATAAATTCAGGTTTAAAATGCTGGCCTAATAAACTGATCACCGCTTTTTGCATGACTTCATAGCCTTGATTGCTCATTTCTTGAATGGTTGTCGCACCGATATTGGAAGTCATAACAATTACTGTATTTTTAAAATCAATGGTTCGACCTTGACTATCGGTTAATCGCCCTTCATCTAAAACTTGAAGTAAGATATTAAACACATCGGGATGGGCTTTTTCTATTTCATCAATTAATACAATACTATAAGGGCGACGACGTACCGCTTCAGTTAAATATCCACCTGCTTCGTACCCTACATACCCCGGAGGCGCCCCAATTAATCTGGCAACCGCATGTTTTTCCATAAATTCTGACATATCAATTCGAATTAAAGCCGCTTCCGTATCAAATAAGAAACCAGCTAACGCTTTACATAACTCAGTTTTACCCACTCCAGTAGGCCCTAAAAACAAAAAGCTGCCAATTGGGGCCATTGGATCTGCTAAGCCAGAGCGAGCACGGCGAATGGCATTGGCTGCAGCATGAATTGCCGGTGCTTGACCAATCACGCGTTGCGCAAGATTGGCTTCCATATTTAATAACTTTTCTTTTTCTCCAGAGAGCATTTTACTCACTGGAATACCTGTCCATTTAGCCACTACTTCGGCAATATCTTCTTGGCCCACCCGGTTTTTAAGTAAATGACCTTGAGTTTGTTCTACTTGTGCCGCTTGGGCAAGAGCTTTTTCTAACTCTGGGATCTGCCCATATTGTAACTCTGACATTCGCGTCAAATCCCCCGCGCGGCGAGCGGCATCAAACGCTACTCGGGCCCGTTCTAAGGCTTCTTTTTGTTGTTGAGCGCCATGCAAGACGGCTTTTTCTTCTTTCCAAATTTCTTCTAAGTTGGCATATTCTTGTTCAATATTTTGAATTTCTTGTTGTAATTTCAATAAGCGTTGTTGGGATGCTGGATCGGATTCTTTGGTTAGGGCTTGATGTTCAATTTTATACTGGATTAGTTTACGTTCTAATTTATCTAAAGGCTCTGGTTTGGAATCAATGGCCATTCTTAAACGACTGGCTGCCTCATCAATTAAATCAATGGCTTTATCAGGTAACCGTCTATCAGCAATATAGCGCTTAGATAAAGTTGCTGCCGCAACAATGGCCGGATCGGTAATTTCTACGCCGTGATGAATTTCATAGCGCTCTTTTAAGCCGCGTAAAATGGCAATACTGTCTTCAAGATTGGGCTCATCAACCAATACTTTTTGAAAACGTCGCTCTAATGCTGCATCTTTTTCAATATATTTACGGTACTCCTCTAACGTTGTGGCACCCACACAATGTAATTCCCCTCGTGCCAAAGCTGGTTTTAACATATTGCCAGCATCCATTGCCCCTTCGGCTTTTCCAGCACCAACTAAGGTATGAATTTCATCAATAAATAAAATAATCTCGCCTTCTTGCTTAGCAAGTTCTTTTAACAAAGCTTTAAGTCTTTCCTCAAATTCGCCTCGAAATTTTGCCCCAGCAATCAAAGCGGCTAAATCTAATGACAATACTCGCTTGCGTTTTAAACCTTCAGGGACTTGTTGATCAACAATTCTTTGTGCTAATCCCTCTACAATTGCAGTTTTGCCCACACCAGGTTCACCAATAAGCACCGGATTATTTTTGGTGCGACGTTGTAAAACTTGTATGGTGCGACGAATTTCTTCATCTCGTCCAATGACTGGGTCTAATTTTCCTTGTTCTGCGCGTTCATTTAAATCAATGGTATATTTTTTAAGCGCTTGTAGATTTTCTTCGGCATTGGGATCACTCACCGTTTCGCCGCCTCGAACCGCAGCAATAGCCGCCTCCAATGTATCGCGCTTTACTCCAAATTCTTTTAAGCATTGGCCTAAGGCACCCCGTTCTTCTAATAAAGCCAATAAAAATAATTCACTAGAGATATAAGCATCTTTGCGGTTTTGCGCGTATTGGTCGGTTAAATTCAGTAACCGATTAAGCTCTTCAGACACTCGAATTTCACCAGTTTGCTGCCCCACTGTTGGCTGTTGCGCTAATAATTGCGCTAGCTTAGCGCGCAATTGTGGCAAATTAACTCCCGTATTGTTTAAGATCTGGGTAATTAGCGAATCTTCTTGATCTAATAATGCCCATAATAGGTGTAGCGGTTCAATCGTGGGGTTAGCACGCCCCACTGCCAACGATTGCGCAGCAGCCAATGCTGCTTGAAATTTATGCGTTAGTTTATCGATGTGCATAGAACTCTCCTTTTAATAAGATTACTTTAAATATGGGGACATAAGCCATCTTTTAAAGTCAATCCCAGCAATATAATACCTTACTCTTATATGGCCTTATATTGCTCTAACTGTTCAATCAATTCACGCATATCCAGTGGCAATGGACATTCCCAGCTTAACCATTGTTGAGTCCGTGGATGTGGCAAGCCTAAAGAGTAAGCATGCAATGCTTGTCTGGGAAATTGCTCTAATAGGGTTTGTAGCGGGGAATGGGCATAGCGCACCGCCCCTGGGTGCCAACCATAAAGTTTATCTCCCACCAAAGGAAAGCCTTTATGCGACAGATGTACGCGGATCTGATGGGTTCTTCCTGTCCCTAAGATCACTCGAATATGGGTATGCCCCTTAAAACGCTGTAATACTTCAACTTCGCTATTGGCAGGACGGCCACTGGCCACAACGGCCATTTTTTGTCGATAATGCGGATGGCGCCCAATGGGGGCCTCAATTTTTTCTACTCCCATCACACGTCCTTGGGCCACCGCTTGATAAATGCGTTGAATGGCTCTTGCTTGTAGACTTTTTACCAAATAGGTATGCGCAACCAAAGTTTTGGCCACCACCATTAAACCAGTAGTATTTTTATCTAAACGATGCACAATGCCAGCACGCGGCAATTGAGATAAGTCGCGACAATAATACAATAAAGCATTCACTAACGTTCCAGTGGGATGGCCCGCTGCAGGATGAACCACCAAGCCTGGTGGTTTATTGAGTACCAAAATTTCTTCATCTTCATAAACGATATCTAATGGGATAGCTTGGGGCTCACAAGGTGCTTGCACAGTAGTTTCAGCAGTAATGATGATCCTTTCTCCCCCTTTTAATTTATCTTTACCCCGCCCGGGTTGCTGATCAATGAGCACCGCACCACTTTTGATCCACTCGGCCAATTTAGAACGTGAATAATCAGGTAACAATTGGCTTAAGCCAAAATCTAAGCGATAGCCTTGATAATGCTCTGGCACCTCAACTTCTAGGTTAATTTTCTTACTCGAAAAATTAAAATGATCCAAAAGCAATAACCCCTATAGCCATAAAGTAAAGTAACTCTTTTTAAAAACGTAGCCAAGGGTTGACCTAGCATTGCAACCCACCTCAGCCTAAGATAGACTGCTTTGCATTAAAAATTTAAGAATAATCAACGTTTAGTGTCTTTATTATGAACAACTGGCTTAAAAATTCTCTTATTATTGGTATAGTGGCACTGTCTAGTGGCTTAAGCGGCTGTGCCAATACCAATAAAGAAGATAAATATAATGATTTATCTGCAGCGCAAATTTACCACAAAGCTATCCACCATGCTAAAAAGAAACATTTTAAGGATGCCTTAGAAGATTTTGAAGCATTAGAGGCCCGTTATCCTTTTGGTGAGTATGCAGATAAAGCCTTATTAGGCGAAATATATAGTTATTATGCCAACCAAGACTATCCTGGCGCCTTAGCGGCAACTGACCGTTTTATCCGGATGTACCCACGTCATATTGATATTGATTATGCCTATTATATTAAAGGCGTGGTGCATTATACGGATGCATTAGGGGCATTATCCAAGTATTTACCAATGCCACGTGAACAAAGAGATACCCAGCCCATTAAAGAGGCCTACTTAGCCTTTTGGGATTTAATTCATTTATTTCCGGACAGTGACTATGTACCCAATGCCAAAAAACGCATTATATATTTACGGAATGCTTTAGCCAATAATGAATTATTTGCGGCCCAATTTAATTGGCAACGCCAAGCCTATTTAGCGGCATTAAATCGTGCGCAATATATTATTTTGCATTTTGACCAAAGTCCGGCCATTAAACCTGCATTAGTTATTCAACTTAAATCTGCACGTAAATTGGGCTTGCCCGATTTAGCTGAGCAAAGTTTTAATTTACTGCAACAAAATTTTCCTGATGCGGCGCTGGAACTTCAGCCATAATTTAAAGGATTGCTATGCGCACCTCGCGATATTTGTTGGCAACCTTAAAGGAAGTGCCAGCTGAAGCAGAATTGACCAGTCACCAATTGATGATTCGAGCGGGAATGATCAGAAAACTGGCCACCGGGTTATATACCTGGCTACCCTTAGGGCTTAGAGTCTTAACTAAAGTCACCCAAATTGTCCGTGAAGAAATGGAGCGCATTGGCGCACAAGAGCTATTAATGCCCGCGGTACAACCTGCTGAACTTTGGCAAGAAACCAAACGATGGACAGAATTTGGTCCTCAATTGCTTTGTCTTAAAGACCGGCATCAACGTGACTTTTGTTTTGGACCCACGCATGAGGAAGTAATCACCGATCTGGTACGCAAAGAGCTACGCAGCTATAAACAATTGCCTTATTGTTTTTATCAAATTCAAACTAAATTTAGAGATGAAATTCGGCCCCGCTTTGGGGTAATGCGCGCCAGAGAATTTCTGATGAAAGATGCTTATTCTTTTCATTTAACCCAAGCTTCGCTGGATGAAACTTATCACGACATGTATCAAGCCTATACTCAGATCTTTACTCGTTTAGGCTTAACCTTTAGAGCCGTATTGGCCGATACAGGCGCCATAGGAGGCCATCAATCGCATGAATTTCATGTATTAGCCGATTCAGGCGAAGATGCCCTAGCCTATTGTCCACACAGTGATTATGCAGCCAATCTTGAATTTGCCAGCAGTCAACTTCCCCCCTTACCCGCGCCACAGCCACTTAAAGCATTACATTCTCAAACCACTTATGCCAAGACAGTGGTAGCGCAAGCTGAAGAATTAAATGTAGTGCCTGCGCAAATGCTAAAAACTTTATTGGTAAAAGGCCAAGACGAGCCGGTGGTGGCATTATTGCTGCGTGGGGATGATACGCTAAATCCAGTCAAAGCGGCTAAAAGCACATTAATTGCGCAACCTTTAACTTTGCTGTTGGCTTCAGAGATCCGTTTGGCAATCGGCTGCGATCCCGAGTTTGTAGGACCTATTGGCTTAACCATGCCGATTATTGCTGATCCTAGCGTGATGCAAATGCGTAATTTTTGCTGTGGGGCAAATCAAAATCAACAACATTATATTGATGTCAATTGGGAACGTGATTTACCTCAACCCACGCATACTTTAGCGCTGCGCACGGTAAAAGCAGGCGATCTCAGTCCCGATGGTCAAGGGCCATTGGCGTTATGCCGCGGAATTGAAGTGGGGCATATTTTCCAATTAGGTACTAAATACAGTGAAGCAATGCACGCCACGGTACTCAATGAGCAAGGGAAACAACAAGTACTAACGATGGGCTGTTATGGAATTGGCGTCTCTCGTATTGTAGCAGCCGCCATAGAGCAGCATCATGATGCGCGCGGCATTGTTTGGCCCCTTGCGCTGGCTCCTTTTAAAATAGGCTTAATTCCTTTAAATTATCATAAATCTTATCGCGTAAAGGCCGCAGCAGATAAACTATATCAAGCGTTACTTAATGCAGGCTTTGAGGTATTATTAGACGATCGTAAAGAGCGCCCTGGAGTATTATTTGCTGATATGGAATTAATTGGGATCCCACATCGTTTAGTTTTGGGTGAACGTGGTTTAGATGCCAATGAAATTGAATATAAACACCGTAAAGAAGGCGCGCCGCAAACAATTGCATTCGATCGGGTAGTGGATTTTTTTACTGCAGCAAACTAAAACTTAATTATTAAGGGGCTTAGCGCCCCTTAATAACGAATTTCACTAATAATTACATATTAGTCGATTCAAAGTAAACTTCAACGCGGCGATTACGCGCATGCGCTTGGTCATTGTCGCTGGTATCAATGGGGTTTTCAGCACCATAGCTATAAACTTCAATTTGATCATGCGCAACCCCTTGGCTTTCTAAGAAATGCGCCACGGCTTGTGCACGACGTAAGCCTAAGGCCAAGTTATAACCGGAACGACCTCGGGTATCGGTATAGCCTTCAACGCGTATATTTTGGTCTGGGTGTTGTTGGGCAAGCCGTACTACTTTATGCAATTCTGTTTTATTTTCAGAAGTTAACGTGGCGTCATCAAATTTAAAATGGTAAGTACTGGCAACCATTTTAGCTTCTGGCATTTCGGCTTTATAGCTTGATACCTCTGGCTGATGCTTACTTGCTGGATGAGAATAATGACCACACCCTACCATTGCAGTGCCCATCGTTGCGATAAACATTGAAATCGCTAAATTTTTAACTTTCATATTTTTTCCTTGTGATTTTACGAGAAGTAACTAAAAAATTACAGGTATTTTTTTGAGAAAGCAACCATGTCATTTTTTTAAAAAACCTGTTATTATTTTATGCTTTTATTTTAAATTCAAGGTAATTTTGCGGAATGGCAACATAAGTTAATAGCTCGGTGACCTCTGCTGCATCTGGGCCTTGCCATAACCATTCAACCAATGATTGAAGTGCCTCATAGGGGCCACATGCGACACACTCTACAGTTCCATCCGCATTATTTTTTACATAGCCAGTTAATGCTAATGCGGTTGCCATCTCTAATGTACTTTGTCGATAATAAACACCTTGAACTCGTCCCTTTATAACATAACGTTGACAAATTCGCATCTTAGCCTCAATTCAGTGTATCTATTTTTGCTTGTAAAGTGGCTTGGGTTTGGGCCCCAAGCAACGGCCCATGTAAATAACCTTTGGGACTGACTAAAAATGTGGCAGGGATCCCAGCCAATTTGCTGATCCCTAATTTAGCACGCGGATCGCTGGTTAAAACCTGATATTCAATACCTAATTCATTGGCTTGTGCGGTTAAGGGCTCCAATGCTAAGCCATCACTATTAATCCCTACTACGCGCACTTGAGCATTATTTTGCGCCAAGGCATTTAATTCTGGAATTTCTTGGCGACATGGTTGGCACCAACTGGCCCAATAATTAATCACTAACCATTGCTTAACATTAGGAAACTCAATCACTTCCTGATGAAGATCTTGTGCCACAAAAGGCGCTACCTTTGAAGCAGAATTATTGCATGCCAATAACGTACTTAACCCCAAGCATAAGCCACTTAATATCAATTTTTTCACAGTTAAACTTCTCACTTTGTTTATAAAAGATAATCTATGCGCTAAGATTATGCTTTAATTTTTCCAGGCTTTATAACCCTTTGCGCTAGAGTATACTATGTTAAGCTTTTTTGCATAGCCTGGTAATTTGTATGTCGATAAGTTAACCCGAAAAATATCACCAGTTTAGGAAGCCAGTTCAATGGAACAGTCAGTCAAACCTTATATATTAATTCTTTATTATAGTCGCTATGGTGCCACTGCACAGATGGCAAACTTAATTGCGCGTGGAGTAGAAAAGATCTCTGGATTGCAAGCGCGAGTACGTACCGTTCCAAGTGTTAAACCCGCCTATGCAGCGCCAAGTGAAGAATCAGCCATTCCAGAAACCGGCCCACCTTATGCCACTAAAGCGGATTTAATGGATTGCGCAGGCTTGTTATTAGGCAGCCCAACTCGATTTGGCAATATGGCTGCGCCATTGAAATATTTTCTAGACCAAACTGCAGATGTATGGATATCGGGGGGATTAACTAACAAGCCTTGTGCGGTGTTTACATCCAGTGCCTCAGTACATGGTGGACAAGAAAGTACCTTGCTGTCGATGATTTTACCGTTGCTGCACCATGGTGCTTATGTAGTAGGGCTGCCTTATAGCGAACCGGCATTAACCCAAACCCAAACCGGGGGCACCCCTTATGGGCCCAGCCATGTGGCTGGAGCCGATAATCAAGCCCCACTTAGTCAACATGAACAGCAACTTTGTGACGCCATCGGCCAGCGGGTTGCGACCTTGGCTCAACAATTGCTTAAATAGAGCAGCGGCGCTTAGTAGGCGCCGTATTCTGGTTAGCAGCAGCTGTTGGTTGCTGCCCAACAAAATGCGTGCCCTGCGAAGTATGTGATGATGGTACAAAGGCACCTCTTGACCATGTTTTCGGTGCCGGAGTTGTTGCCGGCCCAGCAGCACTTGTGGGTGCAGTTGAGGGACTAGGTGCCGGAGTTGCTGATGTCGGCCCAGCTGTCGATGGCGTATTTTTTTGAACTTGCGCCAGCAACGGATCTAATACGCCTTTTAATGAATCTGCCACTTTTTTCCCACCTAACATTTGCAATAAACCACCTAGCAAATCGCCCATCACTTCAAATGCTACACTGGCCATGGCGCCGGAGTCACTAGTTTTGGCGGCATTAATCATTTTACCCAAGCCCGCCATTAATTTTTGCAAAATAGAGCTAGGCGCTTTAGTTTTTGCTTGAGCTTGTGCTTGAAAATCTTTAAAACTTAATAAACCAATCTCTGGTAAATTATTTTTACAGTTTGATACCTCTTTTTTTGCATCTTGTAAAGCCACTTTAATGCTGTCTGACGTTGCCTTTCGATCATTTAGTACTTTTTCTAATGCTTTTTTAGCCTTTTCTATGCGTTGTATGTTTAATTGATCTGTCTTATTGAGCGTATTGGTTGCAACTTTTCCTTTTTCATATGCCTCAACTTGAGCATTTACATATAGCAAATACCCCATATCTTGATTAAAGCGTTGCAGCTCAGTGGCCATATTGCTATCCCTATCTTCTAATGCCCGTGCATCAGTCGGTAATATATCTGCATTACGCAGTAAATTATAAAATTTGTTTAAACTGGTTAATCGAGCCATTGCATTGTGGGGTGCATCAGCATCAGCCAAAGCTAGCCCAGCGCGTAACTCAATCCAGGTCTTAGGAAGTTTTTGTTTATCTGAGTCACCCATTAAACTTTGAATAGTGTTTTTTAACTCATTTATTTTTGTTTTAAACATAATTTTTGCCTTCATTTTATTGACTATGTACCTAGCTTACATAATCTAATGCGCCCAAACCATACCAATTAGATAAGCCGTTCTACTCAGGGGATTAATGACCAACGTGCCTTTTTATTAGCAAAATGACTATTCCCTAATTTGATTTTCCTTTATGGTTAGCTATTACACTGCCCTGATAACAAATTTTTTGTACATAGGGTGATTTTTTAATGCATTAAGTAAATAACTAGGATAATTGCTAATAATTTCCCGCTACCACTCCACGATACATTTAATATAGGGATTGGGGTTAAACAGATACCCTTAGCGTAATGCTAAAAAAATAACCTACCTTAAGCTGTGCCCCTAATTGCAACTTAATATTGCAACTAGGGACACACTTTAGCCAATCGTAATTAGCGGCTATAAGGATGGCGCTGTTTAGCGGCACGATCCAGAGAAGACCGACCTTCGGGTGCTGGTGACGCCACAGAGGAACTTCTTCCACCTTGGATAGCAGGCCTACTGTGAGGTTGGATAGCAGCAAAAGACTGCGGCGATGCAGAACGCGATGCGCGGCCAAATGCTGGGGTCATACTACTCTCACGAGAAAAAGCGGGAGTGGGAGATAAAGTCCATATTTTTCTATCCGAATACTCAACAGATCGGTTTCTATTAGATCTAGGTGCAGTTGATTCTTGATTTTTGGCAGCATTCATCTTATCTTTTCCGTATAAGGCCAGCTGATACAGCCCGTAACCCACAGCACTCACCGCACTCACTATAACGGCACAGCCTGCTGTGGTCGCGGCATAAAGCGTAGGGGTTTGCTTATACATATCTGTTTCATAATTAAGGGTATAGGTAGTTAACGCTGCGGTTGAGGCCACTGCCCCCATGGCAAACTGTTGTTTTTTATTCATAGTGTTATCCTTTAGTTTATTAAAGTGAAAGTGAAGATTAAGCTTTATTGCAAGCACTGAGTTTAAGTAAAGCTAAAAATTTAATCAATTAAATAACTAATTTTTAGGATAACTGGTAACAATTTCCCGCTGAACACTCACCATGTATTAAATAGAGTGGTTCAAAGGGGAGTTGAGCTCCTCCGGCTTGGGGGCCAAAAATTCTCATAGCTCAACTGATACCACAACACTCAGTTAAAAGGCTCATCGAGCGTTTTCCCCGCCGAGAACATCGACGTTTTCCTGAAAGTCGCAGTAAAAACCGCCCTTAATATGATAGTAAAAAAATAACCTACCTTAAGCTGTGCCCCTAATTGCAACTTAGTATTGCAACCAGGGACACACTTTAGCTAATCGTGCTTAGCGGGGACGGCTATAAGGAGACTTCTGTTTAGCGGCACGATCCAGAGAAGACCGACCTTCGGATGCTTGTGGCGCCAAAAGACTTCCACCTTGGATAGCAGGCCTACTGTGATGTTGGATAGCAGCAAAAGACTGTGGCGATGCAGAACGCGATACGCTTAATGCTGGGCTTGCACTACGCGAGTTAGATACAGAGTACAGCCTTCTTGAAGATAAAGATGAACCTGAAGGCGTATTATTTACTTTAGTAAACACACTGAAAAGTGGTTCTCGACTTTCGGCAGCAGTTGACTCTCGATTTCTGACAGCATTCATCTTATCTTTTCCGTATAAGGCCAGCTGATACAGCCCGTAACCCACAGCACTCACCGCACTCACTATAACGGCACAGCCTGCTGTGGTCGCGGCATAAAGCGTAGGGGTTTGCTTATACATATCTGTTTCATAATTAAGGGTATAGGTAGTTAACGCTGCGGTTGAGGCCACTGCCCCCATGGCAAACTGTTGTTTTTTATTCATAGTGTTATCCTTTAGTTTATTAAAGTGAAAGTGAAGATTAAGCTTTATTGCAAGCACTGAGTCTAAGTAAAGCTAAAAATTTAATCAATTAAATAACTAATTTTTAGGATAACTGGTAACAATTTCCCGCTGAACACTCACCATGTATTAAATAGAGTGAATCAAAAGGGGGTAGAGCCGCCGGCCTAAAGGCCAAAAATCCTCATAGCTTAAGCGCAATATAGAATCGCTTTAGTAGGCTCATCGAGCGTTTTCTCCGCCGAGAACATCGACGTTTTCCTGAAAGTTGCAGTAAAACACGCCCTTAGCGCACCATGACTAATGATGCTAAAAAAATAACCTACCTTAAACAATGCCCCGGCTTGCAACTCAATATTGCAACCAAAGCGACACTTTACCCAATCGTGCTTAGTGGCTAAAAGGATGGCGCTGTTTAACAATACGAGCCGGGTTACGCCGAACTGCTTGGGGCGACGTTGCAGCAAGCTCTGGAGTTGCAGAACGCGAAGCACTATAGCTGGGCGTAACCGCAGGATTTGGGTTGGACTCAACCAAATGATGCATGGTTCGCCCCGAATGGGACGCCGGCTCCTCGATAGCGGTGAAATAAGCGCGTATTTTTTGTGCAGCATAACGCATACCGTTATAAGCCAACTTTGCAGCCCCAAAAATGACGCCTACGGTAAACGTTACCCTTAATAATTCTTCAAGCCCCCAATTATAAGGATATGCCATCTGCAGTCCCAACCCCACTGCGCTAATCGGCGCTACCACCTGAAAAGTTGGCTTAAGTACACGCCGAACTTTTGATACTTTATCTAAGATATGATCCATAAATACCTCTGTGATAATGGCTTTACCATGTTAATTTCAATAAAAGAATTATACCTAGCTTGTATAAAGATAAGATAGATCTTCACTTAATCATTAAGACCAAGGGAGTCCTTTTTTGATTAGCGGAGACAAGGCCCATTAGCTATAAATTTAAGATACTTTTTACAAAAGGAACGGTTAAGCGACGTTGCGCCGCTAAAGAGGCAATATCTAATTTTTCTAAGATATAAAATAAATCTCCCATGGTGCGCACACATCTTCTTAAAATAAAATTTCCCACTTCCTCACTTAAGCATAAGCCTCGAGCCTTAGCACGTGATTGCAATACCGCCAATTTTTCCTCATCGCTTAGGGGTAATAACTGATAGGTAATACCCCATGCTAGACGCGAGGTTAAATCCGCTAATGGAATCGGCAAACTGGCTACTGGGCCATTAGCGGCAACAATTAACCGTGAATTGGGTTTAGCACGCATACGATTATATAAATGAAAAATAGCTTCTTGCCATGCTGGTGCCCCATGAATTGCTTGGATTTCATCTAAACAAAGCAATTGTAACTGTTCTAAACCATGTAATACTTGTACCGGCAAATGATGGCAATGTGCTAAATTCACGTACATCGCAGCCAACCCCTGTTGCACAGCATAATGACAGGCGCCTTGCAAAAGGTGGGTCGCCCCCACCCCACTTTTGCCCCATAAATAAGTCAAAAATTCACCTTGTCCAGAGGCAGCTTGGGTAACTTGCTGCAAAGCATGCTGATTTTTTCCGGGATAATAATTCTCTAAAATATTTTGGTCCGGAAGTTTTAAGGTTAACGCCAATTGGTCCTTCATAAACAACCACTCACATATTGGCCCAGTACTGTAGCCTTACCCACCATTGATTAAGGCACCCATCGATAGACTAAATCCACGGCTTCACTTAGCGCATGACCTTTGGCCAAAGCAGTGAGGTGATGTTCATATTCAATACCTTGTTTCAAAGCTTGATAACCTTCGCTCCCTTTAGGACTGACTTCAAATACCGCATAATTGGCGGCAATGCTTTTTACTTCGATGTCGTCTAGGATCCCCAAATTATTTAAGTAATCAACTACTTTAGCATAATCCTCTGCAGAATAAATGTCTTCGATCTTAATTCGTAGGGGTTGACCCACTTGCACCACATCATTAGTCCCATATTTATGAGCCAGATATTTTGTGGCCCCATCAACCCCTCCTAAAGCCGCCTCGGCTAAAGATTGTTGTGGAGTTTGCCAACTATGGGCTTGTCCTTCAACCAATAATTGCCATTGCCCTTCCCAAAGGGAAAGGCCATCATCATTGATTTCTTTTAGTTTTCCAACCAATATTCCATCTGGTGCGTAACGCAGTGAGGCTTTTTTTAAGCCACTAGGAAATTGATTCCAAATATCACTGATGGTAACCGAGGCCACATCTTGCAAATCCAACAAAGGAATAATCAGCGGTAACCCTTTGGTTTGAGCAAGCCCTTGGATAATTTCATATAAATTTAAATCTTGCTCTAAAGTAGCTAAACGCCGTGTCTCAGCACTTTCAATGCCTAACCATAAAATCAACACCGGTCGAATTGGGCCCCATACCGGATAACCCGCTTGATTAATAAGTTGACCAATTAATTTATCGCTAAAGCGCGCTTGTAATGTCTGTTGCTGATAAACATATTGTTCCACATAGTGCATTGGTTGGGTTAACGCCCGCTGCACACTTTGGCTTTGCAAAACTTGGGCTGAGCCACTAACTTTTAAAATAAGTTGTTTAAAGGCCTCCTCTAATTGACTATCTCGTTGTGCAATGGAACGATCAGTGACCGGCCGCTGCACTTCATAAAGGTTATCTAATTTCTCCGCATAGCTACTTTGCGGCATCATTGTGAACAACCAAAGCATTAAATACCCATAAATTCGCCATTGCTGCCTATTTTTCATGCAATATATCCTTTGTTGGCAATAATGATCCGGCGCGGAGCATTACCGTTAACTAAATGACTGATAAATTTTACTAAGATATAATCTAACAAAGCCATAGCGTCAGGCAAGTCAGTTTGTTAAAATAAGCAGCTTTAATCTTACCAGGTCTTTACAACATTATGTCAGATCCGCTTACTTATAAAGATGCAGGCGTCGATATTGCCGCGGGCAATGATTTAGTTAAAAAAATTAAACATTTTGCTCGAGCCACTCATCGTCCTGGGGTGTTAGGACAAATTGGTGGCTTTGGTGCCCTATTTGAATTGCCCACCGACAAATATCGTACGCCGGTTTTGGTCTCTACCACAGATGGGGTAGGAACTAAGCTTCGCTTGGCCATCGATCATGCCCACCATTATAGCATTGGCCAAGATTTAGTGGCGATGTGTGTCAATGATTTGATTGTTATTGGCGCTGAGCCGCTTTTCTTTTTAGATTATTATGCCACTGGACGTTTATCGGTGGCCATGGCAAGCCAAGTGATTCAAAGTATTGCTGAAGGCTGCAAATTGGCTAACACTGCACTAATTGGTGGCGAAACGGCAGAGATGCCAGGAATGTATGCGGATAATGATTACGATTTAGCAGGTTTTTGTGTCGGGGCAGTAGAAAAAACTGAGCTAGTAGATGGCAGCACTATCGTGGCAGGAGATAAGTTAATTGGCTTACCCTCTTCTGGCCCTCATTCTAATGGTTATTCTTTGATCCGACATATTTTAAAGCAACAACTCGATGCCCCTGAACCAACATTAATCGAGCAACTGCTTACGCCAACCCGTATTTATGTTAAAGCCATCTTAGCGTTACATGCTGCGCAGTTAATGAAAGGCGCAGCCCATATTACTGGGGGTGGATTAACCGAAAATATCCCACGTATGCTCCCCGATTACCTTCAGGCTAAATTAATCACTGACCATTGGCAACGACCTGCTATTTTCCATTGGCTACAAGAGCAAGGCAATATTAGCGACAGTGAAATGTATCAAACATTTAATTGTGGTATTGGCATGGTCATTTGTTGTGCAGCCAATCAAACTGATGCCGCGCTAGCTCAGTTACAAGCAACCGGAGAAAAACCCATTATTATTGGAGAGATAATCTCCTCTAATAGTCAAACCCCTTCAGTTATTTTTGAATAGGAAAACCTGATGTCAGCGTTTAAAGTGGTGGTTTTGATCGGCGGCAATGGCTCCAATCTACAAGCCTTAATTGATGCCAAGCAATCCAATCATTTATCTGTGGACATTGCTGCGGTGATAAGTCACCGCCCCAAGGCTTATGGCTTAATTCGAGCGCACAATGCCGGCATTTTAAACTTAACTTTGGACCATCTTCAATATAATCATCGGACTGAATTTGAGGCAGACTTATTAAGTACGCTACGCCATTATCAGCCCCAGGTTATTGTTTTAGCTGGCTTTATGCGTATTTTATCACCGTTTTTTATGCAACATTGCCCCTGCCCCATGATTAATATTCATCCTTCCTTATTGCCCAAATATCCAGGGCTAAATACCCATTTACGAGCGCTACAAGCCAAAGATTCGGTACATGGATGCACTGTGCATTATGTCACCGAAGCCTTAGATGGCGGCCCCATTATTGCCCAGCTTCCAGTGCCTATTTGCCCTGATGATACCCCCAGCGATTTACAAGCGCGAGTATTAAAAGCAGAACATAGGCTATATCCCACAGTGTTACAGTGGTTGGCTCAAGCTCGTATTGTTTATACGCCCCCTGATATCTGGCTCGATGATCAAAAATTATCTGCTCAAGGCGTTCAATTACCTACTTTAGACTTAACCACGGAGTAAAATTTTGCTTTCAATTTATTTAACCTTTCTATTGAATTTAATCTATGCTTAGCAAATTGGAGCCTAGCCTGAGTTGGCAACATAGTGTAAATTGACCTAAATGGATGTTAAGTAGATTGGAATAAGGAGCTCACTTTGAATTACCTCACCTTCGCCTTTCAAAGTGTTATGATTATGCTTATGCTCAGTGTGCCACTGCTCACCCAGGCCTCTTACTCTATTGATCCGGTGAAAACTCATTTCCCGATTAAAGAATATGAAGCAGAATATGAAATCAGTTGGCATGGGATCCAAGCCGGAAAATCTGTGCATAGCCTACGCTTGCGCGAGGATGGCTTATATCATATTGAAACCCAAAGCCATCCTTATTTATCTTTTATTCCATATTCTTATATTGAAAGTAGTGATTTTGCTTGGGAAGATAATGAAGTGGTACCCAGAAATTATTATTATCATATTAAAGAAGGTACCCGTTTAAAAAAAGGGAATGTTTTTTTTGACTGGGAACGTCGTCGTCTCACTAACCATGCTTCTAATGAACCTTGGGAAATGGATATCCAACCCGCAATCCAAGATAAATTAACCCACACCATTCAATTGCGCTTAGACTTACAAAATGGACGTTCTCATTTAGCGTATTTGGTGGCCGAAGATGATGAAGTCAAAACCTACGCCTTTACCCTGTTAGGCCGTGAAGATATAAACACCCAAATTGGTTACCTAGATACTTTAAAAGTGGAGCACCTTTCCCGAAAAGGACGACGTACTTTAATGTGGCTTGCCAGAGATTACGATTTTCTTCCAGTCAAAGTGTACCACTTTCGCAATAATAAACGGGTCGGCACTGGAGAAATTCATGCGTATTCCACCTCACCGCTGACCCATTATCCTGCCACTAAACCTCTTAAGTGATGGGAAGGGTCACGCCTAGTTGCCCCAAATATTTGCCTTGCCGGTCCAAATAAGAGGTTTCACATGGCTCATCAGATTCAAAAAATAACATTTGTGCAACGCCTTCATGGGCATAAATTTTAGCGGGTAACGATGTGGTATTAGAAAATTCTAAGGTGACATGTCCTTCCCACTCAGGCTCTAACGGGGTAACATTAACAATAATACCGCAGCGCGCATAGGTTGATTTCCCCAAACAAATGGTCAACACATTACGTGGAATTTTAAAATATTCAATCGTTCGAGCTAAAGCAAAAGAATTAGGTGGAATAATACATACATCGCTAATCACATCTAAAAAACTATTTTTATCAAATTTTTTAGGATCAATGATACTAGAGTTAATATTGGTAAAAACTTTAAATTCATTAGCACAGCGGACATCATAGCCATAACTGGAAGTGCCATAGGAAATGATCCGTTGCCCATTTTGGCGGGATACTTGCTGCGGATAAAATGGATCAATCATGGCTTGCGATTGGGCCATGCGCCGGATCCATTGGTCACTTTTAATGCTCATAGGGGTTCCTTGTTTAAGTTTGGGTTCGAATTTGTGGGATCCCGGCAGTATAGTTAATGGGTTGTTGCGCTAAGGTAAGACACATTTGTTCTGCCAGGTGCATAAAGCCAGGGCGCAATAGCGAATCAATGGCTAAATTATCAAATACTTTGCCGGCATCTGTATTGGCCTGTAATTGCGCATTGAGCGGTAATTGTGCCAACAATGGCAGCGCAAAACGTTCAGCAAGGGTTTTGCCACCCCCTTGTCCAAATAATGCGGCACTATGCCCACATTGCGGACATAAATAGTAACTCATATTTTCTACCACCCCTAATACTGCCACTTCCACTTTTTGAAACATTTTCAGCGCTTTGGTGGCATCCAATAGCGATAAATCTTGTGGCGTGGTCACAATCACTGCGCCACTTAATGGAATTTTTTGGGCCATGGTTAATTGAATATCGCCGGTTCCTGGCGGTAAATCTACAATTAAATAATCTAACTCTGGCCATTGGGTATCATTTAGTAATTGCTGTAATGCACTGCTGACCATAGGCCCTCGCCAAATCATTGGCGTTTCTAACTCAATCAAGTAGCCCATGGACATCACTGGTATCCCTTGATGCTGTGGAGGAATAATTTTTTTCTCCACCACTAATGGTTTATCGGTGGTTTGAAAAATTAAAGCTTGGCTAGGCCCATAGATATCTGCATCTAAAATGCCCACTTTGGCCCCTTGCTTTTGTAACGCCAACGCTAAATGCACTGCAACGGTGGTTTTTCCCACCCCACCTTTACCTGAGCCTACCGCAATAATATTTTTAATTTTAGATTTGGGCTTTAGCTCACCTTGTACTTGATAATAAGGGACTTTACACTCTAAAATAACTTCCACTACATAGGGCAATTGCGCATTAAAGTGGGTTGTATAGGCCTGGGTTAAACTTTGCTTGGTCAATGGCGCTAATGGAATAGGACAACGCAAATAAATAACCCAACCATTTTTCACATAATTTAATTTATGTAACTTAATTAATGATTGCACCGCAAAACTAAGCTCGGCTATCCCTTTAAAGGTGTCTAATGCCTGCTCAACTTGAGTTTTTACCTGTTCGTCCATCACTGAATGCCTACTTTTTGACTTCGAATAAGGCATTCTAGCATTGCTAAGGCTTATCTGGAATTAAGGGATGAACTTATGCGCCTTCCGGGGTATAGTGTGGCCCATTAATGATTGCTAAGGAACGAGGAATGCAGCCAGGAGATACCCCCAGCTCCAGAGAAATTTTAATTACCAGTGCCTTACCTTATGCCAATGGCGTTCTACATTTAGGGCATATGCTGGAATATATCCAAAGTGATATTTGGGTACGCTATCAAAAATTGCAAGGGCATACCTGTTATCATATTTGTGGCAGTGATGCGCACGGTACCCCAATTATGCTGCAAGCTGAAAAATTAGGGGTCACCCCGGAAGCGTTAGTCAAAAAAATTAATCTTGAACAACAACATGAGTTAGCTGAATTTCATATTAATTTTGACAATTTTTATACCACCCATTCTCCAGAAAATCAGCGCTTAGCCAGCGATATCTATTTGAGCTTACAGGCCAATGGCGATATTCGCAGTGAAAATATTTCACAAGCCTTTGATCCTATCAAAAAAATATTTTTACCCGATCGCTATGTTACCGGCTATTGCCCTAAATGTAATGCTGCTGATCAATATGGTGACAGTTGTGAACAATGTGGCGCTCACTATTGCCCCACAGAGTTAATTGAGCCCCGCTCAGTAGTCTCTGGAGCCGCACCGGAAACCCGCACTACAGAACATTATTTTTTTAAATTAAGCCATTATGAGCAATTTTTGCGCAATTGGACCCAAAGTGAACATTTACAACCACAAATTGCCAATAAATTATCGGAATGGTTTACTGCCGGGTTAAGAGATTGGGATATTTCTCGCGATGGTCCCTATTTTGGTTTTGCCATTCCTGGGACCCAAGACAAATATTTTTATGTCTGGCTAGATGCCCCTATTGGGTATATGGCAAGCTTTGAGCATTTTTGTCAACGTGAAAATGTTGACTTTGCTTCTTTTTGGTCAGCTAATTCCTCCAAAGAGCTCTATCATTTTATTGGTAAAGACATTGTTTATTTCCATGCTTTATTTTGGCCAGCCATTTTACAAGGCAGTGGTTATAGAACCCCAACCGCTATTTTTGCCCATGGTTTTTTAACCATTAATGGCCAGAAAATGTCTAAGTCGCGCGGCACTTTTATCGCGGCTGCCACCTATCGTAAGTATTTAGCACCTGAAGTGTTACGTTATTATTTTGCAGCCAAACTTAATGACACCATTGATGACTTAGACTTAAACTTTGAAGATTTTCGTTATAGGATCAATGCTGATTTAGTGGGAAAATTTGTTAATATTGCCAGTCGCTGTGCCGGGTTTATTGAAAAAGAATTTTCTAAAAACTTAGCGCCCCAATTGTACGCACCTGAATTATATGCCACATTTGTGGCCAAAGCTGAGCAAATTGGCGCCGATTATGCAGCACGCCGCTATCATCGTGCTATTCGAGAAATTATGCACTTAGCAGATGAGGCCAATCGTTTTATTAATCAAGCCAAACCCTGGCAACGCATTAAACAGGCTGGTGAACGCCAAGCGGTCCATGAAATATGCACTTTAGGGCTCAACTTATTTAAAGTATTATCTACCTATTTAAAGCCGGTGCTCCCAGTAATGGTGGCTAATATTGAACAGTTTTTGCAATGTGGTGAGTTAACTTGGCAAAACATAGCGCAACCAGTATTAGCTCAGACCATTTTACCGTTTAAACCTTTACAACAACGTATTGAACCTAAGGTGATCGAACAAATGCTACAAGCCAATCAACCGCCCTCGTCTACCCCTGAGACTAAGCCTGCCCCACAAGATATCTCAACGGCAACCCTTCAATATGAAGACTTTGCCAAAGTAGATCTTAGAATTGCTAAAATTGTTGAAGCCAGTGCTGTAGAGGGAGCCGATAAACTATTAAAATTAATTTTAGATATTGGCACCGAACAACGCCAAGTCTTTGCTGGCATTAAAGCCGCCTATCAACCAGAAGCTTTAGTAGGTAAATACACCGTTATGGTGGCCAATTTAGCCCCCCGTAAAATGCGCTTTGGGTTATCTGAGGGCATGGTATTAGCCGCAGGGCCAGGAGGCCAAGATCTATGGTTATTGTCTCCTGATAGTGGTGCTAAGCCTGGCATGAAAGTAAAATAGTTATCCTGTATGGCAACTACTTATCAACCTATTGCAACCCTGATTGAGCAGGTCGATGCACAATTACCCCAAATTCATTGTGAAAAATGTGACTACCCAGGCTGTCGACCTTATGCTGAGGCGATGGTGCGCCAAGGCGTCCCCATTAATAAATGCCAACCTGGTGGAGCCAGCACGGTTGCAGCATTAGCCAAAACCCTGCAACGCCCTAATCCAGGGCCACCTGTAACCTCGATAAGTCCATGGCGACAATTAGCGGTGATTGATGAGGCGCAATGTATCGGTTGCACCAAGTGCCTACAAGTATGTCCGGTCGATGCCATTGTTGGCGCAGCCAAAAAAATGCATACTGTATTAGCGGATGCTTGCACTGGGTGCGAGCTATGCATTCCCGCTTGCCCTGTGGCATGTATTGAGCTAATAGCAGATCCTAAAAAGCTTCCCAATAGTGTAATTGATGGTGAATTGCCGGTGCGCCATGCCGCACGTCAAGGGCGGGCGCATTATGTTCGACGCCAATTACGTTTACGTGCGCAACGACAACAAAAAATGCGTCTTAACCAACAGGCTAAACAACTTGATATTAAAGCCGAACTTAAGGCCTGTTTAGCTCGCAACCAAGCAAAAAAGCACGCCTTAAGTTCAAATTCATATGACTAAATGATGAGTAACATGGATCCAAAGAACTCACAAAAGATATTTGAGCGCTTTTATGCACATAACCCCAACCCTAGCACTGAGCTTATCTATGCCTCTACTTTTGAACTATTAATTGCGGTAATTTTATCTGCGCAAGCCACCGATATCAGTGTCAATAAAGCTACACAGCATTTATTTAAAGTGGCAAATCACCCACAGGCAATCTTAGATTTAGGCCTGGAGCCCTTAAAGGGCTTTATTCAAAGTATTGGCTTATATCACAGTAAAGCGGCCAATATTATGCAAACTTGCCAACGATTAATCACTCAGTATCAAGGTGAAGTACCCAATGATCGCGCTGGATTAGAATCCCTACCTGGCGTTGGTCGCAAAACTGCCAATGTGATATTAAATACGGCTTTTTCTCAACCAACTATTGCAGTAGATACCCATATTTTTCGAGTGGCTAATCGAACTGGATTAGCCTCAGGTAATACGCCACTTGAGGTAGAAAAAAAATTACTTGCCACCCTACCTGTGGCGTTTATCCCTAATGCCCACCATTGGCTTATTTTACATGGACGTTATCTATGTCAAGCGCGCAAACCTAAATGTCATCAATGCTATATTCAAGACTTATGTGAATATCCGCATAAAATAAAGAGTTAATGCTATGCCCAATCCAGACCGCCAAGTGTTACGCCAAGTGTATTTTGATGCCTGGACTAAAGCCCAAAATAATGTGCCCCTTTTGGCATTAGAACAAATCATTGTAACGGTTATTTTGGAGCATCCTGAATATCACAGTATCTTTAATGGCACTGCTCATTCTTGTGTTACCTCAAAGCACAGTGAAGCTTTTTTTCATTTAGGTTTACATGTGGCCATTGTAGAACAAGTAGCAGCCAATCACCCAGCAGGCATTGCTGAGATCTATCAACAGTTATTAGCTAAAAATCCAGATCCCCATTTAGTGCAACATAAGCTGATGGATTGTTTAGCCAATACCCTACAAAAAGCCCAATATAATCATTTAGCCTTAGATCCACAACACTACATACAAGCTTTAAGTCAATTAAATTAATAACATATCAACGCTTATTCTTGAAAAGCATTAATTGGCATTTTAAAGTTAATTAACCCTAATAGTTTATCTAGCACAATGACCAGTAAACCATTACCCATAATATTTACCGCGGTAATAATCGGATCTAGCAATACATAAAGCATGGTAATCAACGCAGCCATTTCGCCATTAAAACCTAGATGAGTTTGCAAAATGGGCAACATCACTAAGATCCCTCCCCCTGGTACTGCAGCCACTGAAAATTTAGCTAACACCAATAGCATTGCAAACGGAAGATATTCTGCCAAAGTAGGCATACTTGCGGTATAAAGATATAAAATAATCATTGCCATCACGGGAATACCAATGCTATCCCCAATTAAATGAATATTGGTACTAATAGGCAACACCCCTTTGGCAATTTTAGGTTGGGTTGTATTGTTTTCACAGGCTTTTAAATTTAAAGGTAGCGCTGCCAAACTAGACATACTGGTAAACCCAACCCAACCTGCAGGCAATACATGTTTTAAATAACTCAACCATTGGCGAACTTTAAATTTTGCCACCAGTGCATAACCTAATAATAAATAACTGCTGTACAACCCTAATAATAACAAAGCTAAATAAGCATATTGTTGAAAGATCAGTTGCACCGTTCCCTCATAGGCCATTTTAATAATAAACCCAGAAATAAATAGCGGAATGATGGGCAATAAAAGTTTATTGAGTAATGTTGCGGATAAACTATGGCTTAACTTTAAGGCATTTTCCATTTTTTTAGGGAAAAAAATAGGACTCAACAAGCCCAATAATAATCCACTGGCTAGCGCGACTTCATTAGATAATAAACGCGGCAATTGCCATATTGAATGCGCCGCCAAGGTTTTAACTGGGGTGGGAGCCACCAAATGGTTTAAAGTGCTTTGATTTATTTGTGTGCTGGCAAAGTAGCCAAGTAAAGAGGAAATAAAATTAGACAGCATAATCATGCTAATAATTAATACCAGCAATAATAGGCCTTTCCCTTTTAAGCCAGCCATACATTGAAAACCGCAACAAAAAATTAATACGGGCATCATGATCACAATCAGCTCTTTAAGTTGTAAACTTAAGCTATACCAACTAATTAAAGCAGGCTCAGGTAAACCATAAGCAGCCAATAAACTAATGGCTAAACTGATAAACATCAGCAAATAAAATTTTTTTTGAATAAGATGAAACATGTATTAGCCTTTGGTTAGTTGCCAGTCACTTGCTATTCCCTAGCACCAAGCGTGCTATGCGAACCGGTAAGGCTGAACAAAGACAGGTAAAGAAAGCCCATTAGGGCTTTTAGAGATCTGGCGCGAAAATTAACACACCCGTTGCTAAAAGGCAATATTGAAGTTAAGGGTATATCATTTAAACTTTTATATCATCTAGATAAGTAGCTTTAATTGTTAGTGGATAATACACGAGTCGTTGCCACGAAATTTGTTATCTATTTACTTATTCATAGTTGGCGGCTAACATTAGTGAAAAAAGCCACTATCTGTAGATTTAGGTTGAATTAGGATATTGAATATCATTTATTATGGAAATATTAAACTTAACCCAAGCTGATGATTGGCATATACACCTTCGTGATGGGGATTATTTAGCCCATACCGTAAAAGATGCGGCGCAGCAATTTAAACGTGCGATTGTTATGCCTAATTTACGCACACCAGTGACCAGTGTGGCTGCAGCTAAAAGCTACTATCAACGGATCCTCCACCATATTCCTCCAGGCAGTGATTTTCAGCCGTTGATGACTTTATATTTAACCGATCAAACCACGCCTCAAACCATTGAAGCCGCTTATCACAGCGGGCTTATCTATGCCTGCAAACTTTATCCCGCCGGTGCCACTACCTATTCCGAAGCGGGGGTAACTAGATTGGAGAAAATTTACGATACTTTAAGTGCAATGGCAGAATATCATTTGCCCTTACTAATGCATGGTGAAGTCGTTGATCCAGAGATTGATATCTTTGATCGAGAAGCTGTCTTTTTAACGCGACATTTAACTCCTCTAGTAGAAAAATTTCCCAAGTTAAAAATGGTATTAGAGCATATTAGTACCACCGAAGCAGTTGATTTTATCTTACAAGCCCCGCAAAATGTGGCAGCCACAATTACCGCACACCATTTATTATTATCTCGCAATGATTTATTAGCTGGGGGATTGCGCCCTCACCATTATTGCTTACCTATTGTAAAACGTTATTCCGATCAACAAGCACTATTAAATGCAGCAACCAGTGGGAACCCTAAATTCTTTTTAGGGACCGATAGCGCACCTCATCCAGTGGGACAAAAGCAATCTAGCTGCGGCTGTGCAGGCATTTATACCGCATTAGCTGCTTTACCGCTCTATGCACAAGCGTTTGAAGATCAGCAAGCATTAAATAAATTAGAAGGCTTTGCCAGTTTTTATGGAGCTGATTTTTATGGCTTGCCGCGAAATAAGCAATTAATCCAGTTAAAAAAGTCCCCGTGGAATGTCCCTCAAACATTGGACTATGCAAGCAATCAGCTAATTCCGTTTAAAGCTGGTACTCAATTAAATTGGCAACTTTCCCTAGTATAGGCATTATCGACTATGACCCATGTTACTTCAAATCCCTTAGCCTTAACAAATCGTTTTCGCCATTTTTTGCCAGTGATTATTGATGTGGAAACTGGCGGTTTTAATGCCGAGCAAGATGCTTTATTAGAATTTGCTGCCATCACTGTCACCATGGACGAACAAGGAGATCTTTATCCAGATAAAGAAATTGCTCATCATATTGTGCCCTTTGATGGCGCCAATTTAGACGCTAAAGCCTTAGAATTTAATAAAATTGACCCTTTTCACCCATTTCGCTTTGCAATTTCAGAAACTGAGGCACTCACCGATCTGTTTACTCAAGTGACAGAAAGTATGAAAAGCCATCACTGTCAACGCGCAGTATTGGTTGGGCACAACGCTTGGTTTGATTTGGCTTTTTTAAATGCAGCGGTAAAACGTAATCAATTAGCAAAGCTCAATCCTTTTCATGCCTTTACTTCTTTTGATACCGCAACCCTTAGTGCATTAGCTTATGGGCAAACTGTACTGGCCAAAGCATTAAGCGCCGCAAAAATTGATTATGTTGCCGCCCAAGCTCATACCGCACTCCAAGATGTACGCTGGACTGCGGAGCTTTTTTGTCGCATTGTTAATACCTGGTCTGAATTAGGAGGATGGCCAATATTGGAGCCAAATAATAAATAACTCCTTTTTCAAATTATTACGATCCGGGTTTCATTTTCATACTGTTAGAAGATTTATTGCTTTGTTCTGGCTCAGGCTCTGGACTAGGTTTTTTACCTGGCTTTTCACTGTTTTCACTTTTTTGCTTATCTTGCGCTGGAGTGATAGCCGCACCTGCGCCTTCATCAGAGCCAACTGTATTTTCAGCCATGCTCGCATCAACCCCACTCACCGCTGAGACTAACTCTTCTACAACTGCCACGATCTCTTGAATTAATTCATCTAAACTTTCTAGTGATTTTTCTGCTTCTTCAGCAGAAGGAGCGCTATTGTTATCATTCCCTTCTCCTTCTTCTAATGCTTCACCCCCTGCTTCTCCAATCTCACCCAATGCTTGGGGACCCGCTTCTACTGCATCGTGGGCTTGGCCTTTCTTTTTACCAATTTCACCACCAACTTTCTTTCCGATTTCTCCTGCAACTTCGGGGGGAACCCCTACAGCTGCACCAGCAGCCTTACCAGTCATTTCCCCCTGTTCTTCACCCTTTTTTTGCTCTTGTTCAGCATGACTGGGTTCTTTTTTATCATCTTTATTGCTCTGTGGTGCTTCTTGTTCTTCTTCCCCTCCTGGGACTTCACCGCTAAAAGCACTTTTTAATGCTGAGCCAAGTTGGCTTCCAATTTCAGCTACCGGCTCATCCTCTTTTTTAGCACCACTTTTTTCTTCATCTTGCGCACTGTCTAGATCTTGTGCTTCACCACCCATAGCTTGTTGTAAACTTTTACCCAATTCCTCTACTACCTCGGTAGCGGCTTCAGCTCCTTCTTCTTTACTGTTTTTACCTTCACTATTTTCAGGGGTTAAACTTTCCATAGCTTGACCCACTGTGTTAGCTCCTTCTTCTAATTGCGCGCTCGCTCCTTCTTCACTAACCTCTTCGATACTACCAGGCATTTCCTCACCACCGGGCATTTCCTCACCACCAGGCATTTCCTCGCCACCAGGCATTTCCTCGCCACCGGGCATCTCCTCGCCACCAGGCATTTCCTCGCCACCAGGCATTTCTTCACTACCAGGCATTTCTTCACTACCAGGCATTTCTTCACTACCAGGCATTTCTTCACTACCAGGCATTTCTTCACTACCGGGCATTTCTTCACTACCAGGCATTTCTTCACTACCGGGCATTTCTTCACTACCAGGCATTTCTTCACTACCAGGCATTTCTTCACTACCAGGCATTTCTTCACTACCAGGCATTTCTTCACTACCAGGCATTTCTTCACTACCGGGCATTTCCTGTGATTTTTCCTCTCCCTTTACACTAATTTCTTCCTCTTCATCACTTTCATCACTATCAGTATTAGGTGAAGGAGACGGTTTGATACTAGAGCCTTGTGTATCATTGTCACTTTCTTGTGATATATCACTTTCCATGGCTGTTGATGACATATCTTGAGTATTGTCTGCCAGCTCTTTTTCCTCATCTGGCTCTTGTTCTGGTTCTTGTTCTGGTTCTTGCTCTGGTTCTTGCTCTGGTTCTTCTTCTGGCTCTTCCTCTGGCTCTTGCTCTGGTTCTTCTTCTGGTTCTTCTTCTGGTTCTTGCTCTGGCTCTTGCTCTGGTTCTTCTTCTGGTTCTTGTTCTGGCTCTTGTTCTGGTTCTTGTTCTGGCTCTTGCTCTGGCTCTTCTTCTGGTTCTTCTTCTGGCTCTTGCTCTGGCTCTTCTTCTGGTTCTTCTTCTGGCTCTTGCTCTGGCTCTTGCTCTGGTTCTTCTTCTGGCTCTTGTTCTGGTTCTTGTTCTGGTTCTTGTTCTGGCTCTTGCTCTGGCTCTTGCTCTTCTTCTGGCTCTTGTTCTGGCTCTTGTTCTGACTCTTGCTCTGGCTCTTCTGCTAACTCTGCTTCTGATTCTTCTTGTGCTTTTAGATCTTCATCTTCTTGTAGCTGTTGTTCTTCATCTTGTTGTTGCTGTTGTTCTTCATCTTGTTGTTGTTCTTGCCGTTGCTTTTGCTGATCTTGCTCTTGTTCTTGTTCTCGCTGTTGCTTATCTTTTTTTTCTTGTTCTTGTTGTTCTCTTTGGGTTACATCCTGCTGCTGTTGTTGATCTCTTTCTAATTTTTGTTCTGTTTCTTTTTCTTGTTCTTGTTCTTGTTGCGTTTGTTGTTCTTGCTGCGCTTGCTGTTCTTGCTGTTGCTGCTGTTCTTGTTGTTCTTGCTGCGCTTGCTGTTCTTGTTGTTCTTGCTGTTGCTGCTGTTCTTGTTGTTCTTGCTGTTGCTGCTGTTCTTGCTCTTGCTGCGCTTGCTCTTGCTCTTGCTGTTGCTGCTGTTCTTGTTGTTCTTGCTCTTGCTGCGCTTGCTCTTGTTGCTCTTGCTGTTGCTGCTGTTCTTGCTCTTGCTGCGCTTGCTCTTGTTGCTCTTGCTGTTGCTGCTGTTCTTGTTGTTCTTGCTGTTGCTGCTGTTCTTGCTGTTGCTGCTGTTCTTGCTGTGCTTGCTGTGCTTGCTGTTCTTGTTCTTGCTGTTGCTGCTGTTCTTGTTGTTCTTGCTGTTGCTGCTGTTCTTGCTGTTGCTGCTGTTCTTGCTGTTCTTGCTGTTCTTGTTGCGCTTGCTGTTCTTGTTCTTGCTGTTGCTGCTGTTCTTGTTGTTCTTGCTCTTGCTGCGCTTGCTCTTGTTGCGCTTGTTGTTCTTGCTGTTGCTGCTGTTCTTGTTGTTCTTGCTGTTCTTGTTGCGCTTGCTGTTCTTGCTCTTGCTGTTGCTGCTGTTCTTGCTGTTGCTGCTGTTCTTGCTGTTCTTGTTGTTCTTGCGCTTGCTGCTCTTGCTGCTCTTGCTGTTTTTGCTGCTCTTGCTCTTGCTGTTTTTGCTGCTCTTGCTCTTGCTGTTTTTGCTGCGCTTGCTCTTGCTGTTTTTGCTGCTCTTGCGCTTGCTGTTTTTGCTGCGCTTGCTCTTGCTGTTTTTGCTGTTCTTGCTTTTGCTGCTTTTGTTCTTGTTCTTTCTTTATTTTCTTCTCTATTTTTTTCTTTGGCTTATTATCTTTATTATCTTTATTGCTATCTTTTTGTGGTTTAAATTGAGCTTCATTAATTTTTTGTTTTAGATCTTTATGCTTAACTACCTGATCTAAATTTTGGTTAAGCTTTTCTTTGACTTTGCCTTCAACATTTTGTGAAACTTTTTCAGAAATGTCTTTAAGATCAAAGTTTCCTTGTTGCATTTGTTGTTTAACTACTTGGGTTACACTGGATAAAAGCTCTTCTTTAAGTTGTTGTCCAAGTTTACTTAAAGGCTCTTGCTGAGCAAATAAACCAGTAATGGCATCACTACCATTTTTTTGATTAACTTGAGTATTGCTACTTTTAACAAAATCAATTATTGCCTGAGCTTCTTTGGAATTAACTAAACTGCTTTTTTCTTTAGTGTTCCCTTCTAAAAGCTGCTTCATCCCATTGAGATCTGAATCTTCCATAGTGTAATATCTCTAATTCACCAAAAATGATACTAATGTATTAGATAGTATATCGGCATAAATAGTTCATCACATAAGGTGAATTTTAAGCAGTAGATTAATTTTTATTGATTCAAAAAACCGAGGTATTTTAAATAAAATCATGGGGGCAAGAAAAAAGATGAGCCTATAGGGCTATAGGCTCATTACAAAGCTTATAATTATTGGAAATTATAAATTTTTTGCGTTTTCGGTTAAATAGTTCGCAACGCCCTCAGACGTCGGATCCATGCCTTGTGAACCTTTAATCCACCCTGCAGGACACACTTCGCCATTTTCTTCAGTATATTGTAAAGCATCAACTAATCGGATCAATTCATCAATGTTACGACCTAAAGGTAAATCATTAACAATTTCAGAACGAACCATTTGGCTTTTATCAATCAAAAAGGCAGCTCTATAAGCTACGGCAGCTTCAGGATGCTCAATACCATACGCTTGCGTAATCTTATGGCTAACATCACTGACCAAAGGAAAACCAACTGGACCTATTCCACCTTGCTCGATGGGCATATTACGCCACGCTTTATGCGTAAAATGAGAATCGATAGAAATACCAATCACTTCTACATTACGCTCTTTAAACTGAGCTAAACGCTTATCTAATGCGATAAGCTCCGATGGACAAACAAAGGTAAAATTCAAGGGATAGAAAAAAAGCAATGCATATTTATCTTTCACTGCTTCACTCAATTTAAAATTATCTTTGACTTCGCCGTTCCCTAATATGGTTGGCGACGAAAAATCTGGGGCTTTACGACCTACTAATACACTCACTTTAAACACTCCTCACTCTTGATTAACCTATGCGCTAGTATCAATAATCCTATCATAAAAGCAGTTTCTAGGCTATGGTTACCCATCTTACCAAGTTACCAACTATCTTAATGGAACACTGCGGGCTAGGTGCATAGTTATGCTCTAGCTGATAATGACTTAAGTAGCCTGATTGACGGTTATCTTTAGCATTCAATAACATTGATTGTAGCTACAGCAATCATTCACTTTAAATAACATTAAAATTTAATATACTATTGAGTCATACCATGCAGGGTCTTGGCTTAAGGCCCTGCAAACAGTAAAGGGGAAAGAAATTCGTAGTACTTAAATAACCAAAAATGCGTTTAGTTAAGTTCAATCAGCAAAATAAACTGCATGGTTTATTTTACTCAGCCGCAATAAATTCTGCTTTTTCGGTGACCAACTCTGCAGCTTCCAGCATTTTTTGCAGCTCACCTTGTTCATAAAGCTCTGTAATAATGTCACAGCCACCGACTAATTCGCCTTGAATATACAGTTGCGGGAAAGTAGGCCAATTTGCAACTTGTGGGAGTAAGCGACGAACTTCTGGATTTGCCAAGACATTGACATAGGCGTATTTAGCACCGCTGGTATTTAAAATATGAGCTACTTGTCCTGAAAAACCACATTGTGGAAATTGCGGCGTGCCTTTCATATACACAATCATGGGATGAGTTTGGATTTGCTGAGTAAGGTGTTCTAACATCGCCATTAACTTACTGTGCTCCCGTCGTCAGTGAATTTTCTATGTTTGAAAAGAAACATATTGCCCGACTCCTTAGCTCAGTGCAACCCTTTTCCCTAAAGGACATAGCCATATAAATTTTAAAGTGGCTAGAGCATACTTGCTTTGGCCTGCTGAGCTCACTAAACTGGTGGTTCCTTTAAAGGAGAAGCTAATGATAGTCTTCCTTTTCACCTTAAATCCATAGGAAACCTAAATTATGAGCATTGAATTACCTCCTTTGCCTTATGCACAAGATGCCTTAGCGCCACATATTTCCGCGGAAACTTTGGCCTATCACTATGGCAAACACCATAAAACTTACGTAGATAACTTAAACAAATTGATTGCTGATACCCCATTGGCGCACAGTAGTTTAGAAGATATTATTCAAAATTCCGAAGGCGGGATTTTCAATAATGCCGCGCAAGTTTGGAACCATACTTTTTACTGGAACTGTTTAACCCCTAATGCAAAATCCGCACCCACTGGGGCGCTGTTAGAGGCAATTAACCAAAAGTTTGGCTCTTTTGAACAATTTAAAGCAGCCTTTAGCAAAACTGCCATTACCACTTTTGGCTCAGGTTGGGCTTGGTTAGTCAAAGAAAAAAATGGCGATTTGGCCTTAGTGAGTACCAGCAATGCCAATACCCCATTAACCACAGATCAACAACCATTATTAACCTGTGATGTTTGGGAACATGCTTATTATATTGACTATCGTAATGCCCGTCCTCAATATGTTGAAACCTTTTGGAAACTGGTTAATTGGGATTTTGTCAGTGCTAACTTTAATGCATAATGACTGAGCAAGCGCTAGCACCGCGCTATGCGGTGCTTGACGTGCTACCCCTTGTCTTGATTACAGGCCCTGTTATGGGGCCACCTTACATTGCGCCGACCAAACCCTTAGCATGGCTTGCGCTGGAATATGTGGCTGAAATTGGCGAGTTTTAATTTCCGTATCTAACCCTTGTTGTTGTAAGCCACTTAAAATCGTGCCTATATAAGGTGAAACTTTGCCTTGCAAATTGGTTAACGGAAAAATTCGTACTTCATTGGCAACCCGTAGTAATTCTAAAATAGCATTAATATGATAAGTTTCAGATAAATGATCTGTTACGGTAAACAAGGCATAAGCGCTTAGTGCTAAATGAAAAGCTTCATCGGGAAAAATTAAATTTTCTATCTTGCTATTAAGATAATGGGTGCTTCCCACTTTGGCATAATGCGCCATCATTTGAGGAATGTGTTGGGCGCGTTCATTAATAAATGCTGGAGTTAACAGCGCCTTGATGGCGTTTGAATTCATAGCTAAATGATTTAACTTATCCCATAGCACCGCAGGCGAATGCTGGTACAAATTATCACAAGCCATCACTCCTGGGTTATTGAGGGCCAACTCTTGGGTAAAGCTGGCACAACCTGCATTATAATCTAAGATTTTACGGGTTAAATCACTGTCAGTTAAGTCAAACATTTGTATATAGTCATTTAAAGTAAAACCTATCCATGACAAAGCCTGTATCTTGGGCTGGCTCAGGGTATCTGGCATGATGGTTTCTCCTGGGATTAAAATTAGACCAACGGTATTTAATAGGGATAACGGCTATTTTTTTTACCACCCCATCGCTTTTACATTACCCTCATGGGCATCAAGTCATTGAAAAATATAAGTTTTATAAATAACTTATTAGCTACTGCTCTCTCTTTATTATGGGTTATTAAACCGTTGCGCGCTGCATTTAATCAGTGAAAAACCACGCTTATCTTGGATATCTTGACTTCAAAATGAAAATTTAAGTTATGTGTTGAACTGTTTCAAAATTTAGGTATAATACCCACTAAATTTAGAAAGCTAACGATTAAATATTAAGTTAATTAGCTAATTTTTTCAACCTAAAATAAGTGAGTAGCAATATGGCCAAAGAAAACAGTAAGCGGGAACGGTTAGTTGCCGCGGCAGACAAATTATTTCACGAACAAGGCATTAGCAATACTACCTTAGCAAACATTGCTGAATTAGCTGAAGTACCTTTGGGTAATGTCTATTATTATTTTAAATCTAAAGATTCCATTATTTTAGCGGTCATTGAAGGACGTAAGAAACAATTAGAAAGTTTATTTACCCAATGTGAACAAGTAGAAACGATTAAAGAACGCCTTAATGCTTTTGTACAATACGACCAACAGGTTGCAGAAACCTCCGCCAAGTTTGGTGATTCACTGGGCAGTTTATGCCAAGAGCTCGGCAAGCAAGGAGGCACTATTGCACAAGCCGCTTCTTCTTTAATGCAACGGGTTTTACAATGGTGTGACCAACAGTTTCAAGCATTAGGTAAGACCCCAGAAGAAGCCAGTCAGTTATCATTAAGTTTGGTATCTAGTATTCAAGGCATTAACTTAATTACTTTAACTTTTAATGATCCCAATTACCTCAATCAACATGGCCAATATTTAAATCATTGGATTGAAAAATTATAAGCCTAAAGCTAGCTATTGGTTGCGCTGATTAAGCAGCCAATAGCTGTCCCCAGCTTGTCCACAAAATACCCCCAAGTTCTCCACTTGCATTTCCAATCAAACCGCACTATCTTGTATCTAACAGATTAAAACCAACTATATGTTGGGGTTTTAAGGTTGTTTTCCCAAATACCAACTGTTTAAAGTAATTAGTATAAATCATGCTCGTTAACTGGAAAACTTCTTCTTCCAACTTCATTTAGAGGCATTATATGCAACAATCGGACCATACCCTTGCTCCAACCGCTACCCCTGAAACGACCCATACCGATACTTCAGTAGCGCCTAGTACCACCACCCCAGGGCAACTTTCAGTGATGCGCCGAGATAATCGAACTTTAGTGGCTTTTACGCCAGACAAAATAAAAATTGCCATCACTAAAGCCTATCTTGCCGTAGAAGGTGGCAATGCTGCCGCCTCACAACGGGTACATAGCATTGTGGAAGAAATGACTCAGCAAGTCAGCAAAGCAGTATCACGGCATTTACACAGTGGAGGCGTAGTTCGAGTTGAAGAAATTCAAGACCAAGTAGAACTCGCACTAATGCGTTATGGCTTACATAAAGTGGCACGCACCTATATTTTATATAGAGAACAACGGCGTATTGCCCGTCAAACCAAAGCGGATAGCCCACATAGCCAGCATACGTTAAACGTACAATTAGCAGATAAACGACTGGTGCCTTTAGATGTGGCTTACTTAAAAATGGTGGTGGATATTGCCTGCGAAGATCTAAGTGAAGTCAACCCACAAGCCATTGTTGATGAAGCCATTAAAAATATGTTTGATGGCATTACAGTTCGCGATGTGCGTACCGCGCTTATTATGAGTGCCCGTACCAAAGTGGAGTTAGAGCCCAATTATACTTTTGTGGCCGCAAGATTATTGCTCAATGATTTACATCATGAAAGCCTAAATTTTCTAGCGCTACCAGTCCCAGAAACTTTAGCGGAAAAAACCAAGTTATATCCTGAAATTTTTAAAAAATATATTCAACGTGGTATTGAACTGGAGCTATTGTCTCCTTTATTACAAAATTTTGATTTAGCTAAATTGGGTGCAGCGCTTAATGTCAATCAAGACCAACAATTTCAATACCTGGGATTACAAACTTTGTATGACCGGTATTTTATTCATTCAGATGGTGTGCGCTTTGAGTTACCGCAAATATTTTTTATGCGAGTTGCAATGGGATTGGCTATTGAAGAGCCTAATAAAAATGAACGGGCCATTGAATTTTATCAATTGATTTCCTCTTTTGATTATATGTGCTCTACTCCCACTTTATTTAATGCGGGTACCCTGCGCCCCCAACTTTCTAGTTGTTATTTAACCACTATCCCTGACGATCTAGGGGAAATTTATAATGCCATGAAAGACAATGCGTTATTGTCTAAGTTTGCAGGTGGGCTGGGTAATGATTGGACTTGCGTTAGAGCGATGGGCGCCCCCATTAAAGGCACCAATGGTAAATCTCAAGGCGTGGTCCCCTTTTTAAAAGTGGCCAATGACACCGCCTTGGCGGTTAACCAAGGTGGGAAACGTAAAGGCGCAATGTGCGCTTATTTAGAAACTTGGCATTTAGATATTGAAGAGTTTTTAGAATTACGTAAAAATACCGGTGATGATCGACGTCGTACTCATGATATGAATACTGCTAATTGGATCCCAGATTTATTTATGAAACGGGTCCACCAAGACCAAAACTGGACTTTGTTTTCTCCAGATGATACCCCAGATCTGCATGATCTCTACGGACAGGCGTTTGAAATCGCCTATCAAGCCTATGAGCAACAAGCAGCTGCAGGTAAAATCAAAAATTTTAGAACCATTTCTGCCGTACAACTGTGGCGTAAAATGCTTGGCTTATTATTTGAAACTGGTCATCCTTGGATCACTTTTAAAGATGCCTGTAATGTACGTTCACCACAATCACATGTTGGGGTGATCCATAGTTCCAATTTATGTACTGAAATCACCTTAAATACTTCTTTAGATGAAATTGCGGTATGTAATTTAGGCAGTATTAACTTAGCGCGACATATTGATGCACAAGGCCTTAATACTCAAAAATTAGCCAAAACCATTAATACTGCAGTGCGTATGTTAGATAATGTGATTGATATTAATTATTATTCAGTGGTTCAAGCAAAAAAGTCTAATTTGCGACACCGTCCAGTTGGTTTAGGCATTATGGGCTTTCAAGATGCACTGTATCAATTAGATCTGCCTTATGCCTCCCAATCAGCGGTGGACTTTGCGGATTACTCTATGGAATTGATCAGTTATTATGCACTACAAGCCTCTTGTGATTTAGCCCAAGAACGCAGTGCCTACCCTTCTTTTAAAGGCTCGTTATGGAGTCAGGGTATTTTACCCATAGATTCTATTGCATTATTAGAACAAGCTAGAGGGACTTATTTAGCAGTGGATTGCAGCCGCCAACTAGATTGGGATGCTTTGCGCCAACGCATTATGAAAGTTGGGCTACGTAATTCTAATATCATGGCCATTGCCCCTACCGCCACCATTTCTAATATTTGTGGTGTCGCCCAATCGATTGAGCCAACTTATAAAAATTTATTTGTTAAATCCAATTTATCGGGTGAATTTACTATCGTTAATCCATTTTTAGTCAAGGATTTAAAAAAATTAGGGCTTTGGGATGAAGTCTTGGTCAATGATTTAAAATATTTTAATGGGGGGATTCAAGAAATTGAGCGAATTCCCCAAGAATTAAAAGATAAATATGCCACTGCATTTGAAATAGAGCCAAAATGGTTAATTGAGGCAGCCAGCCGTCGCCAAAAATGGATCGATCAAGGACAATCTTTAAATATCTATATTGATAAACCTTCTGGCAAAAAACTCGATGCCACGTATCGACTTGCTTGGCTACGTGGTTTAAAAACCACTTATTATTTACGTACTTTAGGGGCCTCAGATGCCGAAAAATCTACGGTAAATCTTGGTGTCCATAATGCCGTCAAGCCTAATGTGGCCACTACGCCAAATATCTGTGCTATTGACGATCCCGACTGCGAAGCATGTCAATAAACTTACTTTAAGGAGCGATTATGACAACCCCCCATACCAAAGATCCTGCCGCCAATCTTACTGGCGGTGCCACTGGCTTAGAAGCATTAGAAATGGGTGCCAAACGGATCCAAGTCGATGACAAAATGATTATCAATTGTCATGCAGATTTAAACCAATTGGTGCCTTTTAAATATGAATGGGCTTGGGATAAATATCTCACTGGCTGTGCCAATCATTGGATGCCTAATGAAGTCAGTATGTCAGCGGATGTGGCATTATGGAAAAGTGCCGATGGGTTAACTCCGGATGAGCGAGAAATTGTGGAACGCTCACTGGGCTTTTTTTCCACTGCAGATTCATTGGTGGCCAATAATTTAGTACTTGCGGTATACCGGCATATTACTAATCCAGAATGTCGTCAATATTTATTGCGTCAAGCGTTTGAAGAAGCACTGCACACGCACTCTTATCAATATATTATTGAATCTCTAGGGATGGATGAAGCGCGGATTTTTAATATGTACCGGGAAGTCCCCACGGTCTCTAAGAAAGCGGATTGGGCACTTCCTTATACCCAAAGTTTGGGTGATCCTACCTTTCATACTGGAACCAAAGAAGCCAATCAAAGATTATTACGCGATTTAATTGCGTTTTATGTGGTCTTTGAAGGTATTTTCTTTTATGTTGGTTTTGTTCAATTGCTCTCTTTAGGCCGTCGCAATAAAATGGTGGGTACGGCTGAGCAGATCCAATATATTTTAAGAGATGAATCCATGCATATGAATTTTGGCATTGATGTGATCAATCAAATTAAAATTGAAAACCCAGAATTATGGACTGCACAATTTCAAAAAGAGGCCATAGCCATTATTCGCAATGGCGTTGATTTAGAATATCAATATGCCAAAGAAACCATGCCACGTGGTGTGTTAGGGTTAAATGCCAGCATGATGAAGGAATATTTAGAATATATTGCTAATCGCCGTTGTGCCCAAATTGGTTTAGAAGAACAATATCCTGGGGCCACCAACCCCTTTCCTTGGATGAGCGAAATGACAGATCTAAAGAAAGAGAAAAATTTCTTTGAAACCCGGGTTACTGAATACCAAACCGGTGGCGCATTAAGCTGGGATGATTAACTGTTAAGTTAGCCAATAAGATCCGCGGGCCATCTGGCCCGCGGGTTGCCTTAAAATTTTTAAGCCATTGCGCTTATGCCATACTTTTAATCAACAGCTTAATCGGATAAGCCAAGGCAGTAATGGCCAATAATCCGCTTAACCATAATCCTACAAACCATAACCATTGTTGCAGCTTAGGATGACTTTTTAGCCATGATTTTAGCCATGGCAACTGTTTAATACATCCGTTCATGACTGGTTTTGCCTCGAAACACATAATAACAATATGCCGTATACCCCAAGATCAGTGGTAATAATGGCACCACTCCCACAAATAGCAAGGATAAGCCGGGACCAGAAGCCGCGGCTTGCCAAAGATCATATTCAAAAGGAATAATCCAAGGATAAAGACTGATGCCTAAGCCTAAATAGCCCATTAAAAAAATCGCAATACTGGCAAAAAATGGTCGATATTCACGCTGTTGATGTAGATCTTTCCATACCAGTATAAATAACCCCATGGTGATTAACGGAATGGTCATTAAAAAATATAAATTTGGTGTACCAAACCAAAAATGTCGAATTTGGGTATTGAGCAACGGCATGGCTAGGCTGACCAGCCCCAAGAAAATCCCAACGACCCCCAGTACATAAGAGGCCACTTGTCGAGCCCATTGTTGGGTAATATCTTCGGTTTTCATCACCAACCAGGTTGAGCCTAATAAGGCATAACCAAATACAACCGCCATTCCGGTCATCACGCTAAAACCACTGGCCCAATCAAAGGGCTGTCCTGCAAAATGACGGCCCTGTACCGTAACACCTTGTACAAAGGCGCCCAAAATCATCCCTTGGCAAAAAGCGGCAATTAATGAGCCAAAATGAAAGGTGTAATCCCATATATGGCGGGCCTTGCCTGTGGCTTTAAAACGAAATTCAAACGCCACGCCACGCATGATAAGCCCCAATAACATAACAATCAGTGGAATATAAAAAGCAGGCATTAATATGGCATAGGCCAAAGGAAAAGCAGCCAATAATCCCCCGCCTCCCAAAACCAACCAGGTTTCATTACCATCCCAAAATGGGGCAATAGAATTCATCATTCTATCTCGGCATTTATCCGATGGCGCAAAAGGAAAAATAATACCCACGCCTAAATCAAAGCCATCTAACAATACATATAAAAAAACGGCACTGGCAATGAGTAGCGCCCAAACTAAGGGCAAATCAAAATAACCAGAAAAATCAAACATCTTGCTCTCCTTTGGGGGGCTTGGCGTCAATGGCCGCCGCTTCCAGACTGTGCTTGTAGTATTGTTCTGGTTCTTGCACCATAGGAAGTCCTTTTCGAATTAAATATAAAATATAGTAAGTACCAGCGCCAAATACCAAAGTATACATCACCACAAAAGCGGCCAATGACCATGCCACTTGCGCACCCCAAATGGCCGGAGACACGGATTTAGCGGTTCGGATCACGCCATAGGCAGTATAAGGTTGACGCCCAATTTCGGTAACAAACCAACCGGCCAATAATGCAATAAAGCCAGAAGGCATCATTAACATCCACCACCCTTGCATAAAGCGATTATTAAATAATTGGCTTCTAAAGTACTGCACTGCACTGACCAAACCGGTCACTATCATTAATAATCCCAAGCCAACCATTACCCTAAAAGACCAAAATACCCATACCACTGGCGGTCTATCTTCTGGCGCAAATTGTTTTAAATTGGGAATGGCGCCATCGGTTTTACCGGTTAAAATTAAGCTTGCTCCATTGGGCACCGTAAGGCCATATTTAGTCACTTCTTGTTGTTGATCAGGCCAGCCAAATAGATAAAGTGGTGCATGGGTGGTATGCGACCAATTGCCTTCCATCGCAGCCACTTTGACTGGTTGATGGTGCAAAGTATTATCTCCATGCGCATGACCAATCAACAATTGTAATGGCGCCACCAATGCCGCCATAATTACTGCCATACCTAGCATAATTCGAGCTTGCGGCTGATGGCGTTGATTCCATAAATAAAAAGCCCCCACGCCCCCGATAACAAATGCCGTGGTAAGATAGGCAGCGGTAACCATATGCATGAGCCGATAAGGAAAAGAAGGATTAAAAATGACTTTTAACCAATCGGTGGGAAAAAGCCGACCATCTTCTCCTATCATAAAACCTTGCGGGGTTTGCATCCAACTGTTCGCCGATAAAATCCAAAAAGCGGAAATTAAGGTACCTATTGCCACAATACAGGTGGCAAAAAAATGCATTCGGGCGCTGACTTTGTCCCAGCCAAATAGCATAATACCTAAAAATGATGCTTCTAAAAAAAACGCCGTTAATACTTCAAATCCCAGCAAGGGACCTATCACATTGGCCACTCGGTCAGAAAACATGGACCAATTGGTACCAAATTGATAGGACATCACGACCCCAGATACCACGCCCATGCCAAACGCAATAGCAAAAATCTTAACCCAAAATTTATAAATATCTCTATAATATTCATTTTTGGTTTTTAACCAACGCCATTCTACCATGGCTAAAAAACTGGCCAAGCCAATAGTAAAAGCAGGAAAAATAATATGAAAGCTAATAGTAAAAGCAAATTGAATTCGCGCAAGGAAGAGAGGATCAAGTTCAATCATGTTGCGTTCTCATTGTTTGAAGAGGCACTATAAGATTCTTAAGCCTTATGATCGCATATTTAACCCACGGATCAAGCAATTATATATATTAAGCCAAGTAAAAGGCACCGTTTATCTAAAAGTTACCTACTATTTTAACTTTAGGCTAAAAACTTACCCCAATCGTCAATGTAGGATGATAGCCGGCAATATTTTAAGACCGTTTAAGCCTAGCAAAAGACAGGGTATGTTGCCATATTCTCATTAATTATCTTAGTTAAGACCCAGAAAAAATAAGGCCTATGTTGAATAATTAACTACGCTATCCTTTATAAAAGATAACCTGGCAATTTTGGCAAAAAGACTTCTGTGACTAACAAGGCCAAATCTTGTTATTGAAACAATGAGCGCCTCGCCCATAGTGGCACGTTAAGGGGTTGGCTAAGCTGAGCAACGGTACTTTGGTATAACTTATGCTGTGGGGCTACGGCTTGCGTATAGCTAAGCGCTGACACGGTAACCCGACCATAAACCAATGCAGTATCGGCATCACATAAAAAAATCTGGCGCACCAAAACCTGAGACTTATTTTGAGCTAATCCTAATGCCTCTTGTTCACTGCTAGAGGGAGACATAATGAGAAAGTACCTGAAACTGTAAAGCTGGACAAACCGCGCTTACATTACGGGTTAAGTGATAAGCTTTCAGCAGCCAGCCCTTGGATTTTTAGTTAGGCTTGATGCTAAATTGATTCAACTAGGTTGCCCAGTTTTCAACTAACAACTTAAAGGCCTCAAATTATGGTTTACTGATCTTTAATAAACTTTCATAAAGCTGTTCTTTTTGCGCATCAGTCACATAGGGGGCTTGAATTTCTTGCCCAAGATAGTGACGTAATGTTGCATGGTAAGCACATTGATTAATTAATGGCAACACTTTGACCAATTGCTCCACAATATCTAGGGTCAATGGCTTCATATCTGGAGGGATATAAATATCTAAGGTATTAAGCTGAGTGTCATCAAACCCATCTTTGCGCCATTGTTGATGCCATTGATTTTGTACCTGCACGGCAATACGCATTTGTAAACGAATAAAGTTTTGGGTCGCTGCCACATTTAAGCCCTGTTGTTGTGCCTTAGCGCGCACAATAGCCAAAATTTTATGCTCACGCCCCGGAATAAAAGAAGGCAGGTGGTGAAGGTACTTATAGGCGGCCACCGCTTCCATTTGCACTAAGCGTTGGTTCATTATTTTAAACAAAGTCACGGCTTCTTGTTCTTCAAAAGAATTATCCGGCATCACCGCACAGCTCTGAGCACTTAATAAACATAAAAAGCTTCCAATTAATAAAGTAGCCAAGTTAGCTGGTATATACATATGGGTTAAAAAGCCACAAGAAAATTAGGGATCTTAACGCTTACCTTCAATCATAAAGTATGTGCTTATCTTATGGCAAGTAAAGAAATTATTGCCACGATTGCGTCTCCGGCACTGGTGGGACATCTGGGGCAGAGTGTCTATAGGCGTGGCATTGGGCGTGGTACGCGGCAAGCTGACAAAATCCACATGCGCTTTATACAACATTAGCACTTGGGTGCGAATTTTACAAAACGTATAAATAAATAACACCCGACACATCAGTAATAAATAAATACAAAGGCCATTGGGCCCTACCACTTTCATTAATAATGGTGCCAACAGTGGCCCCAATGAAGAACCAAGGCCATAAGCTAATAATAAAGTGGCAATTGCAGAAACCATCTCTGAGCTTAACATGGTCAATGGTATAATTGATGGAAACATTGTTGCTCACTCCCTATAGCGGTGCCAGCAGCAGTCAATTGTTAGCCATCGATGGCGGGGAAACTTATTTAATGCTTAAATTTGGGTTAACACATCAATCAAGGGCTGTGCTTTCACTAAAGTTTCTATATATTCTTGTTCAGGGATAGAATCTGCTACCACTGCCCCCCCAACTTGAAAGGTTAAAGTGTGCTCTTTAATAACTGCACTTCGAATAATAATAGCAGTATCCATATTGCCATCAAAGCCAATATAACCAGTTGCTCCGCAATAAGGACCACGACGTGTGGGCTCTAATTCATCGATAATTTCCATCGCACGAATTTTAGGTGCGCCAGTAATTGAGCCGCCAGGAAAAGTGGCCTGTAATACATCAAAGGCATCCCATTCCTGAGCCAAGGTACCGACCACCGTAGAAACTAAATGATGCACTTTAGCAAAGGTTTCCAATTGACATAATTGAGGCACCGCCACCGACTCTGGGATACACACTTTAGAGAAGTCATTGCGCAATAAGTCTACAATCATAATGTTTTCTGCTCGGTCTTTGGCGCTATTAACCAATTGTTGGGCCAAATACTGGTCGCTCGCTGTGGTTTGTCCTCGTGCTTGCGTCCCTTTAATGGGACAGGTTGTGAGCTTATTCCCCACTAATTGCACAAACCGCTCTGGAGAAGCACTAATTAAATTAATGCTGCCTAATTGCAGATAACTGCTAAAGGGGGCCGGACTGCAGCGAGATAACGCGACATATAATGTCAGCGGTTGAAAAGACGGTGGTAGCGCCAGTGCAAAACGCTGGGAGAGATTAGCTTCAAAAATATCGCCCGCATAAATATAATCAATCATCTTGCTAACCGCGCGTTGATATTGACTCTGGATAAAATTACTTTGTAATGCTTGGGGTTTCACCAATGGCGTTATTGGTTGGCTAATGATTGGTTTTATTTTGCTCCATTGTTGTTGTAGCCACGCTAAGCGTTGCAACGCACGTTGTGCCTGTCGCTTGGGGGCCGATTCAGGATAACCACTAGAAAATACCCATGCTTTTTGAGCAATATGATCAAAGGCTATCACCAAATCAAATAAGCCAATTTCCAAATCGGGATAATCAAATTGATTAGATGCAAAATTTGGCAGCGTTTCATAATAGCGTGCCAAATCATAGCCCAAAAACCCCATGCCCCCCCTTGAAAAGGCGGCAAAGCTGGCCAAGTGGTTAAGGGATAGGCTTGGCATACGCGGCGCAGCGCAAAAAAGGGATCATTGGTGGTAAACTGATGATTGGCATAACTAAGGTGACCTGCTTTAGCCCGTACAATTAAAAACGGGTCTAAACCTAAAAAAGAATATTGACTGAAACGATTGGCGGGAGCAGTACTGTCTAATAAAACCAACTTATAGGCACTAAACGCATTTACTGCCGCAATAGGAGGTAAATAAGCTATAGCTTGGCACCAAGGTTTAACCGGTTTCATTTGGAAACTAGGGCTAATGGATTAGGGTAACACGGCAATTTTGGTAAAAAGACTTCTGTGACTAACAAGGCAAAGTCTTGTTGTTGAAACAATGAGCGTCTCGCCCATAATGGCACGCTAAGCGGTTGGCTAAGCTGAGCAACGGTACTTTGGTATAACGCATGCTGTGGGTTAAGGTAGGAAAATTGAAAAGCACTACGGCTAAAATTTCCGGTATATAGCAGCTGTTCTCCAATAGAACGCTCCCCCAGGGTTGCAATGGCTGCAGAAAAATGCGTATAGCTAGCCACTGGCATGGTAACCCGACCATAAACCAATGCGGTATCGGCATCACATAAAAAAATCTGGCGCACAAAAACCTGAGATTTATTTTGAGCTAACCCTAATGCGTCTTGTTCACTGCTAGAGGGAGACATAAAGGCATGAGAAAGTACCTGAAGCTTTAAAGCTGGGCAAACCGCGCTTAAATTACGGGTTAAGTGATAAGCTTTCAGCAGCCAGTCCTTGGTTTTTTGGTTAGGCTTAATACTAAATTGATTCAGCTGGGTTGCCCAGTTTTCGACTAACAACTTATTGCTCCACAATGTCTAGGGTCAATGGCTTCATATCTGGAGGGATATAAATATCTAAGGTATTAAGCTGAGTGTCATCAACCCCATCTTTGCACCATTGTTGATGCCATTGATTTTGTACCTGCACGGCAATACACGCATTTGTAAACGAATAAAGTTTTGGATCGCTGCCACATTTAAGCCCTGTTGTTGTGCCTTAGCGCGCACAATAGCCAAAATTTTATGCTCATGCCGGAATTAAAGAAGGCAGGTGGTGAAGGTACTTATAGGCGGCCACCGCTGAGTTAAAATGCCACAACAAAATTAAAGATCTTAACGCTTACCTCCAATCATAAAGTATGTGCTTATCTTATGGCAAGTAAAGAAATTATTGCCACGATTGCGTCTCCGGCACTGGTGGGACATCTGGGAGCGGGGGGGGGTCTATCGGTGTGGCATTAGGCGTGGTACGCGGCAAGCTGACAAAATCCACATGCGCTTCATACAACATTGGCACTTGGGTACGAATTTTATAAAACGTATAAGTAAATAACACCAGACACATCAGTAATAAATAAATACAAAGGCCATTGGGCCCTACCACTTTCATTAATAATGGTGCCAACAGTGGCCCCAATGAAGAGCCAAGGCCATAAGCTAATAATAAAGTGGCAATTGCAGAAACCATATCTGAGCGCTTAACATGGTCAATAGTATAACTGATAGACAAAGGATAAATGGTAAAAGTGGCCCCTCCTAAGCAAAAACTTAAAAAGATCAACCAACTATTGGAATAATAATCGGGAATAAACAAAAGCGATCCAATAATGGCCACTATACTGACCCCAATTAATACATAGCGCCGATCTAAACGGTCCGATAATTTACCAATGGGATATTGCAATAAAGTCCCCCCTACAATGAGGGCCATCATAATATGTCCTATTTCTGGCCGAGTTTTGGCATTAAGCTTTAAATACAAGGGTAATAAAGTATAAAGTGGTGCTAATATCATGCCAGCGATAACACAGCCAATTAACCCCAATGGAATACGTTTATAAAGATAATTAAAAGGTAAAATACTGGGATTTTCTGGACAAGGCGCCTGAAATCGAGTCATACATACTGGCAATACCGAAAGCGAAGATAAAATAGTGATTAAGCAATAAGGCAACAAAGCGGTGGCAAACTGAAAATTTAAAAACATTTGGCTACAGGCTTGCGCCCCATAATAGGCAATCATATAAATAGATAATACCGTCCCCCGATCGGCTTCCTCAGCCGATTCCATTAGCCAGCTCTCCACCACTACGCAGATCCCAGCTAATCCATAACCACTTAAAAAGCGTAATAATATCCATAAGCTAGGCGAGGGATAGATCCCTTGTAATAAAGTAACCACCGCAATGACAGAAGCAAAGGTCACAAAGGCCCGAATATGGCCAACCCGCAAAATAAAATGTTGTGAGCAAAACGCACTAATTAGTAGGCCACAAAAATAAGTACAAGAAATACAACCAATCATCCATTCTTGGATCCCCATTTCCTGTAAATGCAAAGTGGTATATGTGGTATAAAACCCACTGCCTAGAACCAAAGTCATAATACTGGCCAAAGGCGCAATAAAGGAAGGCTGTATTTTAATCACACTTGGTCTCCAGCTTAGCATTTAAATGATATTGGCACAGGACATGGTAACCATAACCTGGAGTTGGCACAATGTAGAATTGACTTTTTTTAAAGTGGGATAAAAAACAAGTATAATTTTAAATCAGTTAAATGACCAGTAGCTAAAAAAAATAAATTCCCCTACAATAACTAAAATTTAACCCAAAAATTGGCAATTATTATGTCAGACCCTCAATATTATGGGCAAGTTCAAAATGCTTCGCCACAAAGCCTTAATAAATGGGATGCGCTGATTCTTATTTTGGTCTTTGGCTTATTTGCTGCCTTAGTCTGGGGCGCCCAACAAATGACGCACCCATACCAGTTGGGTGACTCGATCCCTATTACTTTAGATCCCTGGGCATTACCCGGTTATGCACTACGAACCGTGATCCGAATGGCTATTGCATTAATGTGCTCTTTACTCTTTACCTTTACCATTGCCACCTGGGCGGCCAAAAGTCATCGTGCAGAACGAATTATTTTACCTTTTATCGATATTATGCAATCTGTTCCAGTGCTTGGTTTTTTATCAATTAGCATTTTAATGTTTATTTATTTATTCCCCAATAGCCAATTAGGGCCAGAATTTGCTGCTATTTTTGCCTTATTTACCTCCCAAGTTTGGAATATGGCCTTAAGTTTTTATCAATCATTAAAAAGCATCCCCAAAGATCTGATTGAAGCAGCTAAGATGTTCCATCTAAGTGCTTGGCAAACTTTTTGGCGCTTAGAAGTGCCCTTTGCGATTCCCCCTTTATTATGGAATACCATGATGTCGTTATCGGCAGGGTGGTTTTTTGTGGTGGCCTCAGAAGCCATTTCAGTGGCCAATCACACCATTACCTTACCCGGAATAGGCTCTTATATTATGCTCGCCCAAGAACAATCGAATTATACCGCGATTGTTTATGTGATATTAACCATGTTGCTGGTTATTTTAGGCTATGACCAACTTATTTTTCGGCCATTACTGATTTGGTCGGAAAAATTTAAAATGGAACCCAATGCTGATATTGAAGAAGGCTGTTGGTTTTTAGATCTTATTCAAAAAACTTACCTTAGTCGGACCTTTACCCAACAACTCCGTAAATTTAGAGATTTTGCCCTAAAACCACGTCGCCAAAAGCCACCTTTAGCGCAATTACCGCCCAAAATTCGCCATGTCCTATCGGTCACTGCCATCGCAACTTTAAATACTCTGGCCATGCTTGCCATGATTGCTGCCTTATTTTTTCTAGCACGTTTTATTTATCAATACACCTCATGGCATGAAATCGCTGAAGTATTTTATCTGGGGTTAATCACAACCATTAAAGTGACCATTTTAATTATATTAAGCTCTTTGCTTTGGGTCCCCGTTGGGGTATGGATTGGATTACGACCGCGATTAACCAAAACCATACAACCCTTAATTCAATTTTTTGCGGCCTTTCCCGCTAATTTACTTTATCCGGTGGTATTTATGTTAATTATGAGATACCACCTTAATGTAGAAATTTGGAGTGCACCATTGATGATTTTGGGGACCCAATGGTACATTTTATTTAATGTCATTGCTGGGACCGCCTCCTTACCTTTAGAATTACGCTTAGCTGCCCAAAACTACCAATTAAAAGGTTGGTTATGGTGGAAAAAATTAATGCTACCTGGTATTTTTCCTTATTATGTAACGGGTGCCATGACCGCAGCAGGCGGCTGCTGGAATGCCTCGATTGTGGCCGATGTGGTCACCTGGGGAGATACCACCATTCAAGCTACAGGCTTAGGCGCCTATATTACCCAATCCACCCTAATCGGGGATTTTCCGCGCCTGGCGCTAGGTATTGCTGTAATGTGTATTTATGTTTTAATTATTAATCGTTTGCTTTGGCATAGATTATATAATCTTGCCGCAGATCGCTATCAAATAGGCTAATTCAATGTCTGATGCTACTTCTGAACTTTTATTTTCCGTAGATAATTTACGTAAAACCTTTCGCTCACGTGAAGCCCAAGAATTGGTGGTACTAGACAATGTCTCTTTTAAAATGCGTGAACATGAAATCGTTGCAATTTTAGGGAAATCCGGCTCTGGAAAATCAACCTTACTGAGAATTATTGCCGGCTTAGTACAACCCACAGCAGGCCAGGTGCGCTACCGTGGGCAACCGGTGATTAATCCGGTACGCGGCATTGCCATGGTATTTCAATCTTTTGCCTTACTCCCCTGGTTAACGGTATTACAAAATGTTGAATTAGGTTTAGAAGCTTTAGGCATCCCCTATCAAGAACGCCGTAAACGAGCCATTCGAGCCATTGATACCATTGGTCTTGATGGCTTTGAATCGGCCTATCCTAAAGAGTTATCAGGGGGTATGCGCCAACGAGTTGGTTTTGCTCGAGCCTTAGTGGTTGAACCAGAATTGCTGCTGATGGATGAACCTTTTTCTGCATTAGATGTGCTCACGGCTGAAAATTTACGCAGTGACTTAATGAACTTATGGCTAAATAAACGCACCCGCACCAAAGGCATTTTATTTATTACCCACAATATCGAAGAAGCGGCCTTAATGGCGGACCGAATTATTATTTTTGCCAGTGATCCAGGACATATTCGGGCTGAAATTAAGGTTGGTACCCCAGTTCCACGTAACCATAAAGATGTGCACGTACATAAATTAGTGGATGATATTTATACGCTAATGACTACCAGTGAAAGTGAAACCCGCATTCGTCCTGAAGACAGTGGAATCGATTATGGAAAAATGGAATTAGCCTATCGTTTACCTGATGCTGGAATTTCTGAGTTAACCGGCTTAGTTGATGCCCTGACCGATCATACTGGCCCCATTGACTTACCTAAACTTGCTGAATCACTACATTTAGAAGCAGATAGTCTCTTTCCATTAACTGAAGCTTTAGAGATTTTAAGTTTTGCCCGCGTTTCACAAGGCGATATCGTATTAACCGATATTGGCTTAACTTTTGCCCAAGCTGATATCTTAGAGCGTAAAAAATTATTTGCCAAACAATTAGCTAAACATGTCCCCCTGGCACAACATATTCGACAAGTTTTAGATTTGCGCGCCAATCATATTGAAAATGAAGAATATTTTCTTAATGAACTGCAAGCTTTTTTAACCGAAAATGAAGCAGAACGTGTCTTTAAAGTCATTATTGATTGGGGACGATATGCGGAAATTTTTGCTTATGATTACGATTCAGGCAACTTAAGTTTAGAAAACCCAAGATAATTAAGATGCAATTTGTTGTAAAGTTTAAACTGAAACTGCTCCCTAGTGCCTTAATACGATGTCTGGTTTATTTACTGATGGGAATAAGCACTGCCGTTGCAGCAGCAGAAAATTCACCTTGGGTTCACGTAGAATTGCAAGGCCTATCTGGTAAGCTTGAAAAAAATGTTCGTGCCAGTTTAAGCTTGCTGCAACCAACTGCAGCAACGGATGTGGTTCAATTACCCATTGAAACTTTACATCAACGCGCACCACGGGAAATTGAACTTGCATTACAACCCTTTGGTTATTATCAAAGTGATATAGAAGCCACATTGCACCAACGCGCCCCCAATCATTGGATTGCGCACTATAAAATCCAACTTAAGCCACCCATACGCATTGGGCATCACCACTTCCAATTAACCGGCCCTGGCCAATCCAATTTAGCCCTGCAATCTTTATTAAAAGATTTTGCGCCCCAGCCTGGCAAACGCCTGCAACATGCCGTCTATGAAAAATCAAAAAATACGCTACTTAGCGCGGCAATCCACCAAGGTTACCTACAAGCTCGATTTACCCAACATAAAATTGAGATCGATCTTGAACAACAACAAGCCAATATTACTTTAACTCTAGATACTGGGCCCCTGCATTATTTTGGCCCAGTGAGTTTTGCCAATACTGTTTTGGCGCCCAGTTTATTGCAACGCTATCCCCCCTTTAAACCTGGGGAGCGCTATGATCCCAAAAAGATTTTAGATTTTGAACATGCCCTGGCGCACAGTAATTTTTTTTCCGAAATCAATGTCCAACCACAACTTGAAGCCGTTGAGCAACATATTCCAGTAAAGGTCACGGTTAAAGAACTTAAAGCTAATAATTATTTAACTGGTATAGGGTTTGATACCAATACTGGGTTACGTTTACGTTTAGGCTGGGAGCAACGCCGACTCAATCAATGGGGACATCAACTTAAATCTAATTTTAAGCTTTCATCAAAAGATTTACTTACCCAAGCCAACTATCTTATACCCGGAAAGCAACCAATAACCGACCAATATCGGATCAGTACTGTCTATGCCAATGAAAAATATCATGACAACCTCTCTAAACGCTTTAAACTTGGCGCCAGTGAAAGTCGAACCTTAACCCATTTTGAACGTACTTTAGGTCTGAGTTTTTTAGCCGAGTCCTTTAAAGAAGAACAAGCAAGCCACTGGGATAGCTCTAAATTTATATTACCTTCCATCCAACTGCGTCGCTTAAAAAGTGACCACCTTAGTGATCCCCATCAAGGTTATCGCCTGCAACTGACTCTACGCGGGGCCATGGATTTATTATTTCATACCCGTCATTTTGCACAAGTTGATTTAGAGTATCGTTGGCTAAAACCTATTTCTAAAGCCGGCAGTTTATTATTACGCAGTGAACTTGGCGCCACCTTTCCCCGAGATATTCAAAATTTACCTTTAAGTTTAAGGTTTTTTGCCGGGGGCGATCAAAGCCTACGTGGTTTTAAATACCGTAGCTTACCTAAAAACCATGACCAACCTGGGGTTAGCCATGTAGCGGGAGGGGCTTATTTGCTATTAGGCTCCATTGAATATGAACATCAAATTAAAGGCCCATTTAGTCTTGCCACTTTTATTGATGGCGGTAATGCCTTAAACCATTGGCAAGAGCCATTACAAGCCAGTCTTGGCTTAGGCGTAAGATGGCATACCCCAATTGGGCCATTACGTGTAGATATTGCCTATCCTATCACCCAATCTCATTTAGGCTGGCGAGTGCATATTAATTTTGGCCCCCAACTTTAAGTGCCTTTTGAAGTTTTTGCTTTGTCCTTTTTGCTCTTGTATGCTGTAACAAGAAAATGATTGTATTCTTGTTAAGGATGTCTTGTACGGTACTATGCCACGACTTTTTCAATTCTCTCGTATTGTTGGCTTTTGTTTTATAAAATTATTTTTTTTAATTTTATTGCTCTTTAGTACTTTAGTGGGTTATTTAGCTTACACTGAGTCTGGCGCTTATACGCTCTATCGACTGGCTGCCTTAAGCTTACCTTATACAATTAAGCTGGAATCCATTGAAGGTTATCTTGCCGGTCCTATGACTATAAACCAGCTCAGTATACAAACTCCAGATCTGGCACTTGACATTGGAAGTTTACATTTAAGTTGGAAACCTTGGGACTTATTTCAACGACAGCTTAATATTGAACAGCTCTTTACCCAAGATATGAGTATTAATTTTTTCAGCTCACCAACCACGCATTCCGCTACAACCTGGTCAACCGCTCCTACGTTTTCAGAGATTTTAACCTTAACTCGACTTCCCTTACCTATTACTTTAAATATTAAGCAAGGCAACGGAAAAAATCTACAACTTAAACATCAAGCTCAAAAGCTTTGGATTAACCACTTGGATTTTTCCAATTACGTTTCCAACGCAACTATCCCACTAAAAAGCTTATCCATTAACTCACAATGGGGCTATCTACAGATCTTAACTCAGCCAGATTTTTCGGCAATATGGGATTTAGAAGTACCAAATTTTAAAGCACTATTTGGCTCAGGACCCAAAAAATTATCTAGCTATGGGGCCATTAATGCCAAGTTGCTCAGTTCCAATGTCCCTGCTAAACCCATTGAAGTCTTTTTTAAAGCGCTAGATTGGGAGATAAATAGCCAGCATTTTGAAAATTTGGAGTTAATGGCAGAAGGAGATAAGTTAAAACACCAAATTCATTTTCGCTATCAACAACAGCAAGATACCGCACAAGGCATAATCCAAGGCCATTGGAACACGCCAACTTGGGACGGAGCATTAAAACATCTGCATTATCATTCAGCAAAGCATGGTAAGTTACCCACCACTCATGGCAAGCTCCAGCTGATATTTGATGAACGCCTTCACGCCAATGCTGCACTAAAAATTTGGGGCAATAATTTACTAGAGCTTAATGCTAAGCTCACCCCCCACTTTCCTTTTGCGCTGCAGGGCCAATTACAAGGTAATTTTGAGCAATTAGGTGCATTACATAAATTGCTACCCGAAGTACAACAGCCACAAGGAAAATTACAATTTTTAACCCAACTTCAAGGCACATTACTAGCGCCTAATATTGAAACTTTTGGACAATTAACCGATGCCAAATTTTTTATTCCCCGCCTCGGGGCCACCGCAACGGTTGATCAGCTAACGTTTCGCCAACACGACAAACAATGGCAAACCACAGGTCATGGTTACTTAGGTCAAGGGGCATTAAAACTGCATGGTGAAACCGATGCGACCCAAACTTTTATTTTAAAATTAACTGGAGAACAACTGCAAGTTGCTGCAACCCCAGATTATTTTATTAAAGTATCCCCTGATTTAAGCTTGAGATTAGGCCCTACACCTACTTTAACCGGCAAATTAGTGGTCAATGAAGCTCGTTTAGAATTACCTGAGTTTTCAGAGCGCCTGGCCCCTTCTAGCGATGTGGTTATTTTACAAGAGCAAAATAACCTCGCCAATATACCAGCGCCTCATTTTATGCAAAATCTTGCCACCCAAATTACAATTAATTTAAGTGATAACGTTCACTATATTGGTAAAAATTTAAATTGTTATCTTAAAGGACAATGGCAAATTATCACTCAACCCAATGAACAGGCAAAAGCTACTGGAACTATTAATTTGGTTAAAGGCTACTACCAGCTTCGAGGGAAAGCGCTAGAATTAAGTCATGGTCAAATTTTATATTCCAATAGTCCATTAAATAATCCAGCCTTAAATATTGTGGCCCAACGCAAGGTGCATTATGTGCCACCGAGCGATCTACAAGCTTCGACCATGGAAGATACTTTTCACGAACGAACCCAACAATTACCCACCAGTGCCACAGATATTGTGGTGGGCATTGCCATTAAAGGAACGCTACAAAACCCAGAGCTAAAACTCTATTCTAAGCCAACTATTGCACAAGCAGATATTTTATCATTACTGATTATGGATAAACCCAACCATCAAATATCCCAATCACAAAGCGAGATCTTAGTGCAAGCAACAAGCGAATTATTAAAGTTAACCGGTTTCAATAAAAATGGAACTGATATCGCACAAAAATTACATTTAGATAAATTAGATTTTAAAAATATGTCAGGTGGACATGGCTTAGAAAGTGCTGCGGTGGTTATTGGTAAACAATTATCATCACGACTTTATGCCGAATATAGTTGGGGGCTCTTAGAAGATACGGCCAATACGTTAAGCTTGCGCTATCTACTCAGTAAACATTTAAGTATTGAAGCTAATACCTCATATGCCTCCAGCAGTGGCGATATCTTGCTTAACTTTGAAAGCAATTAATTGTAAAGCTTCACGCTTTAAATTAATTTAGCTTTACCTGATTTAACCGGTTATTATTCAAAACCTTGTTCTTTAACCATAATTTTTAAGCGTTTCAACCCTTCTACTTGAATTTGTCGCACTCGTTCTCGAGTTAAACCGACTTGCTCGCCAACCTCTTCTAACGTGGAATCATGATGACCACGCAACCCAAAGCGCCGCACTAAAACCTCGCGTTGTTTTTCAGTTAACAATTCCAACCATTGTTCAATTTTTACTGAAATATTATCTTCTTGAAATTCATAATACGGATCTTGGCTGTTTTCATCAGCAATGACCTCAAGCAATTGTTTTTCATTAGACTGGTGAGTTAAATTAATATCTAATGACGCAACTTTTTCATTTAATTTTAAAATTTTTTCTACTTCTTTGGCAGGCTTGCCCACTAATTCCCCAATTTCTTCACAGGTGGGTTCATGATCGAGCTGTTGTGATAATTGGCGACTTGCTTTTAAATATTTATTTAATTCTTTAACAATATGAATGGGTAAACGAATGCCACGCGTTTGGTTCATTAAGGCACGTTCAATGGTTTGGCGTATCCACCAAGTTCCATAAGTTGAAAAACGATAGCCTTTATCTGGGTCAAATTTTTCAATTGCATGCATTAATCCCAAATTACCCTCTTCAATCAAATCTAATAAGGGTAAACCACGATTTAAATAGCGCCGTGCAATTTTTACCACCAAGCGTAAATTACTTTCAATCATTTTATTACGCGATTGAATACATCCAGCTAACGCTCGGCGTGAATAATAGGCTTCTTGTGCCACACTCAATAAAGCAGCTCGACCAATCTCGGTTAAATAGATTTGCGTGGCATCATTATTATTGCTAGAGTCAACGCGTTTTTTAAGTTTTGGTTGATCAATAATAATTTTATCCCACTCGCTCTTTTGCACCTCGCAATTCAATTCAGCTTCATTATCAAGTAATCTTGATGCTTTGAATTCTAACTTTTCTTCGTCTTGTAGGCTAAGAGTTGCCATCCTTGGGCCTCGCTTATTTGGCTTATATTATTGATGATTATCTGTAATAATTTGGGTCACTGCAGCTAATTCAACCAATAGCGCATTAAACCTAGGTTCTTTTAATTGGAATACAATTTTATGTTGTGCAACTTTCCATAATGGGATGCTTTGTGAGATAATTTTTCGGCCTTGTTCCGTTACCGCATAAGCTTTAGAGCGCTTATCGCGGGCATGCTTACTTTCAATTAACCCTAATTTTTCTAGTGGTTTTAAATTTCGAGTTAAAGTAGTACGGTCCATCACTAAATTATTAGCCATTTCAGTTAAGGTCCCAGCCGGTACTGATGCCAACGAAATTAATAAAGTAAACTGGGTCGCCCTAATTCCTGCTGGCTCTAAAGCGTGATCAAAAAATTGGGTCACCGCGCGAGTTGTTTTACGTAAATTAAAACAACTACAGGTAAGATTGATGTCCCGTGGATTAATGGTATGTTCGATAGCTGCCATATGCTTTCCTCCTTACAAAAAGTGTAGGCTCTCGGAGCCAACTTGTGTAAGAAAATAAGTTAGTTTTCGCGAATTTTTTTTAAGCTATTGGTGTACCTAGCTTTTTTTTAAAAAAAGGCATAAACTAAAACCATCTCAGCCAAGCTTAAATGTGGAAAAAAGCCCAGTATCTTTGAAAAAAGCGCGTTTTTGGCAACGTATTGCCCATTGCAACTATAACTTCCTGCCTTTATTTTAAATTCACTAGTGGCTAAGCCTACATTAAAAGCGTTCTACCCACTTTAGGAGCTATACCATGGACAGCTTTCGTAGTCGGACTCATTTAACCATCAACCAACAAACTTATGAAATCTTTTCCTTAGCCAATTTAGATAAAAAATATCAAGTTGAACGTTTACCTTATTCCCTAAAAATTTTACTGGAAAATTTACTGCGTACTGAAGATAATATTAGTGTTAGCGCACCTGATATTGAAGCGTTGTTAAATTGGCAACCTCAAGTCAATGGGAATCATGAAATTGCATTTAGCCCTAGTCGCGTGATTTTACAAGATTTTACTGGGGTCCCTGCGGTAGTAGATTTGGCTGCCATGCGCGAGGCTATGACCACCTTAGAGGGTAATCCACAAGCCATTAATCCGCTTTCTCCGGTTGAGCTGGTGATTGACCATTCAGTGATGGTGGATAATTTTGGTCATGCTAGTTCCTTTAAAAAAAATACCGCGCTTGAATTTAAACGTAACCAAGAACGTTATGCTTTTTTACGCTGGGGGCAAACTGCATTTGAAAATTTTAAAGTGGTTCCGCCAGGCACTGGCATTGTACATCAAGTAAATTTAGAATATTTAGCACGAGTGGTGTTTACTAAACCCTTGGCCAATGGCACTTTACAAGCCTATCCAGATACTTTAGTGGGAACCGATTCTCATACCACCATGATCAATGGGCTAGGTGTTTTAGGCTGGGGCGTGGGAGGCATTGAAGCAGAAGCGGCAATGCTAGGTCAACCGGTTACTATGTTGATCCCACAGGTTATCGGCTTTGAATTAACCGGAGAATTACCAGAAGGCGCCACGGGTACCGATTTGGTATTAACCGTGGTAGAAATCTTACGCCAACAAGGGGTGGTAGGTAAATTTGTTGAATTTTTTGGCGATGGCTTAGATCATTTGCCCCTAGCAGATCGCGCCACGATTGCCAATATGGCGCCAGAATATGGGGCAACTTGTGGTATTTTTCCTATTGATGAAAAAACCTTAAAATTTTTACGTTTAACTGGACGTGATGAACAACAAATTGCGTTAATCGAAGCTTATAGTAAAGCACAAGGTTTATTTAGAGAGCCCGGCGAAGCTCATCTGGCTCAATACAGTGAACACATCACTTTAAATTTGGCCGAGGTAGAACCTTGTATTGCTGGGCCTAAACGCCCCCAAGACCGTATTGCGCTACGTGATGCCAAAGCCAATCATCAACGTCAACTTTTTACTATGTTGGCAGAGCGCCAAAATGCCACCACCGATGACAATGCCTTAAATGAAGGCGCGCATATTATCGAAGGTGAGGTGGCCTTAGAACTCAATGGCCAAGCACTCACCCTAAAACACGGTGATGTGGTCATTGCCGCCATTACTAGCTGTACCAATACCTCTAACCCTGCGGTAATGCTGGCCGCAGGCTTAGTAGCCCAAGCAGCTCAAGCCCGTGGTTTAACCACTAAACCTTGGGTAAAAACCAGTTTAGCCCCAGGCTCACAAGTGGTGATGGATTATTTAAAACAAGCCGATTTATTAACGCCACTAGAACACTTAGGGTTTAATTTAGTCGGTTATGGCTGTACCACCTGTATTGGTAACTCTGGTCCCTTACCTGAAAAAGTCAGCCAAGCCATTAATCGCGGTAATCTTGCAGTCAGTGCCGTGTTATCGGGTAATCGCAATTTTGAGGGACGGATCCACCCTGAAGTTCGCAATGCCTACTTAGCTTCTCCTCCTTTAGTGGTGGCTTATGCTTTAGCTGGCACCATGGATATTGATTTTAGTTGCGAGCCACTGGGCATAGATCACAACCATAACCCAGTTTATCTAAAAGATATTTGGCCGAAAACGCAAACCATTGAACAGGCGATTGAACAAACCATTACCCCAGAAATGTTTCGACAACGCTATGCCTTGGTTTTTCAAGGAGATAGCCAATGGCAAGGGCTAAGTGTGCCTGATAGTGAACAATATGTATGGCAAGATGATTCTACTTATGTCAAATTACCACCTTATTTTGAGCATATTCGTGCTGAGCCTTTGCCCTTACAAGACATTAAACAAGCCCAAGTGTTAATCAAAGTGGGCGATTCAGTTACAACCGATCATATTTCTCCTGCTGGCGCCATTGCTCCCAATTCTCCTGCAGCAAATTATCTACAAGAGCATGGGGTCAATATTCAAGATTTTAATTCTTATGGCTCACGTCGCGGTAACCATGAAGTGATGGTACGTGGCACCTTTGCTAACCCACGCTTACGCAATCAATTAGCCCCTGATACCCAAGGTGGCTGGACTTTGCATTGGCCAACCCATAAAGTGATGAGCATTTTTGAAGCCGCAACGCTCTATAAAAAAGATAACGTGCCGTTAATTATTTTAGCCGGCAAAGAATATGGCACTGGCTCTTCTAGAGATTGGGCCGCTAAAGGTCCAGCTTTATTAGGCATTAAAGTGGTGATTGCGGAAAGTTTCGAACGCATTCATCGCTCCAATTTAATTGGGATGGGCATTTTACCATTACAATTTTTAGCCAAAGAAAATGCCCAAACCCTAAAGTTAACTGGCGCTGAACATTTTAGCCTTGCGCTATCAGCACTTAGCCCACAAGGTCAGTTAACGGTCACCGCGCAACCACCAACTGGCCAGGCCATTACTTTTTCTACCTTGGTACGCATCGATACACCTAAAGAATTAAGTTATTACCAACATGGCGGTATCTTACATTATGTACTAAGAAAACTCGCACAATCTAAGCAAGGAAAATAACCATTATGGCCAATAATTCAGCATTTCGTACCGTCCAAGACAGTATGGGAACTTTGCAAGTACCTAAAGAGGCGCTTTATGGCGCACAGACTCAACGTGCAATAGAAAATTTTCCAATCAGTAATTTAGTCATGCCCACCGGTTTTATCCAAAGCATGGCCCTTATTAAATTAGCGGCCGCCAAAGTCAATAGCCAGTTAGGAGAATTATCTCCCGCAATTGCCCAAGCAATTATCGCTGCAGCAGAAAAAATCGCCAGTGGTGATTTAGCGGCTCATTTTCCAGTGGATGTCTTTCAAACTGGCTCTGGAACCAGTACCAATATGAATGTCAATGAAGTGATTGCCCGAGTTGCCAGCTTAGAATATGGGCTTGAAATCCATGCCAATGATCACGTGAATATGAGCCAAAGTAGCAATGATGTTATTCCCAGTGCCATTCATGTCAGTGCCAGTATTGCCTTAAAAAACCAATTAAAACCCGCGTTGAACCATTTATTACAGCACTTAGAACAACGTGCTGAAGAATTTAAATCCCTTACCAAAACTGGACGTACCCATTTAATGGATGCCATGCCAGTAACCTTAGGTCAAGAGCTCAGTGCTTGGGCCACGCAAATTCGGCATAATCTACAGCGTATCGATAATGTGGCCAGCCATCTGCAATTATTGGCCATTGGTGGGACTGCAGTGGGCACTGGGATTAATGCCCCAGTAGAATTCGGGGCCCAAGTTGCCCAACTTTTAACTGAGCGAACCGCTATCTCATTTATGCCCAACCCTAATCGCTTTGAAAGCTTAAGTGCCCAAGATACTGCAGTAGAATTATCGGGACAATTACGGGTGATTGCCGTGAGTTTAATGAAAATCAGCAATGATTTAAGATGGATGAATTCAGGCCCATTGGCTGGAATAGGCGAAATTGTATTGCCTGCATTGCAACCTGGTAGCAGCATTATGCCCGGCAAAGTCAATCCGGTGATCCCAGAAGCAGTTGCGATGGTCTGTGCCCAAGTCATGGGCAACGATCATAGCATCACCATTGCCGCACAATCGGGGAACTTTCAACTGAATGTCATGTTACCCATTATTGCTTATAATTTATTACAAAATATTGAAATTTTAAGTCATGCAGCCAAATCTTTGGCAGATAATGCCATTGCTGGATTTAAAGTACAACACCAAGCCATTGAAGCAAGACTTAGCCGTAATCCGGTATTGGTAACTGCATTAAATCGGGTTATCGGCTATGAATTGGGGGCTAAAATTGCCAAAGCTGCCTATAGTCAAAATCGACCATTACGCGAGGTTGCTGCAGAAATGACTGAATTAAGCCCGGAACAATTAGATAGGCTATTAGATCCACAGCAATTAACCCAAGCTGGAATTCGCCAATAAATTACGACTTATCCAGCAAGGGGCTTTCCTCTGAGCAAGCCTCCTTGCTTGGCGCTTCTTCAGAGGTGGGCGCATACCCCACCGCAGCCCATACGGCCTGCTTGGCGAGTTTCCCAGCTAAAATACCTAAATAAATATGCTTTAGTTCCATATCATTGGCTATCGATATATCAGAGGGCACTTTTTCATGCTGTGCAGTCGCTGTTGAGACCGCATATAATACATCACCATCTAGCATGGTGCCGTAGGGGCTAATGACCTGTGGCAAAGCATTATGCACCTGCTTACCTAATTGTTGCAGTTGCCTAGGAGATAATGGAACGTTTGTAATGACCACCGTCAAGGTGGTATTACCAGGTATTGGCGCTTGGTCTTGAGTCGAACTTAATGCCTCATTTAATTTTTGCTCAAATTCTAATGGATCTACCCCCCCTTTTAATCCATAAAAGGGCACGCTATTTTCATCTAATACCACGCCCATCGCATTCACCACAGTAAATACCGCAATTTTTATATCATCATATTGAGCAAATGCAGCCCCTTGCCCACCTGGCATGGCTGCTTCTACTCCAAAGATCTTACCCACCGTAGCGGAAAGACCAGCGCCACGTTGACCTAATGGAAATGCCCCGGCTCGGGCGGATTGAAAAGCAATTTGACCTAAATGTTTATCAGGATAAATACTGCTCCCCACTCTGGGAACAAAATCATAAATCACTGCCCCAGAAAATAAAGGCATATGTAAAAAATCATTTCGATATAAATTTTTCTTATATAAACTGGCCATGGCACCACTGGTGGCTTCTAATCCTAATATGCCGCCCCCATTTAAGCTGATCCCATAAATACAGGCTTGGCCTTGCTGCATCCGCTCTTGAGTGAAAAAAGTCCCTGCAGAGCTACCTCGAATATCCACCGCAACTTGCGCCGCTTCTGGAAAATAAAATAAAGTCGTACCCGTAGGGCCGGCTGGATATTCTGCCGTACCAATCAATACTTCGGGAAAGTCAAATTCTAATCGATTCCCCGTATGAGTTAAATTGGTTTCAATTTTTAACTCTTCGCCAGCCACACTAATACCCGCCAACCCTATACCTAAGCTCAGCAGCAATCCCCTCAACATTTTATTCACCTTCTAACTAACTTTGCAAATTGCTGTTAAATACTGCCATCATTGGCTTGGCAAAATAGCCGCATAACGGGACTCAGCCAATGGCGCATCAAAACAACGCTTTAAATAAATTAATAATATCACGCCTGGCAGCGCAAACAATTGCGACCACATAAAAAAAGCTGACCAACCTCCTTTTGCTGCCAACACCCCGGCAATCGGCCCAATAAATACTCGACCAATGGCGCTTAATGCACTTAATAAGGCAAATTGCGTTGCCGCTAAGCCAGGAGTACAAAGGCGCATCATTAACGCCATAAAAGCTGCAGTCCCTAAGCCCCCACCAAAATTTTCTAAACTTACTGCAGTGCCTAATAAAAAATAATTAGCGCCCACTAAGTTTAAGGCTAAATAACTTAAATTGGTTAACGCTTGGATCACCCCAAACCATAACAAAGCTTGAAATAAATTTAGCTTAGTCAATAAAAATCCACCACAAAATACTCCCAATAAAGTGGAGCATAACCCAACACTTTTGTTTAAAATACCCATCGTAGCTAAAGAAAACCCTACCTCACGAATTAAAAAAGTTAAGGTTAACGAGCCTGCAAAGGCATCACCTAGCTTATATAAAATCACCAAGGCTAATAATGCCCAAGCGTGTTTACGCTGCAAAAAATCAATAAATGGCTCAGTAAACGCCGCTTTAAAATTCAGTGGGATCACACGATACCCTGTGGGCTCTTGTGCAATCAATACCCCTAAACTACCCAATAAAAGTAATAAAGCAATACTGATATACGTCATTGGAAAGCCGATATAACTGGCAACAATTAAGGTTAAACCTCCAGAGCAAAGCATTGCAATGCGATAACCACTGACCGCCATCGCGGCACCTAAACCATGTTCTTGGGGGGTTAAAATTTCGGTACGGTAAGCATCAATCACAATGTCTTGCGTGGCCGATAAAATGGCCACCATTAAGCCCACTAATGCCAGCAAATAGGGCTGGGTTTGGGGCTCTAACGTGGCCATCAAGCCAATACTGAGCAATAGACCAAGTTGTGTTATTAACATCCAACCTCTTCTTTTGCCCAATTGAATCGGCCCTGGATGAAACCTATCCATCAATGGCGCCCACATAAACTTATAGACATAGGGTTGACCTATTAGTGCCAATAAACCAATGGTGGCTAAATCAACATCGGCCACCGTATACCAAGCTTGTAAAGTGGCCCCCGTCAACCCCAAAGGCAAGCCTGAGGCAAAGCCCAGCAATAAGATGACCAACATTTTTTTTTGAAATAATGGGTTTAAAGTGATATGAGGTAGCATTAACTGTCCTTATAAAAACCATCTTAACAATCTAACACTAAGTACTCCTAGTTTCATGTTTAGCCTGATAATTTAAGTTTACAACCCCAGTACAGCAAAATATTATAAAAATAACTAACTTATTGGTAGCACGGCATGGGTGAAAAAAACCTGTTATAGTGATACGGTGTCAGGACAATTAAGTCATAGGAGTCACCATAATGCGAAGTGTGTTGATCAGCTGCGCGTTGCTAACTAGCCTAATGGGCGTAGCACAGGCCAGTGAAAAGATGCCATTAAATACAGATACCGATAAAATTAGTTACAGCATTGGAATTGATATCGGGCAATCACTGACCGAACAAAATATTCAAATCAATTTAAAAGCCCTTACTTTAGGTATAGAAGATGCCATGCAAAATAAGCCATTACAATTATCTAAAGAAGAGCTAGAAGCGGCTTTACTTAAGTTGCAAGCCCAAATGTTAGAAAAAAAAAATGAAGCCATGAGCCAAGTTGCGCAAAGTAATATTGAACAAGCCCGTGAGTTCTTAGCCGACAATAAAACCAAGTCAGGCATTCATACCTTAGACAATGGATTACAATATAGAATCATTAAATCCGGTGAGGGTCCCCAACCAACCCGCGATGATTCAGTCACCACCCATTATCGAGGCAAGTTATTAGATGGCTCTGAATTTGATAGCTCTTATGCACGTGGCGAGCCAGTGCAATTTCCGGTAACTGGCGTTATTCCAGGTTGGCAAGAAGCTTTGGTGCGTATGCAACCAGGTGCTAAATGGGAATTATTTGTCCCTGCTGAACTGGCCTATGGCGAACGCGGAGTTGGCAATTTAATTGGGCCCAACGCAATGTTGATTTTTGAAATAGAATTATTAAATATCCAACCCGCAGCGCAAACCGATAACTCTTCCAGTTAATTAACTTTACGTTGCAGATGGAAAATTCAATAAGGACCTCTTAAACTGCAAGCTAGGTGGATGAGGTCCTATCCAAATTTTGATGGCCATATTAAAGAAAGCTTTTGCTTGTTGCTGGAGCTGTAATTTGGGTTGGCCATTGATCTCCATTAAGATCCCCGTTTGTGGCAAATATTGCAAATAAGCCACATCCCCATTAAACAATTCATTATCTAATTGGGCTTTAAGTTGTAAAAATTGTTCTGCATATTCTTGACTAATCGCTCGTTCATTATTCCCAAAGATCCCTTCAACCCAAGCATCTTGCAATAGCAATGGTTTAACATGATCTTGCACCACATAAAACGCCATACGGATCGCTTGGTCTTTGCTCAACATTTGTTCAATACTTTGGTCTAAATATTGCGTATATAAGACGCCAATATAGGCAGGCTTACCCCATAAATAACGCACCGCAGTGCCATGTAAAGTTAATTGTAGAGGTTGCGCATTATCCATCACTTCAATGGTTTGTGGAATGCTAACTCCTAAGACTTGTAGGGCCTGTACTTGACTGGTGAGCCCTAATAATAAAAAGCCGCAACCTAATTGTATCCATTTACCCATATTTAGTTCCCTATTTAATGGCTTAATGCTTGGCTCAGCAAAAAAATTCCAAATCACTTAATCCTTTGATCACCTTGATTATTGATTCAACTTAAGGCATGCATTCCTAAAATCGCCTCCAATAAGATATAAATTAGCCACTATAAAAGCTAAAATTGTAGCCCCACCCCAGAAAAGCAATATTGAAAAAACCATTGAATAAGGCATAACCATTTTCAGCCCACCTTAACCAGAAAATTGGATCACCCAAATATGACTTCCTTAACCGATCTTAAGGGAAGCGGTTTTTTTTATACAACTTATCTAAAAGGTTAGCTAGAATATATAATACTGACCACTTACTTAGTGATTCATTGGGTAAATAACTTACCATTGATTGATACAGGAGCAAAGCTATTACTAGTTTAACCGTTATTGGCTCAGCACCCAAAAATGCCTGGTTAACCACAGCACAACAGCAACTTGAGCAAGGCAATAGTCAACACGCTATTGAGCTATACCATAAAATCCTTAGTCAAAGCCCAACCGTTTTTGAAGCACATTATGGATTAGGCATGGCTTATGCACAATTAAATGCCCTACCCCAAGCGCTAGAAGCTTGGCTTAAAGCACTGACTTATGATCCAAAAGTGCCAGAATTACATAATAATTTAGGCAATGTCTATAAAGCACTCGGCCAATTAACCCCAGCCCTGCGTCATTATCAGCAAGCCTTACGCCTTAAATCCCCCTACCCTAATTGTCATAACAATCTCGGGGCGTTATATTATCAATTGGGGCAAATCAAAACTGCCATCGAGCACCTAGAAAAAGCATTGCGCATGGCGCCCGATGCGGTAGAGGCCCATTTTAATTTAGCCAATTGCCACTTAAGCAATAACGCTTTGCAGCAAGCGTGTACCCATTTATACCAAGTCGTACAACGAGCGCCGCAACACTTAAGTGCCCTACATAACTTGGGGGTTAGTTTAACGTTACTTAAAGACTTTGAGCGCGCACGCCCCTATTTAGAGCGCGCCAATCAATTACAACCTAACAATATTGAGGTATTATTTCACCTGGCGCTGATTGATAGCGCGCAAGGGGAAATAGAGATAGCCATACAAAAATATCAACAGCTATTATCTTTAGCCCCCAACCATGCAAAAGCGCATCATAATTTGGCAACCCTTTATCTCAATACCCAACAACATCGCAAAGCCATTAGCCATTACCAACAAACCCTATCTCTTAACCCCGCCAATAATACGGCGCGACATATGCTAGATGCGTTATATGGCAAGACCAATCCCCATGGCGCTCCGCTGGATTATGTCCGCGCATTATTTAATCAATATGCTTATACTTATGAAAGCCATGTCAAGCAATTAGACTATCAAATCCCAGCGCAATTAAGGGCATTAATTAGTAACTATTGCAAAATCAATCAAGCCCCATGGCAAGCGCTAGATTTGGGCTGTGGCACCGGACTCATTGCGCCTTTTTTTACTGATTTAGTGGGCAAATTATATGGTATTGATATTGCCCCCAATATGCTAGAAATTGCTCGGCAAAAAAATGCCTATTATAAGCTACAACTTATAGATATTGCTCAATATTTAAGTGAAACTACCATAAATTTTGATTTAATTATTGCTGCCGATACCTTAAATTATTTTGGAGAATTAACTGATATTTTTCATGCTTGCTATCAGCGCTTAGTGACCCCTGGCTATTTTGTTTTTTCTATTGAAACCTTGCCGTTAACCCAAAAAAATAATTTTCAACTCAACCCTACTGGCCGTTATGCCCATAAAATTACTTATATTGAACGCCTCGCCAATGAACTAGGCTTTGAATTAGCCACTATGCAAAGTGCTCCCATTAGAACACAAGAACAGCAACCGGTTATCGGTCACTTATTTTTACTCAGTAAAAAATAAACTTAATTATTAGGAGCAAATAATGGATATTAAAATTGCAATAGGATCAGGCATTAGCATACTCATTTTTTTATATGCTGTGGTGTTGTTTAATAGCTTAATCACCCTAAAAAATAATGTAAAAAAAGGCTGGGCTAATATTGATGTATTACTTAAACAACGTAATACAGAATTGCCTAAGTTAGTTACTACCTGTAAACAATATATGCAATATGAACACTCCGTATTGCAAGAAATTACTGAATTAAGGCAGCTAACCATTGAAGCAAGAAATAATAATGATATCCAAAGTTTAGGTATGGCAGAAGGCAAATTACGCGGCGCCTTAAATCAACTGTTTGCCGTTGCTGAAGATTATCCGGACTTAAAAGCCAATGAGGCATTTTTACATTTACAAACCAGGATCTCTAGTTTAGAAAATGCCATTGCCGATCGCCGGGAATTATATAATGAATATGTCACCTTAAATAATACGCGAATCGAACAATTTCCTGATTTAGTGATTGGTAAATTATTTCGATTTAAACACTTTACCCCGCTTGAATTTACTGAAGATGAAATTAAATCCGTCAACCTTAATCAGTTATTTAAAGAATAAATATGGAACAGTTACTTAAATCATTTTGGGATTTACTCAAAAACGATTTAAATCCTCAATTATTAGATGGCCGTCACTTACAAAATTTACCCCCCTTTTGGTTTGGTGGATTAGTACTGGCATTTAGTTTTTTTGCTATATATTTTTTATTTAAAACCTATAAAAATTTAATAAAAATTTATTCTTTAAAAAATATTCCTATTGCCAAAGTTAACACTGCGCCCCAAGGCTATATCAAGTTAAGTGGCATGTTTAAACCATATCAAACTCAAGCAAAGGCTTTTTTAACCCAACAACCCTGCGTTTGGTATGAATATCGTATTGAATATTACCAAGCCAAACAATGGCAACACTTAGAAAGTGGCCAAAGCACTGCCTATTGGCTATTAGAAGATGATAGCGATCACTGTTTAATTGATCCCAGTAATGCAATAATTTATACTCCAATTCAACAAGTATGGCGTGGCAAACGCCGCTATCCTAAACGTGGCCCTATTCAATTTTTAGGGCTGCAACTTAATTTTGGTGGCCGTTACCGCTACCGTGAACGCCGCTTAGTTAATGCTATGTCCAGCTATGCCTTAGGCAATTTTCACACTACCTATCCAGTCAATGCCCAACAAGCTCAGCCACAACATTGCCTTAGCGCCAAAGATCTAGATAAACGCCAACCTTATATTATTTCCGGTTATGATCCAAAAGTTTTATTGCGTCGTACACAACGTCAAGCAGCAATTAATGGAAGTGTTTTTTTAATAATCGTGGCATACCTTGGTTGGTTAACCAGCAATTGGTTAACCTAATTTATAATGAAATTACTTATCACTAAACCTTAACCACCATCGCCAAATAGCAAAAGCCGGATATTTAAACCCGCTATAGCCTAATGAATATATGAATCAAAGATAACAGTTACCATAGATAGCTTAAATAACTTTGGCCATTACTGATTCAACTTAAACTTAGCCAGGTTAAGGCGTAGGTTTTTTGGGTGTTTCTGGTGCTTGGACATTAAGATCTGGATTATTATCATCTTGATTTTGCAGCTGTGACGATGAAGTATTACCTTGGGTTTTAAGTGATGAATACCCTAAAGTTATACTCTGATTTTTCTTATCTTTTGCTGATTGGCTCGCTAATAATGCATTAATGTCTGGATCCTTTAAATTTCTAATCATTCTTAATTCATCTTTATTTTTGATAAAACCTTTTTCTAAGTACTTTAAACAAAACTTAACCAATGGCGGCTTTGAACTTATTGCATACAAGATTATTTGGTTATTTTCTCTTGGCTGCACACCTTTTTCTAACAACTTAAGACTAATTTCTTCGGCTCTTGAAATAACTGCTTTTTCTAACGGAGTTTTGTTAGTTTTTTGATTAACCTCATTGATTTTAACCCCTTGCTCTATAAGCTTAATGCTGAGTTGCTTTAAACGGTGACCAATTGCATCATAAAGTATATTTTGGGACTCATCGATTTTACATCCACGGTCAAGCAACTGAATACAGATACCTTCTAGGCCTTTGTTCAACGCCATGGTAAATAAGCTTTGCTCTGATAATGTGCGCACATGAATATCAGCGCCAGCATCAATCAGCATTGCGCAAATTTCGGGTTTAGCACCCTCAATTGCCAGCATCAGTGGGGTCATGCCATCTGAACTTTTAACATTAATCTCAGCGCCCACATCAATTAGAATTTTCAAAGTTTTGATATTGCCACGCTCAATTGCCAGCATCAGTGGTGTATCGCCTCTTTTATCTTGAGTATCAATCTCAGCGCCCGCATCAATCAGCGCATCACAAATTTCGGGTTTAGCAAACCAAATCGCTAGCATCAGTGGTGTCTCGCCTCTTTTATTTTTAGCATTAACCTCAGCGCCCCGCGCTAGCAACTTATTGCATGCCGCAACCGAAGAACGACAGGCATGATGTAAAGGGGTCTCCATCTTTTTATCTATCACATGTACGTAAGGAAAATCTTCAAGATCCCCCTCAAATTCTCTCTTAATATAATTTTTTAAAGCTAACATAAATTCTTCTAATCTAGCTTTTGGTTTTGGTTCAATAAACGCATCGTTAATGGCAGTGATAACTTCAGATTTGTTTTCTAATAATGCCCAATTTAGCATTTGGGCAAAATTTTTCTGTTTACCCAAAGGCAATTCTTGATTATTTAAAGCCTCCTGAATAATTAATTTCGTTGCGTCTTTAGCATCAGCATCACGCGCATAAAAGTAATAGGGACAATTTTTGTCATAGATCACTCGTTGTTTAAATTGCGAATCACTATAATCATCATAGTCTTCAAACACTTCTAATTTAATAAAATCCGAACTTTCTCCTAGCTTTTCGGATATACCTGAAAACGCACCACAGGCGATTTTATGCGTATCTTCTTTCAATAATTCTTTTGCTAAACTTTGATACATATCAACTACCATTTGCCGTTCATTCTCTGTGGCTTTTGGCGACACCTCAATCGAATCAAATACTATTGCGCCTGATTGGCTACGCCATGCCCAACACTGACCGTAGAGCGGATCTTCAATACTGGGTTGATTAACATTTCCTTTGCATAACACATAAAATCCCCCCAAAGGGCTGGTTAAGCCATGGATAACACAAGGCTCTCCAGCTTCCCCAGAAAGCGATTGACAACAATCGGTTAACTTACCTAAACAAGCGGCTCTTGCTGCTTGTAAATCATCTAATACATCCACTTTTTTAAGATAAAAACCTGGCCAATTTAAATTACTTCCAGCGATAATAAGATCAGGAATTTGCTTGTCATCATTTTTTCTTGATAAATTTATAAATTTTTCATAATTTGCTTGGGTTAACCCATGTTGGGTAAAATACCTTAGCACCGGAGAAAAATCCTGCTCCATACTGACTTTAAACGCTTTAAGTGCAGTTAGTGTTAACTGATCATTAAACTCAATATTTAATTTTGTCAATGCAATTTGTTCAGCCACCAGTTCTTGAGTCAACGCTACATATTCTGATTCTTGTGCTTCAGTAAGATTTCCATGTCTTTTACTCAGCTTTTTAACTGAACTATTTAGCGCAGTTATTTTTTTTACTTGCTCAGAAATTTGCTTAAGTTGCTCTTTATTTGCTTTTCCTTTAGGTGCTAACTGCTTAATATAGGTCTCTAGCTCATTGGCGCTGGGTAATATTTTTTTGAAAAAATCAGGCTCAGCCATAAATTTAATGGCAAATTTTCGCCAAACTTTTAATTCATAATCTCCTTGTGGTAGTGCATAATTGCTGGCATCATGCATCATATTTTCTACTTTTGAAAATTTTGTTAAATACTTTACAGCTTGACTATATTCCCCAAAAACTACTGACAGTTTATACGCATTTAATTGAGGAATACCATTTCTTTCAACTAAAAACATGAGCTGGGCATAGCATAACAGTACCGCATAGTTGTTGAGGTTAATTTTTTCTAGATCAGCATCGGGAACTTTTTCTTTTAATTTTTCTATTAACTTTGAACTATTAAGCGCTTGTGGTTCGTAAAGCGCATGGGTTAAATCTTGCAATATTGGCTCAATTTCAACCTTATCAAACCCTAATCCAATAAGTTCATCTTGTAAAAATTGACATTCAGCTTTAAATTTATCTACTAAAAGCTGATGACGCCCCTGAGCTGTCATTTTATTTAGTTTATTAAATATTTCTTTTGACCCTAGCATACTTAACCTCATGTTATAATAATTTATATAGCCATTAGACAGCAGTACTAGGAATTAGTGCACTTTTATATTAGATAATATGATACTAAATTTTTAGCTTACAATGAGCTCATCACTGCAAACCTATAATTTAAGAGATTTTCTAAAAATCACGAATTTTAAAGCTATACGCACTGTTGTGGGAAACTTTAACCAATAAACTTGTAAAATTTTAGATATGATTGCTTTGCTGTTAATTTAGCTGGTTAATGCTTGGGGCTGGAAAATTCTGCACCTTGAACTAGTAAATTAATCAAGGCTTGTAATTTTTTTGGTATAAATAATGGCGCCAGTGTGCAAATTTTTGTTGCTCGCGCTCTAAAATATAAATTAAATGACTGTAATGATGCCGTGGATCGCTTAAAAAACGGATTAATTCACTATGAATTTTACGCCAACTTTCACAGTACAATCGATGCTTGCAAGGTGTGCCTAATCTTGTCTTATGCTTAAATTTGCCAAGCTTATTGCATTGTAAGAAATCTTGCATTTCCTTTAATAATTTTACTAGCAACTCATCGCCTTGGAGTCGCGCTACTTTTAACCGCATTATTACCTTACTATTGCAGGATATCTCACTCTTTGCCTATCAGTTTAATATCTTATATTAGGTGCTTTCACTGTATCATAATTAAATAGTTAGTTCAATAGATTAACTTAAGGGTAGATCAACTATTTTGTGCATCTTACATTTAAGCTAAGGCAACCCCCCGACCCAATCCTGTGTTTTACAGTGAAATATGCTATGCTGAGGCTAAATCACGGCTGGATAAACCGTAGGCACTTTTATGGCAGATAAACCAACGTTAAATGATTTTTTAACCCAGAAATACCAAGCGGGTTTTACCACCGATATTCCAACCGATAGCGCCCCACCAGGACTCTCGGAATCAATATATTAGCATTAGGGCATACTGTATTAGCCTGTAAAGAAAATGCGTTGAAACTTCTAACCAGCAAAAACCATTTCTAAATCGTGAAAGATTAATGGCCTAACAATAGGAACACCGGACTTTAGGAGTGAGGATGTCAAGGTGCGTTAGTTGGTCTTTGGTACAATTCAAGACTTAGTTTTTTATCTGGCACTGTTTCTATTGCGGTATTTAGTGCTGTTATCAATGGGGCATGAATACAACTCAAAGCTTGATTCAAATTAAATACAGTTTGAGGAGCAACAACTTCTACTGCTACCTTACAAGCTTGCTCAATCATCGGCAGAATCAATGTAAGATTAGATAACTCTGTAATTGGCAAATGAAAGGTTGCATAGTTTATATGATTGGTAATGGTTAATGGCACACTCGGTTTTATCAACAAATCCATAGTTAAACTATTGTTTTTAACTTGCTGAATATTTACTGCCAGCTGTTTTAGGTTAAATCCTTGCTGCACCTGAGCAAGATCTAATTTCTGATTAACTTGCATAATCTGACTGTTTTTAATTTTATCTAGTTTATCTCTTTGGCTAAAAAGCAAAAATGGTTTGTTACTTTGTGTGGCTTCAAGCCGATTAACAGATTTATTACTTGCAAATTTAGCATTTAGCTCATTGCGAGAAAATAATGGTAACTTATTGATATCCTTTAAAGCATCTTTATCTGGTATATTTTCAAAGGCATCAAAAAATTGCTCCTCTTCTGGTATATCTTCAAAAGCATCAAAAAATTGCTCTTCTTCTAATATATCTTCAACAGCATCAAAAAATATTTCTTGGTCTTTTATCTGATTTAAATTAATTGAAGCAAGAGTTAACATAATTTCATCAGGGATGTTTTTCACTAGATTTTGGTAATTATCTTCACTCAACAAATCAAAAACTTGTCTTAATAATTGGGTTTCACTTTGCTTATTTAAGTCTAAATGTTGTTTTACAAAGCTCGCTATCAGATCCATTATTTCATTATGCTTTGGCGAGGCTAACTTTGATTTATTGAGTTTAACTAAATTATCTTTCAAAATTACTAAGCGTGTATAGTAAGTAAATTGCTTATAGCTAATTCTAGCGGCATCTAACTGACTAGTAAATAGCGTTTGGTTAAAATATTCTTTCCCTTTACTGTTATAGGTCAATGAGTTAACTAACGGCAAAAGTCCAGCAACTGCAGCTTTTTTATTAGCAATCGAGCAAGTACCATATTTTTGTTCACTTAATTCAAAAGCATGTAAAATTTTTGGTTCCCCATCCTGTTTTTTTACAACTTTTAATATCTGTGCTTCAATTTCTAGCTTAGATCTTCTCGCGCTTAAGTCGTTTATTTGTCTAGCGTTAAGCATTTTTTCTAAAAAATAAATAATACAACCACCACGTTCATGGATCCCTTCACCACGATTTGCGACTAATAAAAATTTACGAGTGGCGGCAATAGTGACTGAGTGCCCTGGCCAGCCGGAATTAATAATAATTAATTTATTAGTATCATAAAAATTTTTATTGTTTATAAAATTACGATCTATTATAGTACTAGAGTTAAAAGCTTTAAATATTTTTTCAAATTCATCTGTATAGCCATTTAGCTCTATCGGATTAATTTTATTAAGTACTTTATTGAATTGACGCGCTGCAAACAGCTCATCTAACCCCTCGCCTTTTTGTGAAAAATCTGTATTATTTTTATCATCTAATCCTAAAAAATGCGTGGGTAACTTTCTTAAATTCACATCTTTTTGAATTTTTTTTATCTGTTGCTTAAAATATTTTTTAGTATCAGTATTTTTAAAAATTTCTGCCCAACTTCTTACTAAAGGCCGGGAATCTAAATCAATCAATAAGGATTTAACCGCATCATCAATTTTTCCCTTATCATTCATTAACACTGCCTTTTTTTGTGAATCACTAATGCTATCTAGATTTTTTTGTATATTTGAACCATGCAAATGCAATAAGTGCACTACCAGCAAGTGCTTATTTTTAAATGCAATCTCAATGGGAGTTTGCTTTTGATGATTCATTACATCAACTACAACATTTTCTTTACATAAAATTTGTTCAACTACCTTGGTATACCCCGCACCTGCAGCTTCATGTAATGCAGTATTTCCTTGATTATTTTGCGTATCTGTAGTTGCATACTTTTTAATTAACAGTTCAGCAATCTGCTGATTACCGTTAATTATCGCTTCATGCAATGCAGTATTGCCTTGATTATTTTGCGTATCTTTAGCTGCATAATTTTTAATTAACAGTTTAGCAATCTGCTGATTATCGTTAATTATCGCTTCATGCAACGCAGTATTGCCTTGATTATTTTGCGTATCTTTAGCTGCATACTTTTTAATTAACAGTTTAGCAACCTGCTGATTACCGTTAATTATCGCTTCATGCAACGCAGTATTGCCTTGATTATTTTGCGTATCTTTAACTGCATACTTTTTAATTAACAGTTTAGCAACCTGCTGATTACCGTTAACTATCGCTTCATGCAATGCAGTATTGCCTTGATTATTTTGCGTATCTGTAGCTGCATACTTTTTAATTAAAAGTTTAGCAACCTGCTGATTACCGTTAATTATCGCTTCATGCAACTCAGTATTGCCTTGATTATTTTGCGTATCTGTATCTGCACACTCTTCAATTAACAGTTCAGCAATCTGCTGATTGTCGTTAATTATCGCTTCATGCAATGCAGTATTTCCTTGATTATTTTGTGTATCTGTATCTGCACACTCTTCAATTAATAGTTCAGCAATCTGCTGATTACCGTTAATTATCGCTTCATGCAATGCAGTATTTCCTTGATTATTTTGCACATCTGTATCTGCATATTTTTTAACTAATAGTTCAGCAATCTGCTGATTATCGTTAATTGTCGCTTCATGCAATGCAGTATTACCTTGATTATTTTCTTGATTAACGTTAGCGCCTTTTTTTATCAAATATTTAACAATAGCAAAATCTTCTTGTTTTACTGCTTGGTGCAACGGAGATATCTTTTGATTTTCTATCTGATCAACTTTAGCTCTAGCTTTAACTAGAAATTTAATAATTTCTAATTTTTTTTGTTTTATTGCGAAATTCAAAATAGTTATTTTTTTTGTGCTTAGCGCGTTAACGTCAACCTTTTCTTTTTTTATTAGGCTATTTAGTTGCTCTACGTTGCCATCGATAATCGCGTTATATATTTTTCTTTTCAATCAAATAACTCCTTGAAACTTTTAACTTTAAATTTTTTATTATAATTAATTTATACTTTGTACCGATAATTTAATCCAAGCTAACCTTAAATTTACTATAAATACCAGCTTTGACTGATAAATGGTTAATTTCATAGATTAATCAAATAAATTTATCCTTAATTTTATTAGCATTCCAGACTAATAATTTTAAATTGCAGTTATTAACTATTTTTATTGAAAAAGAATCGTATGCTTTATAAATTGGACCTTATATAGATATACGTTTTGTGATGCTTTAAGGGTATAATTTGACGCATACTGATTTACACGCTTTCACTCTAATAAATTCACATAGTCATTGGACAGCAGTACTAGGAATTAGTTCACTTTTATATTAGATAATATGATACTAAATTTTTAGCTTACAATGAGCTCATCACTGCAAACCTATAATTTAAGAGATTTTCTAAAATTCACGAATTTTAAAGCTATACGCACTGTTGTGGGAAACTTTAACCAATAAACTTGTAAAATTTTAGATATGATTGCTGTTAATTTAGCTGGTTAATGCTTGGGGCTGGAAAATTCTGCACCTTGAACTAATAAATTAATCAAAGCTTGTAATTTTTTTCGGTATAAATAATGGCGCCAGTGTGCAAATTTTTGTTGCTCGCGCTCTAAAATATAAATTAAATGACTGTAATGATGCCGTGGATCGCTTAAAAAATGGATTAATTCACTATGAATTTTACGCCAACTTTCACAGTACAATCGATGCTTGCAAGGTGTGCCTAATCTTGTCTTATGCTGAAATTTGCCAAGCTTATTGCATTGTAAGAAATCTTGCATTTCCTTTAATAATTTTACTAGCAACTCATCGCCTTGGAGTCGCGCTACTTTTAACCGCATTATTACCTTACTATTGCAGGATATCTCACTCTTCGCCTATCAATTTAATATCCTATATTAGGTGCTTTCACTATATCATAATTAAATAGTTAGTTCAATAGATTAATTTAAGGGTAGATCAACTATTTTGTGCATCTTACATTTAAGCTAAGGCAACCCCGACCCAATCCTGTGTTTTACAGTGAAATATGCTATGCTGGGGCTAAATCACGCCTGGATAAACCGTAGGCACTTTTATGGCAGATAAACCAACGTTAGATGATTTTTTAACCCAGAAATACCAAGCGGGTTTTACCACCGATATTCCAACCGATAGCGCCCCACCAGGGCTCTCGGAATCAATTATCCGTTTTATTTCTGCCAAAAAAAATGAACCAGAATTTATGCTAAATTGGCGCCTACAGGCTTATCATCATTGGTGTACCCTAACTGCGCCCCAATGGGCACATGTTCATTACCCCGCCATTGATTTTCAAAAAATCATCTATTATTGTGCGCCTCAAGATTTTGAACGACCTAAAAGTTTGGATGAAGTCGATCCGCTATTATTGGAAACCTATGCCAAACTTGGGATCCCATTGCAAGAGCAAGCACTGTTAGCTGGTGTGGCGGTAGATGCTGTGTTTGACAGTGTATCAGTTGCCACCACCTTTAAAGATAAATTGGCAGAACTGGGGATCTTGTTTTGTTCTTTTTCTGAAGCGGTACAAAATCATCCTGAATTAGTAAAGCAATATTTAGGCACGGTGGTCCCTTATAAAGATAATTTTTTTGCCTGTTTAAATGCGGCGGTATTTACCGATGGCTCTTTTTGCTATATTCCTCAAGGGGTACGTTGCCCAATGGAGCTCTCGACCTATTTTCGTATTAATGCCGCGCAAACCGGGCAATTTGAACGAACATTGATTATTGCTGAACCAGACAGTTATGTCAGTTATCTAGAAGGCTGCACTGCGCCGCAACGCGATCAAAATCAATTACATGCCGCCGTGGTTGAGCTGATTGCCTTAGAACGCGCCGAAATTAAATATTCTACCGTGCAAAATTGGTACCCAGGTGATGCACAAGGCTTAGGGGGCATTTTTAATTTTGTAACCAAAAGAGGAATATGTCAGGGTAGGCAAGCTAAAATTTCTTGGACTCAAATTGAAACCGGCTCTGCAATTACTTGGAAATACCCCAGTGTGATTTTAAAAGGTGATTACAGTGTGGGAGAGTTTTATTCCATTGCATTAACCAAAGGCTATCAACAAGCCGATACAGGCACTAAAATGATCCATTTGGGTCAACATACCCGCAGTACCATTTTAGCCAAAGGCATTTCAGCAGAACAAGGACAAAACAGCTATCGCGGCTTAGTGCAAATGCATCCGCACGCCCAATATGCTAAAAATTATAGCCAATGTGATTCCCTGCTGCTCAGCAAAACCTGCGGGGCGCATACCTATCCTTATATTGAAGTCAGTAATTCGACCTCTGAAGTGGAGCATGAAGCCTCGACCTCTAAAATTAGTGAAGAACAATTGTTTTATCTGATGCAACGCGGTTTAACTGCTGAAGATGCGGCCAATATGATTGTTAATGGGTTTTGTAAAGTTATTTTTAAAAAATTACCTATGGAATTTGCCGTTGAAGCGCAGCGCTTAATGGCCATTACTTTAGAAGGCTGCATCGGTTAGGAATGAAAATATGTTAGAGATAAAGGACTTACACGTCAGTGTTAAGCAACAAGCTATTTTAAATGGAATTAACTTAACTATTAAGTCGGGCGAAATTCATGCCCTGATGGGCCCCAATGGCTCAGGTAAAAGCACATTAGCCAATGTATTAGCTGGGAAGCCAGGTTACGATGTCAGGGGTAGCATTATATTTCAAGGCCAAGATTTATTATCCTTAGCCCCCCATCAACGAGCCTTGGCTGGCTTATTTTTGGCATTTCAATATCCAGTGGCTATTTCTGGAATGGCCACCAGTCAAATGCTAAAAGCCGCGCTTAATGCCCATATTAAGCATCAAGGTGGTGAAGAAATTGATACAATGGAATTTTTAACTTCGATTAAAGACACGATGGCACAACTGAATATGCCGGATACGCTATTGCATCGCGCTTTTAATGAAGATTTTTCGGGTGGCGAAAAAAAACGCAATGAAATATTACAATTGTTAACCATTAACCCAGCATTTGCCATTTTAGATGAAATGGACTCAGGCCTAGATATTGATACCCTACAAGTCATGGCGGCAGCCATTAACCACTATCATAGCGCGAACCATAGCTTATTGATTATTACGCATTATCAACGGCTATTACACCATGTGGTCCCCGATTATGTGCATATTTTAGCGCAAGGAAAAATTATTAAATCGGGTAATCAAGATCTGGCGTTAGCATTAGAACAACAAGGCTATGCGGGTTTAATCGATGCCTTTGACCGTTAAATTGAGAAAGTCATGAGCGATCCCTTTTTACAGCACCTTAGCGAATTGTTTGAGCAACAGTGCCAGCAATTACCCAGCTTTCCAGTTAATCCAGCGCATACCATGCGCCAAGCAGCCTTTGAAAGCGCAATGCGCCTTGGCATGCCCAATCGGCGCCATGAACTATGGAAGCATACTCCATTGTTGCAATTATTCAGGCCGCGTTATCAATTACTGGAGACACCACATACTGCCTTACCCCAAAAAGCGCTAAATCTAGGGCTAACTTTTACCATAGTATTTCATAATGGGCGCTTTATGCCGCACTTAACCGGCCCACCGCCCGCTGGTGTTACGCTTTATTGGTTAAATGATTTATCCGTATTACCCATAGCCAAAGTAGAACGATTTTATCATACCCAAGCGCGCCATCTGTCTTTCTTTAAAGCGTTAAACCATGCTTTTGGCCAAGATGGACTGATTATAGAAATTGAAGGCCATATCGCCCCTTGGTTATCGATTGTGCATCAATTTGAAACCTCATCTAATGCATTACCCAAATTAAGTCAAAGTGCCATCCAGGTGGTTTTGGCCCCTAATGCCAAGGCTACTTTAGTTGAGCAACTAGATGCGCCCGATACTGGGAACATGTGGCTAAATTCACAATCTAAAATCTCTCTTGGCGCTCAGGCACAGTGCACCTATTACCGGGTGGAAAACCTTAAGCAATTTTGCCTAACCCATGAACTTGATGGCCACTTGGGCCATCAAGCTCAGTTTAATTATTTTCTGTTTAGTTCAGGGGGGGCATTGGCACGCCATGATTTGGTGCAGCATTTAACTCAACCTGAAGCCAAGGTTCAACTGCAAGCATTATTGATGCCGCAAGCTAAGCGCCATGTGGAATGGCACAGTGAAGTGATTCATCAAGCAATGCATACCACCAGTTGCCAACAGCTAAAAGCGGTGGTTGCAGAATATGCCACCGCCAGTATTCGCGGCAAAATTCAAGTCAACCATGGCGCTGATGCTAGCCAAGCGGCGTTTAACAATCACAATATTTTACTGGCCCCTAGCGCCAAAGTCAGCACTTTACCGCAACTGGAAATTTATGCCGATGACGTCCAATGTACCCATGGTGCCACGGTAGGTCAGCTGCAAGAAGCGGCCCTATTTTATTTACAAAGCCGTGGTCTATCACTTAAGGCGGCACAAAAACTATTATTGTTAGCCTTTATCCATGATTTATTAGCAGATATTCCACTGGCACTACGCCACCATTATATTGACCATCAGCTTAGTGACTAAAAAGTACCCCATTGCCCGTACTGAATATGATATCCTTAGCCAAAGAGCGATAAAAGAGATAGCTAATGCAGCATACCAAACTCAGTGAGCAAGAGGTGGCAAAATTAAAGGCTGATTTTCCCCTTTTACAACAACCGGTAAATGGTCATCCACTGGCTTATTTAGATAATGCCGCCACCACCCAAAAGCCACAAGTGGTGTTAGATGCCATGCAAGATTTTTATACTCGCTGCAATGCCAATGTGCATCGAGGCACGCATACCTTAACCGAACGCGCCACGCAATTATTTGAACAAGCGCGTACTGGAGCACAAAAGTTACTCAATGCGCAATATGCGCATGAATGTATTTTTGTGCGCGGCGCCACTGAAGGCATTAATTTGGTAGCACATGGTTTTGGCCAATGGCTAAAACCCGGAGACCAGGTGGTGACGACCCAAATTGAACACCATGCCAATATTGTGCCTTGGCAAATGATTTGTGAGCGCAGTGGGGCACAGTTAACAGTCGTTGCCTGCAATGAACAAGGGGAATTAGATCTCCAGCACTATCAACAGCTATTAACGGCTCACACCCAAATTGTTGCCATTGGGCATATCTCTAATGCCTTAGGCAGTATTAACCCCATTAAAACCATGATTGCCATGGCGCATCAGCAAAATATTCCGGTACTGATTGATGGGGCCCAAGCCAGTGGCCATATGAGCGTGGATGTACAAGCCTTAGATTGTGATTTTTATACGCTCTCGGCGCATAAAATGTATGGCCCCACCGGGATTGGTATTTTATATGGCAAAGAATGGTGGTTAGAAAAATTACCGCCTTATCAAACCGGGGGAGAAATGATCCAACGTGTGTCGTTTAGCGGCACCATCTTTAATCAGCTTCCCTATAAATTTGAAGCCGGCACTGCAGCCATTGCCTCGGCGGTGGGATTTAATGCCGCCATTGATTATCTACAAAAGATTGGATTGCCCCGTATTCAACGCTATGAAGCATTTCTATTAGCCAAGGCCACTGAGGCATTATCCACGATTCCAGGGTTAAGTATCATTGGGCAAGCAACTGAAAAAGCGGCCGTGATTTCTTTTGTATTGGATAAAATTCATCCACACGATATCAGTACCCTGTTAGATCAACAAGGGATTGCAATACGCAGTGGTCGCCATTGTGCTGAGCCCACCATGGAGCGCTTTGGGGTAGTTTCCACCGTACGGGCTTCATTTGCCATGTATAATACTTTGGATGAAATTAAACGTTTAGTCGAAGGCCTTGAACAAATAAAAAGATTATTTAAATTATGATAGATAGCGAGCTCTACCAAGAATTGATTTTAGACCACTATCGGCGTCCCAAAAATTATGGCCCCATGGCCTCTTTTACCCATCACGCCCAAGGGACCAACCCTTTATGTGGAGATGCGCTTAGCTTATTTTTACAAGTTGAACAACAGCATATTACTGCCATTCAATTTGAAGGAACGGGCTGTGCCATTTGTATGGCCTCTGCCTCATTAATGACTCAAGCGGTTAAAAGCAAAACCAAAGCACAAGCTTTAGCCTTATTTGAAAAATTTCAAATATTGGTCACTCAAGGATCTACTTTCAACGACGATCCTGAAATGGAACGATTACAAATCTTAGCCAGTGTTCAAGCCTTTCCAATGCGGGTAAAATGCGCCACTTTAGCTTGGCATGCGCTAAAAGCTGCATTAGCAAAACAACAAGTAATTTCTACGGAGTAACTTTATGCAGGGCGATAATATCTCGCTAACCGCTAAAATATGGCAAAAATTACATCAAATTTATGATCCTGAAATTCCATTAAATATTGTAGAATTAGGATTAATTTATGATTTAACGGTCAATGACGAGCAAGAAGTGCAATTAACTATGACCTTAACCAATCCCAATTGCCCGGTTGCCGATGCCTTTCCTTGTGCCATTCGCACACAAATTGAAAGCGTACCTGGGGTCATGGGGGTTGAAGTACAATTGGTATGGGAGCCGCCTTGGGACCAATCCAAAATGACGGAAACCGCCCGTTTGCAATTGGGGTTAATTTAATGCAATGGCTCCCTATTATTGCAATCGATGCACTAGGCCCGGGCGAGCGATATATGACCATGATAAAAGGTTATGCGGTAGTGATAGTCAATGAAGCGGGGCAATTTTACGCGTTTGAAGATAATTGCCCCCACCAAGGTTTGCCAATTAGTGATGGCACTATTGAACAGCAAGAAATTGAATGCCCGTTTCATGGCGCAAAATTTTCTATTATTACCGGCGAGGTACGCTGCCCCCCTGCCTTTGATAACTTAACCGTATTTGAAGTTAAGACCATGGCAGGCATGGTCCATATTCAACTGTGACGTCTCAGCCCCCTATCGGGGGATGCTTCTTATTTCGTTAGCCGTTACTCGATAGTATCGAGACTTACACAGCTCCCATAAGCAGAGACGAGTGTCCAGGGGCCTTTAATTCCAGAATACCTTTATCACGGATATTGAGGGCGGCGGCATTTAAGTCGCGAACTATATCCGTTACTCCGCAAGCTGGACAGTCCCATTTGCGTACCGATAAAGGCATTGCTTCCAGTTTATGAGCGCAACCATGGCACGTTTTAGAACTGGCGTACCACGGGTCAAGTTTCACCAAGTGTTTGCCTTGCTCTTTAGCTTGATGTTTCGCCAGTTTGCGGTTTTTCATCATATTGGCTGATTTTAATGTCTCGACTATTACCGCTTGGTTTTCGTCAATAAGCGTTCGAGAGCGTTTATGTTGAAAATCAGCACGAGCATTTGCTACTTTTTCATGGCATTTAGTAACCATTAATCGAGCCTTGGCTCGATTGGCACTGCTTTTTGCTTTTTGGATAGCTGATACTGCTTACGTCTGAGGTTTTTCTCAGCACGTTTTACAAATCGTGGATTGGGCTTGGTGTTTCTACTCCATCATCAACAAAAATGGAAGTGTAGAACTTACCTGCTTTACTCAAGCTGACAGTAATACTTTTAACTACACCGATGATTTCACGATGAACATTCGCCTTCGGGTTGAAGAAATTATCAAATGCTTGGTGAAGATTGATAACCGAGTGCTGTAATGCAATTGAGTCGTACTGTTTTAGCCAGTGGTATTTGCGTGACTTTATTAGTATTCACTACAAAGTATCGAAGCAAGATTTTTACTGGTGTAATGATTGAGCAATTGAGAGCGGCGTTTGGCGCTGCTTGCATAAAACTAGAGTGTGAATGGGTAGCGATGGATGGCGAACCAGACCATGTTCATTTGCTTATTTTGTACCCTTAAAAATTATCCATCAGTGTCATGGTCAATAATTTGAAAGCCGTTTCATCTCCTATTGCGACTTTAAAACACAGACCTTACAAGACAGAGTAAAAGCGCTGCCTTATGGTCACGCTCATACTTCGCTGGCACTGCGGGCAGTGCAGCAATTGAAACTTTAAAAGCTTACGTAGAGCGTCAAGCAACGCCAGATTAAGCCGCTTTCGCGGCTTACGCCTTATCTCTCCGCCCTCATCGGGCGAGAGTTTACGGCGAAATTGCTAAACGGTTAAATTGACATCAAGCTGGCATTACCTCCAGCTGCAGTGGTATCTACGGATAAAGTTCTTTCAAGCATCAAGCGGGTAAGGTAATGCGGCCCGCCTGCTTTGGGGCCCGTTCCAGATAAGCCTTCTCCGCCAAAAGGTTGGGCTCCCACCACCGCCCCAATCATATTCCGGTTGACATAAATATTACCCACTTGCGCTCTTTGGTAGATATAAGCCACCGTTTCTGCAATTCGACTATGAATGCCTAAGGTTAAACCATATTGGGTTTGATTAATGTCTTCCAGTACTTGATCTAAGTCTTTTGCAGCATAGCGAATGACATGTAAAATGGGCCCAAATTGTTCTTCTTTTAATTGCCCAATTCGGTTTATTTCATAAATACAAGGGGCCATAAAAGTCCCTAGGGCGCATTCTTCAGACAAAGGCAATTCATAGATCTTGGTGGCATTACAATTAAGCCAAGCTTGGTGCTCATGTAAAGAAGATAGCGCATTTTCATCAATGACTGGACCCACATCAGTGGCTAAGGACATGGGGTTACCAATGGTGAGCTCGGCCATTGCCCCAATCAACATGGTTAAAATTTTATCGGCAATATCTTCTTGCAAATAAAGTACCCGTAACGAAGAGCATCTTTGCCCAGCACTGCGAAAACTAGAATTGATCACATCGACCACTACTTGCTCGGGCAATGCACTAGAATCGACCAGCATGGTATTTTGTCCCCCGGTTTCTGCCACCAAGGGGACAATAGGCCCACGTCGTCCAGCCAGTTTTTCATTAATATGCCATGCGGTATCAGTAGAGCCAGTAAATAAAATTCCTTTAATGCGTTGGTCTTGCACTAAAGCATCCCCCACCACGCGTCCACTGCCTGGCAATAATTGGATCACCGCTTTAGGCACCCCTGCTTGATGAAACAAAGCCACCGCTTGTGCGCCCAATAAGGGAGTTTGACTTGCCGGCTTAGCAATAACACAGTTACCTGCTGCAAAAGCAGCTGCAACTTGCCCAATAAAAATGGCCAATGGAAAATTCCAAGGACTAATGCAAGCAATAATTCCGCGCCCATGTAAAGTTAATTGATTATATTCGCCCGTAGGATTGCATAACACTTGAGGCTCGGCTAACTTAGTGCTGGCTTCTAGTGCATAATAACGACAAAAATCCACGGCTTCTCTTAGTTCTGCAATGGCATCGGGGAAAGTGCGGCCACCTTCTAAGACAATTAACCCCAATAACATCTCACGCTGTTCTTCTAACAAAAGGGCCATTTTATTTAAAATATCAACGCGCTTACTCACTAAAGTAAAGCGCCATTGCTTAAATGCCTGCTCAGCGTTATTGATTGTCTCTAGCACCACATTATGCGAGGCTAAAGTGACCGTGCCTAACTTTAATTGATGGTTAAACGGGGCAAAAACTTCTTTAATTTCTAAATTACTAGGCTTATTGAATGCCGTTGGTGCCGCATGAAATTCCTTGGGTAAATGTTTTGCTAAGTTTTTTAAAAAAGGTAAAAAATCATTGGGATCATTGATATCTAAACCTTGAGAATTAGTGCGCTTGGGGCCATAAATACCTTTAGGCAATGGGATCTTCGGATGGGGCTTAGGATCACGAGCCAATAATGCCAATGGATCTTCAACAATTTCTGCAATAGGTAAGCGTTCATCGGCAATACGATTAACAAAAGAACTGTTGGCACCATTTTCTAATAAACGTCGCACTAAATAGGCTAATAATTCATCATGACCGCCGACAGGGGCATAAATACGACACGGTAATTGTTCATTTTTTACTAACTCATCAAACAAAGCATTGCCCATACCATGTAAACATTGAAATTCATAAGCTTGGCAATTACTGGCAGCAATTAATTCTTGAACTATACCTACGGTATAGGCGTTATGGGTGGCAAATTGTGGAAAAATGCACTCTGGGGCCGCCAGCAGTTTTTTGGCACAAGCAATAAAATTAATATCGGTGGCTGCTTTGCGCGTAAATACTGGATATTGGCTAAAGCCATTGACTTGGCTATGCTTAATTTCACTATCCCAATAAGCACCTTTGACTAAGCGCACCATTAATATACGTTGGGTAGAGCGCGCTAAATGAATTAACCAATCGATAATATCTAATGCTCTTTTTTGATAGGCTTGTACCGCAACACCTAAACCATTCCACCCTTTTAGATCTGGATCATTGATAGCCATTTGCAAAATTTCTAATAATAAAAGCAATTGATCTGCTTCTTCTGCATCAATGGTAAAACTAATATTAGCGGTTTTAGCCATTAACGCTAAATCTTTCACTTTGGGCCAACATTCTTTTAGTATTCGCTGCCGTTGTGCCATTTCAAAGCGCGGATGTAGTGCCGATAATTTAACGGAAATCCCCGGACTGGTAATTGGATCTAAAGGTTGCGCTAGCTTTTGAATGGCCATAATGGCTTGTTTATAGGACTCTAAATAAGCCTCAGCATCTGCTGCAGTATAAGCGGCTTCCCCTAACATATCATAAGAGTAGCGATAACCAATTTTTTCATATTTTTGGGCGCGTTGTAACGCCTCAGTTATATTGCGCCCCATCACAAATTGGCGCCCTAACAATTGCATTGCTTGGCTAATGGCTTGGCGAATAAAAGGTTTACCCCCTCGATTGGCCAACCCTCTTAAGCTTTCTTTGAGTATATTGTCTTGCTTTTCAACACTGATGGGCGCATACCCTCCTTGATGGGAGCCCATTAATTTTCCAGTTAACGTCAAAGCCCAGGTGGCAGTATTAACAAAAACCGAATGACTTTTTCCTAAATAGGTTTCCCATTTACCTTGGGTTAATTTATCGCGAATTAAGCGATTTACGGTTTCTTTATCCGGAATACGTAATAATGCTTCTGCCAAACACATCAAGGCAATGCCTTCTTCACTGGATAAATCATATTGCACTAAAAAGGCATCGAGTCCACCTTGATCTAGCCGATTTTTACGGATTTGATTGACTAATTCTGTTGCTTTAGCTTGAGCTGCAACCACCATATCTACTGGAGTTTTGGCCTCTATTAACAATTGTTGAATAAAATCAGTTTCATCTTGACGATAGGAATGGGCAGTCGCCTCTCTTAATGCGAGATCAACGCTATCTTGGTCTTGATTTGCTTCTAGAAACTTCATTCCTATCATATTTCCGCCTATTTGTAGTTGTTGATCTTATCCCACGCTAAATCAAATTGCTGAGTTATATGAGTAGCTGGGGGGTTATCTAGGCCACTGCCAAGCAAAATCGCTAAACTACTCAAAACAAACCCTGGAATAATTGCATACAGTTCAAAAATTCCACCTTGATTGCTATGCCACAGTACAACAGTGAGCGCCCCAACGACAATGCCATATAATGCACCTCGTGCGGTCATCCGCCGCCAAAATAAAGACCAGAGCACCGCAGGACCAAATGCCGCACCTAATCCTGCCCAGGCAAAGGCCACCAATTCAATCACTTGGCGATTGGGATCAAACGCCAACGCCATTGCGATCCCAGCAATCAATACAATGGCAATTCGGCTAAGCCAAATTAATTCTGCTTGAGTGGCTTGAGGACGCAATAAACGCCGATAAATGTCTTCAGTTAAGGCACTGGCAGAAGCTAGCATTTGAGAGTCTAGGGCACACATAATCGAAGATAAAATTGCCGCTAATAATATTCCTGCTAACCAAGGACTTAACAATACTTGCGAAAAAGCAATAAAAATCGATTCTGCCACAATCTGATCGGGCTTAAAATAGGCGATCCCTACCCAACCGGTCATGACCGCACCTAACATAGACAAAGTCATCCAACTCATTGCAATGCGACGTGCCAAGGGGAGCTGTACAGTTGATTTAATGGCCATATAACGCACCAAAATATGCGGTTGTCCAAAATACCCTAAACCCCAAGCCAAAAGGTTAATGTAAAAAAAGTCAGTACTGCCATTAAAGGGATCCATTGCCCAATGCGTTGTGCTATCAATCATGCTAAACACCGTACTCCACCCGCCTAGTTCCTTTATAGCTAACCAAGGTATTATGAGTAAACACAACAACATTAAAATCCCTTGAAAAAAATCTGTCCAACTGACCGCAAAAAATCCTCCCACCAAGGTATATAACATTATAATAGCAGTCCCTAAATATAATGCTTGAGTATAGCTCAGTCCAAAGCGCTGCATTAACATGGCGCCGCCTACTAAGCCAGAAGCGGTATAAAATGCAAAAAATAACAGGGTGATCCCAGCTAATAAACTGCGGATCCAACCACTTTGGTCAAAAAAACGATTATCTAAATACGCTGGCAAGGTTAACGAATCATTGGCTAATTCAGAAAAAACCCGTAATGGTTTTGCCACCCATCGCCAACTAATATAGGCCCCAAGGAGTAACCCTATCGGTAGCCAAATTTGGCTTAAACCTAAACCATAGACGGCACCTGGCAGCCCCAATAATAACCAAGCACTCATATCAGAGGCCCCGGCACTTAAAGCGGCAACCGGTGCATTTAAACGACGTCCCGCTAATACAAAATCTGCCAAGCTATGAGTTTTATAATAAGCCACTATGGCAAAACCCATCACCAAGCTTAGGTAAGTTGCAAAAGAAAACAGGGTAATATAACTCATAAAACAATTTTCTTATTAGGTGATAATGGGTTAATGCGCTAAATTTTTCAATTATAGCCAATCCCTTAACTACCAGCCAGCAAATTTAAATTCAAGCTACTCAGGCATTAAACTATGCTATACCCTAACTATGAATATGCATCGCTGGCCTGATTTAAAATTAGAAAATATCCCGCTTAATGGGATTGGTTGGTTGCTCTATACCTTTTATTTAATTTATCTCTCATTATTTCCTTATCAAGCTTGGGAAAATAGAGTAACAACCCAATGGTTTGATGAATTTTGGCAACAAAATAATCAGCTTTATCTCTATGATTTACTGCAAAATTTAGTGCTTTACTGGCCTTTTGGTTTTTTATTGATGAAAACTTTACAATATCAATGGCCAACTTGGCTTAATTTCTTTGTATGTCTACTTAGTAGTTTATGTTTAAGTTTTTTATTAGAATATTTACAAGGCTTTAATCCGGAGCGCGTCTCTTCGGCGTTGGATGTCCTTTACAACGTAACCAGTGCAGGTTTGGGAGCATTAAGTGTTATTACACTTAACTGTTGGTACCGCAAGCAAGGGATACCCCCACCACTCATCATTACCTTAGATATCAGTCAACTATTGGCATTGGGTTTTTTAATCATTTGGGTATATTATCAATGGTTTCCGTTAGTTCCGTTACTCTATCCCAGTGCGCTATGCCAAGGCTTTGCAGCTTTATGGTTGACCATTCTAGAGTTAAATCGTTTTGATTTTCCGCAATACTTTTATTATGTATTGCAAGGCAGTTTAATTTACTTACTGATCCAATGTTTGTGTCACCAATTTGCACTACGTATCGGTAGCCTATTAATGCTAGGGATATTGCTTATCAAAGCCACCATGATTGGACGCAGCTTAAGTTTGGAAGCTTTATTGGGTGGGTTATCTGGATTGATCAGTATGGGGCTATTGTTTTATTTGGGGCAAGCGGCTAGAGCGCAATGCTTCACTAGCCGCTAAACTAATTATTTTGCTTTTTTATTGGGCAAATCAGTAATGGTGCCTTCATAGACCTCACTGGCCATGGCCAAGGTTTCAGATAAAGTTGGATGCGCATGTACTGTCAAAGCAATATCTTCGGCTTCACAACCCATTTCAATGGCTAATCCAGCTTCAGCAATTAAATCTCCAGCATGAGGCCCGACAATGGCCGCACCCAATAAACGATGGGTTTTATTATCAAAAATTAATTTGGTCACGCCTTCATCGCGCCCTAAGCTTAATGAACGACCACTGGCAGCCCAGGGGAAAACGCCTTTGCCATAATCGAGCCCTTGATCTTTAGCTTGCGCTTCTGAAATTCCAACCCACGCCACTTCAGGATCAGTATAGGCGACATTAGGAATACACTTAGGGGTAAAGTAGTGTTTTTTCCCGGCAATCACTTCCGCGGCAACTCGACCCTCAGGAATCGCTTTATGGGCCAACATAGGTTGACCTACAATATCCCCAATGGCAAAAATATGCGGCACATTGGTACGCATTTGATTATCCACGGCAATAAAGCCTTTTTCATCTACTTGCACCCCAGCTTGTTCGGCACCAATGTTTTTGCCATTGGGAACTCGACCCACTGCCACTAATACACCATCAAAACATTCAGGTTTAGCTGGCGCATTTTTGCCTTCAAACGTTACCCAAATCCCTTCTTTTTTAGCCTCTACATTAGTGACTTTGGTATTTAATAAAATATGTTCATATTGCGCTTTTATATATTTATAAAATGGCGTTGCTACATCTTTATCTACCCCAGGCAAAACAAAATCGGTTAATTCAACCACCGTAATCCGACTGCCCAGAGCGGCATAAACCGTGGCCATTTCCAAACCAATAATGCCCCCCCCAATCACTAACATGCGTTTAGGAATTTCTTTTAATTCTAATGCGCCAGTGGAATCAAAAATTCGGCGATCTTCTGGGATAAAAGGCAATTTAACTGGTTGCGAACCCGTAGCAATAATGGCTTTTTCAAATTCAATAGTTACCGATTCTTTGCCATCAACCTGCAAACTATTGGGGCCGGTAAATTTTCCATTCCCTTGCACCACCTTAACTTTGCGCATCTTGGCCAATTGACTTAAGCCATCAGTTAAACGATTTACCACTTTTTCTTTAGAGTGACGTAGTTTTTCAAGATCAATTTTTGGCGCACCAAAACTGATCCCATCAGCCTGCATGGCTTTAGCACCATTGATAATTTCGGCAACATGCAACAGATTTTTAGAAGGGATACAGCCCACATTTAAACACACCCCACCTAATGAGGCATAACGTTCAACTAATACGACCCCCTCACCCATTAAATCTGCAGCTCGAAATGCTGCACTATAGCCTCCAGGCCCGCTGCCGAGTACCACCACTTTTGCTTTAATTGTTGTTGCGCCCATAATTTTCCTCAAAAGTTATAATAATAATTGTCGAATATCTTGTAATTGACTCACCAAATATTTCATAAACCGTGCAGCTTGTGCACCATCAATCACTCGATGATCATAAGATAATGCTAGTGGTAACATTAAGCGTGGCACAAACTCGCCATTTTGGTAAATAGGTTTAATTTGTGATTTTGCCACCCCTAAAATTGCTACATCCGGTGCATTAATAATTGGGGTAAATTGTTGACCTCCAATTCCACCCAAGCTTGAAATAGAAAAACAGCTCCCTTGCATTTGCGTAGCTTTTAACTTGCCTTCACGGGCAGTGACACTAAGCGCACTTAACTCCTGAGCCAATTCTACTAAACTTTTATTGGGCACATCCCGCAACACTGGCACCACTAAGCCATTGGGAGTATCAATCGCCACCCCAATATGAAAATATTTTTTTAAAATTAAATTTTGTCCATCAGCAGATAAAGAACTGTTAAAAGCAGGATGTTCTTTTAACGTACTGACAATGGCTTTTAAAATAAAAACTAATGGCGTTAGTTTTATAGGTTTTTCGGTTGCTTGTTGTGCTTTTCTAAATTGCTCCAAATCAGTAATATCCACCTCATCGAAATGAGTTACATGGGGAATTGTGGTCCAATTTCGATGTAAGTGTTGCGCCGAGCGCTTTTTAATCCGCCCCAACGGCTCTATGACAATTTCACCCCATTGGCTAAAATCAATCTCTGGTGATGCTGCTAACTGTTCCCCATTGGTATTAGGCGGGGATTTGGCCCATTGTTTGACTAAAGCATAAATATCTGCTTTGGTGATCCGCCCTTTGCGTCCACTCCCGGTGATCTGAGTTAAAGCAATCCCTAATAATCTTGCCAAACGTCGAGTTGCTGGGCCTGCATGGATCTCAGCAGCTTCAGCACAAGCAGATCCAGCAGAATCAGAGTCAGTAGACTCAGCAACTGAGGGCTCGGCTTTTAAGGGCGCGGGTTGATGAGCAGCGGTGGCAGGTTTTTGACTGGATTGGGGGGCACTAGCATTGGCTTGCAGCAATTGTCCCACTTGGGTCCCAGTGGTGACTTTATCACCGACTTTCACCAATAACTGACTAATCTCCCCAGTATTGGGCGATGGAATATCCATCGCCGCTTTATCACTTTCTAGGGTTAATAAAGTCTGTTCTTTTTGCACTAAATCACCAACAGTTACCGCTATTTCAATAATTTCTACCGCCCCTTCAACCCCTAAATCTGGGATCACAATCTCAATTGCTTGCCCGCTGGTTTTTTCCACCTCAGCTGGCGACGAAGGATTTATTGATTTATGGTTAGTTGTTTCAGGAGCAGCCATTTCTAATACCAAAATGGCATCGCCAGCTGAGACTTTATGCCCAACCTCAAGTTGCATACTTTGAATGGTTCCGGAAAACGGCGCGGGAATTTCCATGGCCGCTTTATCCGTTTCTAGCGTTAGCAATGGATCTTCGGCGGCAATGGTATCACCAGACTTAACAAAAAGTTCGATCACCTCTACTGCAGTATAATCGCCAATATCGGGCACCTTAATAGTGGTCACGTTTGCGATTTCTGCACTTCCGTTATTCATAAATTCATCCTTCCCTTAAATGAATGTTGGATCTTGCTGTTGCACATTGCCGATATATTTTTCCCAAGCTTTCTTTGTATAAGCGCTGGCTAATTGCCCATCTTCTACTAACGCTTTTATTGCGCTATAGGCAATATGGTATCTATCTACTTCAAAATGTTTACGTAATGTGGCTCGAGTATCACTTCTGCCAAAGCCATCGGTACCCAAAGTAATATAGGTTCTGGGGACAAAATTTCGGATTTGATCAGCAAATAATTTAACATAGTCAGTGGCAGCAATAATTGGACCTTGGGTTTTGGCTAAGCATTGCTCAACATAGGTAACCTGTTTTGCCGAGTCCGTGGCTAAACGGTTAGCTCGCTCAATGGTTAACCCTTCTTTTCTTAATTCATTAAAACTGGTGACACTCCACACATCAGCGCTGATTTTAAAATCTTGTGCCAATAATTGCTGAGCGGCTAATATTTCATTAAAAATTGTGCCAGAGCCCAGTAATTGGACTTTTACTTTTTGTTCACTACCTTGCTTAAATAAATACATGCCTTTTTTAATGCCCTCAATTGCAGCTTCGGGCAAAGCGGGATGGAAATAATTTTCATTCATTAGGGTAATATAAAAATAAACATCTTCTTGATTGACATACATTCTTTCTAAGCCGTAATGAATAATCACTGCTAATTCATAAGCAAAAGTAGGATCATAGCTAATACAATTTGGGATCAAATTAGCCATAATATGGCTATGTCCATCTTGATGTTGTAACCCTTCGCCATTTAGCGTAGTACGCCCTGCGGTGGCCCCCAATAGAAAACCGCGACAACGCGAATCACCAGCGGCCCACGCCAAATCGCCAATACGTTGAAAACCAAACATAGAATAATAAATATAAAATGGGATCATAGTCAGGTTATAGTTACTATAAGCGGTAGCTGCGGCTATCCACGAACAAAATGCACCTGCCTCGTTAATGCCTTCTTCTAAAATTTGGCCATCTTGCGCCTCTTTATAAAACATAACTTGTTCTTGGTCTTCTGGCTCATAATTTTGTCCTACTGGCGAATAAATGCCCATTTGACGAAATAGCCCTTCCATGCCAAAAGTCCTGGCTTCATCAGGGACAATAGGCACAATTTTACTGCCAATGGCTTTATCTTTTACCAAAGTCGATAAGATCCGCACAAAAGCCATAGTAGTAGAAATTTCACGCTGGCCAGAAGCCTTTAATTGCCCCGCAAAAGTCTCAAGCTTAGGGATGTTTAATGCCCCTTCTGTGGCCTGTTGACGTCGCCAAGGGAGTGGCCCACCTAATTTATGGCGTTGCTTTAATAAATATTGAATTTCAGGACTGTCTTTAGCCGGCCGATAAAAAGGTAAATCCTCTAGCTTGTCATCTGGGATAGGAAGGTTAAAGCGGTCTCTAAAGGCAACAATAGCTTCTTGATTTAATTTTTTGGTATTATGCGCAGTATTTTGTGCTTCTCCTGCTTTACCTAAACCATAGCCTTTAACGGTTTTCATCAATAACACCGTAGGTTGGCCTTGAGTGGCACTGGCGGCGGCAAAACTGGCATATACTTTTTGCGGATCGTGGCCACCACGATTAAGTGCTTTAATTTGCTCATCCGAATAATCAGCAACCAATGCTTTTAAGCTTTCACTACTGCCAAAAAAATGTTCCCGTGTATAGGCCCCGTCTTTAGCTTTATAATTTTGATATTCACCATCTAACGCTTGTTCCATTCTAGCTAATAGCTCATTATTTTGGTCCTTAGCCAATAAGGGATCCCATTGTCCACCCCAAATGGTTTTAATGACTTTCCAGCCCGCACCCTTAAATAGGGCTTCTAGTTCTTGAATAATTTTACCATTACCGCGCACTGGCCCATCTAACCGTTGTAAATTACAATTGACCACAAAAATTAAGTTATCTAGCTTCTCTCGTGCCGCAATAGTTAACGCACCTAATGATTCAGGCTCATCCATTTCGCCATCTCCACAAAAGCACCAGATTTTTCTATCTTGAGCTTGAATAAGATTGCGATGCGCTAAATATTTCATAAATCTGGCTTGATAGATGGCTTGTAATGGCCCAAGCCCCATAGAAACCGTAGGAAATTGCCAATAATTTGGCATTAACCACGGATGTGGATAAGAAGAAAGACCTCTACCTTGTACTTCACGGCGAAAATGCACTAATTGTTCTTCTTCTAAATCACCGGCCAAATAAGAACGTGCATAAATCCCTGGCGCCGTATGCCCCTGAAAATAAATTAAGTCTCCACCACTTTCATGTTGCGGACTGCGCCAAAAATGATTAAACCCAATCTCATAAATGGTTGCAATAGAGGCAAAAGTCCCAATATGTCCGCCTAAAGAGGGATCGATATTTTGCGCCTTCACCACCATCACCATCGCATTCCAACGAATTAAAGCCCGTAATTTTTGTTCAAGTGCCCTATCCGCCACTAATTGAGCTTCTTCTTTAGGCTCGATGGTATTGCAATAGGGGGTATTAAAGGTAGCAGTTAATTTATTACCTAACTTAGCTTGTGAAAGTAGCTGGTTCAAAAGATACTGAGCACGATCTTCGCCATCTGCCTGAATCACCGATCCTAAAGCCTCTAACCATTCTTGGGTTTCAACCGGATCAATATCTGAGGCACTTGAACTGGACTTACTCATCTAACATTTCCTCTTGTTGTGAATTGTCATCCCCATCCTAAAGCGGCAAAATTATAACATGACTCGTAAGCAGAGCGTATGTGGCCAGGTGTTTAACAATTTTTCTTTAGTTTGCTGGCTATTTTATTATGGTAGCCAACCCAATCAAAATTGGTACCGGGATCTGTTTTTCGACCCGGCGCTATCTCATTATGCCCAACAATTTTTGCAGGAGAAATTGCTGGAAATTGTTGCATGATAGCACAAGTCACTTCAACCAAGGTATGATATTGCGCAGCAGTAAAAAACTGATTTTCTGGTCCTGCCAGCTCGATGCCAATTGAAAAATCATTACATTGCGTGCGTCCCGCATAATAAGACTCTCCCGCATGCCAAGCCCGTTGGTTAAATGGCACATATTGGGTTAAAGCACCTTGGCGGTGAATTAATACATGACTAGAAACTTTTAAATGTGCAATATGCGGGTAATAAGGATGCGCAGTAGGATCAAGTTGATTTAAAAACAGCGCGTCAATCGCTTGAGTCCCCACGTCTCCAGGAGGCAAACTAATACAATGGATCACTAATAAATCAATCTCAGTATTTTCAGGGCGTGCATCTTGATTAGGTGAAGGGCAATACCTGGCCGTTGGCAATAAAAAGTGTTCAGAACATATATGCATGGTTACCACTTTTTCCTTAAGCTTGCCCATCACCGTTAAGATTACCTAAAATCCAATAAGCCATCTTACTAGCATTATTTTTATAACGCTTACTCTGCATGCTCCTCCTTGCTAGGCGCTTGCAATAATTTAAACGTTACATGATATTCACCTTCATCCCCAGTCATAACAAAAGTATTGCTCTTTTGTGCTAAAGGTTCAGTAATTTTTTTATTGGGCATGGTCCATCGTTTTTCTAAGTGCCCTTCATGATTACGCACTCTTAATTTAACCGTTCCAATCAAATCATCCACAAACCAAGGTGGAGCATCTCTTTCAATTAAGGAAAAAATAATTTCTGCCGATTCCCCCACCGCCAAAGTTTTTTCCCATAATCCAACATCTACCACCGCTTGTAAGTGGCGAGATAACCAGTGAGTTGGGTACCTAGGCACTAAATAATGGCGAGATCTGGCATGCGAAGAATATTCAGTCATCGCAAAATAAAGCTCATCCCCATGAGATTCTGTGGTAACTAACTTTTTAATTTCCATCAAGTTCACCGCTAATTTAAGCGGGTAACTCGCCCATAATGATGGACTGAGTAACATCAAGCTACTTATCAATCCAGTGAACATTAAATATCGACACCGCTTATTTAACATGGTGACTTTCCTTAGTTCCATTAAAGTCTGAGTATTCCCTATTCCATAGTACCGTTAACCATTAATCATGTATAGACTCGTACTGCAACACGACTTAAAATTTACCTATCTTTTGGCTATCTTTAGCCATTAAAATAATAAGTGGCTTGTTTTATATAAAAATTTATGGCCGAATAAGCCCATCATTGGCCCCATCATAAGTACTCGAATATGCTTCAATTTTTACTAGCAACATTGACAGGCTTAATGAGCACGGCGTTTTTAGTGCTACATACGCTATTTTTGACCTTACCATTATATTTATTATTTATCTTAAAATGCATATCGCCCAATCATCGCTGGCGCGATGCATGTCAAACAGGATTAAACTATATTGGTGACAGCTGGACCGCAACCAATAAACGATGGATTTTCTGGCTATATGGCAAAGATATCGAGGTGAGTGGACTGCCAAAATTAAACCGTAATGATTGGCATTTTATTATTTGTAACCATCAATCTTGGACTGATATTTTAATATTACAAAGTATTTTTTCAAAAAAGATCCCTTTTATTAAATTTTTTACTAAAGATGTATTAAAATATTTCCCTCTACTTGGAATAGGTTTTTTAGTCTTTGAATTTCCCACCATGAAAAGATATCCTGCTAAAATCCTAGCAAAAAAACCACATCTAAGAGGCCAAGATTTACAAAAAACCATAAAACTTTGCCAACGTTACACTCAACAACCTTCTAGTATCCTTAATTTTATAGAAGGGACTCGTTTTACCCAATTCAAAAAAGCTCAACAATCATCTCCTTATCAACACTTACTCATCCCTAAAACTGGAGGTTTTGCCATTACTATCCAGGCAATGCAACCCAAAATAAAAAAAATTATTAATGTGGTCATTGCTTACCCCAATGGAACTAATAACTTTTGGCGATTTCTATGTGGACGTATTCGCCCCATTAAAGTCAAGATTGAAGTCATTAAAATCCCTGAACATCTTTTAAATGGGAATTACTTACAAGATAATGCCTATAAATCTCAACTTAAAGCTTGGTTAGCATCTATTTGGCGCAACAATGACCAATTATTGTCTTCAATACAAGCCTCTTCTAAATAAGCTGTCTTTATTACAGCTAATTTATGGGTATATCACCCATTTTTTATCCTAAATTGGCTAAAAACTTAATTTTGGCCAATATTCAATCCTAGCTCTTAGCGAAAAACCCTATCTAGTGCTTTAGTCTAATATCAATTTTTATAGTTATGTGCTTTACTTAAAGTATGCTTGACGGAATAACGTTTAGCAAGATTAAGCCTAATGGAGATATAACATAACTTATGGGTGAACCAAAGCAAGAGCGTGACACAACGAACAACTCAACTGAACAAGATGATAAAACGGTTGAAACACCTTCTTCTGTACCGGAGCAATTAAAAGGATTGATCCTTCAATTCGTTAATGTCGTACAAGAAACGGTCACCAAATATCTCCCTGGTAAAAATTCAGAAGATCCATCCAGTACTGAACTTAATCCCAACTCAAACCCTAAAGTAGCGCCAGAAGAAGAAGTAACGCTAGAAGAAGAAATCACCGCTGAAGCTAATCCACCAGATCCAGAAGATGAATTACCCATTTCCCCAACGACCAATAACCAATCAGAGGCCAATATAGCAGAAATAGCGCAAGACACCACTGCTATAATCTCAAGTGATAAAAAGCAAGATCCCAATAACGAAGATGATGATAAAGACAAAGATAATGATGAAGACGAAGATGACAATGATGAAATAACACTTGAAGAAATTCAAGAATTAGAAGCCACAGCTGCAGGCGAAGGTGGCGGCGCAGAAGGCGCTGGCGGCTATGCTCCACTAATTTATACTGGGTTTGGACAATTTTCCCAACCTCAAAGTATCCCCACCAATCTTAGTATTTCTTTTGCATTTGAAACAACTGAAGAATTTATTCCTGATCTATTTGATACAGAATCACCTGAGTCACCTGTAGCGCTTCCCTTAGCTCAAGATGTCACCATTGGCGCTGATAATACACCGCTGAAAATTTTAGAAAAAAATCTATCTGATGGCACCGATCCTAATCCTGACAATTTAATAGCTGCTGGAAACTTTCTCAGTAACGATGAATTAGGAGAAGGCACGATAACCATCACTCAAATCGATTTCCCTAATGCTATCAGTAGTGTGGTGACCAATTCTGTTTGGCAGATCGAAACCGAAATAGGGATATTTACCGCTTATTTAACTGAAACCACCAATGTCACTATTGGTGACTTTACTTACAAGCTCAATAATGCCGCAACTCATACCCCCAATACGGATGAATTTTTTGAAATTTTTAATTATAGTTTTGTAGACGGTAATGGCAACCAAACCTCGGCGAATATTATCTTTAATATTCAAGACGATGCCCCGATTGCCATCGATGAGCCCTTACAAACGGTGCAAGAAGGCAGTAATGATACTTTAAGCGGCAATTTATTGGCCAATGACCAATTAGGCGCCGATGGCGCGCAGCTCCATGGCGTAAGCTACTTAGATCCACAAGGCACTCAGCAAACTTTTTATTTCCCCGATCCTAGTATCAACAATGCCAGCCAAACCCTGGAAACCCAATATGGGCAATTAACCATTGACCAAAGTGGTAACTGGCAATACTTGGCCAATAGCGGCCTCGATCATGGGCCTGACGGCGAGCCCATTGAAGATAACTTTAGTTATCAATTAATCGATGCCGATGGCAGCTTAAGTAACTTTGCCACCCAAGCCATTACCATCACTGATGATGGCGGCCCGCAAACCCAAGATGATGTACCGGATGCCGACACCAATAGCCAAATTGTCTATGAAAGTGCTTTAGCCGAGGGCAGCAATCCTGAGGCTAGCCAAACCCGCACCACCGGCAATGTTTTAGCCAATGATGACTTGGGCAGCGATGGCGCCAGCTTAAGCCAAGTAGAATTTGAGGGCCAAGTGTATACCCCGGTAGATGGGGCCATTACGGTCACCACCGCCATCGGGACCCTCACCTTATATACCCAAACCAGTAATGGCCAACAAGCCGGTGACTTTAGTTATCAACTCAATAGCAATGCCGAACATGCCCCTGGCAGTGATGAGCTCTTAGAAGCTTTTACTTATACTGTGCAAGATAACGATAATGTTAATCAAAGCAGTAGTGCCCAGCTCACTATTTTAATTCAAGACGATGCCCCGATTGCCATCGATGAGCCCTTACAAACGGTGCAAGAAGGCAGTAATGACACTTTAAGCGGCAATTTATTGGCCAATGACCAATTAGGTGCCGATGGCGCGCAGCTCCATGGAGTAAGCTACTTAGATCCACAAGGCACCCAGCAAACTTTTTATTTCCCCGATCCTACGGTAAACAATGCCAGCCAAACCCTGGAAACCCAATATGGGCAATTAACCATTGACCAAAGTGGTAACTGGCAATACTTGGCCAATAGCGGCCTCGATCATGGGCCTGACGGCGAGCCCATTGAAGATAACT